>Ga0265298_10003505_pt1 | contig 20686 bp, 17 predicted proteins | sample AusTroGonzalo_MG_3_FD_193486 | JGI IMG/M metagenome (GOLD analysis project Ga0265298, IMG submission 193486) | Bovine rumen microbial communities from tropical cattle in Woodstock, Queensland, Australia - Gonzalo_01 | ecosystem: Host-associated > Mammals > Digestive system > Stomach > Rumen ... | reverse complement strand
GCTCCGACTCAGGAGGTGTACCTTTGCTTTCCCGTTGCTTCTGACCATTATCGTTTTCCTGGCAGGAATGATGCTGGCTGATGCTGATGTCATGTTCAGTGCTATCCTTCTGTTCGTTGGCTGGGCCGGTATTCTTGCAGTCTGTTTTATGGGCAGCGACCGTTCCTTCTTTAAGCTTATGAGCAAGGAACAAATCTTCTTGAAGCCCACCGACCCGGAGAACATTATATTCGTTTACCTCTTCATAAAAGCTGTTATTTTGGTGCTGGCGCACTATTTCAACCTCTCAATGAAGCACACGCTAGTGAGTCCTTTCCTGTTTTAAAGGAACTTGGCCTAGTGGCCAAAACACTAATCTAATTATCCATGATGTAAAACGTCCACCCTCCATCGTCATGATGAAGAGGACGGGCTTGCATGAAGTGGCCACGCGGGAACCATTTGTAGTATTCCTCCGGCATGTCAATGATTTCGGGTTCTCCGTAGTAGGACTTCAGATTCTTGACGATGGTGTCTAAGAGTCGGTGATCCGTTTCTCCGGTAACGAACTTGAGATCCTTGACAATACCTTCTTCACCGTCTTTTCCGTAGGTGACCGTCATCCCGAAGGGGATCCCATCCAAAAGGACTCTGCAGGAAAACTGTCCATCATTGTAGTGTACAAAGCCCTCCGGGCCAAGGTCTACATCAAGATATGGGTTCTTGGCGAGTTCGCGTAGAATTCTTTTTGGCGTGCCCACCATTTCGATGCCGAAAAGGTCAATATTGGGCTTTCTGTCCTTCCGGACATACTGCCTGATGTCGATGTCTTCATCCTCGGGAGACGGAACAAGGGAGGCCGATAGAGGTCCTTTCAATATGCCGTCAAGCTTGTTGTAAGGAATCACGGCCTCAAACTCGCCATCTGCGCCGCAGCCTAGGTTGTAGGGGTAGAAATAGATGATAAGGCCTTCTGGAATTAGCGCACATCCATTGGCAAGCGGAAGAACATCTTTGTCATCCAGCGTGTAGAAATCATAAAGCCTGACCAGATACTCTCCCTTGCCGTTAATTAGTCTGGGCATCATCAAGGTTGATAGAGAATCCCTCATCTCCGGCAGCACCATGTCATCAAGGGTCATGAGATTTCCCGTTGTAGCATCGACCGTCCACCAGGATTCACGTGCATTGTTTCCGCAACTCAACCAATCATACCAGTCTATCCGGTAGAAAGTGCAGAGATTGGCAAATCTCCAGGTATCGGCCAGGAGAAGTCCCGCCTGCTCGTTCAAGGTGTCATGATCTCCTTCTCCCGTGCAGCGCCAATCGTCATATGAGTGCTGAAGCTGGTCAATGTAATAATTACAGATAGCCTCCGCTGAATTGAAATACTTCTTGGGGATATCAATTGACTTCTCGTTGTACGTCAGCAAACCACCACCAATGGGACATTGCTCCACGAACGCATAGACCGTATCTGCCATCCATCTAAGCAAAGGCTCCACCGGCGGACAGCGGAGTGCCAGCACTGCACGCTCTGCCACGCATGTGTCTGTAGGGCACATTACGAAAGCCGATTTATGCACCAATCCATCAATTGGGGGATACACCAACGTGTCTTCTTGGAATGTACGGTCATTAAAACCTATCTTTCCGAAGAAGAGGTATTTATAATCTGTTGTGAATAGACCTTCTGCAGGATACTCTAACTCCTCGACAACGGCAACGGTTTGTTTTTTGTGACCGCAGCTGGCAACGATGAGTATGATTAATATGGGTATAATGTGTCGCATTCTTCTTCGGCTTGATGGATTTGGGGTATTCTCTTGTTTGTGTTCTTGTCTCTTTCCCCATTGAAAAAAGTGTTCAGCGCCTTTGCAAAAATGTCATCTGGTGAAAGAGAATCAAAAAGGGTCATGCATGCCTGGAATTTCCAAGTATCGGCCCCGGAACCCATAATAGAACGGATGGGTTTATCCTGATGGGTCAGGACGGCGTCAGTTATCTCTCGAAGTCTCGCTCCCAGAACAGGATGGGCCAGGAAGGCTTTTGCCTCTTCCTGGCCAACGAGTCCGTATAACAGAGCAAGTGGACTCCTACCTTGCCCTTTGAGAATCGGAAAGATATACCACATCCAGTGGGTGCGCTTTGCGCCTTCTCTCATTTCTCTAAGAGCAATGAAGTAGTTCTCTTTCTGGATGTCCAGAAATCTATTGAGATTGTTTTCCATCTAGGCTATTCCTTGGGGGGACATTTCAAAGTTACTCAATTTATTTGATTTCATGAATATAAATACTTTTCGGATGTTCCCCAAGGACGTCGTGCGTCACATTGCAAATCCATAATTCGTAGCCAACGGCATTATGCTTTTCTGCCATAGGACCGGTAAGAATGTATGTCGCACCAAACTGATTGTGGTTCTTCATCAGTAGTTTGACAAGGAAGGATCCGGCCTCATTATTATCCGAGCAGGTTATTCTAACCTCGCCGTCGTTATCAGTCATCGTGTCTACTTCTTCGAGAAAAGTATCACTCCCTGCAACCATTTCATTTTCGGCGAGTGTATGGTTGGGAACATCAGCATACCAGCCCGCTTCTGGGCCTTCGTTAATTTTGAAGAATCGGATAGTTTTAAGCATTTTGTGTGTAATTTTCACGCAAAGTTAAAAAGTAATTTTCAATAATCAAAATTTGCGTAGTTTTTACGCATTTTTCTTGCAAGAATCTCTTAGATTGACTATCTTTGCCTCGTCAATTACAGAAAAAACAGTATGGCAAAGAAAGGTCAATACACATACGAGTATCCACATCCTGCGGTCACAGCTGACTGCGTAGTTTTTGGATACGATGGCAAAGAGCTCAAAGTTCTCTTAATTAAGCGTGGGGAAGAAAAAGAAGCCAGCACAACTGCATATGTTGGAAACTGGGCTCTTCCCGGTGGATTCTTGGATGTGGAAAAGGATAAGAACATCGCACATACTGCCAAGCGCGAGCTCAAAGAAGAGACCGGCCTCAAATTGGCCGATAAGGAGTTCAAAGAGGTTGGAACTTTTAGCGATATCAACCGTGATCCTCGTGAACGAGTCATTACCATCGCTCATTATGCGCTGGTAAAATTGTCTGAGGTAGAAGCGGCCACAGATGCTGAGAAAGCGGAATGGTTCTCCTTGAAAGAAGTGCCTTCACTGGCCTTCGATCATGACAAGATTCTTCGCGACGCTTTTTCCCGTCTAAAACAGGATATTCACTTCCAGCCTGTAGGCTTCGAACTCCTCCCAGAGGTATTCACCCTTCCTCAGTTGCAGAACTTGTATGAGTCCATTCTGGAAGTCAAATTTGACCGACGCAATTTCGCCAACAAGATGAAGCATTTCGGAATCCTTTCAGAGGTCGAAGATGACACACCCCGACATGGCACAAGAACTCCTGTCAAATATCGCTTTGACAAGGAGAACTATGATCGGCTGAAAGGGAATGGATTCCAACTTGAGTTTTAACTCATGAGATGTATGAGAATCATCTGGATATTGATGACAAACCTATCGATGCTGGAAATTGATAATTGAGAGTGGACAACTGAAAACCCTTGGGCGTTGTCCATTCATAGTGTTATGCCAACTGGAATTATCAATTTCATCAATTGGGAACTTGGCTAATAAATTAAGACAACGGGTATTGCTCTCGTCTACTATAAAGTGAATATCATCAATCCCGATATTCTTTAATAAAAGTAACATACGAGGCATCGCTATTGTCATTACCCCCTTGCCTTCGTAGAATCCGAACAGAAAGAAATCCATGGTCCAGTGATTATAATGGATTTTTTTTTCGTTCAGATGGGGAGTCGTGATAATAAACATCCCTGCCGGAATATGGTTTACAGTGATAACGTAGGCAAATTTTTCCCCTTGTTCTGTTATAACGCATGCAGAAAGCATGAATTTCTTAACACTATCTTCAGTCGAAAGGTCTAAAGAAGGAAAAAACCGCTGAATATTTGATCCGGTCTTCCACAAGGTGCTAATAAACATTGGATAATGTTCGTCAAATGCCTGTGCTGCGCCAAGTGGTGATAAAGTTATGCCACTGTTCCCACAAAAGACTGGTTGCAAATCTTCTAGCGTGTAGTATTCTCCAAGGATACTCTCGGAGGGTTTAGCCTCTTCAGGCTTTTTTTTCTTGCCAAATAAACCCATTTTAAAACAACGAATGCTAATCAATTATACTCTCTGAATCCTCTTTGTGGCGTTCTTTGTTTTTTAGAACACACTCTTTGCTTGTGTTAGCATAGCAATACACACAGAAATGACGGCATGTGTTGTACATTCCTATGTCTTTGCTTATCATACATCCACAGACCTTGCGCTGGCCCTTGTCTTTGAGGTCTTTTCTATCAGATGGAATCTCTGGAATGTTACCGAACAAATCCGGTTCAGGTAACTTGCCGGTTCTCAAATAGTAAACTAACTCCTTATCATCGGCAAAAAGATGTTCCATCAATTCTCCATCAATGCAACGGTTATGTTGGATGCCGTACTTCTCCAAGTCGATGCTCTCTCCACAAGTAGCCAGGGTCAAGTTCCAGCCCTCGCTTTTCCAATGGTCACGAAGTTTGGCCAGGCCTTCCACAAGTTCTGTTAAGTAATTGCCCGAAGGCTCCGCACTTTCAACAGTCTCTCGAGTGTAAAATGGCGTTTCTTTGATAAGGTTGTTCTGGACTTTACGGTATGCCTTAACATCAATGAAACTGAAGACTAGTTTATCTGTATAGCCCTTCAGCTGATTGCCAACATGGTACACCTTTGTCAATAATTGCCTGGCAGTAAGCTGAGGCGTGACAATTAGCGGGTCAAAGCGCCATATAACCCTATCTTTCCCAATAAGATCAGAAAGCCGTTTAAATACCTCCACACGATGATCGACCGGTCCCACATTCGGTTCAAAGCCTTCGTTTACATAATCGTTCAGTGTAACTTGGAAGTAGTAATGAATACCCATTCTATCCAGTTCCGGCAAGAACGGAATCATTGGCTCCGGGTTCTTCGTCCAAAAGACCACCACCTTCGTTTTGGCGAAGGAGATAAACATTGGCTTTTGATTGAAAGGGTTGTACCACACACAATAACCGGCCTTCAAGCGGTTCATGAACCACTTGGCATAGAAAGCTGGGATATCTGTAGAACGGCTGGCGGATATGATTACCGGAGCAGATCCATCAACAAGCTCCCCGTTTTGCCTTAATATGCTTATAGCGTTATCCATTTATGCCATATACACGGAACAGAAAGTCTTTCGTTGAAAAATATCGTTGCCTTTTTAGATTAATGAATTGAATTATAACAGTCTTATTGTCAGTTGGCTTTCCTTTATAATAACCTTCTGTGTTCTCAGGGTCATGGACCTCAATAAACCAAGTCAGATCCTTAAGCCAATTTTTATGGGCAGAGGAAGCTAGCATTTTAAACTCGGAGTTATTAGACAAGAACTCCAAGTCATTTAAGAAAACACCGGTAGAAGGGATACTGTCATCGAATACAGTAGGAGAGTCATAAGAGGTAATAGGTGTGCTCTTTGACTTTATATTAGTATCTACCGGTTTCACTAACTTCTCGATATACTGTAGCACATTCCTCTGAGCACCCTTCCCTTTATTCAAGGATTTCTCAGAAGAAACGGCATTATAAAAATCTATCGTAAGCCCAGAATATTGGCTGAATAAGCGAAGGTAGATTGACTTATCGTTTTTTGCGGCTTTACATTTCTCTACAAATGCAGAGAAGAATACTTCAAAGTCGTCGACAGGAGTCGTTGCTTCATGATTTACTTTCTGAGCACCTCCTTCACCTGAGGGCGCAAGTTCACCTTTGTTGACTCCAGATTCAACTCTAGCTTGTTCGCCTCTCCTACGTGTCCTAGATTCACGAATACCAAATGATTTGGGCACATAAACATCTATAGGAAAAGGCATACTTGTATTCTGAACACCAAGTATGATATTTACTTTACTCACATTGTCGGCGGTAAGGACAGCCGTAAGGAGATTCTTATGAATGGCTGCATATCCTTCAAGAGCGCCCCAAAGGCATAAAACGAGCCTATAATCTGCCGAGCTATTATCTTCTAGATAGCGGACCAATGCATCGTAATCCTCTCCTTTAAGCAAGAATGCGGCAATGGCTTTTAGTTCCTCATTCTGAGAGCTATTGAAATTAAACGGTTCAAAATCAGTGATATTCTTATAGAGCTGGTTGATATAAAGCCTGTCCTCTGGATGCTGATTCCACGCTTCTTGCCCAAACCTCTTCTGCAGGATTGTTGAGACGTCACTCAAGACCATTTTCATCGAAGATTCTCGATTTACCCGAATCTGCTCTTTATTCAATTCCCCTCGACTAATCTTCCTAAGCAGGCAATTAATCAATTCATAATTACAAAGAGACAGATGGCCATCGTGGAATGAAATATCATTCCATGGGATTGTCGCTGAAGCCCACCGTTCTTTATTTACAAATGCATCAGTATATGAATTAAGGGAATCACGATACAAAACCCATGCATCCTTTGAATCTCTAGAATTCGGCACTTCTGGGGCCTGCGACAGACGCCGACCACTAAGGAATTTGTTCAATGCTTCCTTTAGAACCTGGAATCTCTCAAGAATACCACTCTCCTCGGGAGAACAAAATGCTTTCCACTGGTCATTCGCCTCTTTATCTGCAATTTCACGATAATCCTTGTCTAATTGTTTCAACTCTTCGTAAAATGCACGCCCACATTCTCCAGAATTACTGATGGCATTTGATGCGATATTACGCATACGATTAGAAAGGGACACCAGTATTGCTGCTTTTTCTGGGATAGAACGAGAACACCCCAAAACATAACCCCAGAGCGCGCCCTTTTCGACGTTGAAAGAGAGGTCGTCAGGTCCCTCACCAGGAAGATCTTCATTAATCTTCGAGACCAAATCTTCAAGAAGAACACCATCATCGAGATACACCCAAGGGTATCTAAGACCTATCTTACTATTCCTACTCGCTTCAATTGCTAAACGTGATTGACGATATGCGCGTTCATCAAAATAGATGATTCTACAATTCCAAGGAGTCAAAACAATCGATTTTGAGCAGGATCGAATTGAGAAATCTTTCCCGTCATATACTATTGACGTGTCTAACTTTCTTAACTGTTCATCATCATCAATTTCGATTGCGATTGAATACTGTTCCACCTCTGCATCAAAAATGGTGAAGAGAGGTACCTTACTGAAGAGATATAATGAACTATCCATATTGACCCCAGAGATCCTTTGGAAGAACTTTGAGCCAAATGGCCTTTCAGCATAATAAGACCAAGGAGATATTGACTCAGTGGACAATATGCTCTCAACATTTAGACTTGAAGAAGGAATATAGTATTTCATGACGATAGCGTTTTAGAAAGGAAGATCATCAGTATATGTCGCGACCCTATCAGGATTAGAATATAAATCCGAAGTCGTGGCAGGGAAACGGCTTGACAAAGAACCAGTATAGCAGATATAAAGGCGTTCACTAGTTCTACTTAGTGCCACATACCAAGCTGACGCGTCTGTATGCTGGTCTCTCTGTGTCTGGCTATGAGCAACATAATCGTAATCACAATCCACAACAAAGACATCCTTAAACTGCAGTCCCTTGGCACACCACCAAGTAAGAATCTTGGGATTGGACGACTGAAAGTCCAGATCCATATCGGTGTCTTTGTTTATATTGTACTTGTACTCAACGGTAATGCCTTTTCGCTCAAAGTAGTCCTTTACATACTGGACAGAACGCCATCCCGCACCCGATTGAAAATTCGCTGTTCCGGTGTGGTTGAACCGTAACATAATACCCACATTTGTAAGTGCCCTGTTACGGATAATCTCGATGATCTTATCAAGTTGACCGTCGAAAGAGTTCGCTTTAACAAGACGAGGCTTTTCTCCATGCCGGACACAAGTCTCACTTACATCGGTGTTTACCTGAGGACGAGGTACTTGTTCGACCACCTTTGCTGTCTCAATAGTTAAACGATAATTGCGATACAATTTATCTACAACAACACCTAAACCCTGTGCAGTTTGCTGGGGGTCCATTGTTATGGCGCCGTTAAAATCCATAATTGTTTGATCGGCATCCCCAAACAGGAAGCAAATACGTCCAAATCCGAGCATTTCATTAATCTGCCCCGCTGTGAAGTCTTGACACTCATCAATAATTAGATGATCCACTACTATTTGCGGATTCATTTGACGCCATCTGACCCACTCTTGATAATAAAAAATACGGTCACTACGAAGAGTCACAGTCTCTCCATGGTTTTCCTGTCTATCCCTAATCATCGCGTTAATCCCGTCAACAAAATACTTTTTCAAGCTTTTTGTGTAAACGATGATTGCATAAGAACCCTGCGCACTTACTTGGCGAAGCTTATGCAAAGCAATGACGGATTTCCCGCTGCCGGCAGAGCCGGTAACGACCATGTGTCGGTCGGTTCTCCGATTAATGTAGGCCCTCTGGATGTCGTCCATGTCGGCGTAATCAATATAGAAATCTTCCATTTCTCAATTTATGCTCGTTTAATAATCCTCCAACATACTTTACTTATGTCCGTCATACCATTTGTCCCTCTATGACTGAGACGGAAGTGTTGGTTATATCCGTCATTCTTGCCAAGAAGAATACGATTGCTCCCAGAAATACCTCTGTCCATCATATTAGGTAACCATTCGTTAGACACATTGTTGTATGTGGTCACATCAACAAGAATCATAATCCCATTATCACTTAATCGCGGTAAATAGGTGTCGACAATCTTCTTATATGGGTTATTGCCTTCAAACTGATCCTTCGTGACAAACTCGCAAATTGCCTTAAACGTCAAAAACAGGTCAAAACTGCCAGTTATGATCTCATCAAGAACTGTTAGATCGAATGAATCATCAATTATTATTGGAGCAACTCTACATTCAATTTCTAGACGAGATCGCTTTCTATACTCCTTGAGAATTCTTTCTAAAAGTCTCAGAGCATGATGATTGCCGTCAAGTGCAACAATATGGACAGCTTGTACGTTCGGAAGATATGCCTCAATATTAGTTAAAAGACCAATAATCTCTCCGCCTGTACCACACCCAAAATCAAGAATGGAAAGTGTCTCGTTTTGAGAAAAAGCGGAGAGAATACGTCGCGAAATAATACTGCGAGATTCAACATAGCTCCTGGGGAAATAGGTTCCCAAGTAATTCAGTATCTCACCCTTATCCCAATCAATGACGGTCATGTCTGAATTCGATTTACAGAAACGACCACCCAAGTCGGAAAAAATCAAGGAGTCTAACCACCCAGGTAATGTTGCTATGGAATCTGTGTTATTCATTAGTCGGTCAACTCAATATCAAATATACAAAGTTAATGATTTCAATGACATAAGAACTATTATTCAATTAGAAAATGAAAAACTGTCCAATTTTATCTATTAAAATGATATGACAGTTCTTTCCAGAATTCTGCCGGCAGGTACACATTGGGCAGGCTGTACGCCCTGGCAAAGAGAGGTGCTATCTCCTCATCCGTAAAGCCGGCAACGCCACAGCCGATGCGGGTCACTAGGAAGGTCATCTGAGGATGGCTGTCAGCGAACCAGATGAATTCTTCTACGTAACGCTCGATTGCGCCAAGATTAAGACCCATGGTGGGGATGGCGTAGCTTTGCCCCTGCAGTCCGTGACCCTGTCCGTAAACTGCACCGAAATGCTCGACCGCAAATCTGGCGGCACCGCCGTCGTGGCGACCCATTTCATTGCTGCCGAAAACAAAGATCTGGCCTTCTTCGAGCTGGGTTATGTGGTTAGGCGTCACTCTAGTCATGGCCTGCTTCTCGGCAAAGAAATCCTCTTCGTAGTTTATAAATTCGCCTGTGGCCTTGTGCCTGCGTACTTTTTTATAGTACTCCCGGTTGCTGGAGCGCATCTTGTCAAACATTATTGCAGAGCCAACAATAGTTGCTTTGAAGTCCATAGTGCTCTTGATCCCTACAGCACTTGCAGTCTGGCCAGAATCCTGGTTGGCTCCGATGTAGGTGAACACCCATCCCTGAGCTGTGAGAGATTCGACCAATTCTTTGACCTTTTCCGCAGTGAAGTAATGCGAGCTGTTCTCGAAACCGTCTGTGATTACCGTAACCAATACGTGGTCACCTTCCTTCACCATCTCTTTCAGCGCCGTAATGGAAAGGCCCATTGCATCGTAGAGAGGCGTTCCTCCGTACGGCTGGTACTGGTCTGGTGTTAAGTCCGGAACATTCTCTATTTTCTCCGTGTCGATGATTGTGCGGACAAAGGGCCTGCGGGCACCAGTGTCAAAAGTAACGAAAGTTATCATCTGGTGGTCATCCGGATTCTCCTGTTGGGCTGAGCGGATTGTCTGCAAGGTCTCATTGGCGCCCGTGAGTGCCTGTTGCTGAATGGAGGACATTGAGCCGCTCTCATCCAGGATAATCAGATTGTAAATTCGAGTCTCGTCGTTTTCTCTTGCATGCTTATCAGAGAAACGGAAACTGAAGGTGTTCTTTTCTTCTTGGTTCATCTCGTTTTGTGTTTTAGTGGAATTGGTCTCTTTTCTTGTTTCGGCTCCCTTCTTCTTGAAGCCCAGGATCTCCATGATGTTCATACTTTTCGTTGATTTTAGAGTTAATCTGCGTAAATTTTACGCAAATATAGGGCCAATTATTTAAACTGCCAAATTTTCAGTGTAAATTTTACGCAAAACTGACAAGTAACATAAATAAACTGTCAGGATGTCAGGTATAAATTAATAGTACTGTCTCCAACAAAGGGATTTAATTGTTGAAACAGTTAAAACTGCAGAAAGAGTTTGAGATTACTCTGATGGTGATGCGGTTGTAGTTAATGGTCAAAGGTTTAGTGAATGATTAGTTTTCCAGGCATAAAATTGTTATATTTGCGTTTGCAACACCAAAAGCGACATACAAGTATCCGTCAGATGGATTCCCACACAAAAGCTCATTTATGGGCTCAAGTGATGTGAGAATCATTTCAAATAGGGCATTGGTGTGCGCATTAACTGCTAAGGCTTGTAACTAAAGGAAGAAAGATGCCAACAGAGATTGACAACAAAAAAGATAATCCGGTTCTAAACAACCCATACGAAGAACCGAAATATCATTACAGAACCGATCCCATTAACGGATATCTAGATTATACCACCATTTTAGAGGGGCGCAGGCCCTTTGGCTATGCGGCCAGCATCAATCCTCACCCGTAGTTCGGCCAGCAGTCCCTGGATTTCGGTGCAGAGCCGATAGATCCGAATGCCACTTTTATCAATGGGATACGTGAGCAGGTTAAAGCCTGGCGTGAGGCCGGTTATCCTAAAGCATCAAGAATAACAAAGGAACTGTTGGACTTCTGGTTCAGGAACCCTGATCGTAATGTTAGCCTTCAATTGTTCTTCTGCCAGCGCGAAGCTGTAGAAACTGCCATCTGGTTCAACGAGATAGCGACGAAAGATCCAAATATTGGTAATTTTTACCTTAACGAACTTGCTAAGCGAGATCACACGGTATCAGACAAAGACGAGGATGTACTGCCTCGTACCGCCTTTAAAATGGCAACCGGTACAGGAAAGACTGTCGTCATGGCCATGCTTATCTTATATAACTATCTGAATAAGAAGGCCAACCCGATGGATACGGCGTATGCCGACCATTTTCTCATCTGTACTCCTGGTATTACAATCCGTGATAGGCTGGGTGTGCTCTATCTAGATAGCAGTAAACGCAGTTATGACTTTGACCGCTCAGATTACTACCATCAGCGTTACCTTATACCTCAGCAATTTGAGAAAGAGCTTGGAGGCCTGAATGCATGCATCACGATTGTAAACTTCCAGCAGTTTCTCCCTCGTGTTTTTGCAGGTAAACACGCATCTCCTCTGGACGGGAAAATTGTCTATAAGGATGGTCAGCCAACAGTCCAGAAAGACAAAGAAGACTACAGCGTAATGCTTTCACGTGTCCTTGAAAAAGGCGTTAAGGGCAAACGTATGCTGGTTATCAATGATGAGGCTCACCATTGCTACCTGCCGAAACCCGGCAAAGGCAAGAAGGCTTCGGGTGATGGCGATGATGCCACCAAGGAGAATGAATCCGCCATGGTCTGGTACGAGGGACTCCGGCAGATGAAGAACCTCGGTTACAAGCTGCAGCACGTATATGACCTGTCTGCTACTCCTTACTATATTAGCGGTTCTGGTTATCCCGAGTCAAGTCTTTTCCCTTGGGTTGTTTCTGATTTCGGTTTGGTTGACGCCATTGAAAGCGGTCTCGTGAAGATTCCTTACTTGCCTTCGTACGATTCAGCAACTAAGAAAGATGGTCTGAACGAACCCAAGTTGCGCCGTATTTACGACTATATCAAGGATGAGCTTCCTAAGCGTGCTCCAAAGGTTCAAAAGAAGCAAAATAAAGATGGTGACTCTGAGGAGATTACTCCTATTGTCTCATCTAAGCCGCATTTGCCGACGCTTTTAAACCTTGCTTTGGACCAATTTGTCCGTGATTATGAGTCTTACGAGGCTGGTCAACGAGTTCGATTTGAGAATGAGATGAACTTGATGACCGCGCCGCCTGTGATGATTATCGTGTGCAATAACACGATGGTGTCCAGAGAGGTGTTCCGCGAGATTGCTGGTTACCAAGACGGAGTAAACAAGGAGGGGGAACCCATTTACCGTGCAGGAAAGTTCCCCATTTTCTCCAATTACGATGAATACGGGCGACCCAAAGCAAAGTTGCCCACCCTTTTGATAGACTCTTCCTCCCTAGATGACGCCTCGGACACCATAGATGACACTTTCAAGAAAGTCTATGCCAAGGAGATTGCTGAGTTCAAGAAAGAGTATTCTATCCTTCATGGTTCAGGGGCCGCTGACAACATCACAGATAGTGATATCCTCCGCGAGGTAGTTAATACTGTAGGCAAATCCGGCAAATTGGGTGCAGAGATTCGCTGTGTAGTCAGTGTTTCCATGCTTACGGAAGGTTGGGATGCCAACACTGTAACTCATGTTTGCGGTATTAGGGCATTCACCACACAGCTTCTGTGTGAACAGGTTGTAGGCCGCGCCCTTCGCCGCCAGTCCTATGAGCTTACCGCTTATGACACCGAGGGTAACCCTATTCCAGAAGACAAGGTTAAGAGAATCAAGAATATTACCTGGAAGTTCGCCCCTGAGTATGCGCGTATTATTGGTGTTCCGTTCAACACATTCAAAGGAGGGTCTGCCCCTACTGCGGGACCGACTAAACCAGCAACCTTAGTGCGTGCTTTACGAGAGCGCCAGGAGTTTGAGTTGATCATCCCCAATATTACGGGTTATCGCTCCGACAACATCCGCGGCACTCTGGGGGTAGACTTCTCCAATCAGCCCAAGTTTACCCTTGACTTCTTGAAGATTCCGAAGGAAACAGCTTTGCAGACTCCCGTTAATGGGAAGATTGAGTTCCTGGAGTCCAATATTGATGAAATACGTGACAAACAGGTCATCTATTATTTCTCCCATCTGATGATTCGGGAATACTTTACCAGTCAGGAACAAGGCCAAAAGTTCCAGTACTTCCCGGACATAGAGCGTATTGTCACACAATGGTATAATACTCAACTTGAAATCATTGGTGGTGATGGGACTCCTGAGCAGAAACGACTGGTAATGCTATGGGACTTCAAGAAAGTCCTCCGCGATATCTGGAATGGAATCAGAACTGCCAATGAGGGATTTGAGAAGATTACAGCCGTTCTCAATTACTATAATCCCGAGATTAGGACTACCTATGTTTTTCATCCAACCCGGAAGGAGGTAATCCCTACTGGGAAAAGCCACATCAACTTTGTGGTTGGAGAGCCGGGAAGTTCAATGGCCGAGGCTGTTCGGATTCTTGAAGACTGTAAATCTGTGATTTGTTACGCACGTAATCAGTTTATGGGCTTTGGGATTCCGTATGTAGCCGGAGATTATGCCGGCAGCTATCCTCCTACGTTTATACTCAAAGTTTGCGGAAAGAGCGGCAACGAAGTCAATCTCATCGTTGAGATGCAGCACTGGGACGGTGACAAGAAGGGTAACGCAGAGGCCAAACGCACAATAGCTTACAACCAATGGATTCCTGCTGCAAATAATCTGCAACGCTATGGTGTATGGGATATTGTAGAAGTTAACGACATCTCAGAATTTGAAGGTGTATTAAACGATAAAATCAGCCAGTTATGAAAAATATAAAGCCTGTTACTAGTTTAAAGTATCAGAAAGAACATAAGGGCTATCCTGAGTTTACTAGGGTAAGCATACCTGATAGCGGCCACCAGGGTGAAGAAGCTATGGCAATTGATGGGATGCCAGAGAAGAGTCAATATGATTCCTTCCGCCACGAGTTTAAACGTGGAATGGATCCTGAGCTGTATTGGCTGAATAAGTACAAGAATGATGACGAAAATACTCGGATGCCTCAACTGGAAACCGATATCCGCAGTCTATATGCCCACGAAGATGTACGCCCCGAGGCAATTATTGAAAAGACGTACGAGATCCGCGAAGATGAAAATAATGAACCCAACCTATTTGAGGATTTCTTCAACGATTATGAACAAGAAGACGAAATAGATAGATTGGCCGGTTACTATAAGCATGAAGATGATTGGCGAAACCGTCTCATTCTTGGTGACTCGCTTTTGGTTATGAACTCTCTTCTTAACCGCGAAGGCATGAAAGGTCAGGTCCAATGCGTTTATATAGATCCCCCATACGGTGTTAAGTATGGTTCTAATTGGCAGCTGAGATTGAATGATCGAGATGTGAAGGATAGCGATCAAAATATTTCTGGTGAGCCTGAGATGATAAAGGCTTATCGAGACACATGGGAATTGGGTATTCACAGCTATCTTAGCTATCTCAGAGATCGCCTTGTTCTTGCTCGCGAGTTACTTTCGGAGACCGGTTCATGTTTTGTTCAAATCTCAGACGAAAATGTTCATCTCGTCCGTAATCTTATGGACGAAGTTTTTGGGAGTGAAAACTTTGTTAGCCAGATAGTCTATCAGAAAACGACAGGAACAGGCAGCCCTGGTGAATTAAAAACTGTCTCGGCTGTAGTTGACTACATCCTGTGGTTCGCTAAGAATAAGGAAGTGTATAAATATCGCAAGATATGCATCAATAAAGAGGATAGTGGCGAAGGTATCGAAGCGTATAAATTTATTGAGGAGCCATCTGGATTACGTTATCCAATATCTGAATGGGATAAACACAATGAACAGCCATTCAGTTATAAAAACCTTCCTTCAGGATATAAGCTATTTCGCCTCTCTGATTTAACTTCACAGACCGGTGGTGAAACGACAAGATTCCCTATTGAGTTCGAAGGAAGAACATACACAATTAGTGGTTCTAGAGGCTGGAGGACTAATCGCGAAGGTATGAATCGTCTTCTGGCATTGAAACGATTACAGCCATCCAAGAATGTCCTTAGATTCGTGGACTATTATGATGACTTTCCGTACGTGACTCTTAATAATTTGTGGTCTGATACTTCTAGTAATTTGGGTAATGATAAAGTATATGTTGTCCAGACATCAGCAAAGGTTATTCAAAGATGTATATTGATGACGACCGATCCAGGTGATTTGGTCCTCGATCCAACGTGCGGAAGTGGGACAACTGCTTATGTTGCAGAACAATGGGGACGACGCTGGATAACAATGGATACGAGTAGAATTGCTTTGAACATTGCCAAGAAACGCTTGATTTCTGCTATCTATCCATATTATGAAACCTTTGATGAGGCGGAAAATCCTAATATGCACTTAGGTTTCAAATATAAAACTGTCCCGCATATTGGACTTAAGTCGCTTGCAAACAATCTTCCACTCGAATATGAACCTCTATACGACCAGCCCTTAGAGAATAAGAAACTCATTCGTGTCACTGGGCCGTTCACTGTTGAGGCCCTGCAGAGTCTGAATGTATCATCCCCGGATACTCTTTCCCGAGAAGGGGAAGGCGAAGAGGAATACCGTCAGTTCATAGATCGCATTTTTAATAACCTCAAGTCGAACGGAATTCGAAATGGTCGTAAGGAGCAGCACGTAATATTCCATAGCGCGGAGCACCTAGATGAACCTTATCTTAACGCTCGTGGCTTATACAAAGACGCCAACGGCACTGAGGTTTGTGTATACTTCATGATTGGGCCAAAGTTTGGCACGGTAAGCAAATTGGCGGTTAATGAGGCTGTAAGAGCCTTTCGTAGCCATTTGGAAGAATCCTCATGGCTGGTTATTTTGGGCTTCTCCTTTGAGGATACCATTGACTCAGGCGAGCGCAGTGATTTGAATTTCGGCACTTTTCAGGTTTCGAAGGTTCGCATGAGTGATGACCTCCTCCAGGATGGCCTGCTGAAAAAAGACAAGACCGCTGGTTCCTTCATCATTATTGGTGAACCCGATGTCGAACTGGTTAAGGAAGACGATAACCATTACAGGGTTGAGATTCAGGGTATGGATATGTATGATCCTGTCAAGGACCAGGTAAAGGCCCGTAACGCAGAGGATATCGCGTACTGGGAAATGGATGATGATTACTCTGATGCAATCTTTAAGGTTCGCAGCATCCACTTCTCAGGTGGCGACCGTAAAGAATTCGCCAACTGGAGGAAAGGCCTTGATACTGTTGCACGTGACCTTGCTAAACGGCGCGTAGAAAGAACACTTAGAATGGTGTTTGACGAGGACCTTTGGGATCGTCTTTACACCCTGAAGAGTGAGCCTATTGAATATCGACCTGGTCGCAAGATCGCTGTGCGTGTAGTCTCTCAGTTCGGAGAAGAGGCCACTCGTATTCTTGAAATGAAGTAGTCCTATGAAGTCCTGGTTCTATCCTCAGAATGGTAGCCTTTTCCTCTTTGAGAAGGCACTAAGTGCCGGAAATGGCACCGTGGACATCCATGATTCCTACGGTTTTTCCGTTGGAGACAAGGTTTACGTGTTCCAGTCATCTCCAGACAACAGCATCAAGTTCGAGATGGAGGTGGTTGAAACCGGTATCCGTTTCGAGGATTCCAATGATGAGGAGCGTTTCTGGAAGGATCAGGACTCATACTACACCAACCTATATAGAACCCCCTATAGCCGTCTCAAACTCATCCGTAAACTGGATAACCCCGAACTAACGGCGGATAACTTGAAAGCCCATGGCCTCAGAAGCCTAATCTCTGTTGATGTGCTCTCAGAAGACACTTTGGCATACATTCTCCAACCTGCCGTAGACGACACATACGGAGTAGATTATCCGGAAGACAATGACTTCTACGAAGGTGCCCTTATGACCGTCGAGGTGAACAAGTATGAGCGCAGCCGGTCAGCACGAGACAAATGTATTGCCCTCAAAGGTTGTCGCTGTGCAGTCTGTGGAATTGACTTTGGCGAGAAGTACGGCCCCACCGGTAAAGGCTTCATCCACGTCCATCATTTGGTCCCCATCTCCTCAATAGGAAAGGAATACAAGCTTGATCCGGAACGCGACCTGATCCCTGTCTGCCCCAACTGCCATTATATGCTCCACCGTAAGCCGGATGGGGTTTATACAGTAGAAGAGTTGAAGGCAATCCTAGCCGCTAATCAATAAATCTCCAACGTCATAACAAATGTTCCGCGCTGTTCCACCCGTTGCAGGGCCGGAACGCGCGGAACACGTGTAACAGCAGCAGTTCTATTCGAACGATTTCAGGTAGTTGCAGATTCCGTTGATGTGCAGGTCAATGATGGCCTTTTTGCCGGCGGTAGACATCAGGAAGCGGTAGTCTTCCAGATTATCCATGAACAGATTCTCCGTGAGCACGGCAGGGCAGGCGGTGTGGCCCAGGATGTAGAACTTGGATTCGAAATCCGGGTCGCCGTCGGACATGTCCTTGCGGATCTTCTGCCCGGGAAGGGCCTTCTCTGCAGCAGCGTACAGGTAGTCGGCCATTCCGTCGGCCAGCGTCCTTCCGGGGAAGGTGTAGGCGCACCAGCCGCGGGCATTCATCCACTTGTCACCTTTGCCGGCAGCATTGATGTGGATGGAAACCAGCCTGGTGTTCCGTGTGCCGAAGAGCAGGCAGGCCTCGTTCACGCGGCGGCAGCGCTCCGGGAGAGACACGTCTTCGTCCTCGGGCGTGACCAGTTCGGCGGTGACTCCGCGCACGGCCAGGCCCTCCAGGACGCCTACGGAAATGATGCGGTTCATATGCCACTCCAGCAGTTTCCCGTCCGGAGAGCGTTTGCCAGGAGTGTCCACTCCGTGGCCATTGTCGATGAGTATGACTCTTTTGTCCATAGTTACTCAGTTGATTCAGGGTTGATTTGCTTGGCAGATACGAATTGGAGGTCCAGCTCTTCGATGAGAGCGGCCACCTCGGGCATTACATCCGGGGAGAAGAACTTAGCCACTTCCCGGGCAACAAGGTTTGGGAGGGTACCGGCCATGCCGGGGATGGAAGGCTGGTAGGAGCCGCCGTAGGCACGGATAAGCCAGTCGGCAATGTCAATCTGGGCCTCACGGTCCTCGTAGGAGACTTCGCGCTCGATCATATCTGAGACGTGGACACCCAGGGAAGGGTGCTGCTCGAAGTAACCCAGCCAGTAGTCGTAGGCATCCACGTCGGGGATGGCCATGACCTTGTGCCCCTTGAGGACGTCCAGTTTGTCGCCCAGCTGCGTCTTGCCGCCGGTGGCCACCCACACGTACCGCGGAAGGTATCCGGCGCCGATGACGGCAGTTTTCTCGGCTTCTACGAGGATAACCAGGTCGTCCGGGCGCTCGTTCAGGAGGTGCTCGCCAAAGAGGCACTGGGTCATTTCCCACTGCTTGGGCAGGACACCGCTGGATTTGAGGCGGGGGTGGAGCCAGTTCACGGGGATATCCGTGTCCTTGACTCGTTTGCCGTTGTCCGGATTGTACTGGACCACTTTACCGGCACGGAACCGGCCCTGGGCATCCAGCTGGTAGAAGATGACTTCGGCCAGGAGGGTGACGCCCAGGCGGTAGGTGCAGGCAAGGTTCCAAACGGTTTCTTCCGGGAAAAGCTGGCGGAGGAAGGAGAGGAAGTTGCAGGGACGGTCCGGGCGCAGGGAGCGCTGGATGAGGTCCCTGGGGAGTTCCCAGATGCGGCGTGGGGCCTGAGGGCGGGAGATCCCCGGTCGAGCCGGGGATGACGGCGTGTAGGCGGGCTTGGCTTCCGGGTGCTGGAGAAAGTAGTCGTGCGGGGTGAGGTGGTAGCCACAGGAGGATTCGTGGTTACAGCGGCCACAGGACTTGTCCAGGATGGCGCCTGTGGTGTCGTCCACGTAGGGAACGAAGTCCCGGCGGTGGCAGTTGGGGCATTCCAGACGCGAGGCTTTGCCTGCGTACTTGGCAAGGTGGTAACGGAAATCACTCATGACTGCTGTTCCTCCTGTTCCGGCTGTTCCACATGTTCCGCGTCGGTAACACGTGGAACGGGGCGGTTGTTCTCGTCTACAAGGCCTATCTTTTTGGCCTTTTTGATGCGTCTGTGGACAGTTGTAGAAGTCATTCCGGTTTCGCGGGCAATCTCCCTGACTGACATATTCTTATCCAACAGGCCGATAATCTCCTGGATGTCCTCCATCTCGGTGACGGAGTTGTTTTCCTTGAGGTGTTCGTACTCCTTCCCGAAGTCCACGAAGTCAAAGTGGGTGTAGCCATCGGTCTGGATTAGGCGGTAGATAAGAACGTTGTCGGAGCCGTAAAGCTCGGCGCCGGTGCGGACCTTCACCTGCTTGACGTAGCGGATCTCGGGGTCTTTGACGGACTTGCCGATGGCGATGCCGGCGTCAAAGAAGCTGATGAGCTTGGAAGAACCGGCCAGGTCGTACTGGGTGATGGGCTGCCGGCCGTCACGCTTGGGCGTGTGGGCGATGACGATGAGGGTGAGGCCGTAAGTGCGGCGAAGTTTGATGAGGCGCATCATAAATTCGCTAGCGGAAAGGCCTTTCTCGGCGTCTTTGCACAGGAAGGTGAGGTTGTCCACGAAGAAGAAGCGGACGCCGGATTCGGCTGCCTGCTCGATACTCTGGAGGATGGCTTCTTCGATGTTGCCATCTACGATGAGCTCAGCAGAGAGTTCGAAGCGGCGGAGGTTGGCGGGGAAGAAGTGCCGGGCGCCGGAGTCGGCATCCACATAGCGGTCTCGCAGGTGCATTTCCGAAAGCTCGCAGTCGATGTAGTCCACTTCTTCACCGGTGTGACGGGCGATTTCCTCGGCGCACTGGATGCAGAAGATGGATTTGCCGACGTTGGAGGAGGCAAAGACGACGGTGTTCTCGCCTTCGACGATGAGCCCGCGGCAATGGGACCGGGGCTTGGGACGGGTGAGGGATTCGTCGATCCAGCCGTTCATCGGCCGGCCCTGAAGGACGCCTACCTGGTCGGGCATGCGCTTGACCTTTTCGGCTTCCTGGACGATGGCTTCGATGGGTGCGATGGATGCGGGAAGGTCCTCACTGGGTGGTCTTTGGGTCTTGCGTGCCATGTTACTTCCTCCCGTTCTTTTCGTCAAAGAGTTTCAAGGCGAGCTCCAGGTCGGTGACGATCTTGCGGCCACGCTGCTTGAC
>Ga0265298_10003504_pt1 | contig 20696 bp, 18 predicted proteins | sample AusTroGonzalo_MG_3_FD_193486 | JGI IMG/M metagenome (GOLD analysis project Ga0265298, IMG submission 193486) | Bovine rumen microbial communities from tropical cattle in Woodstock, Queensland, Australia - Gonzalo_01 | ecosystem: Host-associated > Mammals > Digestive system > Stomach > Rumen ... | reverse complement strand
GCACTAATAAATTGATTTTCATAGACATCATGATTGTCAGGTAATGATTGAATATAACCTAAATCACATAGTCGTTCCAGCGCTTGCTTCGTTTCTTCACCGAAAGAACCGGGAAAGACAGCGTGCTTTAATATATCATATTCAGATATCGTTATAATACTGTCTGGAGTAAGGTTACAGTACTTTTCAAGCTTTTCAACTATTTCTTGATATTCTGGCTTGTATTCAGACTCATTCCCCGGAGCTTTTCCGTACAATTTCAAAGCATAGGCTACAAACACATCTGTTTATGTTTGATATTCTACATGAAAAAGCAGAAAACAAATCCTAGGAACGTTGTGCTGCCGGAATTTGCTGAAAAGGCTTTTTGGTTGAAGTGAAGAGTATCTCAAGACTTGAGTGTGTCGACCTTTTCGTGCTATAATCAGACATAATTTCTCTAATTCTACTTTTCTGTTTTTCCTTCCAGACCAAGGAAAAGCCAACCTGAAGGAGGACTATTTCTATGCTGTTTATCGGAATCTGCGGCGCCAGCGGCAGCGGAAAATCAACCCTGGCCCATGCGCTGGAAGAGCGGCTGGGGATGGACCGCTGCCTTGTGCTTCAGCAGGACGCCTATTACCGGGACCACCCAAACCTGACCTTTGAACAGCGGTGCAAGCTGAACTATGACGAACCGGATATTTTCGACCACGACCTGCTGCTGGAGGATGTGCAGCAGCTGATGCGGGGCGGCGGAATCACGCGGAAAGCCTATGACTATACGCAGCACCGCCGCAACGACCGGCCGGAGGAAATCATTCTGCCCCGGGACGTGCTGATTCTCGAAGGCATCCATACCTTTCATGACAAGCGCCTGAACGACCTGATGTTCCTGCGCCTGTATATGAAGGTGGAACCGGATATCTGCCTGCTTCGCCGGGTGGAACGGGACATTGTGGAGCGGGGCCGGGATATTGAGGGCATCGGCGAGCAGTACCTGAACAGCGTGAAACCGATGTTTGACCGATATATCCGCAACTATGTCCACGACGCCGACGTGATCGTGGCCAACGGCGGAAAAAATGCCAGGATTGTCGAAATCCTGGCGGGATATGTGCAGGATAAACTGTCCAGGGAGTAAATGTACTTTCCCTGTTTCAGGGATGGATTCTCAGCGGCCGTTTGCCATCCCGCACAGTTCCGCGGCGACCTGCGCGGCGAGCCTGGCATTGTTGTATACCAGCTGAATATTGGCCTTCAGGGATGCGCCCCCCGTCAGTTTCTGGATCTTGTCCAGCAGATAGGGGGTCGTCTGTTTTCCGTGGATGCCGAGGCGCTCACATTCCCTGATGGCGGCATCAATGTTCTCATTGATATACCCCGGATCCATGGCAAACTCCTCGGGAATCGGGTTGGTGACCAGCATGCCGCCCTCCAGGCCGCATTCCAGTTTGGCCCGGAAAGCGTCTGCGATTTCTTTGGGCGTATCCAGCCGGTAATCCACCCGGAAGCCGGAGGAGCGGGTGTAGAATGCCGGCAGCTCTTCCGTTCCGTAGCCAATCACCGGCACCCCTTTGGTTTCCAGGTATTCCAGCGTCAGGCCCAGATCCAGGATACTCTTGGCGCCGGCGCAGATGACCATCACCGGCGTCCGGGCCAGCTCTTCCAGGTCCGCAGAGATATCCATTGTGGTTTCCGCCCCGCGGTGCACGCCGCCGATGCCGCCGGTCGCGAATACTTTGATTCCGGCCAGTGCCGCGCCGATCATGGTCGTGGTCACCGTGGTGGCTCCGTCCTCACCCCGGGAGAGGAGAACCGGCAGGTCCCGCCGACTGGCTTTGGTAACCGCCAGGCCTTTTTTGCCGAGATATTCAATCTGGTCCGGCGTGCACCCGACGGTAATTTTTCCCTGAATGATTGCCACGGTTGCGGGAACAGCCCCGTTTTCCCGGATGATCCGCTCCACATTCATCGCGGTCTCCACATTCTGGGGATAGGGCATTCCGTGGGAGATAATGGTTGACTCCAGCGCGACCACCGGCTTTCCGGCCTGAAGTGCTTCCCGGACTTCGGGGGAAACCGAAAGATAAGATGCCGTGTTTTTCATGGTTTAGTTCTCCTTTATATTCTGGCAGGATTTTATCAGGATCTCTTTGGTCAGCGTCGGGCTGACAGCCTGTTCATCGGCGGCACACCAGGCGGCAGCAGCCAGGGCCCGCCGGGCGGCTTCCATGATGTCCAGCCCGTCCAGCCAGGCATCCGCGGCAGCGGCAAGAAATGCATCCCCGCAGCCGGTGGTGTTGCGGATCATCCCCGGGTGGCAGGGGAGCATCGCCCGTTGCTTTCCGTCGTCGGCATACACGCCCCGGGACCCCAGGGAGAGATATACCCGCCGGATACCCTGTTCCAGCAAAGCGCCCGCCGCGCGGGGAAGGTCGCTGTCCGAGTGAATCCGGATGCCGGTAAGGATCTCCGCTTCCGGCAGGTTGGGTTTCATCAGAACAAGCCTGGACAGGCAGGGCTTCAGCCGGCCTACCTTCGCGACGGAAACAGGGTCTGCCGCCAGCGGCGCCCGGACATTCCGGGCAGCCCACGCGATGGTTTCCTCCGGCAGATTGGCATCCAGAATGACCAGAGACGCCTCGTTCAGGGCCGGCAGAAACGGTTCCAGCCGCCCGGGAACCAGCCGGTCATAGATTGCCATGTCGGATACGGCGGTATGCAGATCCCCGTTCTGCTCGTTGATGCACAGATAGGTGGATGTCCGGCCCTGCGGCTCGGTCATGCTCATTTCCATGCCGATCCCCAGGTTCCTGCATTGTTCCCGGATGATCTGGCCGTAATGGTCATCCCCTGTAAGGGTGATCAGGGAAACCTTCCGCCCCAGCCGCACCAGGTTTTCCGCAATATTCCTTCCGACGCCGCCGGCACTGAGCGTGACCCGCCCGGGATTCGAATCCCCGGAACGGAGCGCTGCGGCCGGGGTTCCGGAAAGATCCATATTGACCGCCCCGATGACGACCACATGTTTCTCCTCCCGGGCCTGCATCAGCTGGTTCCTTCCTTTCGCATTTGGTCCATTCAAGGCTGCCGGCAGAGTATCCCTGCCAACCTTGAGGCATTGCCATTGTAGCATCAATTCACAGGGAACACCATCCCTATACATCATACAGGTAGGATATCATTTCGTAATCCTTTCCGCCCCAGTTATGGGAACCGGTCCGGAACTCTTTACCGCCGACTTTTTCATAGAACCGCCTTGATTCATGATTTTCTTTCAGACACCATATGACCATTTTTTTCTTTCCGATTTTCCTGAAATGACTGAAAGCATATTGCATCAGGAGTTTCCCGATTCCGTTATTCCTTTTGGAATACCGGATATACAGAGCGATCACTTCACAATCCGCCGGTTCATCTGCCGTATCCTGCAGCCATGCGTAACCCAGAATCTCATTGCCATCAGCCGCAACGATATATTTCTGATATCTTTTTATTTCGATTTCGTATCGATCGTCCACGCTCATGGCATCCAGGAAACCACTGTCCATGATTCCGCGATAGGCTTTTTTCCAGTCTTCAACAAGGATCTCTGCGATCTGTCTGACATCTTCTTTTTCCGCTCTTCTGATCATTATCCTGTTACTCATTTTTCGCCTCCATGGAAAAGAGCATCCGGCAGCCGGGTCAGAAACACCGCTGCTTTCTCTCTTTTTTGCACTGTTCTATATTTCCGCAGCGATAGCACAGCTCATTGTCACAGCCCCCGTCGTTTTTAAAATAGGACAGGATGTTGTTCACGGTCGTTTCAGCGATATTGTTCAGTGCTTCTTCCGTCAGGAAGGCCTGATGCGATGTCACAATGACGTTTGGCATGGAGATCAGGCGGGACAGAAGATCATCATTCAGGATATGTCCGGACCGGTCTTCGAAGAAAATATCCGCTTCCTCTTCGTATACGTCCAGACAGGCGGCCCCGATTTTACGGGCTTTGATTCCCGCCAGCAGCGCTTCCGCATCGATCAGCCCGCCCCGGGACGTGTTGACAAGGACAACGCCTTTTTTCATCTTTCCGATCGCAGTCGCGTCGATCATATGCCGGGTTTCCGCTGTCAGCGGGCAGTGCAGGGAAATGATATCACTCTTTTCGAGCAGCTCATCCAGGGTAACATACTCGATCCCGCTGTCCTTGGCGGGGAAAAGGTCATATGCGATGACATTCATTCCGAAGCCCCGGCAGATATCAATGAAGATCCTGCCGATCTTGCCCGTGCCGATTACGCCGACCGTTTTGCCGTGAAAGTCGAACCCGGTCAGACCGTTCAGAGAGAAGTTGAATTCCCTGGTCCGGTTATAGGCCTTGTGAATACGGCGCACTGAGGTGAGAAGCAGGGCAATCGCATGTTCCGCGACAGCATAAGGCGAATAGGCCGGGACATGAACCACATGGATTTTTCCGAAGGCCGCCTGTACATCCACATTGTTGTATCCGGCGGAACGGAGGGCGACTATTTTGACACCGTGCCGGTACAGTTGGTCGATCACCGCAGCATTTACCGTATCGTTCACGAAAACGCAGACGGCATCGCAGCCTTTGGCAAGATCCACGGTATCTTCGTTCAGCTTTGTTTCCAGAAAGCGGAACTGAAGGCCATGCAGATTCCCGTAGTGTTCGAAGGACGGTTTGTCATATTCCTTAGCATCATAAAACGCGACTTTGATCATCATCTTTCCCTCCGGGTGTTTCAGGTTTAAGCCTGATAATACAGGCATGAGATGCTTTTCGATATGTCAGACCAGGCCGTCCCGGAAGACCATCATCATTTCATTGGTGAGGCTCAGGTTGTTCGGCTGGAGGACGATCTCTTTCCGCGGAACCCACTGTGCGTATTTCAGTTCGTTTTCATCCATGCGGATGGCTGCGTCCCCCTCCGCGTCGCAGAAGAAACCGGCCAGAAGGTCCTGGGCCATGCCCCAGGGCTGGGATTTGTAGTAGCGGATGTTCTTCACGCGGATGCCAGTTTCCTCCATTACTTCCCGGGCCACGGTCTGTTCCAGGGTTTCCCCGATTTCCGTGAAACCTGCCACCAGCGCGTTGTTCGCGTATCCCCGGCGGTAGCGGGTAATCAGCAGGCAATCGCCTTTTGTTACGCCGACGATCACCGCCGGATTGATTCGCGGATAGACGATATGCCCGCACACTCCGCACTGAAGCGCCCGTTCCGATGCATGCATCCCGCTGAGACCGCCGCACCTTCCGCAGAAGCGGTTGTCCCGGTACCATCTCCACAGATGCCAGGCCGTAAAGGCCGCAAAAAGCTCTTTTCCGGCACCGGTATCCCGCAGTTCGCGAATCGTAAAAAATTCAAATCCCGGAACCGGTTCGTTCCGGTCCTTTTCCGCCAGGAAATATCCCGTTTCATCCACAGAAAAAAGGTATATTGCGCCGTCCGCCGGGACCTCTTTCACCGACGGAAAACACAGCACGCCTTCCCGCACACGGGCAAGCAGCCGGCCGGAATCGTCGAAGAGGAGAACGGCGTCGGCAATCGCGGGGAGACGGGTCACATAGGAATTATTGAGCCTGGAGGGGCCGATATCCTGAATCATGCTTTATCCTCATCCTTTTTTAGGGCTGATCCTGTTAACAGTTACCGGTGTAGACATATTTCAGCTTTTCCCGTGCGACGGCTGCCAGGAGGTAAACCTGTTTCACATCGGTGGCCGCCCTGTCCGCCATATGAAACCGGGGAAAGAACCGGGAAATGTGCAGCGGAATCTCCGGCCCGATCCGACGCCCTTCCGCATCCGTGAGGCCGGAAACCCATCCGGCCAGGGCCCGGATTTCCTCTTCAGAATCATTTTCGCCGGGCACGACCAGCGTGGTCAGTTCCACATGGGCCATTTGGACGGCCCGGGCGATAAAGGCTTTCACCGTTGCCAGGTCGCCGCCCAGTATTTTGGAATAATACTGTTCCGTGAAGCCCTTCAGGTCGATGTTCATCGCGTCGATATACGGGCTGAGGGCTTCCAGCACCGGCAGTTCGGCGGTGCCGTTCGTGACCAGCACATTTTTAAGGCCTGCTTCATGCGCGAGCTTTGAGGCATCCCGGACAAACTCCCAGCCGATCAGCGGTTCGTTATAGGTAAAGGCCAGGCCGATATTTCCCCGGCTGCGGGCCTGCAGCGCGGCCTGTACCAGCTCCTGCGGAGAGACGGTTTCCGCCCTGCCGGAAAGCGTCATCGCTTCCGCAGACCAGGAAATTTCATGATTCTGGCAAAAAGGGCATCTCAGATTGCAGCCGTAGCTGCCCACCGAAAGGATCATCCGTCCCGGAAAAAAGCGTTTCAGCGGCTTTTTTTCAATGGGATCCAGGGCGAAACCGGTGATTTTGCCGTAATTCTCCGGCAGGATTTTTCCGTTCACGCAGGTTCTTGCCCCGCAGAAGCCTTTTCCGCCTTCCGGAATCCGGCAGCGGTGAAAACAGACATCGCACCGGGCCGCCGTTTGTTCTCTCTCACTCATGCCGGACAACCTCAAACCGCTGCAGGTCTACTTTTTCATTCGGGCCAATTCCCGCTTTCTGACGGGCGATGGCAACCTGTTGCTGCGGGGTGTCCACTCCGTCCAGGTCCGGGAGCAAAAGGCCCCGCCGGTGGCCTTTGGAAACAATCACGCCGTAGCGCTTCACATCCAGTTCGGCTTCGGAGGCAATATCCTCGGGCTTGCCCAGCACATCCACATTGATTTCCAGCCATTTCAGCTCGTCCGGCCGGACCGGGTCGAACCGGGGATCCCGGGAGCAGGCGCTGATTGCGTTTTCAATGATTTCTTTGGCCAGGCAGTCCCGGGTCGGCGCGATGGTTCCGATGCATCCCCGGAGCCGGCCCTGCTTATGGATCGAAACAAAGGCCCCTGCCCGCCGGGACAGCAGCTCCTCCGGGAGACCTTCCGGGATTTCCATGACGCGGCGGTTCAGCACCCAGCTTTCCACAGACTGCCGGGCCAGGCGAACCCAGGGATCGCTGCCGGCTTTGCCCTCTGCCAGCCTGCTTTCTTCCTCCGACAGGCGTATCTCCAGGAATTTCCTGGCGGGATCAGGCTCTCCCGGATGGAAAATACAGATGCCGTAGCCCACGCCGGTCACATCCTCATGGGACAGCTTCTGCGCCTCCACCGACAGGCCGTCCAGGGCGCCGGCCATCATGACAAAGGAACGGTGGCCGCATTCAGCCGCCTTTTCACAGAAGGATTCGCTGAAACCGAACAGTTCCCCGAAGGCTGCCCGGGAAGCCACATCCATGACTTTTTCATCATACTCCGGGCCTTCCGCCGCAAATCCGTAGGGGCCGTAGGGCTGCAGCTTATGCGAAAGGTCCCCGCTGGCGACCCACACCACCCGGCGGCCGGTTTCCTCCACGGCCTGCCGGACGATCTGCCCCAGCCGGTAATGATCCTCCAGCGGCAGCCCGGACAGCCCGATCCGAACCAGCCTGAAATCAGCATATGCCCGGCGGATAAAGTACAGGGGGACCATGGTTCCGTGGTCCAGCGCCGGATCCCGCTGCCCCTGCGTTCCGGCCGGGAATCCCTCCGCATTCGCAAGTTTCATAACGGCCTGAACCAATTCCGTGTCATATTGCTCCCGGAAACGCACCCCCGGCGCCCGGAATTGGGCGAAGGAACCTTCCGCCTCCCGGCCCGGGGAAATGTGAAAATAATCGGCATACATGGCCGCGTGCGGGCTGGAGACAATCACCGTTTCCGGTTTCAGCGCGGCAATATCCTCAGCCACACGCTGATACGCAATCCGCGTTGCTTCCACCTGGCGCTCGCTGCCGCGCCCGACGTCCGGGACAATCATCGGGGGATGGGGAACCATATAAGCTGCTATTACGGACATCGCTGTCACCTCTTTCAAGTGAACATTATTATACCTTATCTTCCGGGGAAAAAGGAAGGCTTTGCGGCCTTTTTTCGTTGAATGGACGGGCAGGATTCCGCGGCAGCCTGCCCGGCAGAAGAATTTTTACGGAATTATTACAAAACTTGTGCACTTTGATTCTTTTATGATATAATAATCTGTCTTCGTATTGTTTTCCGCGGGCTTCAGGCGGGGAATCCAACGGGGAGGAAGGCATGTTCGGAAAAAGGAAACGGGATCAGCAGCCGGAAGAGGACCGGGAAGGCTATGATCCGGAAATGAACGGCACACACCGGTTCAGGAAGGACCAGGTGGGGCTTCAGGACGACATCCCTGAGGCAGCTTTTTCATGGAACAAAACACAGGCTGACCCGGAGGAAACCTATTCAGAAGAAGAATATACGGACGACGAAACCACGGAAGACGGGGAACCGGCGGAGGAACCGGAAGAGCGGGAGGAATCCCGGAGCATTCTGCGGCCGGACAACCGGAAACCGAATTTCGTCGTCAGCGTGGCGCTGAATACCGTACGCACGCTGATCGTGATCGCGGTGCTGGCCGGGATCGCCGGCCTGGGCGCGCTGGCGGGCATCGCCAAGGGCTATGTGGATACCGCGCCGGAACTGGACCTGGCCGCCCTGGACAGCCAGGCGCAGACCTCCTTTATCTATGACAAAAACGGGAACCTGATCACGGAATACAAGGGCTCGGAAAACCGGGTCATGGTGCAGCTGGACGCGATCCCGAAAGTGCTGCGGAACGCTTTTATCGCGGTGGAGGACGCCCGCTTTTACAGCCATACCGGCGTCGACCTGAAGCGGATCGTCGGCGCCTTTGTCAGCAACCTGACTTCCTCCGGGACCCAGGGCGGGTCCACCATTACCCAGCAGCTGATCAAGAACACGCTGCTTTCCTCGGAAGTCAGCTATAAGAGAAAAATCCAGGAGGCATGGCTGAGCCTGCAGCTGGAGATGAAATACAGCAAGGACCAGATTCTGGAAAGCTATCTGAACACGATTTATTTAGGAGAAAACTACTACGGGGTTCAGGTGGCGGCGGAGGGATATTTCGGGAAATCCATGGGCGAACTGACCCTGCGGGAATGCGCCATGCTGGCAGGTACCACCAATAACCCCTATTACTATAATCCGCGGCGGAACTTCTATACCCGGACCGATGGGGAAAAGGACTATGCCGCCGTGACAAACAACCGCACCAACTATGTGCTGCGGTGCATGTATGAAAACCAGTTTATTACCTACGACCAGTACCAGCAGGCCCTGGACCCCACCACGGCATCCGTGCTGGAAAAGGCGGACATCGCCGGCACCGGCATGTATCCCTATGCCCATTATGTGGAATATGCGGTGAAGGAAGTTACGGGCATCCTGCTGGAGCTGAACGGGCTGACGGATACCCCGTCCAACCGTGCGCAGATGGAAAACAAATTCCGGACGGGCGGATATCATGTAAAGCTGGCGCTGGACCCGACGATCCAGACGACGGTGGAGGAAACCCTGCAGAACTGGAACCAGTATCCCGCCCTGCGGGATCCGTCGGACAAGGTCTTCCGCAGCAAGAACTCGGACGGAACCTATACCGAGATCATTCAGCCCCAGGCGGCCTGCGCCGTGCTGGATTACCGTACCGGAGAACTGAAGGCGATCGTGGGCTCCCGCACGGAAGTCACCAGCCGGAAAACCCTGAACCGGGCGACGGACATGAAGATGCCGGTGGGCTCCTCCATCAAGCCGATTGCCGTGTATGCTCCGGCCCTGGAAATGGGGGCCAGCCCCGCCAGCATCGCCTATAACATGCCGATTCCCATCATTGGCTGGAAGGATTCCAAGGGCAACGATTCCTGGCCTTCCAACTATGGAGGCGGCGGATATGTCGGCCCAGAGACGCTGCGTACTGCCATGGCGAAATCCCATAACACTTCGGCGGCATATACGCTGATGAACATGGTCGGCGTGGAGCGGAGCGTGGACTTCCTGCACCGGCTGGGCGTGGACGACGGGCATATTGACGCTACCCCCTTCGGCCTGAGCCTCGGCTCCTCCGGCATTACGCCGCTGCAGATGACGGTGGCTTTCGGCGTGCTGGCCAACGGCGGCGTGTACCAGGAGCCGATTTCCGTGCTGGGCATTTCGGATTCCAACGGCAATGTGGTCTGGGACGGGCACCAGCACCAGGAACGGCGCAGGGTCTTCTCCGACAGCACTTCCTGGATGATCGTGGATATGCTCAAGTCGGTCGTATCCTCCGGAACGGGCGGCTCGGCAAAAATCAAGGGCCAGACGGTCGGCGGCAAGACCGGCACAAACTCGGACCAGAAGGGGGTCTTTTTCTCCGGGATTACCGGCTACTATTCTTCCGCGCTGTGGATCGGCCACGACAACTATAAAGCGCTGTCCTCCAAGAGCACCGGCAGCGGCGCGGCGGCGCCCCTGTGGCAGGCCTACATGAGCAAGATTCATTCCGGACTGGAAAACCGGGATATTCTGGAGGGCCTTCCGGCGGATTACGGGCTGGTGAAGGTGACCACCTGCGCGGTATCCGGCCAGCTGGCAACCGAAGCCTGCAGCCAGGACGCCATGGGATACGGGACGGTGTCGGACTACTGGAAGGCCGGCACGCAGCCGACGGTATACTGCCAGATGCATGTGAGCCAGACCATCTGTTCTGAAAGCGGCATGCCGGCGGGGCCATACTGCCCGAACCCTGTGCAGCGCGGCGTGATTACGCTGCCGGCCGGGCATCCGCTGTACAATTTCCTCGGCACCAAATACCAGAGCGTGATTGAGGAATACCTTGGGACGGCGGCGGCCATGTCCGGGCATATGTGCACCCTGCATACGGAAGAAAACCAGGGAAGCGGCATGTCCGCCACGATGCAGAAACTGATCAATGACGCCGGCGCGCTGCTGGCCAGCGCGCAGCAGCTGCTGGATACCCTGGACCCCGAAAGCGGGCAGTACCAGGCCGTCAATCAGGCCATGAATTACCTGCGGAGCCTGATCGGCAGTGAAAACCCATCCCAGAATGACGTTGCGGCAGCCATGTCCCTGCTGACACAGGCCATGGCGGGAATCTATTGATTGGCGGGAGCAGGAAAATGAAGAGACTGGCTGTGATCGCGGCGGTGATGCTGCTCATCGTGTGCGCGGCGCTCGGGGAACCGGCAGGACTGCAGGTTTCCCTGGAAGGCGACGTGCGCCCCGGCGCGCCTGTGCTGATCACGGTTACGGTTTCCCAGGCGGGGGAATATGACCTGTTTCTGACGGATGAAGCAGGGCAAACCGTCTTTACAGTGACGGAAAAACGTCCGGCGGAGGCCGGCGCGAATATCTGGATCTGGAACGGAACCCGGGACGGCGTACCGGCGCCGGAGGGGGAGTGGCAGCTGGTTGCGGCGCAGGGGGAACAGCGGGCTTCGGTTCCGGTGACCGTTGCGAAAATGGCCCCCTGCCTGATCGCGGCAAAACTGGAGACGGAAACCATCCGGAAAGGGGAAAACGCCCGGCTGAACTTCTTTGCCACGGAGCGGGGAACCCTGACCATTTATCTGGAAGAGAAAGAAGAACCTCTGCTGACGAGAGAAATCAAAGACGGCTGGGCGGACCTGGATTTCCCGGCAGGCAGCGTTCCGGGCGTGTTCCGCCTGAAGCTTGTGCTGACGACCGCCAGAAACGGATCCTCCGAGCCGGTGTACCTGACGCTGACCGTGGAGGGCAATGTGGCGGACCGGTGGGCGGAATGGCCGAAAAAAACGAAGTATACGCCCACCTGGGGCAGCCCCGCGGAAGGATCGGACCCGACGCTGAATTACTGGACCCTGCCGATGGATATCACGGATACGGAAGCCATCTGGGAGGTGCTGACGGCACCGGTGACCGTGCTGGACAACGGAAAAACGAACGCGGAAAGAACCCAGGTGCGCATTCGGAAAGAGCCACGGGAGGACAGCCCGGGCATCGGCGTGGTGACCTGCATTACCCAGTCGGTGCATGTGCTTGAACGGGGAGACGAATGGACGCTGATTGAGTGCTATTCCTCCTCCTTCCATGACAGCGGGGTCAAGAACTGGAATGCGCTGGTGCAGGGCTATGTGCCCACCGCTTACCTGAAGGAGATCCTTCCGGACCAGACGCTGGGGCTGGTGGTGGACAAGCTGGACCAGAAACTGTACATTTTCCGTTACGGAGAACTGTACGACATTCTGCAGGTTTCCACGGGCCTGGCCAATGAACGGCAGCCGTACAACGAAACCCGCAGCGGTGAATTCCTGATCCACAGCTGGGTCGGGGCCATCACTTCGGATGATATTGTCGGGCGCCTGGCGATGCGCTTCAATGACGGGGACCTGATTCATGAGGTGCCGTATGTGCTGATGAGCGACGGGAAAAGCAAGGATTTTACCGTCTGCGAGAGAAAGCTCGGCACCAAAGCCAGCCACGGCTGTATTCGGGTGCAGCGAAAGGCCACGCCGAAGGGAACCAACCATGAATGGCTGTGGACCAACCGGAAACGGGATATGAAGATCCTGATCTGGGAAGACTGGCAGGGACGGCAGCTGGCTTACCCGGATGACCATCAGGAGCTCTATGTCACATTGGGCAGAAACGCGGTATACCATACCTCCCGGAAGTGTTCGCAGCTGAAGGGAGCCAAAACAAACGTGCTGACATACGGACAGCTGGAGGAGGAAGCATACGCCAAAGCCAAGCGCTGCAGCACCTGCAACGCGCCGCTCCGAAAGGCAGAGATCGCCGCAATCAACGAGAAATACGCTGAGGGCGGAGACCATGACCCGGTCATGAGCGAGGCCCGGGAAAAAGCGCGGAAAGCGCTGGAGGAAGAATCAGAACCATGAATGTAGTTGATATTGTGATCATCGCGATCCTGGGGATCAGCGTGCTGGTGGGGCTCTACCGGGGATTTATTTCATCGGTGGCTTCCGTCGGCGGGACGCTGGTCTCCCTGGGGCTCAGCTTCTGGCTCAGCCCGAACCTGGTGAACTGGGTGCAGTCCAATCCGGACCTGATCCGGAGCCTGATGAGCTACACGGACGCCAAGAGCCGGCTGGGAGACCTGAACCTGAGCCTGACGCAGGTCAGCACCCTGGGGACGGACGGCATCGCCAATATTCTGGATCGGGTCAAGCTGCCCTATCCGCTGAATACGCTCCTGCAGACCAACCTGGAGAAGCAGGTGTTTGCGCCGTCGGGGCTGACACAGGTGGGCGACTATGTGTCCCAGACGATCGTCGGGGCGATTCTTCATGTGATCTGTTTTATTGTGTGCTTTATCGCGGTGATGCTGGTTTTCCATATCGTGCTGAATTTCCTGAAGGTGGTTTTCCATTTCCCGGTGCTCAAACAGCTGAACTCAGTGGCCGGCGGGATCTTCGGCCTGGTCCGCGGAGCCATTCTGTGCTTTATTGCCTTCGCCCTGCTGCCGCTGATCCAGACGGTGGTGCCTATCGAAGGCATTAACGAAATGGTGGAGGCCAGCGCCCTGGCCCCGGTATTTAACAGCGGCAACCTGATCCTGGCCGTGATGAACGGGCATTTGTAAACGCATCTGAATCATCGTGTCGGAAAGGGAACCGGACCAACCCAATCATTCTGACAGACAGGGAGGAAGAGGACCGATGGCAAAGAGACTGACGGCAATCCTGATGGTGCTGGCGCTTTGCTGCCTCAGCATTTACGCCGGGGCGGAACCGGAAAGCTGGACCTGCCCGAAATGCGGGCAGGAAGGCAATACCGGCAACTTCTGCGGCAACTGCGCAGAACCCCGCCCGGCTTCGACAGGAGATTCATGGACCTGCCCGAAATGCGGGCAGGAGGGCAACACCGGAAATTTCTGCGGCAACTGCGCGGAGCCCCGCCCTGAAAAAGAAGGATCCGAAACGCAGGGAACGGGAAACCAGCCCTCCGAAGGGGCGGACGTTATCCACGTTCCGGGAGGGAAGAGCCTCCCGATTCTGGATCCGGCATCGTATCCGGGAACCTGGAAGGAGGCCTACAGGGCCATCCTGCAAAAGCATGAGCCGGGGATCCTGGCGTATGAGGCGCATACGATCGAATATGACGATTCACGGGGAAGCCATGTGTTTCAATGCTATCCGGTCGGCCTTGCCGACCTGACCGGGGACGGGACGAAGGAACTGCTGATCCTGGACCTGAATACGGACAGCGGGGACGGGGAACTGTATATTTATTCCGCGGACCGGAATCCGGCCTGCTGCATCTTTTCCCTGCCGGCCTTGACCCAGACCTATGACGACGAACTGGAGGGAGTGAGGCTGTACCTGGCCGCGGACGGCGGACAGCAGACCTTCGTGGTGGAATACTGGGAGTACGGCTGCATGCGCTACCTGCAGCTGAAGCCGGACGCGGCCTGCATGTCGGTGCTGAATGCCTGGTCGGACAATTCCACGGATTTCTCCGGGGAATCGAACGGGGCTTATTCCAAAAACGGCCAGAGCATTTCCTGGGACCAGCTGGTGAATGACCGGGAAGTGCTGCGTGCCAAGGCCACGAAAGAAGTCGGAAGCATTCTGTGGACGTCGGGAGGGGACGGATACGGATTCAGCTACAGGCTGCAGGACGCTCTTAATGCGCTGAAATAAGCGTCTGAGAGAGAACGAAAAAAAGGAGGAATTCCCCATGCGTAAACGGATGACAGCTCTTCTGCTGTGCCTGATGATGGCGCTGATTGCCGGCTTATCCTCTGCTGCCGCGGATGATACCGCCTGGACCTGCACAAACTGCGGGCAAACCAATACCGGCAACTACTGCTCCAACTGTGCGGCGCCCAGGCCGAGCGCGGAATGGGTTTGCCCGAACTGCGGACAGCTGAATACCGGAAATTTCTGCACGAACTGTGCGGCCGCCAGACCGTCCGGCGGACAGGCGCAGCAGCCGGAAGCAACCGCCGCGCCGGTCACGGTGAACGACCAGCTGGAGCAGATTCCGGGAGAAGCGAACCATGTCAAGGTGCGGGTGCGGAGCGTGGACGGCGATCCATATATCCAGAACGCCCAGGACGCTTCCCGCTGGGTTCCGCAGAACGCCGCGGACGGGGATGAAACCACCTGCTGGCAGTTTTCCTCCGGCGGCAAGAAAACCCTGAGCAAGAACTGGCTGAAGCTGAACCTGAGCGCTCCCCAGAGGATTGACGCCCTCTGGTTCAAGAGCGGCTTCTGGGGATACAGCACCACCGGCAAGGACCAGTATCCCCTGAATTCCCGGCCGAAAAACATCAAGGTGGATTTCCTGTACCAGGGAGCGGCCGACTATTCGGACACCATTGACATTACCCTGAGCGACGACAAGCTGCGCCAGAACTGGCAGGCTTTTGACGTGGGCCGCCATGACAATGTCATCGGCGTCCGGATCCGGGTAATCACCTATTACACCGGGAGCCAGTTCCCCAAGGACATCTGCCTGTCCGAGGTGATGCTGGTGCAGAATGCCAGCGCAGCGATTGCCTCCACCGCCCAGGCGACCAATCCTCCGACCTATTACGAAGCGCCGCGGGTGCCCAGCCAGGCGAACCTGCTGGACAAGCTGGCGACCCGGTCCGGCCCGGCCACCGAATACGAAGAGCCCGGCACCTTCTTCCAGAACAACTGGCGGGAGAAGACGGTCCGGGTGACGGGAAAGCAGTATGACGGCAGCATCTGGTGGGTGGAGGTCGACTTTGAATGGAAAAACAATACCTGGTACCGGGTCTGGACAGGGCTGAAGCGGGTGGACGTGGACCTGAACCTGGTGCAGGAAGCCCGGCGGCTCGGTACCTGCAGCGTGAATCCCTGCGACGCCTGGTACGGGCCCGGCGGGAATTATGCCAAAGCCAAGTCAAAGGTGCTGTTCCGGGAAGATCTGATTGATATCTACGGCAGGGAAAACGGATATTACCAGGTGGATTTCTATGACGTGAACCGGGAATTCCAGCGCCGGATCTGGGTGCCGGAAAGCGCTGTGAGCAATGTGGTCTGGTATTGACAAACAACGCAGCAGTTGTTCGGAAATGCCGAATAAATGCCGATGACGGGAAAGAATGGCTGAAAAACTGAAAAGGACAAATTTGCGTTATAAATGGAGAAAACTTTACTGAAATCATAAATTTCTCCATTTATAACGCAAAAATTGACTTTATGCAGAAAATAATCTATAATCCAATTGAATGAAATGACATGCATGGGAGCTGAGCAAAACGAAAATCATAGGACGGAAAGCAGAACGAGAGAGGCTGGAACAGTGTGAATGTTCCCGAAAATCAGAACTGGTTTGCGTATATGGCAGACGACGTGTCGGAAAGACTTATCTGATCGAACAAACGTTTGCCGAACGTTTTGCATTTCGTGCTACCGGTGTTGAAAGCGGTAATACAAGAGTACAGCTGAAATCCTTTCATCAAAGGCTGCAGGCATACGGCGATCTGTCCAAAACAATCCCCAAAGATTGGTTTGAAGCATTCGCGAGGCTTGAAAAGTTGCTGAACAGCGATCAGACTGCCCGCAGTGCTCATGGGAAGAAGATCGTTTTTCTGGATGAATTTCCATGGTTTGCAACAGCAAGGTCTGATTTTCTGGCGGCATTTGGAGAATTCTGGAACAGGAGAGGAACCATCAAAGGGGATCTGCTGTTTATTGTCTGTGGTTCAGCGACTTCCTGGATTATCGGAAACCTGATAGAGAACTCCGGGAGCCTTTATAACCGCGTAACCTGTCAGCTGTTTATCCATCCCTTTACACTCAGAGAATCGGAAATGTATTTCATTGACAGGGAATTCGGCTGGTCCCGAAAACAGATTGCAGAATGCCAGATGATTTTTGGCGGTTTACCCTATTTCTTTGATTTGCTTAATGCCAATGAAAGCCTTTCATGGAATGTCGATGTGCTTTGCTTTCAGCCCGGCGCACTATTACAGCATGAATCCAAGCGGCTTCTCGAAGCAACATTAAAGAAATCACGGGTATATGGAGATATTCTCAGCCTGCTGGCAAAACATCCTTGCGGCCTTGAGAAGGCTGTTTGTCAGAAAAAACTTGGAATTCCGGACGCAACTTTTTCCAGGGCAACGGATGAACTCGTTAAGTGCGGATATGTGTGGGAATATAAGGAAGTATATCGTAAAAACCATCCGTATCGTTTACGGATCATCGATCCATTCCTTCTTTTCCATTATCATTTTCTTTCAGATTCTGACCATGAGCAGGTCAGGAGCTTTCAAGCTTTTACCGCGGATGAAGGGAAATACATGAACTGGCGGGGGCATGCATTCGAGAACCTGTGTATGTATCATATTCAGGAAATCAAAAAATGCCTTGGCATTACAGGTGTTGAAACGAAAGAGTATCCCTGGATAAGTGAAAAGCTGCAGGGAGGCGCCCAGATCGATCTGGTGATTGAACGCAGAGATCAAATTACGGATCTTTGTGAAATCAAGTATACAGATCAGCCTTTCCAGATCACAGCGGATTACGAGTATTCCTTATTTAATAAGGTGCAGGTTTTCAGAGACGAAACGAAATCAAAACAGGCACTGAAGATCGTGCTGATCAGTTCTGAGGGATTAAGCGGAACGGCTCACCGTGAGCGAATTGCCCATGTGATTACATTGAATGACCTGTTTGACGGATAATATTTTTTCCCTTTATCGGCACAGGAATCCCTGCAAATTATTTGCCTTTTTTCGACTTCGGCGCCGGCAGCTCGTCGTACATCGCCGTTACCAGTTCTTCCAGGAATTCCCGGTTGTCCACGTTGTCTACCAGCAGCATTTCTTTTGCTCCTTCGTAGGGGAGCTCCCTGTCTGCGTCCGGCATCATGGCTACTGCCGATTTTACAGGCTTGACCAGGAACCGGTCGTCATAGATACCGCCGAAGATCCTGCCATTCATGTAGAGGATATATTCACCCATCATCTTTTTGGATGTGATGCCGTTCAGCCCGGAAAGCTGTTCCAGGATGAAATTCAGGTATTCCCTGCTCGATGCCATTCCAAGTTCCTCCCTATGTTCAGCCAATCCTGTCGGGTTATGGACACTCCTCCGGGCCCGGTGCAATGAGAAAGACGTAGGTTTCCTGCAAACAAACCGACACCGGAAATCTGTTCGGATTATACCATTTCTGTCGTTGAAAAGGTAGCCAAAAACGTGACAATCCAATTCTGTCCGAGTAATCCTAACAAGAGAAAACCAAGTTTTTTCCCTCCGGCAGACAAATAGACGGCTGCAATTTTCCATTTCTGTCCTTGTTTTCCGGTCATTGCTCATGGTAATATACAGTCACGGTCAGGGGATTGACCGCAGACGACGGAAAGGAGGACTCAGAAAATGTTCTGGATGATGAATGATCGGAATCGTAGGGGCGGAGGACTGTTCCTGCTTCCCGGACTTCTGTTCGGCGGATTCTTCGGGATCTATGTGATTCTCGCTGTGCTGAATGTGGCCGGCATCGTGATCGGAACTGTGTTCTCCGGACTGGCTGCTGTTTTCTCTGGCGTGATCGGCGCTGTTGGTTCTGTGTTCTCCGGCATTGGTTCCGGTATCGGAAATGCCGGCGGCGTGATTGCCGGCATCGTGATCGGCATCGTGCTGTTCAACCGGATTCGGAACGGGAAGAACGCGAAGAGCGTCGGCAGCACTGTGGAGGAGGGGTAACAAATGTTGATTCTGCGTGCTGCATTAGCGATCGGAGCGCTGATGTTCACCAGGGCACGGCTGCTGGAAAGGGCTTCCCGAATCAATTCGGAAGCGACCAGCCGCCCCGTTGTCCGTGCCTATGTTGACGGAAAACCTGTGAAGTCGCACCTGAAGGAGAAATAGAAAGACCAGGATTCGGATTTGCATCTGATTACGGCGTAAGTGCTTTGTTAATGACCGCAGATTGAAAACCTTACCGGCAAAAACCTTCTGTTCCATCGGGGGAGAGCTGACGAATATGACAGAAAAAGCCATGCAAGCGCTGAAATGCATGCTGTCCATGCAACGGTATTCCTGGGAGCAGGGAGTCTGCGCGCAGGCGCTTTATGAGGCGGGAAGAGAGGATCTCTGGATCCCCATGGCCTATGACGCAATCAAACGGCAAAGCCCCGACGGAAGGCTTGCCATGATCGGCAGCGATGCAGCCGTATCCGATCCGGCTTCCAACGGCGAGGTATGCCTTCGTGCATTTGAAAAGACGGGTGATCCGTTTTATCTGAACGGCGCGCAGCGTATGCTGCAGTACCTGCTGGAAGCGGCGCCGCGCACCCGGGACGGCATTATCTGCCATAATGCTGTCTCCTTTGAAAACGGTTTTTCCCCGCATCAGCTTTGGGTTGACGGGCTTTATATGGTTCCGCCGTTTCTGGCGGTTATGGGCAGGGTAAGCGAAGCGGCTGAACAGGTCAGAGGATATATCCGCCACCTTTTTAACAGGGAAACCGGGCTTTTTTTCCACATCATCGATACTGCCGAAGGCCGGTTTGTCCGGCAGAAGCATTGGGCGACCGGGAACGGATGGGCTATGATGGGGATCGCCAGAGTGATTGAAGCCGCAGACCGGAATGGGTTCACGGCAATCCGGGAGGAGCTTTCCGCTTTTCTGAATCAGCTGCTGAGCTCCATGCTGAAGTATCAGCTTCCGGATGGGAGATTCCACGATATTCTGGATGATCCGAAAAGCTTTGTGGACGGCACGTCCGCTATGATGATGGCGGCTACCGTTTTTCGTGGAATCTGGAAAGGATATGTCATGGGTTCCTTCCGCGATGCGGCGGAGACCGCTTTCCTTACAGTAGCGGATAAAACAGATCAATATGGCCTGGTCCATGAAGTATGCGGCTGTCCGGATTTCATCAGCCAGGGAACATCCGCCGAGGCGCAGGCGGCTTTCATCATGGCAGATGCCTGGCGGGAAAAGCTTTCGGGGGCTGCAGGAGAAGACCGGGGGAAGACCAAATATACTGACAGAAATGAGGAAAGCACCATGAGCGGGAAACAGAAAACGATTTATCTGGCCGGCGGATGTTTCTGGGGATGCCAGAAGTTCTTCGACCAGTTTGACGGCGTGACGGAGACGGAAGTCGGATACGCCAACGGCCCGGACCGGCCGGTGACCTATGAGGAGGTTTGCCGGAACAGCGGGCATGCCGAAACGGTGCGGGTGGCGTACGACGAGGAAAAGATGCCGCTTAAGCGCCTGCTGGAATACTATTTTATGGTCATTGACCCGCTGTCCGTGAACCGGCAGGGGCATGATACGGGGATCCAGTACAGGACCGGCATCTATTATACCGAGGAAAGCCAGCTGCCAGACATCATGGCGGTTTATCAGGCAGAAGAGAAAAAAGCCGGGGCGAAACTGGCAGTGGAAGTGAAACCGCTGGCCAATTTCTTTCCGGCAGAGGAATACCATCAGGATTATCTGGAGAAGAATCCCGGAGGATACTGCCATATTCCGGACAGGTATTATTCCCTGGGATAACAAGACGCTTCCGCCGGTTGGCGGAAGCGCTTTTGATTTTGATGAAAACTGGCGATACATTCTGCTTCGGAACGTAACAGGAGTTGATACAGATGAACTCAACGGACAGCAGGAACAGGAAAATCATTGACGCGGTGATCCGAAAGGAGCAGGCGGTATGTCCCGGCGCTGTGGCGCTGATCGGGGTTTACGGGTCGTTCATGACGGGGGATGTTCATCCGTTGTCGGATCTGAACCTGCTGATCCTGATCAATGACGAACGCGGATGGCAGCTGGGAATGGATGCTGTGTACCATATTTC
>Ga0265298_10003503_pt1 | contig 20701 bp, 18 predicted proteins | sample AusTroGonzalo_MG_3_FD_193486 | JGI IMG/M metagenome (GOLD analysis project Ga0265298, IMG submission 193486) | Bovine rumen microbial communities from tropical cattle in Woodstock, Queensland, Australia - Gonzalo_01 | ecosystem: Host-associated > Mammals > Digestive system > Stomach > Rumen ... | reverse complement strand
ACACCACCATCCACAATCTCGAGCGAGAGAGCGGAAGTGCCTATTTTCGAAGGAGCACCAAAGAACTGATTGGACTGGTCGCTACTGGGTTTTACCACAATACCACTGATATTGATATTGCGAAAACCACCGTTAGTCTCCGTACCCAGTTTCACAGCATTGCAATGGCTGGAAATCACGCAGTCGCTGATGCGGATATTCTCGCAAAGTCGTGGCGAGGTACTTTTCAGCGTGATACCATCGTCGTCGCTGTCGGCCATGATGCCCCTGACGATAACCTCATGACAGCCATCAATATCAAGTGCATCGTTATTATAGTTGTTGCGATTGAACACCTTGATGCCGTCTATTCTCACACGGTCGCAGGCCAGATAGTGCTGCATCCAGCAACCTGAGTTCTTGAGGGTGACATCTTTAATAATGATGTCCTGACTTTGAATAAAACGAATGAGATGTGGACGAGTGATTCCCTCATCGTTCCAAGTGAGTTTTTTGAACGCGCGTCCCCGTCCGTCGATGGTGCCAAAACCATCAATCACCACATTTTTCACCTTGTCGGCATAGATTAGTTGGGTGGTTGAGGTTTGTGTGCGCAACGAAACATAGTCGGACTTCATTGGCAGATAGTCCTTCAGGTTTGTGCTACCATAGATTGTGGCCCCTTGTTCAAGGTAAAGGTGCACGTCAGATTTCAGGACGATGGAGCCAATCTTATACTGACCCGTGGGTACCACAACTCGGCCGTCTCCAGCCTTTGCGCAGTCGTCTATCGCCTGCTGCACGGCTTTCGTACTGAGCACTGTGGTATCTGCCTTCGCGCCATACGCCACAATATTATAATCGCGTGCATCTGCCTTTCCTGCCCATATCGACAGGACGAGCATTGCCATCAAAAAAGGTTTTCTCATCATCATAGTTTTGGTTTATGTGTGCAAAGATAGTACTAAACAAAAGAAATGCAAAAGAAAAACGAACTTTTCTCTTGCATTTCTTATCGAAAAATAGTATTTACGACTACTTACTCCTCCACGATTGGATAGAGTTCGATGAACTCTCCCTGATGGTTTTGGCCATCATTTATCAGTTCGGCTGTTTTCTGACCAACGGTCTCGATGTCGTGGAAACCAGGCAGAGACATGTTGCCATTCAGGTCGGTGGTGGTGGGACCTGGGTGTACAGAGAAAATCTCTACGGGCGTATTACTCTGTTGGAACTCAATAGCCATCACACCCATCATGGCATTCTGGGCTGCCTTACTGGCTACATAAGCCAATGGATGCCAATAGGGACTGATTTCTGAAGGCACCGTGATATTCACAATACGACCACTATTGTTGGTCAACACAGGGAGCAGGGCTTTTGTCAACGCCCATGTGCCGATGAAATTCACATCCAGCGTCTCGCGAATATCGCTCAACTCCGTATGAGCACTATCCACACTCATATCGCCAGGAATGCCGGCATTGTTGACAAGGAGTGAAAGACTGGGATATTTCTCAGCGATTTCCTTGGCTGCCTGATCGATGCCATTCAGGTCCTTCAGTTCAATATTCACAAAACCAAGCACATTAACACCAGCAGCCTTCAGTTCGCTGATAGCCTTTTCTGCACGTTGCTCGTCGCGCGCACCAATAACAACGTTCCATCCGCTTAATCCCAAATGCTTTGCAATGCCAAAGCCGATGCCCTTGTTGGCTCCTGTCACTAAAACAATCTTTTCGTTTGCCATTTCTATTCTTTTGTATTAATAATCTTTCTGCAAAGGAACTCATTTCTCATCGCACCACCAAACAATGTTCCCATCGTGCAAAAAAGAACTGCAATTTGGGCAAGTAAAATGAAATAAATGCTTTTTTGTTTTGCATTTCAATTGGTTTACACTACCTTTGTACCATAAAAACAAAAAACTTAAATGAAACAATACCTTGACATACTTGACCGTATCCTGAAAGAGGGAACGCAGAAAGGCGACCGTACGGGTACGGGCACTCTGAGCATCTTTGGCACTCAGAGTCGTTATGATCTGAGTAAGGGTTTTCCTTTGCTCACCACAAAGAAATTGCACTTAAAGTCAATTATATATGAGTTGCTGTGGTTCCTGAATGGCGACACAAACGTGAAGTACCTGCAGGACAACGGCGTGAGAATCTGGAACGAGTGGGCTGATGAGAATGGTGAGTTGGGCCCCGTTTATGGACACCAGTGGCGCTCGTGGCCCGACTATGACGGAGGCACGATAGATCAGATAAAATATGTGGTTGATCAGATTAAGAACAATCCCAATTCGCGTCGCATGATTGTGTCGGCATGGAACGTGGCCGAGGTGAACAAGATGGCGCTGCCTCCCTGTCACACGATTTTCCAGTTCTATGTAGCCGACGGCAAGTTGTCACTACAACTCTACCAGCGTAGTGCAGATACCTTCCTGGGCGTACCTTTCAACATTGCATCGTATGCCCTACTCTGCATGATGATGGCACAGGTTTGCGGCTTGAAGCCAGGCGAGTTCATTCACACCACTGGCGATACGCATCTGTATTTGAACCACTTGGAGCAGGCCCGCTTGCAACTGACACGCGAGCCCCGTCCTCTGCCCACAATGAAGATTAACCCTGACGTAAAGAGTATCTTCGACTTTAAGTACGAGGACTTCCAATTAGAGAATTATGACCCCTGGCCTCATATCAAGGCTGAGGTTTCTGTATAAAAATATAACGAAAATGACAATTAATTATTTAACATCATATTGCCATGAATAAGAGAATCTTTGTTATCCTTTTCGGTCTGCTCGTTTGCGGTATTATCAGCGCACAGGAAAAGAGCGACCTGCAGAAGCAAGCAGAGGCTGTTGATGCCAGTCAGAACATAGCGAAGGCACGTTCTTTGTATATCCATGCCTTCAACGATTATGCCAGCAAAGGACAAACTAAGCTGGGAGTAGAGTGTGGCGTCAAGGGCGCCGCCATGTATTACAAAGAGAACTTCTACAAAGAGGCTTTCGACCTGCTGCGTCATATTGACCAGGTGATTAATGCCGACCAGAAACTGGCTAACAGCGAGAAGGCTGGCATGCACTATCTGGCAACCAAGGAACGCATGCAGATGTATATGAAGATGAGAAGAAGCGAGAGCGCAAAAGATCAGCTCAATATCTTGGAGGGACTAACCAAACAGGCTGGTGACGAGAATATTGACAACGACCTGCTCTATAGCAAAGCCATCTTCTATTACACATTCGGCCAGAACGCCCAGGGCAATGCCGTGTTCCAAGAGATGGCCGCTAAACTCACAGCCTCAAAGGAATACGATAAGGTGGACGAGGTTTATCAGACATTGATAGCCAATGGTCGTCGCTCTGGCAATGCTAACATGGTGGCTCAGTCGTACAGCAACTACATTGCCTGGAAAGACTCTGCCAATGCCCTGAAAGTAGCCGACCAGATTGGTGCTCTGAACAAACAGATTGCCGACCATGAGGCTACTATCGAAGAGAAAGATAGTTCTCTGGCCAGTCGTCAGGCCATCATCATCAGCCTAGGCATCTTGGCAGCCATCCTGGCTGGTGCACTGGTTGTGGGTGCCATCATCCTTCTGCGCTTCATTGTATTGACACGCAAGCAGAAGAAGACCATCCAGTTGGCCAACGAAACCAATGCCTTGAAGGCTAAGTTTATCAGCAACATCTCATCTCATCTGGAGCCCAGTCTCAAGAAATTGGATGTTAACAACGCCAATGTAAAGGCTATGCTCAACTTCACCAGTCATATTCAAACATTGTCTGAGTTGGAGAACACCCCTCAAGAGGCAGTGGTACTGGAAGAAACGCAGATTCACCCATTCTGCGAGTCTATCATGGAACAGATTAAGGATAAAGTGAAGAGCAATGTCTCTCTATCGGTGAATGCCCAGAAGATGAGCGTTAGCATCAACAAAGACTATGTCACGCACATTCTGCTCCACTTGCTGAACAATGCTGCAAAATACACATCAGAGGAAGGTGTCATCAGTCTGGAGTTCAAGAAACGCAGTCCACACACCTATCAGTTCCTGGTATCAAATACGGGCGAGCCTATTCCTGAAGAGAAACGCGACGATCTTTTCAAGCCGTTTGTTGAGATGCACGACCTGACCAAGGGTGATGGTTTGGGCCTGCCTATTTGCAAACAGATGGCACTAAAGATGAATGGTGATTTGGAACTTGATCCTAAGTTCACCAAAGGAACGCGATTTGTATTAGACTTACATGTTTAATGATGCTTTGCGCATAAAAAAACTACGCATTTACAAATGATTAGTATGATTGCAGCCGTGGCTCGTAACAGAGCCATCGGCTTTGAGAACAAACTGATATACTGGTTGCCAAACGACCTCAAGCGTTTTAAGGCCCTGACGACAGGACACACCATTGTTATGGGACGAAAAACATTTGAGAGTCTGCCAAAAGGTGCCCTACCCAACCGTCGCAACTGTGTGCTGACGCGTAGCCTCAACGAGTTGCCTGGCTGTGAGTGCTTCAGCGACTGGGACAGTTTCATCAAGTCATGCAAGGCAGACGAGGATATATATATTATAGGTGGAGCCAGTCTCTATCGTGATTTGCTGAGTAAGGCCGACCGCCTGTACCTGACAGAAGTAGATGACACACCAGCACAAGCAGACACGTTTTTCCCTGACTACAGTGAATGGAAAGAGACCTGGCGCGAAGAGCATCCCATTGATGAACGTCATGCACAGGCCTACAGTTTTGTAGACTATGTCAGATAGATAACAAAAAAGCGTGAGCATTTTGCTCACGCTTTTCATTTGTCTTTCAATCAAAATTAATCGTCCATATCCATCATTTCCATGATAGGCAACTGACGCTCGAATGCTGAATGGAAAGAAATCAGTGTCTGCGAGCTGCTAAGGCCTAAAGGCTGCAACTTATCGTGGATAATGGTGAGCAGATGATGATTGTTCTGCGCATAAATCTTAATGAACATATCAAAGTTACCAGTGGTATAATGACACTCGGTAACCTCAGGAATCTGCTTCAGCTCAGCAACAACGGTATCGAAGTCCTCTGGATTCTTCAGATTCAAGCCAATAAACGCACAAGTCTCATAGCCCAATTTCTCAGGCTCAATAATAAACTGTGAGCCATTCAACACACCCATGTTCGTCAGCTTCTGAATACGCTGATGAATAGCTGCACCACTAACATCACAAGCTCGTGCCACCTCCAAGAATGGGATACGAGCATCGGCTGCAATAAGTTTTAGAATTTGCTTATCTAATCCGTCAAGTTTTTGATTTGCCATAATACATTTTCTTTTATTGAACATGCAAAGTTAACAATAAAAAATGATAATAGCAATAATTTATGTAGAAAATACTTGTAAAAAGCGACAATTTGTTACTTTTTTGACGCAGAGTAGTTAATTTTTAAAGCGAATGACTCCTGTAATGCCTGTTTTACCCCCGAAATAATAGCATATGGTACATCGCGGTCGGCCTTGATGGAAACCGTCATTCGAGGTTGGTCTTCCGATGACATCTGCGAACGTTCCTGCTCAACATAGGCTTTAATTTCGTCAATAGTAGCCAACTTATTGTTCAGCTGAATATAGAAACTATCAACGGGAGCACCTGTCACACGACCAATATAGACATAGCTGACGGCAGACTTATGGTTCAGTTTCTGAAGCTCTGTACCCTGAGGCACCTGATAACGCACCTGAGGATCAACGTCACGCATATGGGTGACAATCATAAAAAAGAAGAGAACCGTGAAAATCAAATCGGGTAAGGCTGCCGTATTAAGACCAGGCATCTCACGGCGGCAACGACGAAATACTCCTCTTTTCATCGGGCACCTCCTTCCTGACTGATTGTCTGTTCACTAATACGTTGCGGATAAACCATGCCAATAGCATCACGCTGTTCTGCATTACAAGCAGTTATTGGACGACCGAAACGACGCACGGCCAATTGGTTGCGCAGGTTGTTATAACCCTGAACAATTGCATTCTGCATTTGAAAATAAGCATCATAGGTGGCATCAGGATGGACATCAATCATAATCACATGACGGTCGCTAACTTGACAAAGGCCAAGCAAATGAACCTCACGTTTACTTTTCTCTGGCAGACCAGGATCGTTTTTAGCGTTGGCAACAAACTCTTCCACACGCTTTGACAGATCTTCCATCTTAAGAGACTCACCATTACATGTCAACAAGCCATCGGCACCAAGTACAAGACAAAGCGCATTACGCTTCTTGACAACAACCTCTTGTTCTTGAGTATAATCTTCAGGGGTGGGCAACTGACGGGGAAGTCCCCAGTCACTGTCCATAGAGGAAGTAACAAGGAAGAAGATCAACAGCATGAATGAAATATCGGCTGTTGAAGTCGTGTTCAGACTAGGCATTTCTCTTCTTCGACGTGCAAACATCAGCAAACGACTTGTATTACTATTAGATTAATATGCTTAATCGTTATGCGTAGTATACTGATGAACAACAGACCACACAACCAATACCGCCAGTACTGCCATCAGCACGTATATCGTATAGAGCAGAACGTCAATCATAATACTTCTTTTTATGCTTTTGATGATTTATGTTTTGCTATGATATCCATGAGGTTTATAGCACCTTCCTCCATCTGAATAGTAAGGCGGTCAATACGCGTATTGACAAAGTTATAGAACACCTGTAGGATAAGCGCTACAATAATACCAAAGATAGTGGTAATCAATGCCACCTTCATTCCCTCGGCCACGATAGTAGGACTGATGTCACCTTCTGCCTGAATCTGATCGAAGGCCATTACCATACCTATCACAGTTCCAAGAAATCCAAGTGACGGAGCGACAGCAATACATAGTTTTATCCACGAGCAACCTCTTTCTAGACGTGCAGTAAGAAGAGTGCCGTAACTAATAATGCTACGCTCAATATCCTCGGCACTTTCGTTTATATGAAGGAGGCCCTGATAACAGACACTGGCAACAGGTCCGCGTGTATCGCGACAGATAGACTTTGCACCTTCCACATCGTTTGCATCCACCTTCTTTTCGATGTCGGCAAGCAATTTCTTCGTATTAATCTCAGAGAGTGTCAAATAGATAATACGTTCAACACAGAGGGCCAAGCCTAACACCAACACAAAAGCAACCAAAGACATGTACTTAGGATCGCCCTCAACAAATTTGTTCTTCAGTTGATCATGAAATCCTAACTCGCCATCACTGGCCATAGCCTCTATGGCTGCCATATCGTCTGCGCCAACCAACGAGTCAATGGGCAAGGCATCCTGTGCCTGCATTGTCATTCCCAGCATCAACATAACAGTTAATACAAGGACCATTTTCAGTCTATTCATCTTACTCATTATAAAATCAGGGGAGGAGGAGGAGGAGAGAACATTTCGCCTAAAAGCTCTGAACCTGTTCTTCCTGGCGGAGAGAACATTTCGCCTAAAAGCTCTGAACCTGTTCTTCCTGGCGGAGAGAACAGGATTCGAACCTGCGAACCGGTTTTGCCGGTTACACGCTTTCCAGGCGTGCCTCTTCAACCACTCGAGCACCTCTCCTTACTGTTAAGCGGATGCAAAGGTAATAAAAAAAGTGAAGAGAGAAGAGCGTAAAAAGAAGAATGTCGTTTTTTTAATATTCTTTATATTTTTACACCAAAGACGCGTGCAACATTCTCGTTGGTTTTTCCTGCCAATTCTTCCTCACTTATACCATAAGCTTCTGCCATACGTTGTAATACATATTGAACATAGGAAGGCTCATTGCGCTGTCCACGCATCGGCACTGGTGCCATATAGGGGGCATCCGTCTCAAGAACAATACGATCAAGAGGAACGACCTGCGGAAGGACCTCAGGCAGATGACTCTTTTTAAACGTCAATACGCCACCGACACCTAAAACGAAGCGGTCAAACTGTAACAACTCTGCAGCTTCCTTCTCGTTACCCGTAAAACAATGAAACACTCCACCAGGTAAATCCTTGACATACTTCTTGAGTATGGCCACCATCTCATTTTGTGCCTTACGACAATGGATCATCAAAGGCAACTGCATAGCAATAGACCAGCGGACCTGTTCCTCAAAAGCTTCCAGTTGCTCTTTTTCGAACTCACGACTCCAATAGAAGTCGAGCCCCACTTCACCAATAGCAATCACCTGTGGTGTAATAAGTTGTTTGATGGCCGCCAACTGTTCGCGCCAATCACCACGCACCTCTTCTGGATGCAAGCCGATCATAGGATAAAGGTAATCGGGATATTGCTGACAAAGAGTCAAGATACGCTGAGAGGATGGCAGGTCTATAGCCGGAAGGAAGACGGACTGACAGCCTGCCTCACGCGCTCGCTGCATCACCTCTTCCCTATCCGCATTAAATTCTTCGCCATCCAAATGGCAATGCGTATCAACAAACATCACGACCTTTTCCATATTATTTCTCGCGATGCATCATAGCATTTGTATATTGACGAAGCTCTTCCTTGCGCTCGCCAGAAACACTTACCTGCTCCAACAACTGTTTGCCTTGCTCAAAATAGAAATTGATTTTCTCCTCACAGAGTTGACGGATACCAATCTCATCATAAAGACGCGTTACGGCAGCGACCTTCTCAGATCGGTCAAATTGTTTTGCTTCTATCCATTTCATCAACTCGGCACGCTGAGCATCGTTAGCACGGTTCACAGCATTAATAAGCATATAGGTCTTCTTATTGGAAGTGATATCACCGCCAATAGCCTTTCCAAACACTTTCGGATCACCATAGACATCCAGCAGGTCGTCTTGCAACTGGAAGGCCAAACCTATCTTCTCGCCAAACTGATAGAGCAAATCAGCGTCCTTATCAGAAGCACCAGCAAGAAGAGCACCCATCTTCAAGGCACATGCTAAAAGCACACTTGTCTTCAGACGAATCATCTCAATATACTCATCCTCAGTCACGTCGCAACGTGTTTCAAAGTCCATATCAAACTGCTGGCCCTCACCTATCTCCAATGCGGTTTCTGTGAAAAGATGAAGCGCTTGCGGCAAAAACTGTGCTTCACACTGGGCCACACGCTGATATGCCAACACCAACATAGAGTCGCCACTGAGAATGGCCGTATTAGCATCCCATTTCTTATGAACGGTTGGACAACCACGACGAACATCAGCATTGTCCATCAAATCGTCATGAAGCAACGTATAGTTATGATAAGTCTCCAAACCCAAAGCAGGCATTAAAATCTTTTCAGGATTATCCTTGAAGAGGTTATAACTCAACAACATCAATACAGGACGAATACGCTTTCCTCCCAAAGAAAGTACATAACGAATAGGTTCATAAAGCGATGTTGGCTTACGATTGTAAGGCAAGGATTCCAGACCTTGATTCACGACTTTTAAGATTTCAGCAGAAGTCATCATTACTATATCAGTTTAAAGAATTACATTTTAAAAACAACAGGAATACATACCTTTGTACGACAAGGCTGATCGTTTTGTACGCCTGCTGTCCAACGGGGCATCATACGTAACACACGCAACACCTCACGATCACACATAGAATTAAGCGATTTAACCACCTTGAAGTCTGTCAATGAGCCATCCTTATTGACAATAAACTCGGCAACGACCTTACCCTGAATTTTGCGTTCCTGAGCTACAGGAGGATACTTCAGATTGCGTTGCAGCCATTTCATCATCTCGACGGCACCACCAGGAAACTGAGGCAAGTCTTCAACCACACGGAAACTGATTACTTCATCTTCTTCTGGTTTAGAATTATCCTGTTCCTCCTCGTCCAAGGCACTCATATCGTTGTTCATATCCGTCTCCACAGGCTCATCATCCGTCAATGGCTCTGCTTGTACTTCCTCGTCGGCCACCACCAGTTTCTTGGCTGGTTCTGGTTCTGCCTTGGGGGCCAACTCCAATTCATTTTCCGGACGCATCAATGACGACAGGTCCTCGTCCATAGAGAACATATCCAACAAATCGGGATCATCCAAAGGGTCATCGGGTTCAACACTGTAGTTAAGGCCTACAAACATACATGAAAGCGCAATAATCAAACCTAACGCGAATCTTCCAAACCATCCGCGCTCCAAATCAGCCTTTCTACTTTTCTTCGCTTCCATCGAGGTGCAAAGGTACGAAGAAGTGAGCAAAACACAAAACGAAAATTTACTTTTCTTTTTGTTATATGTGGTTTATTTCGTATCTTTGTGCCCGATTTCTTACAGAAGAAGATGAAGAAAGTAGTTCTTACCGCAGCCATCACGTTGCTTGCACTTCACACAGAGGCGCAGGACAGCCAGACTGTTTTCAACTTTCTAAGACTACCCGTCAGCGCCCATGCCGCAGCTTTAGGAGGAGACAACATTTCCTTATGCGACGATGATGCGTCATTGGTGTTCCACAACCCAGCACTTATCAACAACGTCAGCGACCGCACTTTAGGTCTCAATATGATGACGTACATGCAAGGGTCTGTCACTGGTAGTGCATCTTATTCACAAGCCTTTGGTAATCGTGGCACTTGGGGACTTCAAGGGCGTTTCATCAATTATGGAGAAATGAAGGAGACGACCTACGACAACCAACAGACAGGCACATTCAATGCCAAGGACTTTGCCGTTGGTGGAACCTTCGCATATGGACTCACAGAACATATCAACGGTGGAATAACTGCTAAGATGGTGGCCTCGTATATTGGCCATAACAGTTCCATAGCGGCCGCCGTAGACTTAGGTTTAAACTACTATGATGCCAATACGGAATGGAGTATTGGAGCCGTAGCACGTAATCTGGGTGGACAACTTACTGCCTACGAGGATGATTTTGAGCGTATGCCCCTTGACCTGCAAGTGGGCGTCACCAAGCGTCTCATTGGCTCACCACTTCGTTTCTCTGCGACATTAGTACGCCTTAACGATTGGCAATACGGATTAGGAAAGCATCTTGTCTTAGGCGCAGACCTGATGCTATCCAACCAATTCTACATAGCAGCAGGATATAATGCCATGCGAGCCTCAGAAATGAAGATTGCCGACGGACAGGACAAGAGCGGAGAAAGTTCAAGCGGCAGTTCTCATGGTGCAGCACTTTCGCTTGGCGCAGGCATGACACTTGAACGCCTCGCACTTCACATCGCTTATGGAAAATACCATGCAAGCAGCACATCCTTGATGATTAACTTCTCGTATATATTATGAAAAAGATAACTATAGCTATTGATGGCCATTCGTCATGCGGAAAAAGTACGATGGCCAAAGAACTGGCCCGCAAGGTGGGTTATGTATATGTAGATACTGGCGCCATGTATCGTTGCGTCACACTGTTTGCTTTGCGCAATAATCTGTTCAATGCCGACGGCAGCGTGATCGAAGATCAGTTGCGCCAAGCCATGCCAGAGATTAATATTGACCAGCGACTGATTGATGGTAAGACCACCACTTTCCTCAATGGCGAGAATGTGGAACTTGAGATTCGCAACCTTGAAGTGAGCAATCACGTGAGTCCCATCGCAGCCATCCCCTTTGTACGTACAGCACTTGTAGCACAACAACAGAAGATGGGATTGGAAGGCGGTATCGTAATGGATGGTCGCGACATTGGCACAACCGTGTTTCCCAATGCAGAACTGAAGATATTCGTAACGGCCTCTGCAGAGGTACGTGCCCAGCGTCGCTATGACGAATTGCAGGCTAAAGGCATGCCAGCCGATTATGCCGATATTCTGAAGAACGTGCAGGAGCGCGACTACATCGACTCACACCGTGATGTTTCTCCTCTCCGTCAGGCCGACGATGCCCTTTTGCTTGACAACAGTCACATGACCATAGAAGAGCAAAACAAATGGCTGATGGAGCAGTTTGAAAAAGCCACTAAAGCTTAATCAATGTTGAGCCGCTGTATTTTGAAGAACCATTAATCTGGACAGCATAGATTCCAGAAGGAAGAGAGTTTACAGAAACGGCATAGTCCGTTTGCCCCGTATCAAGAGCGGTTGCCTTCACAAGGTGACCGCTCATATTATATATACATATATTAATAGGTATTAACAATGATTCTGGCAGCACCACCCGGATTTGTTTTCCTGAACAAAAAACACGAGCCTTCGTATGCTGCTGCGATATAGTAGGAATACCATCTATACCTAATATATATAATAAGCCGCGATAAACATCTATCTCACCATAGCCATATTCGTTGTTGGGCCAAGACAACGACTCATCATAGTGGCGGGCAGTATGACTCAGCACATCCTTTACCTCATCAGGGGTCAAATCCGGCTTAGCCTGCAGCCATAAAGCGATAGCCCCTGCCACAGCAGGACACGCCATTGACGTGCCACTATTACTATTCCATGCATAAGTGCGTCCATTGAAATCAAAACGTTCCACGTCCCACGTCAAGTCTCTATTATTTGGATGACTCTCCATATAATAAGAGTTGTATGACGAGATAATATTGTTACCCGGTGCCATCACATCAGGCTTCATACGTCCATCAAAAGTAGGGCCAACAGACGAAGGTTCCACACGCACGCCTCCATGCCCAGGCCAGTATTTCTTCCACTCACCATTCAGATTTTGAATACTATCACGATAGGACGTAGCTCCAACACATATGACACACGGCGCACTGGAAGGCGAAAGGATGCTATGCGACCCATCGCCTGCATCGAGCAAAGGATTCAATCCATTAGTTGTCAGTTGACCTGTCATTCGATAGCACTCCACATCGGCCTCACGTCCCAGCACCTCGACGGATACAGGATACTCCATTCCAACACCTTTCGATGAAGACAATGTGACATCATAACAGATTTCCTGTGAATCGTAGCATGACGGATAAGCCTCCGTCATAACAGAGAGTACTTGTTCACCACTCGGCGAGGCAATGCAAAGCACGGAGTCTGGTTGAGCAAGAACATCGGAAGTATTCACTTCAAGTGTATCGCGTTGAGCGGAATAGGTTACGAAGCGTAAACGGAAATGACGCGAGGATTTAAAAGTCAACAACATGTCCTGGTCAGAATGAATAACAAACGTTCCCATAGAAACCTGGCCTACCGGTTTACGGAACCACGATTTCAGCCACGCATTGTTTCCCGCTGCAGACACAATGATACGTCCTGGCCCAACAAGACTATCGAGCAACTCGTAATACAACTGATCATAGCCCCAGAAATCCTGCATAGACCCTTCGCTAAACGAGGCCACGCAAGGCTTCCCTACGCTTTTCGCATAATCAAACAGATACTTAAAGCCCAATGCGTCTGTGGCAAAGGTATACTTATAGATATCGGCAGAATCGATATAAACATAATCGTCCACGACAGCATTCGCCACCAAACAGATATCTGCTTCTGGTGCCATGCCACGATAGGAAGAATGCCAGCCGCTACCAGCCGCAGTACCTGTTGTATGCGTACCATGAGCCTGATCGAGACCGTCACGCGAATGACCTAATGACAAGAGTGCTTCACGACCAACATAGTCACGACCAACATACATCTGACTGCCCACTGTATCCTGCGTTACCATATCCCACAGACGATGGATGCGATATTGTGTGGTATCATTACTATAGAATGTGGGATGAGTCAAATCGAAGCCCACATCCATAACACCGACAACAACGCCCTGCCCCGTAAAAGCCTGAGGCAGATTCTGACCAGCGTATGCAGGCAAGGCATTCAGATGGCTGGCCATTTGGTCGTTTGTCAGTTGCGAGCCTTGTCTGGCCTCCATACGTAAGATACGGTGATCGAGCGAGAGAGCGCCCAGCTGACTAATAGGTATGTTCACAATACGTATCTGTCCGACACGAGTCAGCACCTGGCATCCATTCTGCAGGAGAACCTCATCACCACCATCTTCCACCTTCACGAAGGCGCAGACGGAGGTTGGCTGGATAGACGAATAAACACGTCGAACGTTTGATGAAGAATGAGTCAGTTGGCGTAACAAAGGCGACATCTTCGCATACTGAGGCCGCTGAGCAAAAACAGTCATGCTCAGCAGACACAATAGAACGATTAGATATCTACTTTTCAATGCTCATCAGTTTATCACGGCACTGCTCCATGAGCCATTTCGGAGTAGAAGTAGCCCCACAGATGCCAATAGTTTCAATATTCTTCAGCCACAACGGGTCTATCTCTTCTGGCCCTTCTATCAAATATGTATTAGGATTCACGCGCAGGCACTCATTATACAGCACCTTTCCATTACTACTCTTTCTTCCACAAACAAAGAGAATCAGGTCGTGACGCGCAGCAAACTGCGAGATGTTCGGCATACGGTTAGCAACCGATCGGCAGATGGTATCAAAGCTCTGGAATGTGGCATCGGGCGAGATATGACTTTGGATATACTCCGTGATACGATGAAACTCATCAAGCGACTTCGTTGTCTGACTATATAAATAGATGTCGCGCGAGAAGTCAAGCCTCTTCACCTCGTCGAAATTTTCTATGACAATGGCAGACGACTCAGTCTGTCCTACGAGTCCCAACACCTCAGCATGACCTTTCTTACCAAAAATCACAATTTGCGCAGCACCAAGTTCATACTGCTGTTTGATACGATTCTGTAACTTCAACACCACAGGGCATGTAGCATCAATAATCTCGATGTTATTCTTCCGTGCCAGCTCATAGGTTGCAGGAGGTTCGCCATGCGCACGTAGCAACACCTTTACATCGTGCAGATTCTTCAAATCCTCATGGTTAATGGTAACAAGCCCCATCTGTCTCAATCGCTCACACTCCATGCCGTTATGAACGATATCACCCAAGCAATAAAGCGTTCCTCCCTGTGCCAGTTCCTCCTCAGCCTTCTTGATGGCCGTGGTCACACCAAAGCAGAAACCACTACCAGTATCTATCTCTATTTGTATCATCCTTTCAAACTATCAAAGTATTGTTTCAGCAAATCACCTGCTGCCACGAAGCTCGTCTTATGGCCCCGTAGCACCATCTGTTCTGCCACTCTCAACTGCTCTTGTATCTGGGCATTCTGATAGAAGTCCTGTCGCAATTGCTCGTTGATGGTCTCATACATCCAGTACTTAGCCTGCTCGCTACGACGATAATCAAAATAACCATTAGCCTTCACGAAGTCGAAGTACTCATAAATCATATCCCAGATCTCCTTCACACCCGTGCCATAGAAACCGCTATAGCACAACACTTTGGGCAGCCAGCCACTCTCGGGCATCGGGAAGAAATGCAGGGCATTACGAAAATTGGTTGCTGCCATCTGACAGCGGTCCACATTATCGCCATCACACTTATTGATGACAATACCATCTGATATCTCCATGATGCCACGCTTAATGCCCTGAAGTTCATCACCCGTGCCAGCCACCTGAATCAATAGAAAGAAATCGACCATCGAATGACAGGCAGTCTCACTCTGTCCAACACCCACCGTCTCGACGAATATCTTATCGAAGCCAGCAGCCTCACAGAGTATGATGGTCTCACGCGTCTTGCGAGCAACGCCACCCAACGAACCTGCCGACGGACTAGGACGAATAAAGGAATCAGGATGGATGGCCAGTTTCTCCATACGTGTCTTATCCCCCAAGATACTTCCCTTAGTACGTTCGCTACTGGGGTCGATGGCCAATACTGCCAACCGTCCGCCTTTCTCCTTCAGCAGATGGATACCAAACTCATCAATAGAAGTAGATTTGCCCGCACCCGGTACACCACTGATACCGACACGCACACTATTGCCACTATAAGGAAGACATTTCTCTATGACCTCCTGAGCCTTAGTCTGATGATTGGGGTTCGTGCTCTCTATCAGCGTCACCGCCTGACTGAGGATAGTGACATCACCTTTTACGATACCCTCTACCATTTCAGCCACCGACAACTCACGTCGACGAAACCGGTTACGCTTCAGATAAGGGTTGACGATAGAAGGCTGTTCAACGCCACTATTCACCTGCAGACCTGCATATTCACTACTATTCTCGGGATGTTCCATATCTATATCTAAGGATTTCTAATTCTGCGTTATTTCACATGAACCTTAATCACCACCTTCGAATGGTCTGGGTCGTTGGTTATCATCAAAACACGTGGTTTCTGACGAGCCTTCAGCAACTGGTTTCTGTCGGCCACGGCAATCTTAAGCCTTGCTGATTCACGAGGCTGCAACTCACGTTTATCAAGCGTCACCTTCATACCCTTAGTAAACATCTGCAGCGACGAGATATTAAGGGGCGTGCGACCTGTGTTCGTAATAGTAATAACGCCGCTCTTGCGGTTCTTTCCACCTATCCTACCCAATGAGAGCGAATCAACAGACAGTTCCATCTTTGGAGCATACTGTTTGTTTCCACCTGTATAAAGCGTGGTATTGGGCGACAGGACAACCGAAACAGGCAGTTCTGTTTCAGAACTCACCTTCTCACCCAGTCGCTCCGCCAAATATACTGTGGTCTGTGTGAGTCCGAAGTCCTGCACTTTCTCAGTATTCAGAGTAAGGATCACCTTGCCCGACTTACCCGGTGACAATGTCTCGGGCGTAGCCATAGCTGTGAGATAAGGTGGCAGATGCTGGATATTAGGCGTCATCACCGAGCTACCACTGTTCAGCACACGAATCTCCACCTCAGGGTGATCGCCCTTATTCACATTATCGAACTCTACGTTATTAACATCGGCCAACAAATCGCCAAAGGAATAAGGATAGTTTTTCGAATAGTCTGTCATCTCGGGCACCACGATGCCCTGCATTTTCAGGATAACAGGCTCATTGGAGCCTTCCCTATACACGGCTATCTGTTTGGTAAAGTGGCCTAGCAGTCGGGCATCATAGGTCATCGATACCGTAAACCGCTCACCGCCACTAATACTTTTCTTCGGATAATCCACCTGCGTACAGCCACAATCAGTCTTCACCTCACGAATAGTCAGATGGCGACTGCCCCTGTTTCTTAGTTCAAACGTGGCTGTTACGGGAACTTCAAAGCCCGTTTTTCCAACGTTGATAACCGGCGTCTTGGTAACTATTCTCTGAGCATTGACAACTAAGGTGGCCATACTGAGGCCCACTATAATAAAGAATCTTTTCATTTAACTTCAATTATTTGCGATTTAGCCACGCCACGGAACTCAGGACTATAGGCACAACTGGCAGTACAAGTGCCCGTCTCGTAGGTTCCAGCGCGGTCGATATAGTATTCTGTTTCAATCACGTGCTTGCCTTTCGACAGACGGTTGAAATAAAAGTTCGTAGAACAATCCTTGGGTGTGATATAGTAACCCCAGCGATAGCCACTCAACTGATTCACAGGCTCCATACAGGCAGCACGCTTATCGATGACTTGCACGAAGTCATAGTCACGGTCGGCCTCAATGGTGATGCGCACCTTGATACGGTCACCCACAGAGAAGTGAGAGGTCTGAGGTTTGAGGTCTGAGGTAAGTATCTCGCGCTTCACCTGGATACCACTGTTCTGAGTCTCCACCTCGCTAGTCTGCTGCATAAACTGCATATACACTGCACCCCACGATGTGCCCTCAGAGGTCTTCTCGGCAGTAAATGTCTGTTTACCATCACCGTCCATAGCGCTCTTCACATAGCCAATGCCCGCGGTGGCCTTCGAGGTTTCCACTGTCTGTCCGTCCACCTTCAAGGTAGTCAGAGAGGTCATCGGGTTCAGCGAGTTCTGAGAACTCGGCATATTCAAGAACGCATACACCGCATTAACACTGTTGATGGGCGTATCCCATGCCTGGTTTCGTTTCTCCTGAAGTAGCCAACGTTGCATTTCCTCGACAGTCTTGGTATCCTCAGGTGACAACAGTTGGATAGCCTCCATGGCTGCCACCTGTGTGGGAATACGATAGTCGCGCCAAGAATAGAGCGCACGCGGTGTGTCATAATAGCGACCCATATCCTCACGATAGACGGTATACTCCTTAAGACTCTTGACATAGGTCTTATTGTTCAGCACGATGGCCGACATGGCCTTGTCGTAGATGCTTTGGTTGCGCGTCTCCTTCTTCAGCAAGTTCTTCAGATAGGCATTGGCTCTCTGCACATTAGCGGGCAACTGTCGTCCGTCGAGCGCACAGATATAGAGCCATTGCAGGGCCATGTGACTGGGGAATGTGGGCGTCCAGCCCTTTTTGGCGTTCTTCTTCATGTCATCCACCAACTCCACAATCTCCTTACCCATATAGTCAAAGGCTTTATTGAGCATCGCCTTGGTATCCTTCTGTGGAGAAGTCATTCGGTTCAGGCGTACCAGCATCTCACTAATCTCCACCGTCATATACATTGAGCCTTCCATACCGGGCCACCAGCTCCATGATCCGTCAGGTTTCTGCAACTTACCAAGAGACTCGCGCGCCTGAATTATGCGCTGGTTCATCAGATTCTCGTTGAAGAAGTCCGACAAACGCTCCTTCTGCTCCTTCTCACGGCTAGCATCAGCCATCCAAGGAGTCTCGGCAAGCACCAAATCCTTCAATTCCTGATTCTTCTCCAAACTGCTCATCAAAGAAGTCTCATTGCCCTCTTCTCTGCTCCAGGCCTCAAAGATGTCTTCCACATGAGGGTTCTGATCCAGGATATGACTACCAATGGTGTTTGCATAATAACTCGTTGCCTGACAGACAGCACAGTTATCATGGGGATGTCCCACTGTTGGCAGTGCCTGAATCACCAGCCATGCAGGATTGTTTGTATATTCGATGGTCAGTTTTGCGTTCTTACCCGTACTTCTCAATGCTGCCAGGTCAATAGTCTTCGTGCCAGGCTCTGTCTGTGTGAACGGAACCGTCTTCGTGACGCGCTCCTTGTTGGGCAGGATGGGCAGGTAATGCTGTTCGCCATCACTAAAGTCCTTGCCGCTAACCATCATCTTTGCAATCAGCAAACCATATGTTTCGTGATTGCATTCATAAGGGAAAGCAACGCCAAACGTACTGTTTGCAGCCAGCGTTACATCTTGCTCCTGAGCATATACAACCTTCATAGTCTCTGCATCGATTAACTCCAGGCGAGCCTTACCGCTAACAGCATTATCTCCAGTATTCACAATACGCGCCGAGATGGTAGCATGGTCACCTTCACGAACGAAACGAGGAACATTCGGCATAATCATCACATCCTTACTTGCCACGGCCTCGTCTTCAAGGTAACCCGTCTTCATATCCTCCGTATGAGCTACACCCATGAAGCGCCATGTGGTCAGACTCTCAGGAAGAGTGAACTTCATCGTCACCTTACCCTCACTATCCGTCATCAACTGCGGATAGAAGAATGCCGTTTCCTGCAGGTTCTCACGCATCTGCGTCTGTTCGCCCATAGCAGATTCTATGGCCAATTCTTCTTCAGAGCCATCATCGTAACCCGTCAACGCCGAGGCAGAAGATGGAGCTTCATAACTCTTAACTTTAATCACATCAAGCCCTGCAATTCTTCCCTGCAGAGACTCATCAACAGAAGTTACATCCAAGCCTTCATACTCCGCCATATTAACGGTAGCGGTAGCATAGGTTACTTTAGAAAGTCCATTAAGACGTCTTGTTCTGCCATTTCTGCCAAAGGTGTAACTTGTTGGATAGATGGTATGGTCAAAACGATTGAATTCCAAATCACGTACATCGAGCAAGTCCTCCATCCATGTGCCCTGACCGCCCATAAACTGATAACTACCGAACGACCATTGCGTACGAGGTATTATCAACGAGATATAAGGATTCAGCGACCAGTAATGTGGAGTCAGTTGATCTAAGCTCTTATCATAAAGAGTTGCCAGCAGTTGAGCCTTTGCCGGTTTACCGTCAGGTCCCATCACCGTTAATGTCCACTCCTCTTGCTGTCCTGGTTCCAAGCGGTTGCGGAAGGTCTGCCACTTCAGTGTGAGATTCGAGTCGGGAACAGGACGCGTAATCGTAACTTGATGTTCATAGGCCTTGCCATCTTTCATCCATGCGAAAGCAAGTAACACGCCATGTCCATACTCCTCTTTATAGGTAAACTTTCTATTCCAAAGTTCGTTAGACAAGTCAAACGTGCCGTTTTCCAGCACTGTTTGGTCGTGAATGATACTATATGCCACATGCACATCACTGGCCGACGAGCCAACCTGCACCGTAACAGGTGTGCCATCATTGGGGAACTGGCGATCTGATACATAGAACCAGTCATCCGTCTCGGCAGCGGGGCGCTTATCATCCAATGAGAACACCACGAAATCATGCTTCAATGTATCCTCTCCACAGATAGCCTCGATACCATAGCGTCCACTCTTCAACTTAGGCAGTTCAATCTTCTTATTTGTATTTACATTCTGCCATTTACCCTTGTCAATACGGTAGCGCAACTGTGCATCAACATCCATACCGGCAGCATTATATAAATGGAAGGTCATCTGGCCGCCCTTTTCAATCAGCACCTTGTCGGGCACGTCTACACTAAGGGCTGTCTTACGATTACCCAATGGCAACGACATCTCACCATGATGGGTTTCACCAGCCTGGTCTGTCACATCTACCGAGACAACGAAGTTATAGAACATCGGATAACGTGTCTTGGGCAGCACCATCGGCGTTGGCACCGTAAAACATCCATCGGCATCGGTTGTCAACTCACCCTCTGCCATCAGTTCGTTTTCCATATCGCGAGTAACAACACCCTGATTCCGATAATACGAGTAAC
>Ga0265298_10003502_pt1 | contig 20701 bp, 14 predicted proteins | sample AusTroGonzalo_MG_3_FD_193486 | JGI IMG/M metagenome (GOLD analysis project Ga0265298, IMG submission 193486) | Bovine rumen microbial communities from tropical cattle in Woodstock, Queensland, Australia - Gonzalo_01 | ecosystem: Host-associated > Mammals > Digestive system > Stomach > Rumen ... | reverse complement strand
AGCTCGTCGCACGTCTCAGCCATGGGCGAGGACGGGGTGATAGGATAGATCGCGGCCACTTCAGAGCACGCGAAGGCGATTTGAGCCGCGGCTGTGTTGCCGTCGACCATTATCTTCTTTGCCATTTGCTTTGTTCCTTTAGTTGTGAAATCAGAACGTGAGGGTTAATATACCAAATCTTGCCCCGAATGTGAAGGGTTTAGCCAAGGTTAACACGCCACGGGTCTGGTGTCGAGAAGACAGGTTATCTCGCATTCCGCGGCGATTTCGTCGCCTACATATCCCTTGACTGCAAAAGTCCTTATGCGCGAACGCGCCTTGACGTTCTCGGCCACGATCGTGAAAGTATCGCCCGGGACGACGGGGCGGCGAAACCTGGCGGACGAGACTGCCGCGAGGACGAAGCGGTTCTTCCTGTCGCGGTCCATGCCCCCCATCACGTTCTGGGCGACTATCCCCGCACCTGCGCACTGGCACATTGACTCGACGAGGACTACGCCGGGAACAACCGGCGCGCCCGGGAAATGCCCTTTAAAAAAGTCGTTTTTCTCCGAAGTGAACGTATATTCGCCAAGGCAACCCGTCTCATCGGCCGACACTAGGCGGTCGAGAAAAAGGAACGGCTCGCGGTGCGGCAGAAGCTCGCGCCCCGGCAGGTTGTATTCATTTTTGAACTTTGGATGCATCATTTCCCCCTCAAAATCCCCCAAACTCGGCGTCAAACACCCTTTGTGATGTAGATCTTCGCCATATCCGTCTTGTAGCAAGATCGTTCTGAGACGTCCAATTCCTCGAAAAGCTTCTCGCCGGGGCGAATACCAGTGAACACAATCGGGATGTCAACGTATGGGCGGTAGCCCGCCTGCTCTATCATACCCTCCGCAAGGTCGAGAATCTTCACCGGTTCGCCCATGTCGAGCGTATAAATCGCCCTCTCGTCGCGCGACGCCGCCTGAAGGACGAGCGACACCGCCTCCTCAGTCGTCATAAAGTACCGCTTCATGTCGGGATGCGTCACGGTAATCGGGAGCCGTTTTGCGATAAGCTCCTTGAAGAGCGGCACGACCGAGCCCGACGAGCCAAAGACATTGCCAAAGCGGACGGCGCAGAAGGAGGTGCTTGCGCTCGGCAAAGCCGAGCTGGTGCCTTCGCGCAGCGGAGCTGCGCTAGTGCTTGGTGCTTGGGCGTTGAGGGACATGATTGCCTGCTCAGCGGCGAGCTTCGTCTTGCCCATCACCGAAACGGGGTTCACGGCCTTGTCTGTCGAGATAAGGACAAACCTCTTAACGCCGTGCGCGGCAGAAAGCTCCGCGAGCAGCTTCGTCGCCTCGGTGTTGTTGCGCCACCCTTCCTCGGGGTTCATCTCAACCATCGGAACATGCTTGTACGCTGCCGCGTGGAGAACGACTTCCGGCTTTTCGGCGGCGAAAAGCGTCTCCATCTTGCCGCGGTCGTTGATGTCGTACATGAGAGGTACGCACCGCGAGTCGTGCATCCGACGGTCAATCTCGTAAAGCGCGTTTTCGCCGCGCTCGACCATCAGTATCTTCTTTGCGCCTGCGGCCGCGACCTGGCGAACGATTTCCGAGCCAATAGACCCGCCCGCTCCTGTCACCATCACGACCTTGTCAGCGAGGAATTTCCGTGCTGCCGAACCGTCAAAGTGCTTTACGTTGCGCTCGAGAAGCTCGTCTTCCCTCACGCGGCTCGTCCAATAGACACGCCACAGGACACGGACGCCGATGATGCCTATCGTGCCGAGGAAAAACGATATGACAGTCACGGAATAAGGCGGACGGATATGCGAAAGCGAGACGTTCGGCAAGAAATACCGCATCAACGTCAGAACGCCGCACGCGAACATCATCGCGCCGATGTATTGCGGAAGCTCGCTCCCGCGTATTCTGCGCCACGCGAGGCGATAGCAGCCGAAGAATAGGAGCGAAGCGAGATGGACGGCGCAAACAGTCACATAGAGCCGCGCGACCGTTCCCCACCCGCCGAGCGACGTCGGCTCCTGGAAATCGAACCTTAGCGCAAACGCGCAAAGGTATGCAAAGCCGATTACTGCGGCATCTACCGCGAGACCGACGACACGCGTCGCCAGGAATAGAAGCCATGCCTCGCGGGAACGCGTCATTTCAGAACTCGAGCCCCATGAGGAAATAGAGTACCGCAGGCGCGAAGAGAAGCGAGTCAACCATGTCGAGGAACCCGCCCATGCCGTTAGTGATCTTCATCGTCGAAGAGTCCTTGACGCCGACCCAGCGCTTGAACTTCGACTCCACAAGGTCACCCGCCGTCCCCACAAGCGCGGCAGTTACACCGCACGCGAGTGACTTGACGACGCCAAAACCAGTCGCGCCCATAAAGCAGCACGAGACGAGGCACGACGCGAAGATCGAGCCGAAAAGCCCTTCCCAGCTCTTGTTCGGCGAAATCGTGGGGCAAAGCTTGTGGTTGCCACCCTTCATCAGCTTCGCTGAAGTAAGACCGAACGCGAAACCGCCGACATCCGAGAACTTGACGATGGCAATTACATAAAGAAGCATCACATTACCAAGACGCAAACCTCCGCAAGTCGCGTCGCCATACAGAGCCGGAATCTTGACGAGTGCCCAAAGTCCGTTTACAATCAGCCCCACTCCGAAAATGAACCCCAGTGCGTCCAAGACTTCCCAGCTCCATATGCTCGGCTTCTTCTTGCGCATCAAGAAAGCAAACTCGATTGCCGACAGCAAAATCAAGCACACGACAACCGATGTTATTGCCATCGGCGGAGCAAAGAGCGCGGCGCAAATCACCACCGCGCCAACCGCCAACCCCGTCAATGTTCTCTTTAGTATCGGATTCATCGTCGTCTCAAACTCCCATAAGCACCAAGCACCAGCGGCGCAGCCGCGCAGGCACCAAGCACCTCTTACAATCGCCCTCCCATTCGGCGCTCGCGCTTCGAGAAGCTGGCAATCGCCTTGTCGAACTCGGCCTTGTCGAAGTCCGGCCAGAGGACATCTGTAAAATAGAACTCGGCGTACGCCGCCTGCCAGAGCAGGAAATTGGAAAGCCGCAGCTCACCCGATGTTCTCACAATCAAGTCCGGATCGGGAATCCCCGCAGTGTCAAGACAACTCGAGAAGATATCCTCCAAACTCTCTCCGCGCCTCTCGGCACTCGCTTCGCTCGGCGTGTTCGCTTCCCCATGGGTCGCGAACCCCCTCAAGGGGCGGTTACGCGCCTCTGCGGCAAAACGACACGCTGCCCTGACAATCTCGTCTCGCCCGCCATAGGAAAGCGCGACGACGAGCGTGAAATCCCCGCCCTTCGTCTTCTCCTCCAGCGCGGCAATCTCCTTCTGGAGTTTTGGCGAAAGGTCCTCGCGCCGTCCGATGACGCGAAACGCGATACCGTTCTTGATAAGCTCTTTCTCCTTCGCCTTGATGAAGTGGGAAAGGAGTTTCATCAGCCCCGCGACCTCGCCCTTCGAGCGCTTCCAGTTCTCGGTAGAGAACGCATAGACGGTCAAGTAGCTTATTCCCGCCTCTTTGCACCAGTGCATCGTGCGGTCAAGCGACTCGGCACCGGCTCTGTGACCTGCAAGCCGCGGCAGATGGTGCTTCTTCGCCCACCTTCCATTCCCGTCCATGATGACGGCCAAATGCTCTATCTTGCGATTCTCCGCCAAGGCATCCCCTCTATTTCCCGTTCCCCATTCCCCGTTACCCTCTTACACATTAATCCTCAACGTGGTCTCCCTTGCAGGCCCCACAGAGAGGACACCAAGCTTGCCGCCGACGAGGTCGAGGATGCGATTCACGTACTTCTTCGCGTTTTCGGGAAGTTCGGAATAGTCGGTTATATGCGACGTCTCGCACTGCCAGCCGGGAAGTTCCTCGTAAACCGGCGTGCAGCGCTTAAGGACCGCGAGGTCGGCGGGAAATGTCTGGTAGACAAAACCATCGTCGCGCTTGTAGCCAGTGCAGATCTTAACGACAGGGAAAGTGTCGAGGACATCGAGCTTCGTCATCGCCCAGAAGTCGACGCCGTTTACGCGCTGGGCATAGCGCGCGACAACCGCGTCAAACCATCCGCAGCGCCTCGGGCGACCCGTCGTCGCGCCGAATTCGCCGCCGCGCTTCCTGAGCGTCTCGCCATCTTCGTCGAAAAGCTCGGTCGGGAACGGCCCTTCTCCAACACGCGTCGTGTAGAGCTTGAGAACGCCGATTACGCGGTCTATCGCGCGCGGGGGAACGCCTGAGCCAGTGCATGCGCCGCCAGCCGTCGGGTTGGAGGACGTGACAAAGGGATAGGTGCCGAAGTCGATATCGAGCATCGTCGCCTGGGCGCCTTCGAAAAGGATCGACTTCTTCGCGTCGAGATTCTCGTGAAGGAACTGGATCGTGTCGGTCACGTAGGGCATAAGCGCCTTGACCATCGGCGTATAGAGCTTGACCATCTCCTCGGGGTCGAGCGGCTGGGCGCCGAGCGCCGCAAGCGCGCGATTCGCCTCGGCGACCTGTGCGCGGACGAGATCGAGGAAGTCGGGCTTCAGGATGTCGCCGACGCGCATACCGTAACGACCGACCTTAGCAGCGTAGGCGGGACCGATTCCACGCCCGGTGGTGCCAATCTTGTGACCCTCGGGGCGCGCGGCCTCCTCGGCCTTGTCGATAGCGCGGTGCCACTGCATGACCATGTGCGCGCGCTCGGAGATATGGAAACGGCCCTTGAGCTCAAAGCCCCAGCTTTCGACCTGTTCAAGCTCCTTCATGAGATCGAACGGGTCCATTACGACGCCGTTGCCGATCACGCAGTGCTTGCCGTCGTGCAGAACACCCGAGGGAACGAGGTGGAGAACGTATTTCTTGTCTCCAACGACTACGGTGTGGCCCGCGTTCGAGCCGCCCTGAAAGCGGACTACGACGTCCGCCTCTTCCGTCAGGAAGTCGATAACCTTGCCCTTGCCTTCATCGCCCCACTGGGCGCCAACGAGTACAGTATTCATAACTGGCTTATATTATACCAAAACGAGCCGCCCTTTGGAGCGCCTTATTAAAAGAAGGCGATTCAGAACCGTTGAACGCTTCGCGCAATGTGGTTGGATGCCGAGGCCTGCGCCCGACCTGCTCACTGAGCCGCGCCGCCCGATGGTGGTGTCGCCTCCGCTTCGGGGTGTGTTTCGGCTTAGGGCTCGCTAGCTTTGCCGCGAATACGCGGCAAAGCTCCGGTGAAAAAGCCGGTGGCGACATCGATTTCGCGGCCTTTTACATTTTGCCAGTGCCGCCGAGCCTTTCGGCAAAATGGCGGCGCGTCGAAATCGGGTCGCTTCCGTCTTTTTCGCCGTCGCTTCGCATGCCACCGAAACACACCCTCCGCGTCCGCGACCATCGGCTCAGTGCGGCTCTACGCTTCGCAACCCGCGCTCCGGCCTCGCGGTGGAAATCGCAAGAAGCAAATGGCTGGATGTCGCCCCCAAAGGAACCGACTATAGATCACACCCCACCACTCCGACACAATTTGATATTGCCGCGGACTCCTCGGCAGTAAGAACGGCGCGTTGCACATAATTCGTGAAGAACGTAAACCGCATGACTAATTCACACGCCTCACCCTCGGCACTTGCTAATGTGCATGCTCTACCTTGTTCGTCGTCACACCACATGGACGCAACACAACATCGCATTCAGCAGCCACACTGCGAACTCTCTCCTCTTCTCCAGCAAGCCGCTCGTATTCCTCTTTCGCCACATCAATCTCGTGTTGTACCACAGAAGAACTCTGCGGAAGTTTGGCACGCAACTTCGGCTCGACACGCTTAAGGCCCAGCAAGAGAAGTCTGGCTTTCTCGGCATGCATATGGGCTTGCTCGACAATCCGTTCCGTCCGACCCGAATTCTCCAACGACACAAGATGAACTATTGATTCCAAATATGCCCCAGCCACCATGTCGGCAACTTTCACATCTTCTGATCGAGCAGAGGCGATAAACTTCAAAGGCTTTTCGCCGTCACGGTCATATCGGATACACCTTGATTTCATTGCGTTCCTGATTGTCACAATGTCAGCCTCGCAATCCACATTTTCCCCAATCACGCGCTCCATCGCACATTTTCCGAGGACATTTTCATTGCTTTCGAGCAATCCCTGGAGATAGTGCTTGACATCAACGCCGAGACCTTCGCCCCCTATTTTGCCGCATACGGCAGAACATTCATATGACACCTCATATTCGGCATCGCCTTTCCTGGGGAAAAAGGCAAGTAATCCACCACATACAGCGGCAATTGCGCACACACAAAAAAAAGCAATCTTCGAATTCCTTTTCATTACCACTCCTTTCAATTTTCACGTTCACCGTCCAACCACACTCCATTGGCAGTGTCGCGCATAATGACATGCTGATATTTCTCAATGGTCACAACGCCAGCCTCTGTAATCTCAAAACGTTGGGTTGTTGGGTCTGGCATAATACGCCCCTTCAACACTCCGGGCTGCCCCCATCCGACAGGGATTCAACTATCTCGCCAAGCCCGCGCCGCACGACCTTTACGAGATTCCATGTAGGGTCAAACTCGCGCTTCCCGATGACAACCGCGTTTGTAGCTTCTACAGGAGGGTCAGACCCTTCTGTAGAAGCTGAGCCCGTGCGGAGGTCAGCGCGATACCACTCGCCGCAGTCGCAGCCAAAGACAATGGCGGCCTCATCCAACGACAAATCGCCGTCGTTATCGCCGTCTGCGCCGATGGCGACAAGCACCTCGTTCGTCACGCACGAGTCAAACGCCTCGGAGATCGTCAGCGTCTGTAGCCGTGTTGCATCAACTTTTAGCGCAATGTTGGTGCAGACTTCCGCATCAGGCGTCGCCGCTTCCGGCAGCGACGGCACAACCACCCGCGCCCCCGCGAAAGCGGAGAGAGCGAGAAACGCCACCGTCAAAATCGCCGCGCCGAGCTTCATGCGGGTATTTTACCATAATTCGCTTCGCCGTATTCAGTGCACAATTCATTTCATACATCTACCATGATGTCGGTCCTTTTAGTCGCAATTTCTCCTTGCGCGACTTTGTTTTCGGCCTCATCGCTTCCCCGTCAGACATCGCGTGAAGCTTTTCCATTTTAAGCCTTTCTTTTTCATACTCTTCAAATCTGTTGCCATGAGTGCCCAACTCATAAGTTGCCACATCTCCCTCGTCTACGCCCTCCATTTCCTCTCGATGAAGACCTGTATGCTGCACTTGCTTTACAACATCGTTAGAGGCACGAGTGAATTCTGGAGGCACTGCAACAGTTTTACCCATGAAATCAGAGATAGCTGGTAAAAGTTGCTTCACATACTTATCAATGATTTCCTTGCGAATAGTCGAAGCCTCTTTCTTACTGTATTGTTTTTTCTCATTTACAGCCTTCCCAAGTTTTATCATTTCTGAATAATAGGCATTTCTCACATTTACATATTTTGCCATTTTCTTTCTCAGCGGCTCCGATAGGCCTTGCTTCCAATACCAATCATCATCCACAACCAGCAAATAGAACGCCCCTTTCCCTATGGAAAACTTGAATTCAACAGTGTTGCCACCTTCATCTCTATGTGGTCTATTGGCTTGCCAAAAGTGAATATTTTTAATGTCGCCGTCTTTTTCTACTTTCAGTATGCGCACTTCTAGGTCTACGGAGTAGGGAATGCCTTCGGAATTCAGCTTGTTCAATGCAGTTTTAAATTGCAAATAACGCCTGTATGTTTCTTTATCTGCGTGTTGTCTCAATATATCCTTTTCAGTAGCACCTCGCTTTACCTGGGAATCAATACGCCTAAACTCAGACGCGTCAATTCCTGCATTAAGCGAATGAATACCGGTGTTTTTCAATTTCACTTCTACATTCCAGTTATGATCTAGAATCTTGTTATATAAGGATGCTATTTTCTCTTTGCTTGGATACTTGTCAAACTTCTTTGACCCATCTTCACTCTCGATTATGTTCATCATATCAAGCCAATTCTCGTTAGTCTGCGCCTCTGAAAGTGATTTCCACCGTCTGTCAGTAATCTTTGCCGACAAAACTGACATGTCCAATTTTTTCTGAATATAGAAATATTGACGCGCATTAAAACAAAGTGACGCAAATAAGGGCTTTGTGTATTCAAGTCGTTCAGCCTGCTCAATGCGCTCCTCTTCTTCTGGCGTGATGTAGAACTCACTATTCTTGAACGCCTCGCAATAAACCTCTGCTTCTTTCCAGAGCTCAGCCTCTTCTGCATCTATCTTCAAAAACACCTTATAAATGTATGCTGCATCGTCTTCAGGCAACCATGCAGGATATGTGAAGCCGCCACCCAATCCTTCCCTAATGAACCCTGTCGCACTATCGGTCGTTCGCCCGACGTTTATCTGCATCCCTGTCGATTCAATGCGAAATGCCCAATACCCCGCCCTTGAGAGCTCTTCCTTCAGTGATTCCCCCAGCTTGTATATTCCCATTTCTCTTTTCAGTCTACGTTCCCATTCCTTATATGTCAACCTCTTGCCTGCGCATATTCGCTTAACAACATCCATTGCGGACTCTCTATTTGGAGCATCTTTACTATGGTCGGGAGCTATTTGTACATTACCTTCGCTATCATCATCCTCAGTGTCCACGTCATACTCAGTGTCCACGTCATCACTGTCATCATCGACAATTTGTCGCGACAATGCTGGTTGTCCCAATGACTCTTGCTCCTCCTCTACATTTGAAATACTCGCATCACTTAAAGGCGCCATCTCTTCCGATTGTTCTGACTGCGCTGATTTTTTTGCATTCTCTACCACATCAATATTTGCTACGTTCTTATGGTCTTGACAGCTCATATCAAAACCCTTACCACTAATTACAACAAAAGCAAAGATGAGCATAGTCATCAATCCTACACATAACGCAGATAGCAATACAATCAGGCTGCTCCTGTTAAACTTTGACTGCAAATTGCATGGCCGCGCAGCAGTCTTTCCTATCCCCGCAAGTGGACGCGAACGGGATACTGGATTCGTGCGTGGCACAGAAGTCTTAGAGGGTTGCACATCAACTTGTCTCACATTACGAGATGTAGCTACTTCTGACGCCAACAAGCTCGTTGTCGCCCCAATGACAAATCCTTTACCACATGTATCGCAAGTCGTGTAGTGGTACATATCCTGCTTCTCAACTTCATACTCAGTTCCGCAGTGTGGGCATTTAATGTCCATATTTTATCTCCTTCCGCGCCTGCATACAAAGCACCGCCACCTTGGCGTGGAAAAGAAAGGCGGCGCACTCTCGAAATTCAATCTCGTTGAGGCACCGGTAAGAGCCCGTATGAAAATCGAATATGAAAGTGCGCCGCGTGGATATTCCACCACACGTGCGCACAGCCGTATTTCGCCTTCATACTGAAAGTTACCGGTTTCCAACGAAGCTACTATACGCTGTTGCGTACGTACTGCGGGCGTAGGGTGCGTTTCCGCAGCTCCCCAGTTTGGAACGCGGCACTTCTGCCGCGTTTCCTTGCGAGGTTTTGGCCTTAGCCTTGAAGCGGACGTCTCATATCCTCCGAGCGAAGCGAGCATTGCGCAGCAATATCGCTAGAGAGGTGAGAGACGCCCCTACCAAGGCGGTGGCCCGATGGCTGGGATTGTCACTTCCCAGCCGATGTCAAAGATCACGCTCCGCAGGATATTACCCTCGGAACACCGTTATTATACCATAAAAACGCTTAAGTTGGAGCGGTGAAATTTTGAATTTGCGCGGACGCGGTGGGGGTGTTTCGGCGGCATGCGAAGCGACGGTGAAAAAGACGGAAGCGACCCGATTTCGACGCACCGCCATTTTGCCGAGAGGCTTGGCGGCACTGGCAAAATGTAAAAGGTCGCGAAATCGATGTCGCCACCGGCTTTTTTGCCGGAGCTTTGCCGCGTATTCGCGGCAAAGCTAGCGAGCCCTAAGCCGAAACTCGCCCCACCGCCGACGCGCCTCCGCTATACTATACATCGGGCGGCACGGCGTCGGCCGCACGAATAGGTTATGGTTGAGTAGCCGGTTTTGGTTTACGCCAAATTGAGCCGCTCCAATAAAGGCGCAGCGAATGATTCAGAAACTTCCATGCCGAGCGGGATTGTCGGCTTGTTGGCGCCGTGGAAGTCACTCCCCGCGCTCTTGATAAGCCCGAGAGTGTCGGCTATGTGCGAGAAACTGACGTTTTCCTCGACGGAATTTGCGCGATAGAATGCCTCGAGCCCGTCAAGCCCCGCTTCTTTAAGCCGTGCAAGCTCGCGTTCGGCCGCCGCATAGTCGGATCCAGTCGTCTTCCACTCGCGCCGCCAATACTTCGGATGCGCCATGACGCACAGCCCACCCGCGCCATGGACAACGCGGAACGACTCTTCCTGCGAAGGATGGTATCGCACCTCGTAGCACCGCGTCTCGGCGGGCGAATCTGGGAGAAGATATTTTGCGAACGCCTCTCCGATATCGGCCGCATATCCGTTGTCGATAAGCCAGCGCGCAAAATGCGGACGCGCGAGGACATCGCCGTGGGCATAGTCCTCAACAGGCCTTGTGCCCTTCGGCACGTCGACCATCTCGATGCCGATGCGCCTGAAGTTACCGACGATGCGCTCGTTCCTCGCGTTGCGCCCATCGAGGATGCTCTTGAGGAACGCCTTGAGCGATTCGTTCGCCGGATCTATCCCGAGCGCAAGGAGATGGAACTTGTCAAATCCAACCCCTGGCTCTATCGAAAGCTCCACGCCCGCGACTTTCTTCAGCCCCGTCTCCGCGCCAAGGAACTCGTCAATCCCGTCGCAGTTGTCGTGGTCCGTAAGCGCAATCGCGGCAAATCCGCCGCGCGCCGCATCCGCCGCGATGTCTCGCGGCGCAAACGTGCCGTCGCTCGCCGTCGAATGAACGTGAAAGTCGACAATCATCACTTCCCCTCGATCGCGGCAGAAAGACGCCCGACCCAATCGGACAGCTGTTCTCCAGTCCGACATTCGACGAGCAGGCGGAGATACGGCTCGGTGTTGGACTTGCGAACGGAAATCCAGCCGTCGCGGTATTCAAGGCGATAGCCGTCGATCTCGCTTCGACCAGTTTCTTCGCCAAGCATCTTGGCGACTGCGAGGACGCGCGCGATGGCGGATTCTTTGTCCTCGACCTTGAAATTGATTTCGCCCGAGTTGGCGTAGCGCGAGACTATCGGCTTCATCATCTCTGAGAAAGTCTTTCCCGCTTGCTTTGCCTTTGCAATCTCGCCGAGGATGCGCGTCGCCGCGAGAAGACCAGAGTCACACCCGAAGAACTCCGAAAAGTAGTAGTGCCCCGCAAGCTCACCGCCGCAAAGAGCGCCAATCTTGCGAAGGATCGGCTTTGCAAAGGCATGGCCAACAGGAACCATCTCCGGCTCGAAGCCGTCCTCGCGCAGCGTCTCTATCGCACCGCGGCTCGTCCGCACATCATGGATGATCTTGACCTTTCCTGCTTGCGACTTTTCACTCTCACCTCTCAACTTTTCACTTTCAACTTTAAACTTTAAACTTCCAATTGTGGCTCTCGCCACAATTGGAATCAAGTAGTCTGGCTGGACAAATTCGCCGCGCTCGTCGACGAACATCGCGCGATCCGCATCGCCATCGAAGACAACGCCGCAATCAAGCCCCTTCTCGCGCACGACCTTTGCAATCTGCTCTCGCGCCTCGGCCTTAAGCGGATTAGGCGAGTGGGCGGGAAATTTGCCGTCCTGCTCATCGTTAAGCAGAACCGCATTCGGGAAAACATCCTCGGCGAAGATGCCCGACATGCCGTTTGAACAATCTACGGCAAATTTAAGATTTGAGAGATCTGCACAGCGCTGCACGTGCCAAGCGACATAACGCTCCCAAGCCATGCTCTGCGAATAGGCAGGTGGGCGAGTGTTTCCATTCTGCAACCTTGCCGCCATCGCACCAATATTTGCAGTCATCGCACCAATGGTCATCTCGCCCGTATCTGCATAGCGCGACTTGAATTCCTCGTCAAGACTCGCCGTCGATGCATTGACCAACTTCTCGACCTCGTTAAGACCGTTCGCATAGCCGACAGGAAGCGCAGTCGCCTTGGAGACCTTGAGGCCGTTGTCCGTCGGCGGATTGTGCGACGCGGTAATCATCACGCTTCCGTCGAAGCCGTCTGCGGCGGTGAAGTAGTAGACCATCGGCGTCGTGCAAAGCCCAAGGTCGCTCACTTCCGCGCCAGCTTCGGAAAGCCCTTTCACAAGCGCGTCGTGAACGGCATCACTCGTAGTGCGGCAGTCGCGCCCTACGAGCCAGCGTTTTCCCTTTACGACCTTCGGCAGGGCAAGCCCCACCTTGTAGACTGTATCGAGGTCAAAGTCGACACCAAAGGTGCCGCGCATGTCGTATGCCTTGAAAAATCCCATAACGAGATAATTATAGCATAATCCACACTAACGCGATAGCCGCAACGCAACTGACAAGGCCACCGAGATTTGCTATACTGTTGGCAACGTCATGGCCATGAAAAACAGAATTCCCATGCGTCTCGCCGCTTCAGTCGCAGTCGTCGCGTTGCTTCTGCCTGTCGGCGCAGGTGCCGCCGACTTCTATGTCGCCACGACCGGCAACGACGGAGACGACGGCTCGCAGGCAACGCCGTTCGCCTCGATCCGCGCGGCAATTGATGCCGCGGACGCGGCGATTCGGGACGGATTGGCGGACGCGGCGACGATCCACGTCGCGGCGGGAACCTATGCCGGGTCGGGCAATGTCCTCACGAACGCGATCACGGTCGCGGGCGCGGGGACCGCCAGCACCGTCATCGACGGCAACGGCGGCTACCGCGTCTTCTCGCTGCTCTCGCCCGACGCGGCGCTGAAGGGCCTCTGCGTCTCCAACGGCATGTTCGCGACCGACGGGGACATGGGCGCGGGCGTCTACATGGAGGCGGGCCTCGTCGAGGATTGCCGGATCGCCTCGTGCGGCAACACCAAGAACATGTGCTACGGCGGCGGCATCTACGCGAGCGGCGGGCGCATCCGCCGCACGACGTTCACGGGCTGCCGCGTGCACATGAACTGGGGATCCAACACAGGCTATGGGGCGGCCCTTTACCTTTCAAACGGCGCAGTCTGCGAAAACTCGCTCTTCACGGGCAATGCCGCGCCCCAATACAATACCACATGGATGCAGAACGGAAACAGACGAGGCGGCGTCGTTCACCTGACCGACACCGGGACGGCGCTCGTCAACTGCACGGTTGTCAAGAACCAGATGCCCATTACCGGCGACAAGAATGTCACCGACAAATTTGCCGGCATCGTCCAGAAGAGCGGCGCCAAGGTCGTGGGGTGCGTCGCCTACATGAACGTACCCGGAAACTTTGAAACAACGCCGGCCTACGGCGACGTCGTCGGCTCGTCGTCCGATTTCATCAATTCGGCGTGGGATGCCGCCGCAATCTCCGGTTCATTCGCCTCGCCCGTCGCCATCGACGCGAATTCGTTTGTTGACTACAACAACGGCAATTACGCCCCGGCGACGAGCGGTTCGCTCTTCAACGCAGGTTCAGACGCGGACTACGCCACCTACGCCACGTCCGCGACCGACCTCGCGGGCGTCGCCCGTTCGCAGGGCTCGGCCATCGACATCGGATGCTACGAAGTCGATCTGTCCACCTTGGAGGTCGTGGTGGCCGCCGATTCCTACGGCGTCCTCCTCGGTTCGGTCTCCTCCTTCACCGCCACGGCGACCGGCGGAAGCGGGAGCTACACCTACCGCTGGGACTTCGGCGACGGCTCGGCCGCGCAGACAACGGCAAGCGCGGACGTCACGCACACCTACGCGACGGCCGGACTCTACCGGGCGACCGTCTCCGTCTCGGACGACGGCGGCACGACCTGGGGCGCGACGGGAGAACCGAGAAGCGCGATCGTCGTCGCCCCGGCGGACCTCTACGTGGACACGACCAGTCCGAGACCGGCGTTCCCCTATGACACGTCGGCCAAGGCGGCCGCGTCGTTTGCCGACGCATTCCATTGCCTGACCAACACGCTGGAGGACACGGCGGGCATGGCCGTCGTCGACGGCGTGACGATTCACGTCGCCTCGGGAACCTACGCTGGGTCCGGGTTCGTTCTCGCGGGCGCGATCACAATCGTCGGCGCGGGCGCGGAGAGCACGGTCTTCGACGGCAACGGCGGCTACCGCGTCTTCTCGCTCCTCTCGCCCGGCGCGGCGCTGAAGAATCTCGCCGTCTCCAACGGCATGTTCACGGCGTCCGGGGACAAGGGCGCGGGCGTCTACATGGCGGCTGGCCTCGTTGAGGACTGTCTGATCACCTCGTGCGGCAATGCCACCGACACCACCTACGGCGGCGGCCTCTACGCCCTCGGCGGGCGCATCAACCGGACGACGTTCACCGGCTGCAAGGTCCACATGGCCTGGGGCTACAAAGGCTATGGGTCGGCCCTTTACCTTTCAAACGGCGCCGTTTGCGAAAACTCGCTCTTCACGGGCAATGCCGCGCCCGCCTACGACACGACCGGCAGCTACAAATACCGCGGCGGCGTCGTGCATCTGACCGGCGCAGGAACGGCGCTCGTCAACTGTTCGGTCGTCAGGAACCGGATCGCGCGCGGCGGAGGAAACTCCGACAAGAATTTCGCAGGCATCGTCCAGGCGAGCGACGCAACGGTCGTAAACTGCGTCTCCTACATGAACTGCCCCGGCGACTTCGACGCGGGGACGACGGTCTACGGCGACGTGATCGGCTCGGCGGCAAGCTTCGTCCATTCGGCGTGGGGAACCGCGATCAACGGCCTGTCCCCCGACTCGCCTCTCGCCATCAGCGACGCGAGTTTCAGAAACTACGCAGGAGGGAACTTCGTGCCGGCGGCAGGCAGTGCCCTCGCGAAAGGCGGAACGAGCTGGAGTGACTACCTTGGTTCTGGCGCCTTATCCGAAACCGACCTTGTGGGACGCGCCCGACGGATTGGCAAAGTCCTCGACATCGGCTGCTACAAGGCCCCCGACACCAACCTGTCCATCATCTTGAGATAGAACGGCGGAGATTTGCGAACCATGAAGGCCCTTGCGTTTCTTGTGTGCTTGGCGGTCCAATGGCCCGCAGCGGCGCTAACCCTCCAATGCGGGGGCTCTGTGCGGCTTCCGGACACGCTCTATGCTGTCACGCCGCGCCTTGCCGTCGACGGAGCGGAAACGATCGCCATCGGCGAGGATGCCGCGACGGGAGATGGCGTCCGCTTCGAGTTTCGTGCGCCCGGCAAGGGGCTGCTCGCCAGTGGCGAGGCGACGCTCCAGAATCGCGATGGCGGCAGCGCCGTCGCAAAATGGCGCTTTACGCTCGCGAAGGACGCGAAGAGGGTCGAATGGGGCGCGGCGGCCCGTCTGCCGAAGGATGAGTTCAAGCCCGAGGAAATCGTTGTCGACGGCAACGGCGCGAAGGTGCGCAATCTCCGAATCGCGGCGGTCGCGCAAAAGCGCATAATTCCCGTGCTTATCGACGACTCCGAGCGCTTGCCGTATCATCCGCTCTGGCGCTTGTCGTTCGACGGCGGCAAGACCGACGACGCCAAGAAAGGCGACATGTTCGAATTCTCGCTGGAATTCTTCGCCGAGGGGAGTTCCGGCGGCCTTGACGTAACCTATGCCGGCCCGGTCGTGGTGCCGGACAGCGGCGGCTGGGTGCCGATGGACCACCGCAAGACGATCATCCCCGGTTCGGCACTCGATTTCTCGCGCGTCGTTCCGCACGAGGCTCCGGCCGGAAAGCACGGCTGGCTGCGTGCCGTAGGCGACCACGCCGAGTTCACAGGGAAGCCCGGCATGCCGCAGCGTTTTGTCGGCGTGAACCTCTGCCAGTCGGCCAACTTCCCCGAAACGCCCGCAGAGGCGGAAATGATTGCCGAACGCATTTACCGGCTCGGCTACAACGCCGTTCGCATCCACCATCACGACGGCGCGCTCGCGCGCTATGAGAACGGAACGCTCGTCCCGATTCCGAAGAACATGGACCGGCTCGACCGCCTCGTTGCGGAGCTTGTCAAGCGTGGCATCTACCTCACGACAGACCTCCACACCTCGCGTAGCGCCACATGGCGCGACCTGGGCATAGACCGAGACGGCCCCGCCATGGTAAAGGCCGCACAGTTTTCCACCGAACGCGGGTTCCGCGACTGGTGCGACTTTGCACGCCTCTTCCTCGCGCACGTAAATCCCTATACGGGACGCTCCCTGGCCGACGAACCGGCGCTGATCTTCCTCTGCACCCAGAATGAATGCCTTCTTGACGAGGACTTCAAGGGCATGCGCGCCGTTCCCGAACTTGGAGTCTCCGAGAAATGGGAGCAGTTCGTGGCGGAGTCGCGCGAAAAAAATCCCAGGGCCTGGCCGGGAATATCGCCGAACCGTCCGTCCGACCGCACGCTGCCGTGGAACGTGGAATCTGGCAGGGACTCGGCGCTCTTCGGCTTCTGGAACTGGCTGCACACGCGCTTCTACCGGCGCGCGGAAGCGTTTCTGCGCGAGGAACTGGGCGTAAAGACGCTCCTTACGGGCGACAATTTTGGCCTGATGTCGGGCTCGGTCCTGGAAATGGAAGATTCGCTCTACGGCTACATCGACCAGCACCTCTACATGAACGGCTACGCGGGATGGGTCGACAAATCCTGGAGCGCACCGCTTGTCGCCGGTGCGCGCAATCCGATCTTCCGCACTACAGGCATGCCGGAGGACATCCGCGGCTACACGAGGCTCTGGGGCAAGCCGTTCTGCGTGACGGAGTGGGATTACGAAGGCATCAGCGCCTACCGGTCGATGGCGGGCCTCGCCTTCGGCTCCATGGCGGCCCTACAGGGCTGGACTGGAATCTGGCGTTTCGCATATTCGCACAACAGGACGATGTTCGCCGACAACCGAGGCGCACCCGGCCTCTTCGACATGGCGCGCGACCCGCTCTCGGTCGCCGGCGACCGGGCGACGCTCGCGCTTTATCTGCGCGGCGACATGGCCGAGGCGACGCAAACGGTGGCCGTCGACTACACGGATAAAGTCCTTGATGCCGCGCAGGGCCGTGGCTGGCGTGTGACGCCACCTTTGCCGAATGACGTGGCGTGGACGCATCGTGTCGGCAGCGTGATTCGCGGCAGAAACGTGCCAAAGGGCGCACGCGTCGTACCCCGCGATGCCTGCGAGAAGGTCGGCCCGGGAAGCTTCACGACGACGACAACGGACGTTTCCATCGACCGCGGACGCGGCTCGCTCACCGTCGCCACGCCGCGCACATGCGGCGTCTTTACCGCCGAAAGCGGCACCCACACCGCCGGCGTGCTGCGGGTCAGGTTTACGGACAATGAAAGCGCGACGGTCTTCGCGATTTCGCTTGACGGCGCACCGCTCGCAGAGTCGCGGCGCATCCTCGTGACCCACCTCACTGATTGCCGCGCGCGCGGATTCGCCACCACAGATCCGCTCGGCTCCATCATCCTACGCTGGAACGGCTCCGGCAATCCAGACGGCACCGTTCCCCTATTCCTCAAGGATGGGACGGCGGAGATTTCACTCGACGTGTCCGCAGGTTCGGCCGGATGGAAAGTTTGGGCGCTTGCCGCCGATGGTTCACGCAAATGCGAGGTGCCCTCGTCCTCCGCAACTTCTTCTCCCTCGTCCCTCTCATTCAAAGCATGCGTCCGCCAGCCTTTTGGCGGATGCATGTGCTACGAGGTGTCGGCACCGTCAGTTCGCTTTTAAGAACAGCCGCCGCAACCTGAAAACGCGTTGGACGCGACACCACACACAGCGTCACGCCAATGCGGCGGCGCAGTCTCGCGCGATCTGCGCCTTGAGCGCATCGGGAGAATCAAACTTTTGCTCTGCACGCAGGAAGCGAAGAAGCTTCACTTCCGCAAAGCCGTCCTGCGTGTCAGGTGCCTGCCGCAGAAAATGAACCTCCACGACCGGCTCTTCCCACGCGCGTTCGCCAAACGTCGGCGCAAGCCCATAGTTTGCAACTGCGCGCACTCCACCCACCTCGGCCGCATAGACGCCAAGCGGAAGCCGAATCTTGAGCGAACTCGGCTTCACGTTCATCGTCGGGTAGCCAAGACGCGAACCCTCGCCCTTCCCCGCAAAGACCTCGCCGCGCACCTCGAACGGACGACCAAGCATCGCACATGCATCCTCGACTTCGCCTCGCTCGAGCGCGGCGCGGATGCGCGTCGAAGAAACTGATTCACCACGATACTCCACGGCGGGAACGACCTCGACCGAATAGCCGTGCTCGCGAAGCCAAGTCGCGTCGGCTGTTCCGCCGCGCCCGAAGCGCCAGTTCGCGCCGCAACGAATCTTAGTAGATTTTGAAATCCCTGCCATCGCAAGAAACTCCTCGGGAGAAAGACGAGCAAACTCTGGCGTAAAGTCGAGCGCGACGACTTCCTTCAAGCCGCATGCGCGAATCGCGGCAAGGCGCTCATCGACATCCATCAAAAGTCGCGGCGCCCTCTCGGGCGAAAGAACGGCCAGCGGATGGTTGCGGAAAGTAAGCGCAGCCTCGGCGCCTTTCAGGATGGCCTGGTGCCCCAAGTGGACGCCGTCGAAAAAGCCTACCGCAACGCTCTGGAAATCGGCACTACGCATGACGGAAGGTTTCCGATGTCTGTTTCAAGAAGCTTGTCAAACGGAATCGCGTCGTCAATGGAGAGCTTGCCGATCTTCGTGCGCCTAAGCGACATTAGCGTCGCGCCGAGGTCCTGCGCGAGAGCACGAACTATAACGCCCTTCGAGGCGACGAGCGAAAAAGCGGACTCGCCAGAGGACGCGTCCTTCTCGCCAACTTCAAAGCGATAGACATGCGCGAGGAACTGCGTGTGCTCGCCTGTATCGGCGATGTCGTACTGCGCCGAGCCCTCGCGACGGACGGCGCAGAAGCGCGGCTCCGTCTGGAAAAGATCGCCCTTCGCCTCTTCTGGCTTCATCACGCGCACAGGAAGAGGAATCGGTCTGCCATAGCGGTCGCCCGTGTCGGTCGTCTCGCCAAACTTCATCGTTCCCGTATACGAACGGTCCGCACCCATTATGTCGCCGACAAACTTGTTCGCGCCGCCGAGGAGAACGACGAAAAGCCCAGACGCCATCGCGTCCAAGGAGCCGCCATGACCGACCTTCACAAGGTTGAACTTGCGCTTTACCGCCTTCACGACAGACGAGAACGCGATGCCAGCAGGCTTATCGACAAGAAGAAGCCCGTCGAGTTCCTCGAGCATCCTGAGCTGTGTCAGGTTAGCCATTTCCGAGCTTGTCCAGGATCGCCAGCACCTCGTCGCCCTTTTCAAGCGAGCGGTCGAGCTGGAAGAGAAGGCGCGGCGTGAACTTCAGCCGCACTTCCCGGTTGATGATCTGCTGGAAGCGCCGCGCATTGTGCTTAAGGTGCTGGAGCGCAGTCTCCTTGAGCGCATCGTCGCCGAACACCGACACCTTGACGGTCGCGTCGCGGAGATCCTTCCCGCAGTGGACGTCCGTCACGGTGATGAGCCCGGGAGCGACCGTGTCGCCCTGCATAACGGAGAACATCGCCTCGGCGATGACCCGCTTGAGGAGACTGTCTACCCTTTCTATCCTGTCGACCGCCATATCAGACGTTGAGAGCGGTTTTGCTCCAGGGCTCCTTGCCGGCGAGAAGCGACGGCGTCGTCATTTCAGGCGGGACCGGCAGCCCCAGCATCTGGAGCGCAGTCGGCGCGACGGCCGAGAGCTTCGCAAGCGGGGTGAGGCGCACGCCAGCCGCGTCGTTCGCGACATAGAAGCAGTCGACGAGATTAAGCGTGTGCGAAGTCTTCGTGAGACCCGACTTGTAGTCGACCATCTGCTCAGCGTTGCCGTGGTCAGCGAAAATGAGAACGTGCGCGTCGAGCTCGAGGAGACGCGGGAGAATCTTCCCAATGCACTCGTCGGTAACCTCGACCGCCTTCGTCGCGGCCTTCTCGTCGCCCGTGTGGCCAACCATGTCGCAGTTCGCGTAGTTGACGACGACGAAGCCGTAGGGGTTCTTCTCGAGGCGCTTCAGAAGCTCGTCAGTGACATTGTAGGCATCCATTTCGGGATGCGACGCAAATGTCGCAGGATCGAAGCGGCTCTTCACCTCGACCTGATCCTCGCCTTCCGAAGGAGTCGTGGACTTGCCGTTGAAGAAGCTCGTCACATGACGGAACTTCTGCGTCTCCGCGAGGCGGAGCTGCTTGATGCCGGCCTTCGAGACGACTTCGCCGAGAAGGTTGTCCATTCCACCGCCCGCGCCCATTGCGCCGAGGAGATAGTCCTCGAACTCGTCCCAGTAGCGCGTGAAGCCGAGGAAGGTGACCTTCGGACGTGCGCAGCGTTCGCCAGCGTAGTCGTCGGAGACGAACGCCTGAGTGAGCTGGATCGCGCGGTCCTGGCGGTAGTTGGTGTGCATCACGACGTCGCCGTCCTTCATGCCCTCGTAGCCGCCGATCACATAGCACGGAATGTACTCGTCGGTCATGGGCGTTCCGTCGGGCGTCTTGCCAGACTCGTACTCCGCCTTGACGCACTCCTCGATCGTCGCGGCCTTCTTGCCCTTGCAGCCGACGATGCAGTCGTATGCCTCGCTCGTGAGCTTCCAGTTCTTCACGCGATCCATGCCATAGTAGCGGCCCATCGCGGTG
>Ga0265298_10003500_pt1 | contig 20706 bp, 15 predicted proteins | sample AusTroGonzalo_MG_3_FD_193486 | JGI IMG/M metagenome (GOLD analysis project Ga0265298, IMG submission 193486) | Bovine rumen microbial communities from tropical cattle in Woodstock, Queensland, Australia - Gonzalo_01 | ecosystem: Host-associated > Mammals > Digestive system > Stomach > Rumen ... | reverse complement strand
CAGGTTGGCGCGTGCTCCGAAGAACTGCATCTCCTTACCAGTCTGTGTAGCACTTACACAGCAGCAGATGCTATAATCGTCGCCCCATACAGGACGCATAACCTCGTCGTTCTCGTACTGGATAGAGCTGGTCTTAACCGAGATCATAGCAGCGTACTTCTTGAAGTTCTCGGTGAGGCGTGGAGAGTAGAGTACTGTGAGGTTTGGCTCGGGTGAAGGACCCATGTTCTCCAGGGTGTGCAGGAAACGGTAGTCGTTCTTAGTCACCATGTGGCGTCCGTCCATACCCATACCACCTACCTCGAGGGTAGCCCAAACGGGGTCGCCCGAGAACAGCTCGTTGTATGATGGGATACGTGCGAACTTAACCATACGGAACTTCATTACCAGGTGGTCAATCAGCTCCTGAGCCTCGCTCTCGGTCAGAGTTCCCTCTTCTATATCACGCTGGATGTAGATATCCAGGAATGTAGATACACGACCTACTGACATGGCAGCACCGTTCTGAGTCTTGATGGCAGCCAGGTAGCCGAAGTACAGCCACTGTACAGCCTCGCGAGCGTTGTTAGCAGGCTGAGAAATATCGAAACCGTAGATCTGAGCCATAGCCTTCATCTCCTTCAGGGCCTTGATCTGCATTGAGATTTCCTCACGCTGACGGATCACGTCGTCGCTCATCACACCACAACCGCAGTTGCGCTTGTCGGCCTCCTTCTCGGCGATGATAAAGTCAATACCATACAGAGCCACACGACGGTAGTCACCCACGATACGGCCGCGACCATAGGTGTCGGGCAGACCTGTGAGGATGTGGTTGTGACGTACGTGCTTCATCTCCTCGGTGTAAGCATCAAATACGCCCTCGTTGTGGGTTTTGCAATACTTTGTGAAAATCTCGTGCAGCTTCTCTGATGGCTTGTAACCGTAGTTAGTGCAAGCCTGCTCAGCCATCTTGATGCCGCCAAAAGGCATGAAGGCGCGCTTCAGGGGTTTATCGGTCTGCAGACCAACTACCTTCTCCAGGTCTTTCTTGCTCTCATCGATGTAGGCAGGGCCATAAGCTGTCATGCTTGACACGATCTCTGTCTCCATGTCGAGCACCCCACCCTTGGCACGTTCCTCCTTCTGCAACTCCTGCAGGCGTCCCCACAGGACGTTTGTAGCCTCTGTAGGTGCTGTCAGAAACGATTCATCGCCCTCGTAAGCTGTGTAGTTATTCTGAATAAAATCTCTAAGGTTGACCTCCTCGGTCCATTTGGTTCCTCTGAAACCACGCCACTCTTTACGCATAAAAAAATAAGTAATTTACATGTGTTTTTGAAAATCGAGTGCAAAGGTAATCATTTTTGTCCACTTATTACCATCTTTCCTCAAAAAAGTACTTGATTTTTGAGTTGCGAAGAACAACATAATGATTTTTTTCTTATATTTGCGATATAAATCCTGCGTGAGTATTACTTTAGTATGATGTGCCATGGCCTGGAAATTGAAGTATCGCTGTAGGCAATGCGGCTATGAAGCCGAGGTGTACGAAGGGCGCGGACTCTTTCGTCAAGAGATTACAGCAATGTCATGTTCTGACTGCCAAACCATCCAAAACATTGTGGTGGGTGGCATCATTGCCGACGTGGCTCCTTCCTATAGAAGCGAGGTGGGCCGCCTCTGCTTACAATGCGGTAGCGATAACATCAGGCTATGGGATAAACACACTTGTCCTAAATGTCAGGGTGAGATGGAACAGACTGGCGAGAAAGAATTCTGGACATAGTTCATGTCCAGATTTCTTCTATCTCCTTGCGTTTCTTTTCCTTCGGCTCATCAGCAGCATAGCCAATGGGAATCAGAACGGCAGGTTCCTCGTTGTCAGCAATACCAAAGAACTGCTTGCACTTCTCGGCATCGAAGTTGCAGACCCAGCAGGTGGCGAGGCCTTGCTCAGTAGCTGCCAGACACAGATGCTCTACGGCAATGGCAATATCGATGTCGCCATGATGCTTGCCATCTGAGCGCACCCACTCCTCGTCGTGGAGAATGGAGCAGATGATGTACATCGGAGCCGTCTGGAACCACTCGCGATTGTAGCACTCCTGCAACTTCGCTTTGTCGGCCTCGTTCTTGACTATGTGGAACTTCCACGGCTGCTTGTTGACTGCCGATGGGGCAAAGCGGACACACTCCATCACGTAGTCCAGCTTCTCCTGTTCCACACTCTTCTCCTGATAGCTCCTGCAGCTATACCTTGCTTTCACTAAATCTAATAATTTCATATCGTTGTCGGGGTTTGTTTATATATAGCAATGCTTCTGTCATTTCAGTTCCTTTGCAGGCCATCCGTAGTCTTGGTACATGGTGGCAGAAAGACCGTGGTCGCGAACGAATGCACGTAACACATCATGTTTGAGCGATTCGTGTTCATCGCTATCGCTGTGGTGGATTTGGAAGGTTTCGAAATACTCGCCGAAAATGCGCTTGGCACTTGGCAGGAAACGGGAACCATCCTCAACCTGCTCGAAGTCGGATACATGGAAATATTCACCCTTCTGGCAGATGTGCATCAGGCCAGGATGATTACCGCCAGAGACGCATTTCAGCGTGTCGCCTTCTTGCTTGTAGTTGTACACCCAGAAATCGCCCCAGATACGGATGTCTGTGGAATCGCTATCATCGACGGCCACCTCTTGGTAGACGGGTACGCTGTACTCGCCTGGTGCATATTGCCTGGCAATCTGCTCGGCCAGATAGCGGTCAATGGCTGCGTAGTAATCCTTCGCTTCGAGGATCGCTTCATTGCTTACTTCGTCGCCCTCAGCGGGAGCGACTGCCTGTTTGTTACCACATGCTGCCAAAACAATCGTGACAGCAAAAGCAAATAGAATCTTTTTCATCACAAATACTATCAAAACTGAAAGGCAAAGGTAGTAAAAAAAACTATATTTTTCGCACCTTTACGCTAAATATTAGGATAGTTTAGTATATATCGCATGAGTGCCAACAGGCCAATCACTGGGAAGAACCAGCCAAACAATGATGGCAAAAGTAATTAGTAAAAAACTTCTGAAAACTTGCACAAATAAACGAAAAGATATACCTTTGCTGCAAATTTCTCAATTATTGAAAATCATGAAGAAGAACCTGTTACTGCTCCTCAGCGTCGTCCTCGCCCTTCTGCTTGGCCTGTCTGCATGTGCTCCTGTTCACTCAAATGATATCGTTGCGGAAGGAGAAACCCCTGTAAGACTCTCTGATTCGTACAGCTTTACGGAAGGGCCTGCGGTAGATGCAAAGGGCGATGTCTACTTTACGGACCAGCCTAACAATAGAATTTACCGTTGGGACTGCGAATCGGGAGAAATCTCCCTGTTCACTGATCAGAGCGGTCGTTCCAATGGAATGTATTTTGATGCCCAAGGCCATTTGATAGCTTGCGCAGATATGGACAACCAGCTTTGGCGTTTCGACATGAAAGGTCAACACAATATACTTGTGACCGACTACCGCGGAAAGTTGCTGAACGGCCCCAACGATGTATGGATTGCGAAGGACGGAGGTTATTATCTGACCGATCCCTATTTCAAGCGCGACTATTGGACGCGCGACCCAGAGCGTCAGCAGCCTGTGGAAGGCTTGTTTTATCTTGCGCCTGGAGGTAAACAGTTGGTCATGCTCGACTCAACGCTTAACCAGCCTAATGGCATCGTTGGAACGTCCGACGGTAAACAACTATATGTGGCAGAGGCAAAGGCAAACAGGATTTTGAAATATGATATTCAGACAGACGGCACCCTGACGAACCGGCAGATCTTTGCTAACATGGGCTCGGACGGTATGACAATCGACGACAGAGGAAACATCTATCTTACCGGCGACGGTGTGACCGTATTCGACAAGGATGGCCAGCAGATAGCCTATTTCCCCATCCCTGAGAACTGGACATCAAACGTTTGCTTCGGCGGCAAAGAGCGTGATGTTCTATTCATTACCGCCTCAAAATCCGTTTATACTCTGAAAATGCTGGTGCATGGGGCAAATATTTGAGAAGACTCTACCTTCATGATCATCAATTTGTCTTATATTCAAACCAATCAAAATCGGCATACATGTTCTCAGGAGAAGTGCATTGGGCAAATACCAAGCATGACACCCGTGAATCCTCCAATGACCTCTGTACTGACATAGCGGAAATCCATCTTGCCCAATGTCTGAAAGCGCTTGCCGTCATCAGAAACCTGCATGTAGTAATAGGCCGCATCTGAGGTGATGCGCAGATACACCTTATTGCTATTTAGCGGCACCTCCTTATCGCATTGAGCCAATGTTACTCTATGAAGAGAGGTCTGCAAGACGCTTGAGGAGTTCGATGAGCACTTGCCAGATATCCTCGATGGTCTTCAGTTCCACCCGCTCGCTGGTGGAGTGAGGCTCTACAATGCGTGGGCCGATGCTGGCAATCTGAATGCCAGGATAGTGCTCAACGAAGAACCCTGCTTCAAGGACGAAATGCATGGCCACCATTCGTGGGCGCCAGCCCAGCACATCCTGGAACGTATCGGAGGTAAGCTGCAGGAATGCAGACTGTTGGTCTTCCTGCCAGGCAGGAGCCGACATCACGACTTCCGAAGTCGCACCGGCAGCCACGAACGTGTCGGCAATCTCCTTGCTCAGCGCGGCCATATCGTCGTCGATGAAGCTGCGTGTGTGGGTCGATACGAAGATGCTGTCTTCTTCCGTCCCGATGCGCCCAACGTTGTTTGACGTCTCTACCGTACCGGACATCGCCTCGCTCATCTTCACCACACCTTGCGGCACCTGTTCCAGACAGCCCATCAGCGCCTCGAAGGCATCCTTGGAAATCACGCTATCCTGCTTCTCGCACTTCTCGATGCTGCACGTCATCTTCGGGTCGTCAGGGAACTCTTCGCGCAGCCATTCGTTCATCATGTCCTGTTGAGACTTGACAAACTCACAGGCCTCGCCAGACGGAACGCAAAGGATGATGTCTGCCGAAGAGGCGATAGAGGCATTGGCTTCGCCAAGGTTGATGGATGCCACGTCAAAGTCGAACTCGTTGTAGGTGGCTGCCAGAATAGCCCACATGGCTACCACGGCGCTGCAACGGCCTTTGTTGATGTCCACACCCGAATGGCCACCCAGTCCGCCCTCGAAACGAATGCGATACCAGCGGTGCTTGCCACCTGGAGCAGGCTGGCGCTTCATGGGGATGCGGTGGAACTGCAGACAGGCACCGGCAGCACCCGTCGTGATGGTGTCGTAGTCCTCGGAGTCAAGGTTGATGACTTTGCGACCTTTCAGGAAGTCCTTGCTCAGCTGTGAGGCTCCCGACATGCCGTCTTCCTCGTTGGTGGTAGTAATAACCTCCAGCGGGCCGTGCACCATCTCGTTGCTTTCCAGCACGGCGAGTGCCATAGACAGTCCGATGCCGTTGTCAGCACCCAGAGACGTGCCTCGTGCCTTCATCCAACCATTTTCTATATAGGCATCGATAGGCGTGTTAAGCGGATCGCTCATGCCCACACAAACCATATCCATGTGGTTGAGCAGCACGACGGGCTCTGCGCTCTCATAGCCAAGTGTAGCTGGCTTGCTGATGACGACGCAGTTCTCCTTGTCGCGCTTATAGGGCAGCTTCAGCCGCTCCGCAAACTGGCATAGATAGTCAGCTACTCGCTCTTCATGGTGCGAAGGGCGTGGAATCTGGTTCAGTTCCTTAAAGATCTGGAATACACGTTCTATTGTTTTCATAAAGTATCGTATTAATTTGCTACGAAATGAGCGCAACGCCCAAATGGGTATTGCGCTCAAACTTATTGATGGGAATCTTGCGATTAGTCCTCAACAGCAGCCTGGGCGGCAGCCAGACGTGCGATGGGCACACGGAATGGAGAGCAGCTTGCGTAGTTCATGCCAACCTTAGCGCAGAACTTAACTGAGCTGGGCTCACCACCATGCTCACCACAGATACCGCAGCGGAGCTCAGGACGTACCTCACGGCCTTCCTTCACAGCGAACTTGATGAGACGGCCTACACCGGTCTGGTCGAGTACCTGGAATGGGTCAACCTTCAGAATCTTCTTGTCGAGGTATACAGGCAGGAACGATGCGATATCGTCGCGGCTGTAACCGAAGGTCATCTGAGTGAGGTCGTTGGTACCGAATGAGAAATACTGAGCCTCTGAAGCAATCAGGTCAGCTGTCAGGGCAGCACGAGGAATCTCAATCATTGTACCAATCTCGAACTCTACCTCTGTACCATACTCAGCGAATACCTCCTTAGCGGCGTACTGGATAACTTCTTTCTGCTGCTTGAGCTCGTTGATAGTACCAATCAGAGGAACCATGATCTCTGGCATTGGGTTCTTGCCTTCCTTCTTCAGCTCGCAGGCAGCACCGAGGATAGCCTTGGTCTGCATAGCGGTGATCTCGGGGAAGGTGATGCCCAGACGGCAACCACGGTGACCCAGCATTGGGTTGTTCTCAGCGAGTGAGTCAACACGACGCTTGATATCCTCTACGCTGACGCCCATCTCCTTGGCCATGGTCTCCTGACCAGCCAGATCGTGGGGAACGAACTCGTGGAGAGGGGGATCGAGCAGACGGATGTTCACGGGCAGACCGTCCATAGCCTCGAGGATACCCTTGAAGTCAGCCTTCTGGTAGGGCAGCAACTTGGCCAGAGCCTTCTCGCGGCCGGCAACGCTGTCGCTCAGAATCATCTCACGCATGGCGATGATCTTCTTGTCCTCGAAGAACATGTGCTCAGTACGCGTCAGACCGATACCCTTGGCACCGAAATTGCGGGCAACCTGTGCGTCGTGGGGTGTATCAGCATTGGTGCGAACCTGCAGCTTGGTGTACTTGTCGCAGAGGTCCATCAGCTCCTTGAAGTCACCGCTCAGCTCAGCTGCCTTGGTGGGAACCTCGCCAGCGTAGACCTGACCGGTAGTACCGTTCAGAGAGATGTAGTCACCCTCCTTATATACAACGCCGTCAATCTCGACAGTCTTGTTCACGTAGCTGACGTTCAGCGAGCCAACGCCCGAGACGCAGCACTTACCCATACCACGGGCAACCACGGCAGCGTGAGAGGTCATACCGCCACGAGCCGTCAGGATGCCTTCGGCAGCAGCCATACCGGCGAGGTCCTCAGGTGAGGTCTCGATACGTACGAGCACTACCTTGTGGCCGTCCTCGTGCCAAGCCTTGGCATCGTCAGCGTGGAACACAATCTGACCGCAGGCAGCACCGGGGCTGGCGGGCAGACCCTGTGCAATGACCTTAGCAGCAGCCAGAGCCTTCTTGTCGAATACGGGGTGCAGCAGCTCGTCGAGCTTCTGGGGCTCGCAGCGCTGGATGGCGGTCTTCTCGTCAATCTTACCCTCGTGCAGCAGGTCGATGGCAATCTTCACCATGGCGGCGCCGGTGCGCTTGCCGTTACGTGTCTGGAGGAACCAGAGCTTGCCCTCCTGTACGGTGAACTCCATATCCTGCATGTCGCGGTAGTGCTCCTCGAGCTTCTCCTGAATACCGTTCAGCTGCTGGTAGATCTCAGGCATGGCCTCCTCCATAGAGGGATACTTAGCCACGCGCTCCTCCTCAGAGATGCCGGCGCGCTCAGCCCAGCGCTGAGAACCGATCTTCGTAATCTGCTGCGGTGTGCGGATACCGGCCACAACGTCCTCACCCTGTGCGTTGACAAGGTACTCACCGTTGAACAGGTTCTCACCGTTGGCGGCGTCACGGCTGAAGCATACACCCGTTGCAGAGGTGTCGCCCATGTTACCGAACACCATGGCCATCACGCTGACGGCTGTACCCCACTCGTCGGGGATTCCTTCCATCTTACGATAGAGGATGGCGCGCTCGTTCATCCAGCTGCGGAACACGGCGCAGATAGCGCCCCAGAGCTGCTCGATAGGATCGTTGGGGAAGTCCTTGCCGGTGCGCTCCTTGATGGCAGCCTTGAACAGCACGACGAGCTTCTTCAGGTCCTCAACAGAGAGGTCCTTGTCCAGCACGACGCCGCTCTCCTTCTTCACCTTCTCGATGATTTCCTCGAACGGGTCGATGTCGGTCTTGTTCACGGGCTTCATCTCCAGCACCACGTCACCGTACATCTGTACGAAGCGGCGGTAGCTGTCGTATACGAAGTGGGGATTGTTGGTCTTCTTGGCCATACCCTCGGCAACCTCGTCGTTCAGACCCAGGTTCAGGATGGTGTCCATCATGCCGGGCATAGAAGCACGGGCACCCGAGCGGACGCTGACCAGCAGGGGGTTCGTTGCATCGCCGAACTTGCAGTTCATCAAGTCCTCGATATGCTTAACGGCTGCCATCACGTCGTCGTTCAGCAGCTCCATGATCTTCTGCTGACCAACCTGATAGTACTCGTTACAGCAGTCGGTTGTGATTGTGAAACCTGGAGGAACAGGCACACCGATGTGGTTCATCTCGGCAAGGTTAGCACCCTTACCGCCCAGTTCCTCACGCATTTTTGCATTACCTTCGGCCTTACCATTACCGAAGAGGTAAACTCTTTTTTGGCTCATACGTAGTGTTTGTATTAATTGTATTAAAAATGATATTTTGCTCTTGTTCGTGCAAAATTACACGATTTTCCCCACATATCCAAAGAAAATGGGTAAAAAAAACAATTTAGCCGCCAATCTTCACACTTTTTGGGAAAACGCCCTACTCTTCCCTACTCTTCCATTAGCTTACGGTAGCGTGCGCGCTTGGGTTCGTCGAGTCCTAAGCGCTGGGCTTTGTTGGCCTCATACTCCGAGTAGTTACCCTCGAAGTAGAAGACGTTGCCCTCGCCCTCGAATGCCAGGATGTGGGTGCAGATGCGGTCCAGGAACCAGCGGTCGTGACTGATGATGACAGCACAGCCGGCAAAGGCCTCAAGACCTTCCTCCAATGCACGTAACGTATTGACGTCTATATCGTTAGTCGGCTCGTCTAAAAGTAAAACATTACCCTCCTGCTTCAGGGCTATGGCCAAGTGCAGGCGGTTACGCTCACCGCCCGAGAGGACGGCACACTTCTTCTCCTGGTCGGCGCCGTTGAAGTTGAAACGGCTCAGATAGCCGCGCACGTTGACGTCCTTGCCGCCCATGCGGATGGTCTCGTTGCCCTGCGACACGACCTGATAGACCGTCTTTTCCGGGTCGATGTCCTTATGCTGCTGGTCCACGTAGCTGAGTTTCACCGTCTCGCCCACGCTGAACGAGCCAGCATCGGCCTGCTCCAGTCCCATGATGAGCCGGAACAGCGTCGTCTTGCCTGCGCCGTTGGGGCCTATGACACCCACGATGCCGTTGGGCGGCAGCACGAAGTTCAGGTCCTTGAACAGCTCCTTCTCGGGATACGACTTCGCCACGTGCTCGGCCTCAATGACCTTGTTGCCCAGTCGCGGACCGTTGGGGATGAAGATTTCCAGCTTCTCCTCCTTCTGCTTCTGCTCCTCGTTCAGCATCTTGTCGTACGAGTTCAGACGGGCCTTGCCCTTGGCGTGACGGGCCTTCGGCGCCATCCTCACCCACTCCAGCTCGCGCTCCAGCGTCTTGCGGCGCTTCGAGGCGGTCTTCTCTTCGAGAGCCAGTCGCTGCGACTTCTGCTCCAGCCACGACGAGTAGTTTCCCTTCCAGGGTATGCCCTCGCCGCGGTCCAGCTCCAGAATCCACTCGGCCACGTCGTCCAGGAAGTAGCGGTCGTGGGTGACGGCGATGACCGTTCCCTCGTACTGCTGCAGGTGCTGTTCCAGCCAGTCTATCGACTCCGCGTCGAGATGGTTGGTGGGCTCGTCAAGCAGCAGCACGTCGGGCTTCTGCAACAGCAGGCGGCACAGTGCCACACGACGGCGCTCGCCGCCAGAAAGATTCTTGACACTCCAGTCGCCAGGAGGACAGTTCAGCGCAGCCATAGCGCGGTCCAGCTTCGAGTCCATGTTCCACGCATCCGTAGCGTCGATAATGTCCTGCAGCTCGGCCTGGCGCTGCATCAGCTTGTCCATCTTGTCCGGGTCCTCGTAGTACTCGGGCAGTCCGAACTTCACGTTGATGTCGTCATACTCCTTCAGGGCGTCATAAACGCTCTGCACGCCCTCCTGCACGTTCTCCTTCACCGTTTTCTCTTCGTTCAGCGGCGGGTCCTGTGGCAGATAGCCCACGGTGTAGCCCGGGCTCCACACCACCTGTCCCTGGAACTGCTCGTCCAGTCCGGCTATAATCTTCATCAGCGTCGACTTACCGGCGCCGTTCAGACCGATGATGCCTATCTTCGCCCCGTAGAAGAACGAGAGATAGATGTTCTTGAGTACTTGTTTCTGGTTCTGCTGGATGGTCTTGCTCACGCCGACCATCGAGAAGATGACTTTCTTGTCGTCTACTGTTGCCATTCTAACTTCTTAAAATCTTTAATATCTCTAAATCAACGAGAATGCCACGTCCATCATGTGGGTGAACGTGTTCTGACGCTCTTCAGCCGTCGTCACCTCGCCCGTCAGGATGTGGTCGCTCACGGTCAGTATCACCAGCGCGCGCTTGCCGGCGCGGGCAGCGTTCATGTAGAGAGCCGAAGCCTCCATCTCCACGGCCAGCACACCCATCGTCATCCACTTGTCGTTGTGGGGATTGTCCGAGTAGAACGTGTCGCTCGACAGCACGTTGCCCACCTTATATTTATAGCCGAACTTCTCGCAGGCCTCCACGGCACCGCGCACCAGACTGAAGTCGGCAATCGGCGCAAACGTGCCGGGCAGCTCGTACTGGTCGCCGTAGCTCGAGTTCGTGCAGGCACCCTGAGCCACCACAAGGTCGCCCACGTGCAGGTCCATGTTGATAGAGCCTGCCGAGCCCACGCGGATAATCGTCTTCACGTCGTAGAAGTTATAGAGCTCGTAGGTGTAGATGCCGATGGACGGGATACCCATGCCGTGGCCCATCACGCTGACGCGCTTGCCCTTGTAGGTGCCCGTGAAGCCGAGCATCCCGCGTACATTATTAAATTGAACGGGATTATCCAGAAATTTCTCTGCCATGAACTTAGCGCGCAACGGATCGCCTGCCATGATGACAGTCTCGGCGATTTCGCCTAACTGTGCCCCGATGTGGGGTGTAGGAGTTTTTGCCATAATCTTTATGTGTTTTGGTTAGTATTGTTTATTTTCACCTTTGCAAAGATAGCGAAAAAAAACGAGAAATATCTTGTCCGTCCCATATTTTTTATATAATTTTGCAGAAAACTCATCAAAAACGCTATTCTTATGGTCAAACACATCATCCTCTGGACCCTGAATCCAGAACTCTCGGAAGCCGAGAAGAGTGCCGTCAAGGCAGGTATCAAGGAAGGACTCGAAGGCCTCGTGGGCAAGGTCCCCGGTCTCATCGACGTCAAGGTTCACATCGACGGTCGCCTCGACTCCTCCAACGCCGACGTGATGCTCGACAGCACCCTTGAGTCGGCCGAGGCACTGAAGGGCTACGCCGTACATCCCGACCACGTCGCCATTGCCAATGGCAAAGTCCGTCCTTATACTGTACAGCGCAGCTGTCTTGACTTTGAGGTTTAAGGTCAGTTGTTTATATATTATCAATCAATTGTAGAACGCCTGGAACTGTGCTGTTTCCGAACTGTTCCATCGCCCATCCTAACGATGTTCAATCCTGGTTTCAGACCCGTCTGCCTTCTGCCGTCAGGCGAATAATAAGACTCAGACACAGGTTTCCCTTGTCCAAGTGAGCTTACACCGTTGGGCAGCCTCTCCGTAAAGGCAAATGTTGCCGACACGGGATAGTGGTCGCCCAACGGTGTACCATCATCCCATACATAGTCGCGTTCCATCTGGTACGACCTCAGTTCTAACTGTTGCCCGCTGACGGGATTGATATACAGTATCTTGTCGAATGTCTCGCCGTTGGCGAAAGCCACGTTACGATCGTTGTTGCCAAAGGCTGGGTACTCTCCGCCAAGACAATACTCCACCCAGGCATCCTGCACATAGTGGTGCTGTGTGGCATTGATGGGGTCGATGAAGAGTGCCTTGATGCTGTCGCGTGGATAAAGACTGTTCATGTCGCCCATGAGGATGACGGGGCGCTCGTCGAGGTGAGCTATCACCGAGTCGCGTAATTGCCGCCACTGGTTCCAGCGGGCCGCCTTGTCGCCCCAGTCGTCGTCAGAGGCCTCGTCGCTCTCTGTGCTGGCGTCCATATGCATGTTGTAGACCACGATGCGCAGTCCGCTGGCGAGTGTCATCTCACAACGCCTGAAACCCTTTGTTACCATGTCGTCCCAACAGTGGTCAAAACGACCATAGGCATCGAACCATGTTGCGGCTGTCTCCTGCTCCAGCTGATGCTTTTTCCGCCAGAATAGCCGGAGACCGTCGGTTTCGAACTTCGTGTCCCAGAACTTCAGCCAGTTCACTTGTCCAAGATCGATGTCGCCCTGCCAGAGACCACAATCGTAGTCCTCATCCAGGGCCGTGCGCAGTTCCTCGTCGTAGTTAAAGTCCTCCTGCGTGGCGATGATATCATAACCTTTTCTGGCAAGGAACTGACTGAACACCCTTGTACCGTCAGCGCCAGGCCCGTCGGGATTGCTGGGGATAATCCATATCTTAGAGGGCAGTCCGTCGACATTCAGTGAGATTACAGAGAACTCGGCATCCCCCGCAGCCGCACTAGCTGCACAGCACAATGCCATGATGACAGTCTCAGCGATTTTGCCTAACTGAGCCCTGGTGTGGGGAGTGGGAGTCTTTGCCATAATATTAACGTTTGGTTAGTGTGGTGCAAAAATACAAAAAACACTTGGAAGTCCCGCATTTTTTATATAATTTTGCAGAAACTATCATTAAAATCCCGAAAATCATGGTTAAGCACATCATTCTCTGGACTCTGAATCCAGAACTCTCGGAAGCCGAGAAGAGCGCCGTCAAGGCTGGTATCAAGGAAGGACTCGAAGGCCTTGTGGGCAAGGTGCCCGGTCTGCTCGACGTGAAGGTGCACATCAGTGAAATGTAAAAAAAAGCTGCGCACTAATTAAGGTGAGCAGCTTTTTATTTATAAGACAAAAGTTTTACTTTTTACCTTTTTACTTTTTGTTCAGGGCGAGGTCGATGGCCACGGCAATAGCAACAGTAGCACCAACCATCGGGTTGTTACCAATGCCGAGGTAACCCATCATCTCAACGTGAGCAGGAACTGAAGAAGAACCTGCAAACTGAGCGTCGCTGTGCATGCGGCCCATGGTGTCGGTCATGCCATAAGAAGCGGGACCAGCGGCCATGTTGTCCGGGTGCAGTGTACGACCGGTACCACCACCCGAAGCTACTGAGAAGTAAGGCTTGCCGGCGAGCACGCGCTCCTTCTTGTACGTTCCGGCAACGGGGTGCTGGAAGCGTGTGGGGTTGGTAGAGTTACCGGTGATAGACACGTCAACGTTCTCGTGCCACAGGATGGCAACGCCCTCGCGGACATCGTCGGCGCCGTAGCACTTTACCTTCAGGCGGCTGGGGTTGTTGCCGTAAGCAACCTCACGGACAATCTTCAGCTCACCTGTGAAGTAGTCGAACTGAGTCTGAACATAGGTGAAGCCGTTGATGCGGCTGATAATCTGTGCGGCGTCCTTGCCCAGACCGTTCAGGATGACGCGGAGGGGCTTCTGGCGAACCTTGTTGGCCATCTCGGCAATCTTGATGGCACCCTCGGCAGCGGCAAACGACTCGTGGCCAGCCAGGAAGGCGAAGCACTCAGTCTCCTCGCGGAGCAGACGGGCAGCCAGGTTACCGTGACCGATACCTACCTTACGGTCGTCAGCCACAGAACCGGGGATACAGAACGACTGCAGGCCGATACCGATAGCCTCGGCAGCGTCGGCAGCACTCTTAACACCCTTCTTAATAGCAATAGCAGCACCGCAAACGTATGCCCACTTTGCGTTCTCGAAGCAGATGCGCTGAGTCTCCTCACACATCAGGTAGGGATCTACACCTGCCTTGTCACAAATCTCGTTGGCCTCTTCAATACTGTTGATGCCATTCTCCTTCAGAGCAGCAAGAACCTGGTTGATACGGCGCTCCTGACTCTCAAACTGTACTTTTCTAATCATTGTCGTATCCTCCTATTATTCTTTACGTGGGTCAATAGCCTTAACTGCACCCTGCTCCTTGGTCGTGCGACCGTAAGAACCGGTGTTCTTCTGCATAGCCTCGTTGGCGTCCATGCCGTTCTTGATGGCTTCCATCATCTTGCCCAGGTGTACATACTCGTAACCGCAAACCTCGTTGTTCTCGTCGAGGAACTGCTTCGTGATGTAACCCTCGGTCAGCTCCAGGTAGCGAGTACCCTTGGCCATGGTGCCATACAGCGTACCAGTCTGTGAACGCAGACCCTTACCCAGGTCCTCAAGACCAGCACCGATAGCCAGACCACCCTCAGAGAAAGCACTCTGTGTGCGGCCATATACAATCTGGAGGAAGAGCTCGCGCATAGCGGTGTTGATAGCGTCGCACACCAGGTCGGTGTTCAGAGCCTCGAGCAGCGTCTTGCCCGGCAGAATCTCGCTGGCCATAGCAGCCGAGTGAGTCATACCCGTGCAGCCGATGGTCTCAACCAGAGCCTCCTGGATGATGCCGTCCTTCACGTTCAGGCTCAGCTTGCAGGCGCCCTGCTGAGGAGCACACCAGCCGATGCCGTGGGTGTAACCCGAGATGTCCTTGATTTCCTTTGCCTGAATCCACTTGCCCTCCTCGGGAATGGGTGCAGGTCCATGATAAGCGCCTTTAGCAACGCTGCACATGTTCTTGACTTCTGTTGAATAAATCATTGATAATAACTATTATTTGAGTGAAACAATGTTTGCCTATTTCCATTTCAGCCCACAAAATTACTAACATTTCTTCACATATCCAAACCCCGCCCCTTCGTTTTAGCAATAATTAATAATAATAGGTAAGCCAAGTACACAAAATACTGCTGACAGTCTCACAGTCTCAGTCTCAGTTCGAAAAAAGGGTACCCCCTATATCCGACTTTTCTCTTCTTACGTGATATAACTTATTGATTATTAATTAATTATATATAATATATATAAGAAGGAGAAGTTGGGGGGTACCTTAAAAAACAACTGAGACTCTGAGACTGAGACTTAAAAAGAGTTAACTCCTGTATTAAGCAACCATCTAATTATCTAAAAGGCAATGACTTACAATATTTTAGAAACACCGCTCCGGTGATGCCAATGCCTATAAAAGACACCGAAATCTGCAAATTACGTCTTTCAAAGGTCTCAAAAAACATACAAAAACCGCTTGTTTCGGTAGATTTTTCTGCATTTACCGCCTATTAATGCGATGTAAAGTTCATGTACTCAAACAACAAATATTACGAACTTGGTGGCCAAATGGTCCATCTGGTTGCAGAAAGTGGGGTAATAAGAGCCAAGATGGCATCTCATTGAGACATGCCGCTATCTCATTGAGATAGAAACGTATCTCGTGGAGATACAGATAAAAGTCGTAAAGATAGACAATATCCTTTTGTCCCTAAGATAATAGGACATTTTCTGCCAACAACCAATCGGGAAAATGCAAAATCGAACAATCAAATTTGTTTACATGACACTTACCTTTTTCGCAGGGGCTACTAGAAATTCTCAAGAGGGCATGACTTTCGAAAAATACTCCACGAGTATTTCCAAATACTCCATGAGTTTTATAAAAAACTCGGCCACTATTGGAGGCCCAGTGTTTGTAGGGTTCAGAAAGACATCTTGTCTCTTGCTGCCAATATGGTTGGTGTGATAAAATACTTACATTCCAAACGAATTACATCACAATAAAACAATAATTTCTTGATATAGAAAAGGAGCACCCAAACGGATGCTCCTTTAATTATAAGAGGGCGTGTCAGCGGGGGAACCGCTGACCGCACTTATTTTTAATCCTCCCAGTTCTCCTGAGACTTGCGGATGTAGCTCTTGTAACGGAGCTGAGCCATCTTCTGTGCCTCGGCGAAGAGTTCCTCGGCCTCGTTGGGATAAGCCTTCTTGACAGAGAGGTAGCGAACCTCACCGAGCAGGAAGTCGTGGAAGTTCTCCCAGTTGGGCTCCTTAGAGTCGAGTGAGAACGGATTCTTGCCTTCCTCAGCCAGAGCGGGATTGTAGCGCCACAGGTGCCAGTAACCGCACTCAACAGCCTTCTTCTCCTCAGCCTGACTCTTACCCATGCCGCCCTTGGCCTTCAGACCGTGGTTGATACAGGGAGCGTAAGCGATGATGATTGAAGGTCCGTGCCAAGCCTCAGCCTCGCGGATAGCCTTGAGGGTCTGTGCGTGGTCAGCACCCATAGCAATCTGAGCTACATATACATAACCGTAAGTGGTAGCAATCATACCCAGATCCTTCTTGCGGATGCGCTTACCCTGAGCAGCGAACTGAGCGATAGCACCAAGAGGAGTAGCCTTAGAAGCCTGACCACCGGTGTTAGAGTAAACCTCAGTATCGAGCACGAGGATGTTGACGTCCTCACCAGAAGCAATCACATGGTCGAGACCGCCGTAACCGATGTCGTAAGAAGCACCGTCACCACCGATGATCCACTGTGAACGCTTCACGAGGTAGTGATCCAGAGTCTGGAGTTCCTTGCAGACGGGGCAGCCCTTAGCAGCGCTCTCTGCGATGCAAGCACGCAACTTCGGAGCAATCTCCTTGGTCTTGTCGGCATCCTCCTTGTTGGCAATCCACTCAGCAGCGAGCTCTTTGTACTCTGCGCTGGCCTTGTCGCCGTCGATCATCTCCTGCAGCAGTTTAGCCACGCGCTCCTTCATCTTCTTGTTACCGAGAGCCATACCGAGACCGAACTCGCAGAAGTCCTCGAACAGAGAGTTGTTGAAGCATGGGCCCTGACCCTTCTCGTTCTTCGTGTAAGGAGTTGAGGGGATAGAAGCAGAGTAGATAGAAGAACAACCAGTAGCGTTGGCAATCATCTGACGGTCGCCGAAGAGCTGAGAAATCAGCTTCACGTAAGGAGTCTCACCGCAACCAGAGCAAGCGCCTGAGAACTCAAACAGAGGCTGAGCGAACTGAGAGTTCTTCACGTTGCTCTTGATGTCAACGAGGTTCTGCTTAGAAGGAACCTTCACGAGCTTATCCCAATCAGCAGCCATCTTCTTCATGTCAGCAGCATCGGGGTTGAACGGAACCATCGTGAGGGCCTTGCCGAGCTTCGGATTGCCCGGGCAGATGTCGGCACAGTTGCCGCAACCCAGACAGTCGAGGACAGAAGGCTCGATGACGAAGTGCATGCCCTTCATAGCGGCAGGAGCCTTCATCTCGAGGGTCTCGAGGCCGTCGAACTTAGCCAGCTCGTCGTCAGTCAGTACGAACGGACGGATGGCAGCGTGAGGACAGATGTAAGCACACTGGTTACACTGGATACAGTTGTCCTTGTTCCAAGCTGGAACGAAGGCCTCCACACCGCGCTTCTCATAAGCGGCTGTACCAACCTCCCAAGAACCGTCAACAGTGCCGAACTTGGTGAATGCGCTGACGGGCAGCAGGTCACCAGCCTGAGCGTTGATGGGACGAACTACCTCCTTCACGAATGCGGGAGCGTCGTCAACCTTTTCGGCATCGTCGGGAAGATTAGCCCACTCGGGCTTAACTGTAAACTGCTTGTACTCACCACCACGGTCGATAGCGGCATAGTTCTTATCAACCACGTCCTGACCCTTAGCTCCGTAAGACTTCAGGGCAGCAGCCTTCATTTTCTCAACAGCCAGCTCCACGGGGATGACGCCGGTGATACGGAAGAATGCGCTCTGCAGGATAGTATTGGTGCGGTTGCCCAGACCAATCTCCTGTGCAATCTTGGTAGCGTTGATGGTATAGACGGTGATATTGTTCTGTGCGAAGAAACGCTTCACCTTGTTAGGCATGAACTTCTCCAGCTCGTCGGCGTCGAAGATGGTGTTCAGCAGGAACTGACCGTTCTTCTGCAGACCGCGAGTCACGTCGTACATGTGGAGGTAAGCCTGAACGTGGCAAGCCACGAAGTTAGGTGTGGTTACCAGATAGGTAGAGCGGATGGGCGTGTCACCGAAACGCAGGTGAGAGCAGGTGAAGCCTCCCGACTTCTTAGAGTCGTAAGAGAAGTAAGCCTGGCAGTACTTGTCGGTGTTGTCACCGATGATCTTAACTGAGTTCTTGTTAGCACCAACGGTACCGTCAGCACCCAAACCATAGAACTTAGCCTGGAACATGCCTGCGCCACCGAGGGCAATCTCCTCAACCTCAGGCAGAGAGGTGAAGGTCACGTCGTCAACGATACCGATGGTGAAGTGGTTCTTGGGCTCGGGCATAGCGAGGTTGTTGAACACGCTGATGATCTGAGCGGGAGTGGTGTCGTGAGAACCAAGACCGTAGCGGCCACCCACAATGAGAGGACGATTCTCGACATCGTAGAAAGCATCCTTCACGTCCATATACAGAGGCTCGCCGGTAGCACCGGGCTCCTTCGTGCGGTCGAGGACAGCAATCTTCTTCACACTCTTAGGAACAGCGGCCAGCAGGTGCTTCACGCTGAACGGACGATAGAGGTGAACAGAGATCATACCCACCTTCTGACCCTGAGCGTTCAGGTAGTCGATAGCCTCGCGGGCAGCATCGGTAGCAGAACCCATCAGGATAATCATGCGGTCGGCATCCTCGGCTCCATAGTAAGAGAAGAGGTGATACTCACGTCCGGTAATCTTAGAGAGCTCGCCAAGATACTTCTCAACAACCTCGGGAACTGCATCGTAGTAGGGGTTGCAGGCCTCACGGTGTGTGAAGAAGGTCTCGGGGTTCTCAGCGGTACCACGGGTGATAGGACGCTCGGGGCTCATAGCACGGTCGCGGAAACGCTTGATGTACTCTTCCTTCACGAGAGGACGAACATCCTCCTGATCGAGCAGCTCAATCTTGTGATACTCGTGAGAGGTGCGGAAGCCGTCGAAGAAGTTAACGAACGGTACGCAGGTCTCGAGAGAAGCCAAGTGAGCAGCGGCGGTCATATCCATCACCTCCTGTACAGAACCCTCGCAGAGCATAGCGAAACCAGTCTGACGGCAAGCCATCACGTCCTGGTGGTCACCGAAGATACAAAGTGAGTGAGAAGCCAGCGTACGGGCAGAAACGTCGAATACGCAGGGAATCAGCTCACCGGCAATCTTGTACATGTTAGGAATCATCAGGAGCAGACCCTGAGAAGCAGTGAATGTAGTGGTGAGGGCACCAGCCTGCAGCGAACCGTGAACGGCACCGGCAGCACCAGCCTCAGACTGCATTTCCTGAACACTGACGGTCTGACCCCAGAGGTTCTTGCGACCACGGGCAGCCCACTCGTCAACATGCTCCGCCATAGGCGAAGACGGGGTGATGGGGTAGATAGCAGCTACCTCCGAGAACATATAACTCACGTGAGCCGCAGCCTCGTTACCATCACAGGTGATAAACTTCTTTTCTTTAGCCATTTTTGGAAAATTATAAAATGATAAAATTTAAAAATTCAAAAACTATAGATACCTAAAAATGAGGATTTGTTTTAAAACGCTGCAAAGGTACTAATAATTCTGCGAAATGCAAAGCGGAGTTTGCAAAATATTGCTAAAACGTTTACGTTTTGTTGATATGAATTAAGAGGGAAACATGAGCGGGACAATCTGTTTACCTAAGGGCGAAGTCTTCGATGTGGCTGATTTCAGGCATATTGCAGCCCAAAACACCCACGATGGTGATGACATCAAAGCGCCAAGGGTTATTAAGGTGGCGAAAGTGGATGTAATGGTTGATGGCTCGGCGCAAATTCTTCTGTTTCTGAAAGTTGATGGCCTGTAGTGGGTCGCCATACTCACGGTTGCGACGGGTCTTTACCTCCACAAACACAATATAGTCACCGTGCTGGGCAATGATGTCGATGTCACGATGGTTCGAATGCCAGTCGCGCTCATGGATGATGTAGCCTTTCTGAAGTAAATATTTCACAGCCATCTCCTCACCCCAGACACCCTCCAACAAGTGCTCAGGGGTATTACTCTTCAGCCGTTCCAACGCTTTGCCTATCTTGTCAGCTTCGTCAGCATTACCGTCATCCTTTCGGATTTGGAGCATATCGGAAGCTGTCAAGAACATGGCAGTTGATGCGTATGGACTTTTGTCGGTGGCATAGATCTTCCTTGCCGCCTCGTAGGCTTCTTCCGTGCGACCTTGGCTGCGCAGTTCAAAGACATCCATAACAGTCATATTTGCAGAAAGATATGCGCCACTTCCTCTTTTACCTCCTTCAAAGACCTCGTGCCTTAAGCAGGCTGGAGGCGTCTGGCTGAGCCATTCCTGTGAAGTCTGTGAACATCTGCATCAAGTCGCCTGTGTTGCCACGACTCAGGATTTTGTCACGCATGTCCTGTCCTGTTTCAGGATTTAGTGCGCCTCGCTTTGCGAATACGTCGGCAATGTTAACGGCCAGCACTTCTGTCCAAAGATAGCTATAGTAGCCGGCTGCATAGCCGCCGCCAAAGACATGGTTGAAGTAACTGGTGTGATAGCGTGGGGGAATCTGTGGGTTGAGCAGTCCCACCTGGCGTAATGCCTCATCCTCAAAGTCTTTTGCCTGTTCGGGAGTGCAAATGTCTTTTGAGGGAAGCATGT
>Ga0265298_10003499_pt1 | contig 20707 bp, 17 predicted proteins | sample AusTroGonzalo_MG_3_FD_193486 | JGI IMG/M metagenome (GOLD analysis project Ga0265298, IMG submission 193486) | Bovine rumen microbial communities from tropical cattle in Woodstock, Queensland, Australia - Gonzalo_01 | ecosystem: Host-associated > Mammals > Digestive system > Stomach > Rumen ... | reverse complement strand
CTTGGGTTTGAATCCCAACGGGATCACAAAAAGGAAGACCCCCGAAAAGAAAGTGTACTTTCGATTTCGGAGGTTTTACTTTTTGAAGATCGGCCCGTGGCAGGGTTGGGAAAGACGAAGTCAATCCCAACGGGATCACTTTTTACTCAATGCACCACATTTGCACCACTGAATAAAATTTGACGGTTTTTGTGACGCTTTTTGAGCATTTCCGTCAGGAATCCATTCGCAGTATCTCATTTCTTTGAATACATCCTATTCTTATTACCACCATGTGCCTCCAGATAGCCAAACTCGGTGAGCTGGCGAAGGTAGCGCTTGGCTGTAGTAGGATTAAAACCGAAGTGGCCAACAATTTCTTCTGTTGTAATCTGGTCTTTATCGGCCACAAATTCCAAAATATCGACCAGTTTCTCTGCCAAAGAGGGCTTTATCGACCATTTATCGACCATTTCCTGCCTCATAATTGATTTATCGACCACTTTCTCCGTCATTGATCTGACGAATTGGTCGATATCCGTTTGCAGATGCTGGCAATGCAGCTTAGTCATGTAATCGATAAAGACTGCGATGTCCTCACTCTCGCGAGTATCTATCAGTGCCTGAATGTATTCGGCCTTGTCTTCTTTGAGCACCTTGGTTGGCAATACATCAAACTCCCATTGCAGCAGATTCATCAGCAATCGACTAGTGCGCCCGTTACCGTCAGCCCAAGGATGAATAGTAACTAGTTCATAGTGCGCCCAGAAACTGAGTTCATAAACAGATACCACATCAGCAGTATCTATAGACTTGCGACGCTTGTTTAGTTCCTCACAAAAGGCTGCAAGACGAGCAGGCACCTTCTGATACGACATATAAGACTTTCCACCCGTTCCTGCTGTGACATTCAACTTGCGCAATTCACCCTTTGCTGCAGAGAAATCACCACCAATTAAATGATACTCACTGCCTGTACGTGCCATCACCTTCGAGGCTATCAGGACGAGCCAATCCACTGTGATTGGTTCATGCCGTTTAATCCACTCACGCCCGTAGCCGTATGCCACTTTTAGATCGAGATTCATCTGTTGCTCCAGCATGGTGCGTTTGCTGCTAGTGATGCCTTCATCGAACAGTAGTTGCGCCTCCACCTCCGTCACCGTACTACCCTCGATAGCAGTTGAATGTGTGATGATGGAGTACAAATAGAACTTGTCATAGTCTATCTGATTCGAAATCCCCAGTTCCTTATGTTGCTGGAGCAACTTCATCAATGTCTCTTTATTCTTTTTTGCCATATCTTATTTCGTTTGCAAAGCTAATCTTTTATATACATCACTCCTTTATGCCTGTCCTTCTGTTACCTAGAGAGTACGTCTGCTTACATAACCATACATGAAGGCGACATGCTCCACAAACAAAGACTTTAATTCGACAATTCTGCTTTACGTTTATTACTAAACGCGTCCAGTAAATATGCCAAACGCTCCTTCTTGAATTCTTCAATCTGAGAAACATCTGAATATTTTCCAAAATCGCTTTCTTGAATTCCTGTATATTTTGAAATAGCTTGACGTAAGAAACTATCAGATAATTCACTCAGAGTTTTATCCTTCTTCTGATTGTTGTCAGGTTTGGGAAGTAACTCCAAATTAAAAAGAGCATCTTTATAGGCAGGTGATATCATTTTGTTATTATCAAGTTTAGCTTGCGGAATAATGTGATCAACTTCAGAAGTCTCTTCTAAAGTATTCTCTGGAATTTTCTTAAGCAATGCATATTGATAGCATAAAATCGGGGTCAAATGTTTGATGTCAAGAGCCTGACCATTATAAGTTCCATCACATGCACTTGTTATCAAATTAATCCACGAATCATCATTCATGGGTTGAATCCTCTCCTGCCAGTTCTTGATATGATTAGCCATCTTCGAGTCGCCAGAACCCTTCCATGCGCCAATACAATACTCGAATATAATTCTGTCAAATAATGCTTTGGCATCTCTAACAAATGCATTATATTCTGCTGATGAAACCCTGGGACTTCCCTTTGATTTCCAATCGTACAAAAGAATAGTAACATATTCCAATGTTGGGGCAGCACCGAGTAATTTATATAATGATTTCTTCCAACTACGCAAATACTTAAAGAATTCTGTTTTTAGCAAAATCTCGCTAATAGTATTTATATCGTCAACCAATTCGTCTATACTACTTCCCCAGTTGATTTGTTTGTTTCGTTCTAACTCATTAACAACAATGGCAGACATACCTTTATTGAAGTAAGAACTAATCAATTTGAAACCAAGGGTTATTTGTGTCATATCGATCTCTTGAGAAAATTTAGTTTCTCTGTAGTCCTCAAATAAAAGATGTTGGTCTTTGATACGAGAAATCAAGGTTGCACCATAATCCCAACGTACTACATTACCATCTTTTGGAACTTCAACACCTAAACGAGAATAGAGGTCATTAACAAGATCTAACATCTTTGAATCTCCAACAACAATTTTTTCGTTCCAGAACGGCTTTGCAGACAATAACTCTTCCGCTTTGAGCTGAGTTCCACCACTATTAATACGAGAAAAAATGTTTTGGGCATCAAGCGGAGTAACATTCTTAAGAAGAATCACTCCAATTCGGGCTTCAGTAATTATTTGCTCTGATTTAGAAATTACTTGAATGATATGCTCAACATCTTCCCATTTCTGTTCCACCTGATTACGAAAGTCTTTTTCTTTTCCTAATTTTATAGCTGCATAATCATCCATGTGCTGTATAAAATTATCTTTTGTTGGAGTTACAACCTTATTCTTATAATCAAGGAGGAACTGGCGTAAATCTTCAGGAATTATCTTGAAATTCTCACGTTTTGGTGCATATTGAGGACGTTCTAGATATTTGTTTAATTCTGAAAAGATACGTTCCCATTTTCCACCATTAGAAATTTTCTGATGAACCATCAAAATTATTTCCAACAGAGTTTTCAATCCGTCACGTTGACGCCATTTATTGATATCTTCATCCTTTTCTTCTACAAAAAGATCCGGTTCTGAAACAACATCACTATATTCCTCAACAGGCTCATCGTCATCGTTTTCTTCTTGTTGGAGATATGCATCAATCTTTTCCCAAAACAATTCTTTAACTTCTTGAACATCTTGGTTTGATTTGAACTTTATATACTTGCGAGCCCAATCATACACTAAATCAGGATTTGCTCGAAGGTCTTTAAGGGCTGATCTTCTTTGACGACCATCAAGTAGCCACGAAGTATGTCCCTCGTCATTTATTATCACAACACCAACAGGATATTCTTGGAAAATACTTATTGCCAGTTCAAAATTCTGTTTTGCTGTCCACGTAGATTTTCGTTGAAAACGTGGTAGTTTAATTTTACTGTCTGTTACAAATTCCGTAATGGAACGCGTTTCGATATTATAACTCATAATTGATACCGTTTTTATTTTGTGCAAAGATACAAATTCTTTTCGAGATAATATCTCACATAAGAAAAAAAAAAACTTTTTGAAGGTAATTATTGTTATCAAACGATCTAAACGGTCTAAAACTATCTAACTTGATCTAAAATATTTGTTTGTTCCAAAAAGATCTCTGATCTTTGCCAATAATAATTATGGAAGATAAGAAATAAATTACGACGGAACAGATGTTTAAATATTTGAAAAATAATGACAACAAAGCAGAACTTTCTATGGCGTTTTCTAGGACATTTCTTTTACCCGTATCCTTCAGTCTATTAATAACATTCCTCTGTCTTTCAGACAATTTTACACTTATTTCCAGGACATTTCCTAGGACATTGTCAGTTTTCTCCACAGTTTCTTCCCTCAACGCAGAATTAAGACGTACTTTCACCATAAACTACCAAATTTACAAATTCTTTTCCATAATATCAAACAATTTTAGTTATTTCTATCAATAAATGAAAAGAAAAAACATTTATAAAGTATAGTGACAAGCCGAATCAGTGCCAAAACCTCTTTGAAAAAATTAGAAATAATCGAAACCGTCTCTTTCATGTTGTCAACAACACATTGCTTCAAGACACAATGTGCATTCAAAGCGACAAAACGACAAAACGACAAATGGTGTTTTCAAAAGGAGGAAATCTGAATCTAATTAATAATTATATTATTATATATAAATATATAATAATATAATAAGAATATGTGTCGTTATTCAAGTATCAATTGGGAAATGCATTTGTCGCTTTGTCGCTTTGTCGTTTTGTCGCTTTGTGTCGTTTTGTCTTTGTAAATGAAACGCATGAAACAGGAAACACTGAACAATAATTCTTTACAAAATGAAAATAAGGAAAGAGGCTTTAAGCAAGCCCTAAGGGAACAGGAAGTTTCAAGGCTTGAAAGTCAGAGTTTGAAGACTGGAAAGTGGGAGTTTATAGGCTTAAAACTCTAAGGGGCCGAAAATACGAAAAACAGAGTAGTTACGGCTGTTCTAAGTGTTGGTAAATAATGTTTACTTCCATCGAAAGAAACGTGCGACGTTTCAGATGAGCGAGGTGTTGCAGATCCAGATTATCGAGAAGAAGGTTAACATTTTTCTAGGGAAGTACACAGTTTGTCACTTTGTCACTTATCCAGTGCATTGAGCTGTGGCAGGAGTTGGCGCGTGGCGTCGGCTCCAGACTGGATCATACGGGCAGCGATCTTATTGCCGAAGCTGGTGATATCGTAATCAGGCAGATAGGGACGGATAAGGATATCGGCCTGCTGTTTGTTGGTGTTATACTTCTCGATGTCGGGACGGTTCAGAATCCAGTTGAGGATGCCACCCACACCTAAGAGGTCGGCAATGGAAGAGAGCATCGATAAGTCCGTCTGCTGACGGGGCTTCTGTTCATTCTGTTGCAGGTCGACGGCGATGACAATGTCTGCTCCCATCTGTCGGCACACGTCGACAGGCAGATTATTGAGCATACCACCATCGACGAGTTTGTAGTCACCTCTGTCCACTGGTTTAAACACGCCCGGGATGGCCATCGAGGCCCTCATGGCCTGCGCCAGCCCACCCTCACGGAGTATCACCTCTGAGCCGCTTCGGATATCGGCAGCCACACAGCAGAACGGTATCTTGAGCGAATCGAAACTGGCACAGCCTTTCGCGCTGGCCATCGAGTCGAGCATGTGTTCGATATGACCGCCTTTCATCATCCCAAACCCTTTCGACTGACGGTCGCGAATGGGGAAGCCGAAGACATAGGTCACGCCATCGACGGTCGTATAGGGTTCGTTAGCCAGCGAAGCCTTGCGGTCAGTGAGCAGCGTGAGCCACTCCTGGGTCTGGAACATCGTTTCGAGTTCTGCAGCGGTGTAGCCAGCCGCATAGAGACCTCCCACGATGGAGCCAATGGACGTGCCGACGATATAGTCGACGTGGATGCCTGCCTCTTCGAGCACTTTCAGCACGCCTACCTCTGCAGCACCCTTGGCGCCTCCGCCTCCTAATGCCAGTCCAATCTTCGGACGGTCAGCAAATGCCGGCAGCATCAGCACCAGGCACAAAATCATATTGAGTATTCTCTTCATATCTGTATTTCCATTTGAAGCCACAAAAGTAGTAATTATTTCCCAAATAGCAAAGGAAATGGATAATAATTCTCATCTTTGGCTTCGCCGAGGATGCTCACGTTCGGAAATGCCCAAATAAATTTGGCATTTCGCTCATTTTTTCGTACCTTTGCACCAGAAACAAAAACAGATATGGATATTACCGAAAGATTCATCAACTACACGAAGTTTGACACGCAGTCGGCTGAGGACAGCCAGACGGTGCCGAGTACTGATAAACAGCTCGTTTTCGCTGAGTATCTGAAAAAGGAACTGGAGCGCGAGGGCCTGAGCAACGTCGAACTCGACGACAAGGGCTATCTCTACGCCACACTGAAGTCGAACATAAAGGGCTCGGACCACAAATCCTCACAACCGATTCCTACCATCGGATTCATCTCGCACTACGACACCAGCCCAGACTGTTCCGGGGCAGACATCAAGCCGCAGATCGTACGCCACTACGACGGTTCTGACATTCTGCTCTCAGAGGGCATCACATCGAGTCCGCAGCGATTCCCTGAGTTGCTGAGCCATGTGGGTGAGGACCTGATTGTGACTGACGGCCACACGCTGTTGGGTGCCGACGACAAGGCGGGCATTGCAGAGATCGTGGAGGCGATGTGCTGGCTGAGGGACCATCCTGAGGTGAAGCACGGCGATATCCGCGTGGCCTTCAATCCTGACGAGGAGATCGGCATGGGCGCCCACCACTTCGATGTGGAGAAGTTCGGCTGTGACTGGGCCTACACGATGGACGGCGGCGACGTGGGCGAACTGGAGTTCGAGAACTTTAACGCTGCCAGCGCCAAGATATATATAAAAGGTGTCAGCGTGCATCCCGGCTATGCAAAGGGTAAGATGGTGAACGCCAACCGCCTGGCTGCAGAACTGGCCGCCATGCTGCCCACAGATGAGACGCCTGAGCAGACGGAGGGCTATCAGGGCTTCTATCACCTGCTCCGCATCGAGTCGAACGTAGAGAATGCCAAGCTGAGCTACATCATCCGCGACCACGACCGCGAACGGTTCGAAGACCGCAAGCGTTTCATGCTGAAGTGCGCTGAGCAGATGAACGAGTCATACGGCGAAGGGACGGTCACCTGTGAGGTGAGCGACCAGTATTATAACATGAAGGAGAAGATCGACCCTCAGATGCACGTGATCGACCTCGTGCTGCACGCCATGCAGGACTGCGGTGTGGCTCCCAAGGTGAAGCCCATCCGTGGCGGTACCGACGGCGCGCAACTATCGTTCAGAGGTCTCCCCTGCCCCAACATCTTCGCTGGCGGCGTAAACTTCCACGGACCGTATGAGTTTGTGAGCATACAGTCGATGCAGAAGGCCGTTGAGGTGATCGTCAGGATCTGTGAACTCGTAGGAGAATACAATTATTAGGCTTTCATCAGGGCGTCGAGTGCCTCAATCTCTCCTACCACCCAAATGATATCGCCCTCCTGGAAACGGCGATTCGGACGGTAGGCGGACAGACTTTCCTTACCCTCTTCCAGTCCGACGACCATACAACTGTACAGGTCGCGGATGCCACTCTCAATGAGCGTCTTGCCAATGAACGGACTGTCTGGGCCGATGATCAGCTGCCGCAGTTTCATCTCCCGCATCTCCATATCCGGGTCTTCGCCGAAGCGTTCACTTTCGAGCGCATCGCGGAAGGCTGTGAACTGTGCGTCACTACCAATGGCCTGAAGCACATCGTGGGGGAATACCACGTAGTCGCCGTCAGGGATATTCACCCGTCGCCCACCACGCAGGATGCTGCTGATATGGATGCCGTACTTCTGACCCAGGTTCAACTGTTTCAGCGACTGTCCCATCCACAGCGAGTCGGCAGGCACCTCAAACTCAGCGATATGGATATCACGGTCGAGCAGGCGGCCCTCATAGAGCGGACGCTTCTTGCCATGTACCTGAGCCTCGATTTCACGAGAACGCAGGTTCTGGATAAAGAGGCGTTCGAGCGTGATACTGCGGTGCTTGATCCAACGGGAGAAGACAATGCCCCACACCACAATGATGCCGAAGCTGATGAGCAAGGCACTGGCGAAACGCGTCAGATAATTGCAGATATAGAAGACGAAGGCCACAGCAATGATCACACGCACGAGGATAGTGAAGAGCAGTGGAATGCGGTTGCGGTTGCTCTCTGCCCACAATGCCCTGAACTCCGGGCTCCTGTTCTTCTTCATCACCATCGCCCGCAGGAACGGTGCTATCAGCAGGATGGTCAGAAGTCCGGTAATGGCGTTGGCATAGGGACGCAACTCCTCGCCAGGGATCAACTTGTGCATAAAGGGTAGCGCGAAGGTGAACATCGTGGCGATGGCAGCAGAAGAAAGAATCGAATAGATGATGGTGTTGATGCTCATCTGCGTCAGCAGCCGCTTCCAGTTACTCTGCTGCTGCGAGTGCTGCTGATGACTCATCGACAGATGGTTCAGCGACAAGATGAGTTTCTTGGGCAGATGATGCTCCAGATGGTTATAGGCCGGTGTGGCCAGACGGATCATGTAAGGCGTGAGGAAAGTAGTAATGACTGACACAGCCACGACTACAGGATAGAGGAAGTCGCTGATGACTCCCAATGACAGTCCTAACGAGGCGATGATGAACGAGAACTCACCAATCTGCGCCATCGAGAATCCGCAGCGCATGGCCGACTTCAGCGACTCACCACCCAGCATAAACGAGATCGTTCCAAAGACCGCCTGTCCGATGAGGATCGTCAGCACCAGCAGCAGGATAGGCAGGGCATACTCTATCAAAATCTTCGGATCGACAAGCATACCCACCGACACGAAGAAGATAGCCCCAAAAAGGTTCTTCACAGGTTCCACCAGTTTCTCGATGCGCTCAGCCTCGATCGTCTCAGCCAAGATGCTACCCATGATAAAGGCTCCAAAAGCAGAGCTGAAGCCTACCTTCGTCGATGTCACAGCCATCGCGCAGCAGAGACCTAACGACACCACCAGCAGCACCTCGTTGTTGATGAGATCACGCACCTTACGCAGGAACAACGGGATGGCAAAGATACCTACTATGAGCCAAAGAATGAGGAAAAAGGCGATCTTCATGATGGCACCAAGCATCTGCCCACCCTCCAGATCGTTGCCACTGGCGACAGCACTCAGCATCACCATCATCACAATGGCCAGAATATCCTCCAGAATCAGCACACTCATCACAAGCCCTGCAAACTGCTGTTGTCGCAATCCCAAATCGTCGAAGGCCTTATAGATAATAGTGGTCGACGACATCGCCAGCATACCGCCCAGGAAGATGCAGTCCATCCTGGTCCAATGGAAGGCCCGACCCACCAGCACACCCAGCATCGACATACAGAAGATGATGGTACAGGTGGAGATAATCGGCGAAGCGCCCATCTTCAGGATCTTCTTAAACGAGAAGTCGAGTCCCAGCGAGAACAGCAGGAACATCACACCAATGTCTGCCCAGAGGTGTACATTGTCATGATCGACCACCGATGCCGTATATGGCATGTTGGGACTCACCAGGAAACCTGCCACGATATAGCCCAGCACCAACGGCTGTTTGAGCCGTTTGAATATCAGTGTCACAATACCTGCCACAATCAGGATAAGGGCGAGGTCTTCAATCAAGCTTGGAATTTCCGACATATCTCTATTTTTGGGGTCTTTATCTGTAAACCATAAACAAAATCAATACCATTGGACGGCGTTCGTCGAACCTGAACGCTTGTCGTACTTCAGGGCGTCGGTCAGCGTGGAGGCATTACAACGGAAGGAGAAGTTATAACTGGTATAAGGCGCCAGCATGACATCGGCTGACATGCTGAAGCAGTGCAGGTCACGAGAGAGCGACATGCGCGTCATGGAGATCTTCTTGTTCTCGAAGTCGTAACCGGAAGAGAAGTTGATATTCCATCCGTCGCTCAACTGTATGTTGCCGCTGAGGTTCAGCGTCTGGATAATCTTGTAGGGATAGCGCATCGTGCTGTAATTGAATTTCTTGTTGTCCTTGTCCTCTCTCAGCGTAATGGTGTAGCCGATGTTCAGGCTCCAGGGCATCTTGAACTTCAAATAGCCGTCTTCGTCGGTCTCTGCCTTCGACTTTTCATTCGAAGGACGCTTGGCCTTCTCCATCTCGAGGTCGACATTGCTGTCCACGGTGTTTTCCCAGTCTTCATCATCCTCCTCTTTTTTCTTGCGCTTCTTGTCCTTGTCGTCGTCCACCTTCTGACCCGTCAGACGCTTGAAAAGCTTGATGACCTTGTCGTTGTTGAGGTTATATGACAAGTTATAGTCGAGACCAGAGAAACGGCCCCACTTACCCATGCCCCAGTAGGTGGTATGCTCACTGACCCTCGGCGTGGCGCCCACGCTGTCGGCCTCATAGACATACGAGGCGAAGGTGGTGGAGAGGTTCACCGTGTACGACTTCGACAGTTTTAGTCGGAGGCTGGTTCGCAGGTCGCTCAGCGGTCTGATTTTTGCGGCGAAGTTATACGACATGTGGGCGGCGAGTTCGTCAATCAGACTGATCTTCTTGAAGCCGGTGGAGTCGTCGTCCGACTTGATCTTCATCTCCAGGTTGTTCTTCAGGTCGAAACCGAGCTCTCCTCGCATACCCGGACTGGGAGGCTGGTAGATGTTGATGCTGTAGGGCGAATACTCCACGAGCGACACGTTGCCGTCGGCATCGGTCTTCTGATAGGTCTTGCGGTAGCCATAGCGCTCGTCGCCGAAGTCAGGTGCATAACTGAAGCTGATACCTGGTGTGAGGACGTGGCGGATGGCCTGGACCTTATCGCCGAAGAGTTTGCGGCTGGGGGTATAGAAGCCATAGAGCTTCGTATCGACATTGAGCGAGAAATTCCAGTCGTAGACATTGTAGAAGCCCGTCACTGTGTCAGTCACCTCCTTCTGTTTATCCGTGTCCCAGTACTTCTCCGCCCGTCTGAAGAGCATGCGGTCTGTAAAGTTAAAACTGGGGGTGATGTTCAGATAGCCCAGAGCCGTGAAAGTGGCCTTGACGGGGATGACGTGCTGGATACCGTTCTGCCAGTCCTTGGCAAGGCTTGTATGCAGGAACTTGTCTTCCTTCACGTTGTTGATCTGGTTCTTGAAGTTACCCGTATACGACATCGAGATTTTCTCATACCACTTGGCCGTTCCAGCCGCCTTCTTTCGTTTGAAGGGATAAAACTGGACGATGTTGACACTGACTGTCGGCAATTCCACGCTGAGCGTCGAGTCGCGCATGTTCTGCGTGATGTTGAACGACGAGTTGATCGTCATGCCGATGCTGGAGAATCCCGTGTTGAAACCCAAGGCCGACGTACGCGTCGACTGCGTCCTCGTCTGGGGGTTATACATCGAGGTGAGGTTGTTGGCATCGTAGGCAGTTGAAGAGTAGTTCACACGGGCATTGAACGAACGGTAGGGATTGGCCTTCGCGTCCTGAGTGTGGTTCCACGTCACCTTAAAGTCCGTCGTCTTCATGTAGTCAGGCAAATTCTTCTCACCCCTGACGGAGTTCTGGTAACTGATGAGGAAGTTACCGCTGAATTTGTAGCGTTTCTTGTAGTTCGACGTGGCGGTGACGCCCCACGATCCCTTGGTATAAATCTCGCCCAACAGTTTCAGGTCCATCTTGTCGCTGACGGCGAAATAGTAACCGCCATCGCGCAGGTAGAAACCTTTATCCGACTCGTCGCCATAGGTGGGCATGATCAGTCCGCTGGAGTAGCTCTTCGTGAAGGGGAAGAAACCGTAAGGCACGGCCAACGGCAGCGGTACATCGGCTACGACGAGGTACGTTGGTCCGAACACGACGTCCTTACCCGGCCTGACCTTCGCCCTCGACATCGCCAGATAGAAATCCGGATGCGGATCGTCACAGGTCGTATAGCGGCCGTGCTGGATATACATCTCTCCCTCAGAACCGCGCTTCGAAAGCTCACTGGTCAGGAAACCGTCGTCCTGCTGGGTATAGACATCCTTGATGAGACCCTTCTTCGACTTGAAGTTAAACGACATTGGGCCCGTCTGATACTCGTCACTGCCCATCTTGAACACCGGCGAGCCTATCGTCTCCTGCGTGGTAGAGTCAAGCCGTCCCTCTGCATGCACAATATTGCTGTCGAGGCTCATGAAGATCTTCTCACTGGCCAGGTCCATGTTCTGGTACTTCACCTTCGAGCTGCCATACAGTCTGGTCTGCGAGATGACGGCGTTATACGTCAGCGAGTCGTTGGCAGAATATTCCACCGGCGAGTCGATGCCACTCTTGCGGCTGCGGTTGATGCTGTCGAGGGCCAGCGAGTCGTCCACAGCCTTATTATGCTTCCAGATAGCCAGTTCCAGCGAGTCCATCGTCGTCGTGTCGCGCTTCAGCTTGGCAGCCGCCTCCTGCATCACCGTCGTCGGCGATGCCGGCATCACCAGCGAGTCGCCCTCCGTGAAGCCTTCGCGGATCACATCGGCCGCCGCCTGAACACTGTCGCGGGGCACCTCGTCGGCCAGAATACTGTCCATTGGGATGTCTTGAGGAGGGAGGGACGATACTGGAGGAAGAAGATTCCTCTGCTTGGCAGAATCCAAAGCAGATTTGATCTCGCCCAGATCTGCACTTGCACTATTCTCATTCTTCGAAAGTTTCGACTTATTCGATCTCAGGGACGCAGGCGTACACGCCATCATCAGCATGAAGGCGCCCAACAACCATATGACCGAATGTCTCCCTTTCACTTTCTCCTTTTATTCCTTAATTACTCAAAAAGGTCCACCCACTTCTGGAACCGCTTGATGCCGTCCCAGCCAAACTTCTCCAGCGCCCGCATCGCTTCCACGACGGTGCGCTCGCTGCCCGGCTTGGTCTTCGAATAAAACTTATCCGCATAGCATACTACCTGTTCCTCCAGCTCCTCGGGCATAAAGTCTTCGTGGGGCAAGGGCAGCTGTTGCTGCTCTATGTCCCACGCCGTCAGACCCGTGCCAGTATGCCTTTCGCATACCCGGGCATGCCTGATCCAATTCTCCTGGCGCAGCATCCGGCCGCCGATGATACCATGACGGATATAGGGTTCCGTCCCATGGCAATGGATGCCTGGCGCGTCACAGTCGCGAATGCCGATGTCGTGCAGCATCGCCGCCTCTTCGAGAAACTCGCTGTCCAGTTTCAGTTCCGGATGTTTTTTCGCAATCAGCAGGCAGCGATCCGCCACCTGCCGACTGTGAATAATTAGAAGTCTCCTGAGTTCATCATCCTCAGGATAGTATTTGTCGATGATTTTCTGATAATCCATTACGCTTCTCTCTCAATCCACGCAATCGTGTCTCCCTGACGGATCTGCTGTCCGGGCTTCACGCTGATGTCCACCAGCTTACCACCGAGGGCAGCGGGAATCTCTACGATCTCGCCCCACTTCGTCTGGAGATAGCAGAACACATCGCCCTCCTTGTACTTCTGACCGATGAACGGCTCGATACAAGCGGCAGGCACACCCTCACCGCCGAAGCTCCAGATCAGCTGTCCAGCCAGCGGCGACTTCACGGCGTCAGCCTTTGCGTGCTTGATGGCGTCGATCTCTTCCTGAGAGATCTTCTTGCCGCCGCCCAGCTTCGCGTCTTTCGCCTTCTGGATGTCGGCCAACAGGTTCTTCTTCGCCTGACCGCTCTTGAACGGACGGTACTGCTCGGGGTGCATGGCCAGCTCGAACAGCTCCTCATCGTCGGGGCCGTACTCCCAGCCGTTCTCGTCCATCTCCTTGCGGAAGCCGTCGAGGGCGTTCTCCAGCAATGTATGGGGATCCACGTCGGTAAACTCCAGCTTCTTCTGGGCAGCCAGCTCCTTCAGTTCGGGAGCAATCTCGCCAGGCACCTTGCCGCTCTTGCCGAGGATCATGCCCCAGATGGCATCGTCCATCATCACATAGCGGCCCTTGCCCTGCTCCATCGTCAGGAGGTTCATCAGGGCGATGTTCTTCGTGTACTGCGAGAACGGTGTCACCAGTGGGGGATAACCCACCTTCGGCCACACGTACTCTACCTCGTTGAACAACTTCACGAGCATATCGTCCATCGTCAGCTCTGCCTCACCCTTCTGGGCGCGCAGCTTGTTGATCATCGTCATGATGCCGCCCAGGTCAGCCATCATCGAGCCCATCATACCGCCAGGCAGTCCGCAGCCGAGCAGCAGGCTCGACATGTGCTTGTTGGCGGGGTTGATGAAATAGCCCAACCAGTCGTCGATGAACTCCTGTGTCAGCGTACGGGCCTGCATATAGGCGTTCATGTTCAGTTCAGCCACCTCGAAGCCCTCGTTCTTCAGCATCGACTGCACGGAGATGATATCGGGATGCACCTTACCCCAACTCAGCGGCTCGATGGCGGTGTCAATCACGTCGGCACCGTTGTTACACACCTCGAGGATCGAAGCCATCGACAGGCCTGGGCCTGAGTGACCGTGATACTGGATGATGATATCGGGGTGCTTTGTCTTGATGGCTTTCGTCAAGGCGCCAAGCATGGCGGGCTGGCCTATACCGGCCATATCCTTCAGACAGATTTCCTCTGCACCAGCGGCGATTACCTCCTCAGCAATCCTTGAGTAATACTCCACAGTATGTACGGGAGAGGTCGTGATGCAGAGCGTGGCCTGCGGTGTCATGCCGCCCTCCTTCGCCCACTTGATGCTCGGGATAATGTTACGCGTGTCGTTCAGTCCGCAGAAGATACGGGTAATGTCCACACCCTGGGCGTGCTTCACCTTATACATTAGCGCACGCACGTCGTCGGGCACGGGATACATTCTCAGGGCATTCAGGCCGCGGTCGAGCATGTGCGTCTTGATGCCCACCTCGTTGAAGGGCTTACAGAAGGCCCTCACGGCAAGGTTTGGGTTCTCGCCCGCCATCAGGTTCACCTGCTCAAAGGCGCCACCGTTGGTTTCCACTCGGGCGAAGCAGCCCATATCGATTATCACCGGGGCAATGCGCTCCAACTGGTCCTTGCGGGGCTGGAACTTGCCTGAACTCTGCCACATGTCCCTATACACGAGACTAAACTGGATTTTTTTCTTCATAAATGCTTTTCTTGTCAATTACATACTTACAAACTGCAAAAGTAGTCATTTTATTTCAGACACAAGCACATTACATGCACTTTTTTTGATTATTTATGAATATGAAATATAAAAGACAAAGAATATCGAATTTACAAAAAATGTTATATTTGGAGGTTAGTTGAGTGATTTATTCTGGAAATTTGCTAACTTTGTAGCTCAGAAACTATATTCAATGAGGCAATACTGCAAAATATTAACCCTACTGCTGTTGACAGTGCTGCTGGTAGGATGTTCACACCGCAACTATCCCACGGAGGTATCGGGCTCAGGCAGCTGGCATTTCCCGCTGCCGGGGGCGAAGGTAATCAGTCCTTACGGTCAGCGTGGGGGCAAGCAGCACACAGGTGCCGACCTGAAGACGAAGAACAAGGATAAGATCTACGCGGCGTTTGCCGGTGAGGTGGTCTTCTCTGACAAGTTCTCTGGCTACGGCAACCTGATTCGCATCAGGCACGCCAATGGTCTCGAGACCTATTATGCCCACAACTCGAAAAACCTGGTGAAGAAGGGCCAGCATGTGAAGGCCGGACAAGTGATAGCCCTCGTAGGCCAGACAGGTCGGGCCTCGACACCCCACCTGCATTTCGAGACGCGCGTCAACGGCAAACCCCAGAACCCCGCCAAATATTTCGACCTGAACAGAGGCGTAATCCGTAAGTAAACAGTTTCAAAATATACAAAACTGTTTCAAAATTTACAATTTTTAGGGGTAACTATTGTTTAATTCCAGAAAAAGAAGTACCTTTGCACCCCGAAAAGAATGATTCAGGATAAAAAATGACAAATCAACCTACCTATTTAAAAGAGGGAGACAAGGTAGCACTTGTATCTCCCGCCTATTGGATGCCAGAAGACACCCTTATCCAAACCGCAGAAGTGATCAGAAGCTGGGGATTGCAACCGGTCATCGGCCCGCACACCAACAGTCTGAATGTTAACGTCTATGCAGGAACGGCCGACGAACGGGCTACCGACCTGTTATGGGCCCTCCACGATGATAATATCAAAGCTATTATATGCTCCAGGGGCGGATATGGCTCCATTCACCTGCTAAACCGCATCCCGGCAGAAGAGTATCAGTGTCATCCGAAGTGGCTGATAGGCCATGGCGACATCACCATGCTACTCAATGCCGCCGTCGGCGCCGGAACAATGTGTATCCACGGACCTATGGCTCTCCAAATCGCCAACGAACAGGAACCAGCCACGACGCTTACGCGCAATATACTTTTTGGTAATCTCCCACAGTACAAGATCGCCAGCAACCCCTATAACAGATGTGGCCATGCAGAAGGCATTCTGATTGGCGGCAATCTGTCAAGTTATGCTGCCATCGCCGGAACCAGATTCCATCTTCCACAGGATCAAGACATCATCCTCTTTATTGAGGAGGTGGAAGAGGCGCTGCACGACATTGACAGACTGTTCTATATGCTGCGCCTGATACTTGACTTCGAAAGGGTGAAGGGCATCATCTTCGGAACGTTCAGTTCCATCAAGTTCGACCTTCAGTTCGGCAGCGTCGAGCAGATGCTGATAGCCCATCTGCACGACCTGGACATCCCCGTATGTTGTGGATTCCCCGTGGGCAGCAACAGTTGTCTGCCACTCATCGAAGGCGCACCGTGCTCACTCGATGTCGCATTAGACAAAGCTATACTGACCTTCAATATTGAAGGTTCCATAGAGCCATACGATACAGGAATGGAGCAACCTCTACTGATGAAACCTGAAATGGCTGCACTCTGCATTGATTGAGAAGTGTGTCAGACACTTCCCAATCTTGGAATTACTTCATCTGATATTCCATCAGACGGCGCTCGGCGAGGTCGGCATATTTTGTGCCGGGCTGGCCGTAGTTGGCATAGGGATAGATGGAAATGCCGCCACGGGGCGTGAAGAGACCGACAACTTCGATGTACTTGGGTTCCATCAGGCGGACGAGGTCCTTCATGATGATGTTGACGCAGTCTTCATGGAAGTCACCGTGGTTGCGGAAGGAGAAGAGGTAGAGTTTGAGGCTCTTCGACTCGACCATCCGACGGCCGGGGATATAGAGGATCTTGATCTCTGCGAAATCAGGCTGACCCGTAATGGGACAGAGACTGGTAAACTCGGGACAATTGAACTGCACCCAATAGTCATTGTCGGGGTGCTTGTTTTCAAAGGTCTCCAACACTTCCGGCGCATAGTCCATGCGGTATTCGGTCTTACGACCAAGGGCCTGTAGGCCTTCTTTCTCTCTTTGCTCGTTCATAGTCTTAATTCAGATTTAATTTAAAAATGTTATACACCATGCCTTTGTCGTAAACATCCTCGTGGTCATGCTCCTTGGTGAACTTCACGACACGGATGGTGACAGGCAGGACGATAATCTCATAGACGGTCTTCAGCGTAACCTGGGTAATGACGAGTGAAGGCATTTCCTCCCAGGGAATGACGCCGCCGAGGGCCAGGGGGAAGAAGATGATAGAGTCTGTCATCTCACCACCGATCGTGCTGAGCACGGCACGGACAGAGAAGTTCTTGCCGTTGGACGAAAGCTTCATGCGGCTCATGATGTAGGCATTGATGAACGAACCGCAGATGAACGCCAGGAAAGAGGCACCGGCGATACGGGGGGCGAGGCCGAAGATCTGATGGAAACCCTCTTCACCATCCCAGTAAGAGGCGCCGGGAATCCAGTCAGCGATAGCACCCATCGTCACAAAGAAAAAGTTCATGGCGAAGCCCAGCCAGATGAGCATTCGGGTACGGCCATAGCCCCACACCTCACATACCACGTCGTTGATGATGTAACTGACGGGAAAAACGATGAGTCCTGCCGTCATGTTCGCTGGTCCCAAGGAAATCTGCTTGGTCTCAAGTACGTTTGCCGTAATCAGGCAGACGCAGAACAGGATGCTGTAGAACATGAACAGCACACTGATACGTTGTTGTTTCTTTTGTTGTTGCATTTTTTGTTTTGTTAAAGGGGGTGTTCGTCGACCCCTGTGTGTTGTTATATGAGATAGAACAGCCAACCCATATAGAGGAAGAAACTGACTACCAAGACTGCGCCTTCACGGCGCGAGACGTACCATTTGGTGAATGCGAAGAGCCAGAGGAAGCCGATGGACACCAACAGCGCCATCAGGTCGACAATCGTGATACCCATGATGCGCAAAGGATGGATGACGGCCGTGGTTCCAAGGATGAGCAGGATGTTGAACACGTTGGAACCGATGACATTACCAATGGCGATGGCAGAGCGGCCCTTGTAGGCAGCCACCACACTCGTGGCCAGTTCTGGCAGCGACGTGCCTCCGGCGACGATGGTCAAGCCAATGACACTCTGGCGCACGCCAAAACGATGGGCGACGTAGGTAGCGGCATCGACGAAGAGGTTACTGCCAAAGATGAGGCAAGCCAAACCAAGGGCTATCCAGAAAATGTTGCGGCCGAGATGGGAGTAGTCTTTCGGTAACTCGGCATTATCCTCGAGTTCTTCTTCCGTCGGCATCAGCCCGTCTTTCTTGGCAACGTGGAAGGTGTAGATCATAAAGCCGAGGAAACCGAGGAGCAGGATGACACCGTCGGAACGACTGATCTCGTTACCCCAGAGGTGAGGCGAATCCATATCGTCAAAACAGAGGACGAAGAGCGCCAGCGAGGCAACGACAGCGAAGGGGATATCCTTGCGGACAGTGGACTTCTGCACCACCATCGGTGCCACTAAGGCGGAACAGCCGACAATGAGCGTCGTGTTAAATATATTTGAACCTATGACATTACCCACAGCAAGGTCGGCAGTGCCCTTCAGGGCTGACACCAGACTGACAAACAGTTCTGGTGCTGAGGTGCCTGCCGCCACGATGGTCAAGCCAATGACAATCTCGGGCACATGCATGCCACGAGCTAGGGAGGAGGCACCCTCCGTCAGACGGTCAGCACCCCACAAGACGAGTGCTACACCAATGATGATAAACAGAATATTCAGCCAAGTCATGTTTTTTACGATTTACTGATTTTCAATTGATTAGTCTTCGTCGTCAAAGTCATCACCAAAGAAAGAATCGAAGTCGCCTTCCAATGAAGGGCCGACAAAAGCGTCCATTGCACGACGGTCCTTCTTAGTAGGACGTCCGGTGCCTCTGGCACGATTCACAAAACCACTGATGCGGTTCATCTCCAAGAGTTCGTACTGGTCGGGCGTCGTCACATTCTCGTAGATCTCAGGAATCAACTTCGCCCCTACCCTCTGCTCGATGGTCTTCAGGATCTTGAACGAGTAGGTCACAGGCGGTTTACGGACACTGACGGTCTCACCGGCCTTCACAGTATGCGAGGGTTTCACATTGACGCCGCCGATGGTGACACGCCCGTTCTTACAGGCGTCTGCCGCAATGGAACGAGTCTTAAAGATCCGCGCTGCCCACAGCCATTTGTCAATTCTTGCAACTTCTCCCATTATTCCTTCTCTGCTTTCTCTTCCTTTACCTCTTTCACCTTCCTTGCTTTCCCCTGTTTGTTGTACTGGTTCATCGTGATGTCTATTCCAGCGAGGACGAAACTCTGGATGATTTCCACACCCAGGTCGATAGCGGGCTGAAGGGCCTTGAGTTCTTCGTCGGAATAACGACTAAGCACCCAATCGATCTGCATGCCACGAGGAAAATCGTTGCCGATGCCCATGCGCAGACGGGCATAGTCCTGACCGATGAGCTGCTGGATATGTCCGAGGCCATTGTGACCACCGTTGGAGCCATTGGCCTTCAGGCGAAACTGTCCCAAAGGCAGCGCCACATCATCGCTGATGACGAGCAGCCGCTTCTGGTCGATGTTCTCCTTGTTCAGCCAATAGCGCACGGCATTGCCGCTGAGGTTCATGAACGTGGAGGGCTTCAAAAGGAACACTTTCCGTCCCTTGACCGTCGTCTCAGCCACAAAGCCATAGCGCCGGTCGTCAAAATGAATATTGGATGCCTTTGCAAAAGCATCCAATACCATAAACCCTGTGTTGTGGCGGGTCAGTTCGTATTCGTCACCGACATTACCCAAACCAACAATCAAGTATTTGTCCATGTCCTCTGATTAAAGGATTAGGCCTCAGCAGCCTCGGCAGCAGCGGCAGAGCGCGATGCACGGGTAGCCTTCACGGAGCAGACAACCACCTGGGCGGGAGTAGCGATCTCGAGACCCTCGAAGCTCAGGTCAGCCACCTTGATGGCCTTACCAAGGGCGAGATTCGTCACGTCAATCTCCAATGTCTCAGGAATCTGCTTGTAAGGAGCGGTCACATTCAGCTGACGAACAGCCTGGCTCAGACGACCACCATCACGGACACCCTGGGCATGACCGGTCAGTTTGACGGGGATACCAATGGTAATAGCCTTCTCCTCGTTCACCTCATAGAAGTCGATATGCAGCAGGGTATCCGTTGTGGGATGGAACTGCAGCTCCTTCATCACAGCCTTGTGAGCCTCACCGTCGATGGTCAGATTGACCACGTACACATCGGGAGAATAAACGACTTTACGAAGCTGAGTAGCAGGGATTGCAAAAGCAATGGCCTCGGGGAGACCGTTCTCACCCTTCTTCTCACCATAAAGATTACAGGGAACGAGTCCCTCCTTGCGCAGCTCCTTGGCTGCCTTCTTGCCTGTCGTGGCACGCTTCTGGCCACTTACACTGAATTCTTTCATAATTTGTGTTACTCTAAATTAAGAATTTAATAATACTTGCCTAATTCACCATCACACGTTACATTTTCTGATTGTGCTTTGAGAAAAAGCGGTGCAAAGGTACACCTTTTTTCTGAAATGAGAAAATGAAAGAATGAAAAAATGAAAAAAAAGATGATTTTTCGCCTTTTTTCTTGCATATACAAGGAATTTTCACTACCTTTGCATCAAGAAACAACAAATAAACATCAAGTGAGATGATTAATAGAGAGATTATCAGAAACAAAATTGTTCAGTTAACCTATGCTTACTATTTAAACGGTAACAAGAACATTGACACGGCTGA
>Ga0265298_10003497_pt1 | contig 20710 bp, 17 predicted proteins | sample AusTroGonzalo_MG_3_FD_193486 | JGI IMG/M metagenome (GOLD analysis project Ga0265298, IMG submission 193486) | Bovine rumen microbial communities from tropical cattle in Woodstock, Queensland, Australia - Gonzalo_01 | ecosystem: Host-associated > Mammals > Digestive system > Stomach > Rumen ... | reverse complement strand
CCTGGATCGTGGCCGATGAAAAGCGCGGCGCCGGCAGCCTTCCAGGTGTTTTCATCGGCCACGATCCAGGGGCGGCGCGCCTGGAAACAACGGCGGACGAGCTCCGGCACGTCATGCAGCGCGCCGGAATCCATCACGAAGGCTTCGGTCTCCATTCCGGGGGGGATCGGCAGTAAGTTCATGGCAAAAGCTCCTTCTTACATTCCCTGGTTGGGATACCCGCCGAACTGCGGAAACTGATTGTTCTGAGCGGGGGAGGATGCACGGCGCGCATTTTCGGCGTCCGCCTCGGCTTTTTTCCGGGCTTCCGCCTCGTTTGCAGCACGCGTGTTCGCGGCGGCGAGTTCATCCGAGAGGGAATCGTTTTTCTCCCGAAGGTCTCTGATCTTGCCGGAGAGAATATCGATCTCCTCATTGAGTTTTTCGACGGCTTTGCCGCGTTCCGTCTGTACGGCGAGTTCATCGCGGAGTTTTTCGACGTCCTTGCCCCGTTCGATCTGGGCGGCAAGTTCATCGCGGAGCTTGCGAAGCTCCTCCTCGCGGGCAGGTTCGCCGGAAACCGCCTGGTTCAGACGTTCCTGCAGGGCGTCGATTTGCCGGAGAAGGTTGAGGCGTTCGGCTGCGAACTGCTCTTTCTCAAGGGCGATCTGTGCCTCGAATTGCGCCTTCTGCGCCTCCATCGCGGAGCCGCTGCTCCGCTTCATCTCTTCAATGGCCGCCTCGAACGCCGCACGCTGGGCGGGAAGGTCGGCGCGGATTTTCTGCAGTTCGTCATTCATGCCGGAGACGCGCCCCTCCATGCCGGACACGCGCCCCTCCATGCCGGACACGCTGCCGGACAGTCCGCCGACATCGGCGCGGAGCGCATTGTCGCGCGTCTCCGAACCGGCGGAAAGCGCTGCGATGGCGGATGCGGCGTCGCGGCTTGCGGCGGTATTGTCGCGCTGGACCAGGAAATTGACATAGAAAAGCGCCAGGAAACCGGCGAGGACTACGATGATCATGATCGCCACGGCGAGCGTCAGGCGCAGGCGGCGCGCGGAGGCGTCGGCTTTCCGGTTGACCGCGTTCATGGCGTCGCAGAGGTCGGCGAACTTCGTGCCGAGCAGGTCGTACAGCTCGTCGGCATTCTCCTGTTTCACCACGGGGTAGGTCCGGGAATCCGGGCCGGCGGCGTCCTGGCCGGGCGCGGATGCGTCGGAGGCGGATTTGGCGTCGCCCGGGGCGTCCGGCGGTTCCACGGTGGGATGGACGGGGAAGATGCGCTCCAGTTCGCCGTCAATGTCGCCGATGGAGCGTCCGGCGGTGCGGAGCTCGGCGATCTTGCAGAGGACAGAGAGCGTGTGCTCCGTGTAGAAACGGCGTCGCCCCTGCGTCTGGAGTTCGACGAAGCGGGCATATTTGCCGAGCCAGTCCGTGATGGTCGTCCGGGGCACGCCGACTTGGTCGGCCAGGTCGCTGATCGAATAAAGATTGCGGTTGTCGGGATTCATAATGGTGTTATTCCCCTTTTGCGGAAGATAGTGCTTGTTCGTTCAATGTGGCGCGGGCGAGCCGGACATCCTCCGGGATGCGCGCGGCCAGTTCCTCCGGCGAGCTGAATTTCCGTTCGTCGCGGATGCGGGCGGCAAATCCGAGCGCCATTTCTTTGCCGTAGAGGTCGGGTGCGCCGTCCACCAGCAGATGCGCCTCCACGCGAACCCGTCCGCCGTTGCCGTAGGAACCGAACGTCGGCGCCACGCCGATGTTCACCACGGCGGGGAACCGGTCGTTTCCGACGACGGCGAAAGCCGCGTAGACGCCGTTTGCCGGGAGCATGCCGCAGCGTACCTCCAAGTTCGCCGTCGCGCAGTGCAGGGTGCTCCCCGCGACGCCGTACCCGCTGATGACCACGCCGGAGACGGCGGGCCGCCGGCCGAGACACTGTGCGGCAAACTCCACGTCGCCGGCAGCCAGCGCCTCGCGGATCCGTGTGCTGCTCACGATCCCGTTTTCATCGCGGACCTCCGGAACCGCGCGGCATACGAACCCGAGCTCGTTTGCGCGTTTTTCCAGGAACGCCACGTCTCCGGCGCACCGTGCGCCGAACCTCCACATGGACCCGGCGCATACGCCGCGGACGCGGACCTGGCCGGAAAGCAGGCAGCGGGAAAGGAACTCCTCGGGCGCAAGCGCCGCAAACTCCTTCGTAAACGGCAGTGACACTACGGCACGCACGCCGAGCGAGGCCAGGATGCTGAGCTTGCGTTCGCGGGACATCAGGAGGGGCGGCGGATTGTCCGGGGTCAGCACGGCGCGCGGATGGGGATGGAATGTCAGGACCGCCGGAACGGCGTCCAGGCGTCGGCTCTCCTCCAGCATGGCCCGGACGACCGCGACATGGCCGCGGTGCAGGCCGTCAAATGTCCCGATCGCAAACACGACGTCGCGGATGCCGCTGTCCGCCAGTCCGGCGGGCGAGTCGCAGCAGATGAGTTCAGCGGATTTCCAGTTCATATTCGTATCGGACCATGGATCCTTCTTCGCGGGTTCGTTCTTTTTCCCCGGGCCGGGAAGTCCGGCTCGTCTGCTTCTTTTCCGGCTTTTCGCTTTGGCGGACGCCGGGCAGGTAGGGGGTCAGCATTTTCACGATCTCGGCATTGACGCCGGACGCCGTGCCGGCGCGGGCGGCATCCTGCGAGACTTTCGCGCCCGCATCCAGCAGGGCTTTCACCTGTTCGGGGTCATTGTTCGCGATCGCGAGCATCAGCGCGCTGACTTTTTTGTCGTTGGCGGCATTCGGATTGACCTTGTTCCGCATCAGAACATCGAACAGGCGGCGGTTCTTCATTTCGAGCGCGAGAATGAGCGGATTGATCTTCCGGCCCGCGACCTCGACGGAATCCCCGATCCCGCGGGATGTCTTCTGAGCTGCGCCGTTTTCCGCCGCCCCGGCGTTTCCCCCTGCATTCCATACGCCGGAATACTCGCGCTCCAGCCTCACGGAGAGCGCGTACGGCGAGTACGTTTTCAGTTTGGAAAGGTCTTCCGCCAGAAGGGTCTGCATATAGCCGCGTTCGGTCGCCTTCACGGATTCCAGGATGTCGGCGATCATGTCGAACTTCTTCTGCACCGCCGGGCTGTTCTTCTTCACGAACGCCGTTGCGCCCGGGCCTTTCTCGACCATGTATGCGAAGGTCAGCGCCATATCCATCTCCGTCGAATACATCCCCGTGCGGCTCACGAAATACCTGTCCCACTCGGCAAGGACCGCATCGAGTTTCTTCTGCGCGTTGCCGGACAGGCTTCCGCGTGTGCTCTCGTAGGAAAAACCGTCCGGGTTGAGCTTGTTCCAGTGCCCGAGGTACGAACGCGGCATCAGGGTCGTCTGCAGGTAGAACATATTCACGTAGAACTGCCTTGCGTCCAGGTCGGCGTCCAGGAAGAGGTCATTGCCGGCCAGACGTCGCTGGTATGTGTCGCCATCACGGTCGAGCACGGTGTCCTTGAAGATGACGTTCTTGATCTGGAACCGTTTCAGGAATGCGGGGTCCAGCGGGTAGAGCCAGTCGAAAAAGTTTCCGGCCGCCTTTTTCAGCTGAGGCTCGGAAACGGCCGTGCCGTCGGGATCGCGTTTGAGCGAACGCGACTGATCCGGGTGGATGCGGTACAGTGCGGTCTCCTGCCTGAACTCTTTCTCAAGGTCCAGGTCGGCGGCATGAAGAACACATAAGGCCGTCATCGGCACGATGGAAAAAAACAGTTTTCCGGGATTCATGGGGCACCTTTGCTTGTTCTTCTTGACAGTCCGTTCCGCTCCCCGGCCACGCGCCGGGAAAAAAGACGAAAAAACAGATATCTTAATATACAATGGAAAAGTGAGGATTTAAAGCGGAAAATGACAGAAAGCACATGGAAAAGAGATAAAAGAAAAACCGTCTCTTCACTTGACGAAAGCCATAATCCGTGGTATACTAATTCGGTCGATTTTTTTCACACTCAAACGGGAGCAGCTATGTCATCCAAACTTCGTTATCAGCGCGTCCTTCTCAAGATCAGCGGAGAAGCCCTTAAAGGCGACCGGGAATTCGGCTACGACCCCGCCGCCGTGGAAGCCGCCGTCGCACGTATCGCCGAAGCACGCGAACTCGGTGTCCAGATCGCGCTCGTCGTCGGCGCCGGAAACATCTGGCGCGGCGGATCCGCCGTCGGCATGGACCGTGTGACCGCCGACCACATGGGCATGCTCGGCACCGTCATGAACGCCCTGCGCCTGAAAGACGCGTTCCGGAAGGCGGGCATCCCGGTCAACGTCCATGCTTCCGCCGACCTGCGCCCCTTTGCGCCGCGTTTCGACCGCGATGCCGCGCTCGACCAGCTGTCCCGCGGGGAGATCGTGATCTATGCGGGCGGCACCGGCTGTCCGTTCTTCACCACGGACACCACCGCCGCACTCCGCGCGCTGGAATCCGACTGCCAGGCGCTTGTGAAGGCCACCAAGGTCAACGGCATCTACACCGCCGACCCGGTGAAGGACCCGACCGCGAAAAAGTTCGACGAGCTCACCTTCCGTCAGGCGATCGAAGGACACTACAAGATCATGGACGCCGCGGCGTTCTCCCTCTGCGCGGACAACAACCTTGCGATCGTGGTCTGCAAGTTCGAGGAGCCCGGAGCGCTCGGACGCGTCCTGACCGGCGATTTCTCCGCCGGCACGATCGTTTCCTGACCCGAATTGCCGACAGGATCTTCATGCGGGAGTTGTTTCCCGCGCATACGCGCAAGATTCAGTTAAAACATACCTCTTTTAACTGAATCTTGAAATGCACGCATCCTTCATTTTTTCCCGATTTCCATTTCCCGTTTTCCATTTCCCGATTTCCATTTCCCGATTTCCATTTCCCGTTGCCCGTTTCATTCACAAAACGATCCCGGCTTGCGAAAAAAGTCCCGTGCCGGAGCGAATCCCGGCACTGCCGCAAAGAGGAAAAACGAGGAATGTTCGGAAGACGTGTTTTTCGTCCGAACAGGCGGAGCCGGACATTGCCGCGGCGGGGGGCGTTTCCCAGCGGGGGGCTTCCATCGACTCCGTGTCCGCCGCATTCTTCTGGTCTTTTTCGTGCAGAATTGAAGCGTGGGCGTCAGGAAGCCGACGCTTCCCATGACTCCGCATCCGGGATTACCTGTTCGAGACGTTCCATCAGATCCATGCCGACGCTGTCCGGCCAGTCGCAGTTGTTGCGGAGGACCAGGATCGCCGTGCGTGTGTCGAGGTCGATGCCGAAAAAGGACGCCACCCCGAATGTCATCCCGTACCGGATGAGGCAGCGGTGCCCCGCGGACGAATCAACGAGATAGTAGTTGAAATGCACCTCGGTTTCCCCGGTCGGACCGTCGAACGGATGCTCGCGGTCCATGGCGAGGAAACGCTCGCGGTATTTGCGGAGGCAGCGCATCTGGTCCGACGCGCTCGACCAGACGCCGCCCGCGGTTCGGAGCCCTTCCCCGAGGTAGTGGGAGCGCACGTGTCGCCCGCGGAACCAGAAGAAGGGGATGTCGCCGGAATGAGTCCCGGCGATGCGGTCCTCCTTGCCTTCGGGCGGGCCGAACGAGGTATCCTTCAGCCCCCACGGACGGATGATGGTGCGTTCCATGAGTTCGGGCACGGTCTCCCCCGTGAGGGATTCGAGGGCAAGTCCGAGCAAGCCGTACCCGAGGTTGCTGTAGCGGCTGTGCGGGTTTGACACGGCGGAGCGGCACTCGGAATTGGACAGCGTTTCGATCAGCCCCTCGCGCGTGCAGAAGTCCTCGTACACGTTCGAATCCCAGATTTCGGCGGAGATGACCGGCCACAGATTGGTGAGCGTGTAGCTTTCGCGCGGCAGGCCGGACCGGTGCAGGAGCAGGTCGCGGACGGTCACGGGGGCGTATTCCTCCGGCAGGTCCAGACCGGGGCAGTCTTTCAGCGGCGTGTCGAGGTCGACCTGTCCCGTGCGCTCCAGCTCCTCCACCATTTCGAAGACCATGTTCTTCGTGAGGGAGCCGATCGGGAAGATCGTGTCCGGGGTGAGCTCCTTCTCGGGGTCAAGCACGTCGGAACGCCCGGAAACCGCGGTCAGTGCGGCATCGTCCGGCAGGATGACGCCGACGACGATCCCCACGCTGTCCGTGTCGCGGATGTAGTCGTCGGAGAAATCCTGAAGGAGCTGCCGGATTCCGGCTTCCGTCCTGGGGTATTCCCGCGGCGTGGAGCACGCGGCAGCGAAGAGCGCGCAAAGGGCAGCAGCCGCAAGGATGACGGCATGCGGGAACCGGTTCCCGGGGTGTGCCGGAGCCGTTGGATCGGAACCGTTCATCCCTTGATGATCTGGGTGCCGACGCCGGTGTTCGTGAAGATTTCGAGCAGGAGCGAGTGGGGCAGGCGTCCGTCGGCCATGTGGACCTGCGTGACGCCGTTTTCGATCGCATTGACGCAGCTGCGGATCTTCGGGAGCATGCCGCCGGAGAGGACGCCGGACTCGATCAGGCCGGGGACCGCGGAGGTGCGGATCTCGGAGATGAGCGTGGATTCGTCCTTCGGGTCGCGGAGCACGCCGGGGACGTCGCTGAGGAAAACGAGCTTGCGCGCATGGAGCGCCTCGGCGATTTCGCATGCAGCGAGGTCGGCGTTGATGTTGTAGGGCTGTCCGTGGAAGTCCATCGCCAGCGGGGTGATGACCGGGATGATGCGGAAATTGAGGGCGTCGAGGATGGGGCGGGCGTCGACGCCGATGATCCGGCCGACAAACCCGATGTCGGACTCCTCGCCGGAGATCGGATCGCGGGAGAGCATCTTTTCGCAGCGGAGGATCTTCTTGCCGGAGATCTGCGCGCCGATGCCGCCCGTGCGGAGGATGGAGTCCACGAGGCTGCGGTTGACCTGGTTGTGCAGCACGTCGTCGACGACCCCGATGGTCGCGGCGTCGGTGAAGCGGAGGCCGTTCACGAACTTCGTTTCGATGTTCAGCTCCTTGAGGCGCGCGGTGATGGCCTTGCCGCCGCCGTGCACGACGACGACCTTCATGCCGATGGCTTCGAGCAGGACGATGTCGCGCATGGTCCGGGCGGTGAGCTCGGGATCCTCCATGGCGCTGCCGCCGAACTTGATGACGGCGATGGAGTCGCGGAACTGCTGGATATAGGGGAGCGCCTCCATGAGGACGTCCGCCTTGTGGATGAGATTTTCCTTATGGTTCGGATCCATGATCGGTATTCCTTGTATCTGTTTGTGCGGAGGGTTCAGGTGTGGTAATCCGCGTTGATCTTGACGTAGTCGTATGTGATGTCGCTCGTCCACATGGTGTCCGAGGCGACGCCCGCGCCGAGGTCGATGTGCACGGTGAAGCTGCCGGTCTTCATCAGCTTGGAGAGCTCGGATTCCGGGGTCCCGGCGTCCATGCCGCCGCGCACGACGGGCTTGTCGTTGTAGTCCAGCGAGACGTCTTCCGGGCGGAACTGCGCGCCGGAATAGCCAGCCGCGGCAAGGATGCGTCCCCAGTTCGGATCGCAGCCGAACCAGGCGGTCTTGCAGAGCATGGAGTCGGCGATGGCCTTCGCGCAGATGTGTGCCTGGGCGGCGTCCTTTGCGCCGGTGACGAGGACCTCGACGAATTTCGAGGAGCCTTCCCCGTCCATGACCATGCCCTTCGCGAGCGTCTGCGCCACATGGCGGAGCGCGGCGGCGAAAAGCTGCGACGCGTCGGACCCGTCGTATGCGACCTTTGCGCCGGATTCGCCGTTCGCAAGCAGGATGCATGTGTCGTTCGTGCTCATGTCGTTGTCGACGGTGATGCGGTTGAACGAGACGTCAACCGCGTCGGACAGGAAACGCGTGAGGTCGGCTTCCTCCGCGGCAACATCCGTCGTGATGAAACAGAGCATGGTGGCATGGGGAACGGCGGGATACATGTGCGGCGCGATCATGCCGGCGCCCTTGGTCATGCCGCCGACGGTCACTTTCTTTCCGTCAAGCAGGAAGCTCACGGCGCATTCCTTCGGGCGCGTGTCCGTGGTCATGATGGCGAGGGCGGCTTCATGGCCTCCGTCCGGCTTTTTCGCGGCGGCGGCGGCCTTGATCCCGGAGGCAATCTTGTCCATCGGGAGCTGGACGCCGATCCTGCCCGTGGAACAGGACAGGGCCTGGCGTTCGTCGATGCCGAGCGCATCGGCGGCGAGCTTCGCGACAGCGCGCGCATTTTCCATGCCGAGTTCGCCTGTGCATGCGTTTGCCACGCCGCTGTTCACGACCACGGCGCGGATGCCGGACCCGCGGGCGACGCGTTCTTTGCAGAGCACGACCGGGGCGGCGGGAAAGAGGTTCGAGGTAAAGGTCCCGGCGCTGTTGCAGCCGGTCCTGGAATAGAGAAGGGCGAGATCGGCTTTGCCGCTCCGTTTGAGTCCGCAGGTGACGCCGGCGGCTTCAAAACCGGACGCGGACGTCGCGCCGCCGCCTTCGATCACGTCAAAAGACTGGTTTTTCTGGTTCAATTCAAGTATCTCCTTAAAATTTAATAAATAAGATCGGTCCGGAGGAAAATCAGGGTTTCTTGCCCTCGGTCGCAGTGATGGTCAGGGATATGCCGCCGCGGGGCCGGAATTCGCCGTTGACCTCCATCCAGCGCGGCTTGCACGCCTTCACCAGGTCGGTCAGGATGCGGTTGACGGCTTCCTCGTGGAACGTGTGGTGATTGCGGAAGGAATAGAGGTAAAGCTTGAGGGATTTGCTTTCGATGCACAGCTTGTCGGCGATGTAGCGGATGCGGATGTGCCCGAAGTCGGGCTGTCCGGTCACGGGGCACAGGCTCGTGAACTCGGGGCAGTCGAACAGGATCTCGTAGTCGCGCTGGGGATAGGCGTTGACGAAGGTTTCCAGTTTCGCCTTGTCCGGGGTGTCGGGGTATTCGGTGTGGCTGCGGGAAAGAAGAGTCAGGGACGGGTGCGGGAGAGCTTCCGCCCGGCTTTTTTTTGGCTTTTTTTCATTTTGTGGCATTTTTTTCGGCCTTTCAGACGTTATTTGCAGATGAAATCCGTTTTTTTCGAAAAAAAATCAAAAAAAATCAGGAATTCAACTTGATTGATGAAGGATATAAGAATATATTAAACGCGTTTTCGAATTTTTCCAGTGAAAACACCAAAAAAAACGATACTTTTTCAAAAACATACTCAAGACAACCCCTTCTAAGGAGCAACAAATGAAACAGTGGAAAAAAATCGTCCTGAGCATCGTCTTCTTCGCCATGATCGGCGGAATGACCCAGGCTCTCGCCATCGACAACCTGAACCTGTCCCCTGAAAACCCGCCCGGGTACGAGAACCTCTGGAACCGTATCACGCGCAAGCTCGGCCGCGGCATCTGCGACACCGCGTTCGCTGTGTTCGAAATCCCGGTTTTCATGGCTCATGTCCAGTTTGAAGACGGCAACCTCGCCGGCGCGACCTATGGCGTGATCGGCGGCGTCGGCTACTTCCTGGTTCGCGAAGGCGTCGGCATCCTTGAGCTCCTTACCTTCCCCTTCCCGCTTCCGAGCAGCCCGAACGATCCCATGGATCCGAACCGCTCCCAGTGGGGCTATGGCCCGATCCTGACCCCGGAATGGATCCTTTCCCCGGCCCACAACTACCAGAATTTCTTCTATCCGCAGACTGGCGTCGTCCAGTAACGGATGATCTCTCCGCCGGGGAGAACGCCTCCCCGGCAGTCCATTTTCTTTTGTCATATGCCAGACGGAGACGCACAATCTCTTCCGGCAGTGGAGGTCCTTGTCAACTTGTCGCTTGACAGGACCTTCGATTATTTAATCCCGCCGCGCCTCGCCGGGCGGATTCAGCCCGGCATGAAGGTCAATGTGCCATTCGGCAAGGGCCGCAAGCCGCGTCCGGCTACCGTGGTGCGTCTGATCCCCCGTCCCGACCGCGGCGATCTGAAGGAGATCCTGGAAATCTGCGACGATGTGCCGCAGATCCCGGACTCCCTCTCGAAACTCGGCGCCTGGATCGCCGACTACTACTGCTGCACCCGCGAACAGGCCCTGCGTGCGCTTCTGCCGTCGGCGGTCCGCAGCGGCAAGATCAAGCCCAGGAAAATCCGGCGCTGCTATCTGGCATCCCCGGAGAAGGCCGCCGCATATCTGGAGAAATCCGGCGCGCGCGCAAAGGTCCGGGCGCAGGCAATTCAGTTCATCACATTGCATCCCGGCGCGGCGGCGGACACGGTCCAGGCTGCGACCGGTGCGAAGCCCGCCCAGCTCCGCGCGCTCGAAAAAGACGGCATCCTGAACATTGATGAGGTCCGGACCGACCGCGATCCGTTCCGCAACCTTACGATCGTCCCGTCGCATCCGCACAAGCTCACGGGCGAGCAGGCTGCCGCGCTGGATAAGATCTTTTCCATGCTTGCTTCGGACCGGCCGCCCGCGTCACCGCACGTGCTTCTGCTCCATGGCGTCACCTGCAGCGGCAAGACGGAGGTCTACCTGCAGGCCATCGCCCGCGTCCTGGAACAAGGCGGTAACGCGATCGTGCTGGTCCCGGAGATCTCCCTCACCCCGCAGACGGTGACGCGGTTCCGGGCGAGATTCGGCGAACGCGTCAGCGTCCTGCACAGCGGACTGACCCAAGGCGAACGTTATGACGAATGGATGAAGGTGTACCGCGGGGAAGTCGACATCGCGGTCGGCGCGCGGTCCGCCCTTTTCGCGCCGTTCCGCAATCTCAAGCTCATCATCGTCGACGAGGAACACGACTCCTCCTACAAGCAGTCCGAAGCGCCCCGCTACAACGCCCGCGACGTGGCGGTGGTCCGGGGGCGGATGGAGGGTGCGCTCGTCATCCTCGGATCCGCCACTCCCTCGCTGGAATCCTGGCAGAATGCCGTCACGGGGAAATATGCACTGGCGTCCATGCCGAACCGCTGGGACCCGTCGATCGTCCTGCCCGCGGTCGAGATCGTCGACATGCGCCTGGAAAAGGACGACGAAGACCGCGTGCCGATGTTCTCGAAACGCCTCATCGACGCCGTCCGCAACCGCATTTCGGCGGGGGAACAGAGCATTCTCTTCCTGAACAAGCGCGGGTATTCGCGCCAGCTCCAGTGTGCCTGCGGCTACGTCCCGATGTGTCCGGACTGCTCCGTCGCCTACACTTACCACAAGAAAAACGCCTCGCTGATCTGCCATTTCTGCGGACGGATCATTCCCGCGATCTCGGTGTGTCCGGTCTGCGGCCAGTCCGATTTCCATTACGTCGGGACCGGCACGGAGCGCGTCGAAAGCCTCGCCGGGGCGTTGTTCCAGGGGGCGCGCATCGCCCGCATGGATTCGGACACCATGACGAACCCCCAGAAATACGAGGAGGTCCTGTCGAAATTCCGCCGCGGCGACCTCGATATCCTCATCGGCACGCAGATGATCGCCAAAGGTCTGGATTTCCCGAACGTCACGCTTGTGGGCGTGCTGAACGCCGACATGGGGCTTTATATCCCGGACTTCCGCGCGCTCGAACGCACATTCCAGCTGCTGGCGCAGGTCGCCGGGCGCGCGGGACGCGGCGAAGTCCATGGCCAGGTGCTCATCCAGACCTTTTCGCCGGAAAATCCCGCCATCCTGTGCGCGGCGGAACACTCCTGCAAGGACTTTTTCGAGGAAGAGCTCCCGATCCGCAAAGAGCTCCTCTTCCCGCCTTTCTCCCATCTTACGGTCCTGCATTTTGACGGCGAGGATCAGGTCCTTATCGAATCGAAGGCCGCCGAACTCGTGAACCGAATCGCGGAACGTTTCCCCGCCCCGCTGGAGATCAGCGACGCGACTCCGGCGCCGATCGAACGAATCAAGGGCCGCTACCGGTATCTCGTCACGGTCCGGACTCCGCCGAACGCCGCGTTTCGCGCGTTCCTGCGGGCGGAGGTCATGAACTGGCGGCGGACGGTCAGGGATGTGGACCTGTATGTCGATGTTGACGCTCTTTCACTGCTCTAAATCCTTTTTTCTTCCAAATTGATCAGAAAAAGTTTCAATCGGGATTTGATTTTTCCAAGTTTTTGCTTTATAGTATAAACACGCCTTTTTTTCGAGATGATGTTTCGACCGCTATGCCGGTCCGAAGTGGAGCACCCTACCCATGAAATACATTCTGTTTACCATCGCGGCATCCTTCTGCACTGCCCCGTTCCTTTTCGCAGGATCCGGCGCCAGGCCGTTCGGCAGCGGAATTATGGATGATTTCATCAAACCCTACGACGACACCGCCGTGGAATTGCCTGGCGAGACGGCACGCAAGCCTTCCGTTTCGCGATCCGCCCAGCTTGTTGATGACAGTACGACCGACACATGGGGCATGCGCGACAGCGATTCCTCCGCTTCGGAAAAAAAGACGTCCGAACCATCCGGATCTTCCTCTTCCGGCGCCTCTTCCGGCGCCTCTTCCGCAGGTTCTTCGGCCTCCTCGAAGACGAAGTCGGGCGGTTCTTCCGCCGGCAGCGGTTCCTCCTCCAAAAGTTTCACGGCGGACGGCGCCTACATCCCCTACTCGGAACGTTACCCGGAGCCGGAGAAGGAAAAATCCGATTCGGATTTCGACCGCTCGACGTTTGATCCGAACTTCAACCCGTTCCGGAATGACTACAAGTACAAGGACACGGACTACCAGCCGAACCGGACCCGGCCGGAATTTCAGGAGACGCGCCAGAAGATCAAGGACATCCTCGGCGACGGCGTGCCGAGAGTCATGACCGATTCGAAGGTGGAGGAGCTCATCCATAATCCCGCCCGCCAGGCCACGCTGGAAGCGCCGACGACGCCGGACCGCTGGACGCATGCTCCGAACGGGTGGTTCTGCGACTTCGACGATGCGATGGAGAAGGCGAAGTTGAACGACAAGACTGTCGCCGTGTTCTTCCATTCCTCCGACAACAGCAATTCCCGCAAGTTCAAAACGGATCGCATGGAAAACGCCAAGTTCAAAAACAAAATGCGCGACCGCCTGCTCATCGTGTATCTGGATTATCCCGACAACGTCGAAACAGGCAGGGACAAACGGAACAAGGACCAGGTGCAGCACAACCGCCGGATCGCCGACCAGTTCCACGTCTCGACGTATCCCACGCTCATCTTCCTGGATTCCTCCGGCTCCGAAATCGGCCGCATCACCGAATCGAAATCGACGGTTTCCGCATTCGTGGATAATGCCGACAGGATCGTGCCCCAGCGCGACGTGAAAGCAAAGAACCCGACCGGATTCAAGATCGGCGGCAGTATCGGAAGGGGAGAATCCGGCGTTCGGTCGAACGACGACTGAACACCTTGTCCCGGAATACCCCCCCGATGCCGGTTTCCATCGCAGCCAACCCCGATCCCGTCTTCCTGGGAAATATCTCCGCAGTCGCGGACAACTCCGTCAGAACCGTCCTCGTGGTGCGGCATTCCATCCGCGAATCGCTTCGGGCCGGTTCGGTCGACCCGGACTTGACTCCGGAAGGCGCGGAACTGGCGATGCGCTGCGGCCGGCTGCTTGCAGGGCAGGGCGGCGATGTCCTTTTCGGCGCATCGCCCAGGAAAAGGACGCGCAATACGGCCCTCTGCATGATGAAAGGCGGCGGTTTTCCTTCCCGTCCCGTGATCGAGTGCCCCGAACTCGGAGATCTGACCATTTTTTCCCGTCCGGTGGATTTTGAAGCCATGCTCCGCACTCACAGAACGGATGTGGTCTTGCGTGAATACTTCACCACGGGACACGCGGAAGGACTGAAGGACATGCGCCCTTTCGCAGCGGAGCTTCTGAAATTCCTCACGGAAACGCCCTTTCCCTCTGCGCGCATGGTCTTTGTTTCCCACGACGTGCTGGCGATGTCGATCCTGTCGGCGCTGGGAGTCCGTTCCTTCTCCCTGGACGACTGGTGCGGCTATCTGCACGGTGTGCTGCTGACGCAGGGCCGCGACGGGAAATGGACTGCGGCGTATGCGGTTCCGGATTACGACGCCGGCAGAACCTACCGTCTTTTCGTCTGAATCCGGTCTCCGTTTTTTGTTAGAAACTATGGAATAAAGAAGAATAAAACATCAAAAGAATGCTTGAAAACATCAAAAAACGTGATACCTTATGAAAACCGTGTTTGCGGCAGAGAATTTTTGAACTAACAATCCATCCAGATTGGAGAAATATTTATCATGAATAGATTCCTCTGTCTCTTAGCCACCATGCTTTTGGGGGTCACTTTTCTGTCCGCGTGTTCCAAAGACGACAACAAGGACAATCCGCTGATCGTGGCCTGTGAAGCAGCCTCGTCCCCTTACTGCTACTATGTCGGAGGCGAGGCCGATCCCCCGGTCGCCGGCATCGACATTGACCTCATCGAGGAAATCGGGAGAAACCTCGGACGTCCGGTGCAGTACAAGATCGTGCCGTTCCAGCAGATCTTCACGCTTGTTTCCATGGGGCTGGCCGACATCGGCGCCGCCGGCATCACGATCACGCCGGAACGCGCGGAGCACCACCTCTTCTCCACCGTCTACGACGTTTCCTCCCAGGTGATCGTGGTTCCGAAAAACTCCGCCATCATGGATGAAAGCAATTTGAAAAACGCCCGCGTGGCCGCCCAGGAAGGCACCAGCGATCTTGAGCTCCTGCGCGAACGCATCCAGCCGAGGATCGTCCTGCCCTACCTCACGCAGGAGGAAGTGAACCTCGCCCTCTCCGACCGCAGGGCCGACGCGGCGGTGATGGACCTCATGGAGGCCGAACTCTTGGTCAAAACGACCGGAGACGAGTTCAGGATCAACCAGAAACCCCTGACGAAGGACCAGTACGGCCTTGTGTTCAACAAGTCGAACAAGGCCCTCGCGGATGCAGCCAACCCCGTGATCGACCGGTTCAAGCTCTCCGGCAGACTTCAGAAAAGTCGCGAGAAGCACCTGGAAGCGCTCCAGACCCACCCGGGACTCGGTGCGGTATCCACGGAAGAAAAGGTCAAGCCTTTCGTCGTCTGCCTCGAGGCTTCTTTCGCCCCGTTCGTTTTCATTGACAACAACCGTCTTGTCGGCGTGGACGTCGAAATGGCCAAGGCCATTGCCGACGAACTCAAACGACCGCTCCAGATCAGGCTCGTGCCGTTCGCCGAGATCCTTCCGCTCGTCATGAGCGGTGCTGCCGACATGGGGGCTTCCGGTATTTCCATTACGCCGGAACGCGCGGAATCCGTCCTCTTCTCCAACTCCTACGAGGACAATGTGCGCAGGATCCTGGTGAAGGAAGAATCCCAGATTGAAACGCTTGCGGATTTGGACGGCAAGCGCATCGGCGCCAAAAAAGGCACCACGAACGAAAAATTCGCCCTCAACCAGCTTCATGCCGCGGAAACTGTCCACTACGACAGCGCCACGGCAGGCATTTTCGGCGTGCTCAACGATGAGATCGACGCTTTCGTCGACGATGAAAACGAAGCCGATCTTGCCGTGGGCAAATACATCGGCAGGATCAGGATGCTGAATGTCGCGATCCCCGCGGAAGAATACGGGTTCGTGTTCCGGCACGGCAATTCCGAGGCGAAGAATGCGGCGGACAAGGTCATTTCCGCAAAGCGCGGCAACGGCGACCTTCAGGCGCTTTTCCGCAAATACATCTCCATCTACAAAGCCGTCGACTCGAACGGAATCTGATTTCCGTCCGGGATTCATGTCGCGGGCGGAGCGCCCGGCATAAGGCCACGTGCTCCGCCCCGGGTCATCCTGTCACCGGAGCACGTTCGAAACCAGCACCAACAACAATACGGGATCCCTTTCCATGGATGCAGGAAGAATTCTGGATGATTTTCAAAGCGGAGCAATCGACCGGGAACGGGCGCTTGAGCTCCTGAACAGGATGCCTTACGAGGACATCGGCTTCGCAAAGCTCGACCATCACAGACAGCTCCGCCGCGGCGGCATCGAAACCGTGTTCTGCGCAGGGAAGACTGCCGAACAGGTCCGGAGCATTTTTGAGCGGTTCATTTCCGCCGGGGGGAATGCATTGGGGACGCGCGCCACGCCCGAACAGGCCGCGTTTGTCCGCGACGCCCTGCCCGACGTTCAGTACGATCCCGTTTCGCGGCTGCTGTACTTCATTGGCAAGCCGAAACCGCGGATCGGATGCGTGGCCGTCTGCACGGGCGGCACGTCCGACCAGCCGGTCGCGGAGGAAGCGGCGAAGACCGCCGAGTTTTTCGGCGCGAACGTGAAACGGTTCTACGATGTCGGAATCGCCGGCATCCACAGGCTTTTCGCATGCATGGATGAGATCCGCACGGCAAACGCCGTGGTCGCCGTCGCCGGGATGGAGGGCGCGCTCGGCGGTGTGATCGCCGGGCTTGTTTCCGTGCCGGTGGTCGCCGTCCCGACCTCCGTGGGATACGGGGCTTCCTTCGGCGGCATCGCGCCGCTCCTGACCATGCTCAATTCCTGCGCCGAAGGCATGTCCGTCGTAAACATCGACAACGGATTCGGCGCAGGCTACCTCGCCGCCCGCATCAATGCGCTCGTCATCCAGGGGAACAACCATCCATGAGCAAATCCATTCTTTACCTTGAATGCGCCACAGGGATCAGTGGCGACATGACCGTGGCCGCTCTGCTCGACCTCGGCGCATCCAGGATCAAACTCCTTGCCGCGCTCGACAGCCTGAACGTGGAGGGATACTCCGTCACAGTCACGCGCGCCAACTCGCACGGCGTCGACGCCTGTTCCTTCGACGTCGAACTGGAACACGGGCACGGCTATCATCACGCTCAGGAGGCGCTCGAACAGGAGCCTCCGCACGAAGCGCACGAGCATCATCACGAAGAGGACCACGGGCACGGGCATGAACACGGCCACGGACATCACCACGACCACCGGCATCCGCATGTGCACCGCAACCTGGCGGACGTCACGGCTATCCTGAACAGCGGAGACCTGACCCCGCGCGCCCGCTCGCTCGCCCTGAAGATCTTCGGCATCGTCGCCGAGGCGGAATCCAGGGCGCACGGCAAACCGGTCGAAGAGGTGCATTTCCATGAAGTCGGCGCGGTCGACTCCATCGTCGATATCGCCGCCGCCGCGGTCTGCCTCGACGACCTCGGGATCGACGATGTCGTCGTGACGGCCCTGAGCGAAGGATCCGGTTTCGTGGAATGCCAGCACGGGTTGCTCCCGGTTCCCGTTCCGGCCGTGGCGAACATCGCATCATCTTGCGGGCTCCCGCTCCGCATTCTGCCTGTGCAGGGGGAAATGGTCACTCCGACGGGTGCGGCCATTGCCGCCGCGATCAGGACGCGTTCCAGCCTGCCGGAATCCTTCACGATCAGGAAGATCGGCCTCGGTGCGGGCAAGCGCGACTTCGGCATGCCGAATGTCCTCCGCGCGATGCTGATCGAGGAAACCGCCCCAACGGATGCACCGCCCGCCGAAATCACGATCCTGGAGACCAACATCGACGACTCCACAGGCGAAACGCTCGGCCTGGCCATGGAATCCCTGCTCGACGCCGGTGCGCTGGACGTGCACTACGTTCCGGTCTTCATGAAGAAAAACCGTCCGGCCTGGCTTCTGCGCGTGATCTGCCGCGAGACCGACATGCCCGCGCTGGAACGCGTCATCTTCATGGAAACGAGCTCCATCGGCATCCGTCGTCTTCGGGCCGGGCGCACATGTCTCGCTCGCACGGTCATGGACGTGACGCTTCCCGCCGGATCCGCGAAGGTCAAGAAATGCACCTTTGACGGCCGGACGTTCTATTATCCGGAATATGAGAGCATCAAAGCGCTTTCGGCGGCTTCCGGCGTGCCGTTCGCCGATCTGTTCCGGGATGCTGCGGAAACCGCGAGGGCAAACGATGGAAAATAAGCTGAACGAACTCCGGCGGATGCTGGAGGAGTTGAGTTCGGATGGCGTCTGCGCGGCATTCTCCGGCGGTGTCGACAGTGCGCTGCTTCTGACCGTCCTTTCCGAGATTTACGCCCGGAAACCGTTTCCCCTGCTGGCTGTTGTCTTTGCCACGGCGTTCCATACCGCCGAAGAAACCGCATCCGCGATGAAACTGGCGGAAGGGCTTGGCGTACCCGCGGAACTCGTCAAACGCGACGTCCTGTCCGATCCGGTCCTGCGGGAAAACCCGAAAGACCGCTGTTACCATTGCAAACACAGGCTTTTCTCCGAGATGAAGCGCATCGCCGGGGAGCACGGCATCAAAAACCTTGTGGACGGCACCAATGCCGACGACACGCGGGTGTACCGCCCGGGGCGCAAGGCTTTGGAGGAGCTCGGCGTGCTGAGTCCGCTGTCTCTCTGCGGATTCACGAAAGACGAGATCCGCGCCGCTGCCCGCGAACTGCTGGTCCCGGTCGCGGACAAACCGTCCATGCCATGCCTGGCGACGCGCTTTCCCTACGGCACGGCCCTGACGGACGGGGCACTCCGCCGTGTGGAACGCGGCGAGGCTGTCCTGCGCGAGTTCGGCATGCATGTGGTGCGTCTGCGCGTCCATGGCGACGTCGCACGCATTGAGACGGATCCTGAAGGGTTTGACCTGGTTGCCGCCAGACGGTTCGAGATTGCGTTTGCGCTTCGTGAAGAGGGTTTTCCCTACATCACGCTTGATCTGGAGGGATTCCGGTCCGGCAGCATGGACGAACCGCTCCTGATGAAAAAAAGCTGAACGCGGAGTTCGCCCTTCCTTTTTCCTCTTCAACCGGCCGGGAAACCCATTTGACGCGGTTTCCGGCGCCGCCGGCTTCGTCCCGCTTGTCCGCTTTTTTTACGGGCGGCCGAGCTCAATTTTTAAAATAAAAATGGCGGAGAGAGTGGGATTTGAACCCACGATAGAGTTGCCCCTATACAGCATTTCCAATGCTGCGCCTTCGACCACTCGGCCATCTCTCCGCAGATAAGACAGAATATAATATAGCATGCACGCCCGGGGAATGCAAATTGAAAAGGCCCTTTTTTGCGAAAAAAACGGAGCGCGCAGCAGTGACGGCCATTCCCCGCAAACAACGGAGTTTCAGCGCAATCGCCTGTTGCCGCAGGAGGAAAACGGGAATGTTTTTCAGGCTGTTTTCCGGGCCGGCCGGTAATTCGCCTTCAACAGGGCCGCGAACATGAGCGCCGCCTGAACCGCAACGATCAGGGGAAGCGCCTCCATGGAAACCAGGTCCCCGGCATATCCGATCACGGGCGGGACGATCATGATGCCGACCATGCTGGCCGCCCCCTGAAGCCCGGTCAGCGCGGCGGCCGTAGCATCGTTGAACCCGCGGCGCGTGGCTTCGTGCATCAGGCACGGATAGATCGGCGCGAGCGCGAATCCGACCAGCAGAAGCGCGGCGGACGGAAGGAATCCTCCCGCCGGGATCAGCAGAAGTCCGGCTGCCAGGAGGACGCACGCTCCGGAAGCCGTGCTGAGCAGACGGTTCCCGAGCTTGTCCGCCGTGAACCCGAGCAGGAAGCGTCCGACGGTCAGCATGCCCCAGTAGGCGGTCACGATGTATTGCGCGGTGTTCAGATCCATGCCGCGGCTCCTGGTCAGGAATGCGCAGCCCCAAAGACCGGCGCCTGCCTCAATCCCGCAGTACAGGAAGAAGACCAGGACGCAGAGCCAGAAGTCGAGCGAAAACTCGCATTTCCCCTTCATGCTGTCCATGGACGATGACGCCGCGGCCTCCCGGTCCTCTGCCTCCTCGTCCCGGCGGGCGCGGTCCCAAAGTCCGATAGTGGAGCAGAAAAAGACCGCCAGAAGGACCTGCGTGCCGCCGATCGCGAAATATGCGCTCCGCCACGATCCAGTGGTCTGGAGAAAGATCGACGCGATCAGCGGACCGAGCGTGGCGCCGATGCCCCAGCAGCAGTGCAGCCAGCTCATGTCGCGGCTGGAATAATGCTTCGAAACGTAGAAATTCATGCCTGTGTCGATCGCTCCCTGCCCGAACCCCAACGGGACGGCGAACGCGAGGAGCACGGCAAAAACAGGCGAGAATCCGCACCCGACCAGCGAGAGCCCGGTAACCGTGCCGCAGACCGCGAGCAGACGCCCGGTACCGATCTTCCGCAGGATCAGGCCGCTGGCCGAGGCGGAAACGGAGGAGCAGAGCGCAAGGACGGTCGCGATGAAGCCGCCGTAGCGCAACGGGACGGAAAACGCCTCGCTCATGGGAATCCAGGCGGCGTCGAGTATTTTGTCCGGAAGCCCCAGGCTGATATACCCCAGGTAAATGATGCACAGCAGGAGAATTTTCCTGCGGCCGGGTGAGATCCTGTCAAAAAGATTCGGCATGCGGGTGGAACTGATAAAAAAGCGCGAACCGGAAAGACCGGCCCGCGCTGGATCAATCGGAAAACCAGAAGTTATTCCTGCGGGAAATCCATTCCCTCAACAAGGCCGGGATTTTCCAGCTTGTAGTAGGAATAGGCCATGCGGCGGAGGAAGAGGACATCGAGTTTCCAGTCCAGGATCGCGTCGCCGAGGTCGGCGCGGACATTGGAGTTGTCGAACGTGATCTGCGTGGAGAAATAGGGGATGAGGTCTTCGATCATGCGCATGACCAGCTTCTCGTCCTTGGACGGATCGTCGTTCTTGTCGACCGTGCGGAGTCCGGTGACCTTCAGGATGCTGCGGCAGGCGATGCCGATCATCTCGGTGGAGACGGGGCTGTCGCCGGTGATGTGGTAGGTCCGGTTCTTCTCCGGGAGCAGGA
>Ga0265298_10003496_pt1 | contig 20718 bp, 19 predicted proteins | sample AusTroGonzalo_MG_3_FD_193486 | JGI IMG/M metagenome (GOLD analysis project Ga0265298, IMG submission 193486) | Bovine rumen microbial communities from tropical cattle in Woodstock, Queensland, Australia - Gonzalo_01 | ecosystem: Host-associated > Mammals > Digestive system > Stomach > Rumen ... | reverse complement strand
AAAAGGAGTTGGAACAATACATCAGCGCCATGATCAAAGACGAAGACATACAGAGCATCGCCGCCGCATACAAAGAAGAAGGCCTGCAGGAAGGGTTTGAAAAAGGGATGAAAGAGGGAATGGAGAAGGGAATGGAGAAGGGAATGGAGAAGGGAATGGAGAAGGGAATGGAGAAGGGAATGGAGAAGGGAATGGAAAAAGGAATGGAAAAAGGAATGGAAAAAGGGAAGATTGATACGGCAAGGAACTTCATGGAATTGGGCGTTGATATGGACATCATTTCCAAGGCCACGGGGTTTTCTGTGGAGGAACTGGAGAAACTTAAACAGTCCTGTTAGGATCGCCCGGCCCATGTGAACAGACGCTTCGACCCCATTTTCGAGGCCTGCCGCCAGAACCGGCTGGACGAAAAGAAATTGGAACAATACATCAGCGCCATGATCAAAGACGAAGACATACAGAGCATCGCCGCCGCATACAAAGAAGAAGGCCTGCAGGAAGGGTTTGAGAAAGGAATGAAAAAGGGTATGGAAAAAGGAATGGAGAAAGGGAAGATTGATACAGCAAGGAAGCTGCTGGGGCGTGGTATGACCGTGGAAGATGTGGCCGATATCGTAGAGCTTCCCCTGGCCGATGTAGAGAAGTTGAAATAGAAGCCTGCCGCCAGAACCGGCTGGACGAAAAGGAATTGGAAGACGTAATTATACGGTAAACCTCGCCCGGTATTCCCTTTTAAACATATACAACCATCCCCAGCCGAAAGACTGGGGATGGGAGAGATTCTAAGGAGAAGGTGTCACAGGGATAGGATCTCCGAAGTAAGGGAGGGAAAGGTAGAGTCCCACACCGCTGGGCGCCGAAGATAAGAGTTTATAGCGGATATCATCCAGATAAATGGTCACCGTACGGGCCGAAACCGAATCACCGGCCGGAGCCGGAATGGAATAAACATACCAGTAGTCCCAGCCAGAAGCCCCGTAGTTCCAGTCGGAGGAAGAGGCACTGCTTGTGAGATCCTCCGTAGTACGCACCTCCACGCCGAAGTTGCCACTGGCCGATGTAGAACTGGAGTTACTGAAGGGACTCAAGGTGCTGGAGGCAATGGAAAGCTGGATGGGATATTTGGCAGTGGGGTAATCTGCTGGTAATACAAAAGAGAGACGATATACCGGAACATTAGAGTCCCCCCCACGGCTCCGCACCCCGCTTGAGGTAAGCGAAACGCTATACAACGGGAACTGCGTTATGGAGTAAACCTCAATAAAGCGGGACAGTCCGTGTTTTTTGTCCTGAAGGAGAATCAGCCCCTGCTTGAGCGAGGAACTTAGCGGACTTAGGGTAAGAGAGATGTTGCCGGAACCTGTGGAAGTATTATATGTCAGGCCCGGAGGCGTTTCCGCGGAAGCCGTGATGGCGTTGTCGTGCTCCAACCACATGACCACAAAGTCACTGGAGGTCCTGCCAGCCTCGGGGTCACCATTGCTCAGATACGAGAAAGGAATCGATACCGTACCGCCCGCAACAGGCTCCTGATACAGGATGGTTGTCCCGGTAGGGATATCCAAAGTATAGGTACCGTCCGTAATAGTGGCAACGGCGCGGTCTATAGCCACAGTCTGGTTGTTGGAATAAATCCCGGCAGCCAGAGCCTTGTCGAAAGAATCGAAACCCAGCTCCTTGGGCAGATTCTCGATGGTGAGCTTATAGGTATGGTTCCGCTTGATGGGCAGCGGCACATAATCATCGTCCAGCATCACTATATTGTGGAAACGGACAGTGGCATCGTTATAAGTCACCTTGAGAATAATCTTGACAAGATTCTCCAGTTGATGAAAACTGTTATAGTCTTCAAAAAGATACAAAGGCGCGGAACTGAAATCGACCATATTATCTTCCGTGGCCACATGCCGCGCAGCATTCTCCTTGGGCGTAACTTCCGTATCCACCCAGTAGTTGGCAAAAGGATAAGGGGCCAGGTATCCCTCGCTGAGTCCGTTGGTCGCAATCCAATAGATGGAAGCGATATCGGAGTCATTCATCTCGTCGCAAACAATCTTGGCGCGGTCCCGCAAAAGCTGGATGGTATTGCCTGTATTGTTGATATAGCTCTTGAAGGCATCCTCGTCGGCATTGTGGTAGTAACCCCAGTAGGCAATGGAACTATTGTCCGACGAAACCAAGGCTGCATTGGTAAGGACCCCTTGCTCACCGGTACCTATCACGGGCGTATAGGCCGATATGTCCCGGTTGGCAACGAAGTGAATGGTACGGGTATCCTTGTGAATGTTGGCCCTCATGGTGCCGCTGGTAGCATTAGTGGGCGTAAGGGTTGCAGCATATTTTCCCACAAAACCGGCTTCACTGTTGAAGCAAAGGAGAGTAATGCTGCTCACAGCACTCTCGCTCCCGGAAACCAGGCTGGCTTTGGTGTCTCCCTCCAGAGGAAGGCCCACACCCAGATTCAGCGGAATGAGATCGTCCTCATCGGAGGAAACGACGGGTACAACCTCCCGCGTGCAGGAAAAAACCAGCAGGCCGATAACCACCAGGGCCGATATATATTTGAACAAATCTTTCATAGTCAGCGGTTTACTTGATTTGGTTCATGACCACCAACTCTTCCGGAGTGAGGTCCCGGACGCAGCGGGTAAAAGCATTGCTGGAAGTAGAAGAGTCAGAGGTAGCTCCGTCAATGTTTTTGGCCTCTCCACCATCCAGAGTCCAGTAGTACTGGCCGGTCAATACAGAAGCCAATGTCTCACTTGTAGCAGATGACAACTGATAAGCATTGATAATACTAATCTCTTCCTTTGTGGGCAAACGCCAGCCTACATACCGAGTATTGTCTGTCCCCACTTCCATATAGGTACCACAATGTTCAGCAGCCCCTAAGGCGGAATCTTGCAAGCTACTTGCTCCCAGCTGGGAGGCCATCATAAAGGCCGGAGACACCACATTATCCTGAGACTGATAATTCCCGTCCAAAACCGGCCGTCCCAGAACATAGGTTTCAGATATGGAGGACAGTTGAATCACATACATGTGATTATTAGTCAAGCCTGAGGCTGATGTTTCTCCAAAACTAGAATTTAAATTGTAAATCTGATTATCATGAAAGACTTTGGCTGTAAAATGACCATCAGTGGCAACCGTTCCCGTACGGTATTGGTAGTCCAACCAATCTCCGGTTGAAGGAGTCGGCGGGGTAGTCGTGTAACGCCAATAGCGACGAGCATAAGCGCGATAGTACGTAACTTTATGATAAGTGGAATACTTCATCCAATGTTTATAAATTCCCCAATCTAATAAAGAATCCCAGTAATCAGCGTTACTATAACTGCTACCGCCAATAGTAGTTCCAATTTGTTGCGGATCTGTTCCATAATAATAATAGAGACCATCAGCACCCAAACGGGAATTATTGAAACTATTAGCATTCTCTCTATTTGAATAGGCTGTATTATTTGAGCCTGGAATTGCGGTCTGAAAAACAGACTGGGTGGTAATCTCGTCTACATAATAGGAAAAAGCGTCATTTTTCCAAGCTCCATACTCAAAATACTTTTCCGAATCAGAAGCATTGTTGTATTCTTCCTGACTGGAACATAGCGTAAAACTCTCCTCTATTCCTTCCCAGCTTGCCCATCCAGCAGCCGTAGGATTAAACGTATACTCTTTATTATAGTCCTCATCCCATCTGGAACTCCAGGAACCGGCAATGTTCTGCAGATTGTCAGTGGGGAAATGGCGGATATAAATGTCTCGGTACTCCTCCCAAGCTGTGTTTTTATCGTACCAAACCCGGAAGCGGATATACTTGGAGGCACGGTTGGCCAGAGCGTCGGAGTTCACCGTAATGGTTTGTGTGGTGGTGTTCAGGCTGATGGTGGCAGAGGAGGACTGCGGATTACCGTCCTTGTCAAAATAGAGCACGCGTAAGCCAGATGAGGGAGCAACGGCACCAGCCGAAGAAAGGGCCGCGGAAGGGATGTCCTCGATGGTGATGGTAGCATCCGTAGGAGCATAATAGCGGATGGTGGCCGTTTGCGTGCCCTCGCCCCGGAGCGCAATCTCCGTGGGCAAGGCATCAAAATAATGAACCACTTCCGTTTCCACGTTAGTCACTTCCGAGCTATCTTCCGTCCAAGACAGGACATTGTAACTCAGGTTCACGGGGATTCCGGCATCGGCCTCCTTGTAACTGCCCAAGGAATTAATTTCCACATTCACCGTATAAATGTAGTTGCGGTCCAGGGAATACACATTCTCCGGACGTACGGGAATACGGTAATAGTGATTGATTACCTTCTCCGGGTCATCACCCATGGGGATACTCAATAGGAAGTACGGAGCCTCCAGGCCCACCGCCGCATTGCCGGAGCCCCAGGTGCAGGCATACGAGTAGGTGGTTAGACTGTAATCATAAACACCGGAGGTATAACCGTTAAGACGCATCCAGCCGGAGGTGTTCAGCAGGCCCGCATCCGCAACACTGCCGGCAGCGATGGCTGCACTGCAGGAAGCGTAGTTGAATAATTTGAAACGGGGCTCCGCCGGCGTTTTTTCCTCGGCAATGATTTCATCCAAAAAATCCGTATCGTAGCTTACATTGAGGACTATCTTGGCGGCGGCCCGCTTCACAGTGTTCATAACAATGGTCTGGACCGTCTTGCTGCCGTCCGGACTCCAATTGGCCAGGTAGCCGTCCATCAAAAAGCTCTTGGAACCGGCTGTGTAGGCATGGGGGGCCTCCACTGCGCGGTCTCCGGTCTTGCGCTGCAACTGGTATATGTTCGTATCCGTATCGGCAATGGCCTGCAAAGCGCTGAAGGAACCCACTGTAGAATGTACGGCAGAAGGACCGTTCAGGACCACATATACATTGTAGTTCTTGGAAGCATCAAAGCCATCGGCCTTCCAGTTGGTAGAGAGAAGTTCGCCCTTGGGGTTGGTGAACGTGCGGCCGCTCAGGTGGTACTCTTTCCAGAAACTATGCCCTACCCCCGTAAAGAAGACATCCAGGTACGTACCCTTGTTGTTCTCCCCGCGGTCGTCATCACCTGGTGTGGTGGTCTTGGTGCCCAGCGACACAAGGTCCGGCTGCAGCAGCAAGCCGCCGTCCGGGGTGTAGGCATGCGGCTCTTCCTTCAGGCAGGAAGAGACTGCAAGCAGACAGACAACCAGGGAAAACCAGGCAAGCTTTTTATGGAAAAAACTCATCATTTATCCTGCGGTTTATAATGGGTATAAGGCTCCACGTAAGTAGCATCGAACACTTCGGGGGTGACAATGTAGAACTGACAGGAGGTATTGCTGGCGTTGCCGGGATACACGCTGGCATTGTAGGGTACATAGGGCAGTCCGGAAGCCCCCACCAGGTACACCTGGGCCTTGCGGTCGGCATCTTCGGCCGGAATGGAGGCCGATGCCGGAACTACGCAATAGTAGGTGTTCACATCGGTTCCGGCGGCAATGGGCAGTTCCGTCACCGCAGCATCGTACGTGCCGGTTCCCGGATTGAATTTGCGGAAGCGGAAGTTGGTGGTATTGTCCGTAATAAGCTTCAGCCCCGGAGCATCGGAAGTGGTGATGAGCCGGAAGAGGGTGGAACGGAGATGTCCCCCGCTGCTTCCGTCGGCCACAGCGCCATAAGAGTCGGTCCAAGTGGAGAAATCCCCGTCCTCGTCATAGCGAAGATAGGTCTCATCCTCGATGAGCAGGTTGCTCTCGATGACAGTAGTGATATTCTGCTCGGCCGCATTGTCCCAAGGCTGCACGCTCACCTGGATGTACAGTCCTTGGTTGCGGAAGGTGAGGGTATAGGTGTAATGGTATCCCAGGGCCCACGAGACGGGGGCCGATACCCCGGCGTCCTTTAGGGGCACATGGGCCTCCTGGGCGAGCACCACACCCGCACCTAAGTCGGCCGTGTTCTGCAGGGTATAATTGATGTTCAGCGTTACCTCGTGGCTGCTCACGTTGAGGGCCTGCGGGATGGCCAGGAGACTGCCTGCGGCAACGGCGCTGCCGCCCACCACGATGGTGGCAGGACTGCCCAGGAGCGTAACGGCGGGACAGGAGCCCGTCCAGCCGCTCCAGCCCGAGCCTTCCGCATAGGTGGCGGACTCGTACAGGTTGGTGAGCGTGATGGAAGTGACGGTGACGATATAGTCGTTCAGGCTGGCCTCGCCGGCCACCTCTTTCTTCACTTCAAAATCAATATCGGCCATACTGTGGCGGAAGGAAAGTTCCACCTCACCGTCCGTGAGGTTGCCGTGGCCTTCACCGTCGCCTTTATACAAGTCTTGCTCCAGGCCGGAGAAGAGCAGGTCCACCTGGGAAGCAGGCGTGGCGCTCTGGGTGAAGTACACATCCGGCAGCCCGGAAGTTTCGTTGGTGTAGGCGGTGGTGGTACCATGGGCACGGAAAGTAATGCCGCTGCCGCCATAAGGGTAGTAGCCCCAGAAGCTCAGTTTGTCCCGATGGGTGCTGCCGTCGCGGTTTTCGTTGGGCCAGTATTTGATGGGAGAATAGTCCCAGACGCCGCTCGTCAGGGTCATGAGCTGATTGTACATATAGTCCGGGATGTTGGTGCCGGCGGAGGTTTCCGCCGCCCAGCTGCCGTCGGTGCTGCCGCTGCCGTTGTGATAGTAGCCGAATACACCAATCCTGTCGTTCTCGTCAAAACTGCTGGACGTCACTTTGGTGCGCGGGCTGTCCAGACGGGTGGCTATGCGCACCGGATAGTCTCCGGTGAGCGGATTCCAATCATCGTCCACCACGACAGGTTTCCCGCAGCCCGCAAATAGCAGGGCTGCGAAGAAAAACCGTCCTATATGTGTGAATACTCTCATTATCAAAGGTTACCGGGCAAATCTACCGAAGCGTTATCGTTCTCGTCAATCACGGAGTCGCCGTTCATATCGGCCATGGACACGTTCCACTCATCCACAAAGGCCTCGAAACTGGCGTCCATCAGGCCCAGGATAATGCGCAGGTTGTACTTCTTGCCGGCTTCGATAATGGGGAAGGTCACCTTGCCGGTCACGGTCTGGGGAATTTCCGTGAACTGCTTGTCCGGGAGCTTGGCGTCGTACGTGCGCACGTAATAAGTAATGGTAACATCCACCACCGGAACGGTTCCGGGGATGAGGATGATGGGATCCACCTCGTTCTTATAGGCATTCTGGTCGGCGGTGGTAACACCCGGATTCACGGCGGCGAAAGTGGCCGGATTGGGAATTTCCTTCAGGTTATCGGCAATTTCGCTGGCGCCCGCAGCCACGGCAGCCGCATCGGCCGACAAATACTGGCGGAACTTGATGCCCTGCGGGGCGGTATCCATGGAGATGGCACCGGTGTAGAGGTCCAGCTTGCCCGTCTGGAGGGCGTCATCGGCCACATAGGTGATGGGATTGCCATACTGATCCTGGGTGGCGCTCTCTATGAGAATATCCTGTACGGTGATCTTGGTGCCGTTGTCACTGGCGAAGCCGTTGGTGGGTGCCTCGGTGGGATTGGCCTTGATAATCACGCCATTGGGGGCCGAGCTGGCAGGGTTCCCGTCCTGGGAGCCGCCCAGCTTGGACAGCAGGTGGCGGAAATGGAACTTGATGGTTTCCGTGGTGCGGGTGAGGTTGATGTTCACATCGGCATCCGGGTCGGCGTCGGAGAGGTCTGCTCCGCTCTTGTAACCCCACATCAGGTCCACGTTGGGCCTGCCGCTGGCAAAGGAGAAGTATACCAGGTTGTGGTTGGTAACAGGATCTATGCCGAAACCGGTGATGCCGTAGCTGTTATCGGCCCCCGGGGCTTCCGGGTCACAGTAGGGAGCGTACGCGAAGAAGCTCACCTTCTGGTCGTTGGCGGAAGAACCGTCGGTGGGGTTGGGCCAGAACTTGATGGGAGAATACTGCCACTTGGCATCGGCCTCGCTGTAATTCACCAGCTGGTTGTACATGAAGTTGTTGCTGGAAACGGTATAATCGGCGGTACCGGAGTAGGTGGCGAACACGCCGAAGCCCAGCGTCTGGAGATTGGCCTGGTTCATATCGGCCGTCTCACCGGCCCTGGTAATGGAACGGCCGCTGTAGGCGCCGAAGCTCACGGCATCCCTGGTAGCGTCTTCTTCAATTTGGCTCCGGGAGCAGGAAAGCAGGGTGGCACTTGCCATCACGGCAAAGAGAATAATCTTTTTCATATCGCGTTATTATTGATTCTTAGGCATATAGGCTTCGATAGGCACATTGGTCTCCCAATCCACCACTTCTCCGGACAGGCCCACTTCGCTCAGGCCCAGGATCATCCGGATGTTGTTCTTGGTCCCGTGACGGAAACCGTTGGGGAAGGTAATCTGCTTGCTGATGATGTTCTCCACGCGGCTGTACCCGTCGTCCAGGTTGCTGTCGTCAGTGGTTACATAGTAGGTGACCTTCACGGTGACGGTGGTGCTCACCTCACGCGGAAGCAGGGTGAAGTACTCGCCATCGGCCAGGACGGGGCCTTCGGTGGCAATCACGCCCACGGGCTGGGTGGAAGTGTCACCGGGGGTATAGGAGTCGCGCACGTCCGGGTGCAGCCTGTCGTCGTAGATGTCAAAGACAAAGGTGGAGTCCTTGGCGGCGGTGAAATCCCATTCGGGCTTCTTGGCCACGGTGTTGTGCAGGTTCAGGACACCGGTGTCGTACATGCCGGGAACGGTGAGGACCACGTCCGAGATGGTAATCTTCACGCCGTCCTTCGCGTCTCCGCCCGCACCCACAATATTGTAGGAACTCACGGCCGACAGATTCAGCTGTGCCAGCGCATGGTAGAAGCGGAAGTTGACGTTGGTGCCCAGGAGGGGCTTCTGCATGTTGATGTACGGCAGGCCGTCCTCCACGGTGTTGAAGCCGCCGGCCACGTTCTTCCAGACGGCGCCGTTGGAGGTACCCCACACCAGATCCACGTGATCATGCAAATCGGCCGATACGGCATAGGAGAGCGTAGGGTCGCCGGTGTTGTTCTTGGCCGACATGGCCGTGATGCCGGAAGTGCCGCCGGCGTTATCCACATAGGGGGCATAGGCAAAGAAGCTTACCATATGGGCATTCTGGGAGGTAGCGCTCTGGCCGTCGGTGACTCCGTTGTCCGTAAGCTGGTTGGGCCAGTACTTGATGGGTGCGTACTCCCACTTGGCCGTGGTGCTGTTATAGCTCACTTCCTGGTTATACATGAAATTGGGCTTGATGGTACCAGAATAGCCGCCCGCCTCCTCGAAGGCGATGACGCCGAAGCCGGTGCTCCGGAGCTTGGTATTATCCATCTCGCCGGGTTCTCCCGCCCTGGTCTGGGGGACATACACGCCGAAGTCCAAAGCCTCCAGGGTAGTGTCCGTGGCCACGTTGCCAACGGTATTCACCTTGGCGCAGGAAACCATCATCAATGCTGCCGCTGCAGCCAGCATGCCGATTCTTTTCATAACGTTTCTTTGTTAAGTTTAAACTTTGGTACCCATGCGGGCGGTCGGGCCCGCATGGATAAAAAGAGCAACAGATTATTCAACGTTCAGCGGGAGGTTGACATCCTGGCTGTCACCAGTCTCCCAGTCAACGACCTCAGCCTCAAACTTCACCTCAGAGATACCCAGGATCATACGGATGATATTACGGGTACCGGCCTTGAAACCATCGGAGAAAGTAACATCGTGGCTGATCACGTTCTCTACACGGCTGTGGCCACCATTGAGGTTGGCATCATCGGTAGTCACATAGTAGGTAACCTTCACATTGACTGTTACGGCAGCATCGTCCTTGGGGATAAGGGTGTAATACTTGCCATTATTAATCACGTCAACAACCGAATCGAAAGGAGTGGTATAAGGAGCAGCCTTATAGGTGACACCGGCAGGCTGGGCGCTGGCATTGACGTCACCAGCATCTTTCATAACAGGGTTGATGTTGGCGTTCGCAACGGTGAGAGTAAGATTGGCGCTGCCAGTTTCACTCTCCCAGTTCGGGACGGGTTTGCCGGCTTCCACAGCGGTGTTGTTAAGATTCAGAACAGCGGTCTGATACATGCCGGGAACAGTGATGACCACATTGTCAATGGTAATCTTGACACCATCCTTGGCGGTACCGCCAGCAGCCTCCTGATTGTAAGCGGCAATAGCCTGAAGCTTAAGCTGGGCAAGGGCGTGATGGAAATAGAAGTGGATAGCAGTGCCGACAGCGGGCTTCTGGAGATTCAGATACGGCTTACCGTTGGTGGGAGTATTGGTGCCACCGGCCACATTGGTCCAGGTTGCGCCATGGGAAACACCCCAAACGAGGTCTACCTGCTTGTCAAGGTCGTTCGTGACTTTGTAGGTAACCTTGGGATCAGATTGGTCATCATAGTCGGACAAGGCAATAATACCTTCATCCGTGCTGCCCACGGCACCCGAGCTGGCGGTTGCAGCCACATACGGAGCATAGGCAAAGAAGGACACCTTGTCTACGGCATAACCCTGGGCAGGAGTTCCCTGGCTATCAGTATTTCCAGCAGCTATCTGGTTAGGCCAGTACTTGATGGGATGGTATTCCCAGTTACCTGCGTTATAGAGCACCTTCTGGTTGTACATGAAGTTCGGAGCAACCGTAGTGTTGGTGGCAGGATAATCACCAGTGGTCTTGTAGGCAAAGACGCCAAAACCACCACCATTAGCTTCGCTTTCCTGGAGGAGCGTGTTGTTCATCTCACCATAGGCACCAGCCTTGGTGATAGTGTTGCCAGAGTAGGCCGAGAAGCCCACGGGAGCGTCCATCTCGCTGTTGGAGACGATGTCAACCTTGGTGCAAGCGCCAAGAGTGAGGGCGGCGACAGCCGCGAAAATCAAAACTTTTTTCATAATGCATTAATGAGTTAAAATGAATAAATTATTTTTTATATGATTGAATTATTATTTGTTACAAAGGTACATCTATAATTTCGCCATCTTCCCAATCTGACACGGTGGCTTCCATGCCGCTGGAGGATCCGCCTTCCGGCGGAACGTCCGGCGGAACGATGGCCGGCTCCTCCACGGAACCGAAAATCAGGCGGTACAGGTTCCGGTAGCCCGGGTTGGGCTTCAGGATTTGGATTTTGTCGCCCACCTCGAATTTGTAGTTGGCAACGGTGGTGTTATCTATAAGCAGGGCGCTCACATTCAGGGTGGAGTCTCGCTGCGGGGTAGGGATTTCTCCGTTGGGCAGGCCGAAGGTGGTAATGATGCCGTCCACGTGGCCCACACGCTTTTCCGGTTCGTCTATGGTAAGCTTCCACTGGCTCATGATCTGGGTGGCCAGTTCGTCGCTGGTAGTGTTCTTGGTTACCTCGAAAGTCCTGGCCATGCCGCTGGTGGAGGCCCTTACGCTCTTAAGTACATCGGCATTGCCGGAATAAATGGTTATCCACAGCTGGGAAACAATGTTCTGGGGATACACGGGGATGAGGAGGGTGTGGTAGCGCACCTGATCCAGGAAGTATTGCTCCTCGTCTTCGCTTCCGCCCTTGGTCTGCAGCCGCTTGAGGTTGGTGTAGTAGTACTGATAATCCTCCGTCATTTCCTCCGTCACGTCAAACTCGTCGGAGACGCCGGCAAGCAGGATTTCCGGGTTCTCCACCGTCACTTCCGGCAGGGAACGGGTCCAGGAGACATCGGCCTCGCGGAGAGAGACGGCTGCATCCGAGTAGTCATTCATGTTCTGGAACTGCATTCTCCAGAATTCCTCCGGGCTCTGGGAAATCATGTACAACTGATAATGGCCCTTCTCCAGCTGCACCTCGCAGGAATCCACGCTGGCGGTGGTGAAGGAATTGTAATATTCGCCGTCGCGGAAGATGTACAGGGTTACGCCGTCGGGCTTCTGACCCTCCGGATAGGCGTTCACCTTCCAGATGAACTTCACTATGGTGCGTACGGTGGACTGATACATCCCCTCCAACGGCCGGCGCTGGCAGCCTGTAAAGCAGACCGCAAGCACAGCAGCGAGAACTATGAGGAGACGTTTGGTCATCTTACCGCTTGTCTTTCTTTTTATGATAGAAAAGATAACCTATGGCTATTCTGGCATCCGTAACGCCAAAGTAGGTGAAGGTACCTTCTTTTTGGAAAATCAGGTGCTGATTCTCGGCCTGGCCCACATAGTAGCGGAAACGGGAGAACATGGGTCCAACGCCCAGGCCGATATTCAGGTTCCAGTGCTTGCCCATGGAAAGGCTGTAGCCCAGGCCCAGGGCGCCCAGGACTTCCTCTCCCTGGTAGCCGCGGCCGCCCCGTTCGTAATCGTAGTAGCCCATGCCGGCACCGGCATAGATATACCAGCCGTCCAGGGCCCTGCGGTTTTCCTTCTTGGAGAAAGGACGGAGGAAAGTGCCGCCGGGATACCAGCGGGCACCCAGGTCCCAATGCATGATCTCCAGGCAGGTGGCATTGTTGTTCCAAGCATGCCAGGGAACGGTTACGATGTAGTCCGAATAGATGCTCCACTTCTTGTTCTTTCCCAGCGGGATCTCATAACCCACAGCCAGGGGAACGGTATGGAAACGGGTTAACACGGTAGCTCCCTCGTAAAGGAAGTTGGTGTTCAAGGCGAACAGCGGAACAGAAACTTTCTCAGGAATAGCGCTTTCGGCGCGGAGGGTGTCGGCAGCGACCACCAGAGTATCGGTTGCAACTGCCAGAGTGTCGGTTGCGGTTACCAAGGTGTCGGCTGCGACGGTCAGGGTATCGGCCACGACAATCAGGGAGTCGGACGCAACGGTTAGGGTGTCCACCACAACAACATTTTTCGTGGTGAAATTGGTAAACGTCTGCGCGCGTAAAGAAAAAGAACCACCCAAAATGAACAAAATACCCAGAATGAGCCTAAAAATCATTCTGTTTTGTCCGTTTTGAGTGTTATTCAAATTCTTCATCGTGTTCTTCTGGTGTATCTCAAAAGCCCGCTGGAGGGCCTTGAAATGGGATTTTCGCGGAAATCGGATGCAAAGGTATATCAAATTTTTATTCTTTCCAAATATTTTTTTTATTTTTTTGACAATTATTTTTAATTGTTGAAAAATGTCTCAGTTATTAAAAATATTATCAAAATGACTGAAATTTAAGGCTATTTGGCCCATTTTTAAAGGATTTCAAGGATGAAAATAGGGGGGGGTAGGAAAAATAAAGCCTGAAACGCACACAATGCCGATTTTTAACAAATAAAAAAGTTTTTACGATTTTGAAATTAATTTTTGTATTTATAAAATAATTATTACCTTTGCAGCGGGTTTACTAAAACCAAATATCATGCCAGTTAATCATTGGGTGGACATTTTAGGCACACTTCCCACCGGTGCCTGTCTGTTCTGGTTGCTATTCTATTGTTTGGCAGCCAGCAGGACCAGTTCTTTCAGGGTTACCTTTGCCCTGCTGCTTAGCCTTGGCGTCTATCTGGTGGCGCCCAAAACCGTATTCGCCCTCCTGTCCGGCCCCTGCCTCATTCCCCTTATGATGCATTATCTCAATCGCATCCGTAAGGATGACCACCCGCGTTTCTATGAGGTACTCTGGATAGTATTCCCTGCTATCCTGTTTACCTGGGGCGTTCTTCTCAAGATACTGGCCCCGCCGGAAAGACTGCTGGAATATGAAGCAACGTTAAGATCCCTCTTCCATCTTATATTATATATAGAGCTTTTCGTCTTCATCGGCTATCTCACCTATTACAGCATTAAGGAAAAGAATAAGCCTTTCAGCAGCATGTATGCTTTTCTGTTCAAAGGAAAGAGCATTCCGGTACTGCTGCTCCAGTACTATATCCTGGGCTACTGCACGTTTGTATTCCTGCTCATCGCCATGCCCAGCCTGGATCCATACGAGACTCCCATCACCCCCGCCTTCTTTGCAGCCGGTGTTTTCCTGTTTGCCTATGTTGCCCTGCTGGGTACCAAGAAGACCGTCACCCTCAAGGAGCTGAAGTATCTGGTTGTGTACAATTTCTGCAGCAAGAACAGGCGGGAGACCATAAAAACCATTATCGGCCATCTGCTGGAAGAATCCAGTGAAGAAGAAATGGAGCAATGCCAGGATTTGATAAACCAGCTTTTGCATAAGGGGGAAGAAGTCCGCCAGCCCTCCAGTTCCATCAGCCTCACCAGCCACATCTATGCAGCCGCCCCCAGCGCCTGGAGCAGTCACGACGATCTGTTCGAGCGTTTCAAGGACCTGGTCATAGAAAAGAAACTGTACCTGCACCCCGGTCTCACCCTGCAGGATGTGGCCGACCAGCTGGACACCAACAAGACTTATGTGTCCAAAATGGTGAACAACACCTATAATCTGGGCTTCCCGGAACTGCTTAACACCCTACGGGTAGATTACGCCGGAAAATACCTCCTCAGCCACAAGAACGCCAAACAGACGGAGGTGGCAACCGCCAGCGGCTTCCAAAGTGCCTCCTCCTTCAACAACATCTTCAAGAAGGTAACCGGCCTAACCCCCAAACTCTGGGTCGCCAGTAAAGATAAAAAGTAACCGCACGGAAATTCTACCTATCGCTGTAATGGCCATAGGAAGATAAGACGAATACTTCTACGATTTCGTCTTCTATCGAATACACCATTCGGTGCTTTTGTGTAATACGTCTGGACCACTGACCGGCTCTGTCTCCAGACAATGGTTCCGGCTTTCCGGCTCCAGTTCTGGGATGCTCTTTAAGTTCGTCTAATAAGCGAAATGCTTTTGTGAATGCATTCGGTTCATTCTTCCGAAGTTTGGCAAGATCCTTGGCAGCTTCGGGCGATAGTATCACACTGTAGCTCATAGTGTATCAAGAAATCTTTCCAGATCCTCCTTAGAGGTGACCTTGTATCCCTTCCCTTCATTAATATCCTGGATGCCTTTATCTATTTTGGCAAACAACTCTTCCTTGGTCATAAGGGTATCGTCCTCATTTATGGGGACAATCTTAAAGGAGCCAAGGCTACGGGTTGTTAATACTACACCCTGCCCCTTTGCGGCCATCCCTAAATACTTGCTCTGGTTGGAGCGAAAATCTCTGCTGCTTATAACTACCATAGTACAATCCATTTTAAAAGTCCACTGCAAAAGTAAGAATTAATATTTTGGATACCAAATTGGTGTTCGTAATTTTGTATAAAGAACAATAATAAGAATAAGAATCAGCGGCAAAACTATGTGATTAAGGAGAGTTTCCGATATGTACATGAATCTTGAGCTGAATGAAGGATTCTGTGTTCATATCTAAACAAAAGAAAGGAAAACCGCTGAAATCGAAGAGATATGAGCATCGGCATTGGGTTAACGCACCGTTTTCGTGTTCAAATATTTGGTTTATTTAAACGCAACCCAAACATCATCAAAAAGATTGACAGGTGACGTTGTAAAGTGTAGCAGGTCAGACTACAAAACATCGCAGGTCCACAAAAAACAGACGACCTGCGACACACTTGCTCTAGTTGGAGCGGAAAACTCTACTGCTAAATGCCCGTGCCCGAGTTATTATTCAGTATTCTTGGAGAGAAGGGCCGATACTTCTTCTTTGAGTTTGGGAAGATGATTGACAACGATAGACCAGATAATGTCATCGGAAATGGCATCGTAGGCGTGAATGATGCGGTTTCGGGTGCCTACGATGGCTTTTGCATGGCTAATTGGAATATCCGGCTCTATTCTAAGAATCCGGTTCACTGCTTCGCCGATGATTTCAATGCTTCGTTCTACGGCAAGACGAAGCTTCCAATCAGCAAGATAATCCTCATACACCATGGGCTTGCCGGTAAAAAAAGAATCAATTCTTTCTATTGAAGCAAGTATATCGGCCAAATATGTTTTCAGTTCCCTATCCATAGATTCTTTGCTGAGTTTCATCTACTTCTTCCTTGAAATATGGATTGCGGATAGCCTCATACTCTATGAGGTCAACATCTCTATGGAGCAGGTCTTCCAGGGCAAACTTTAAGTCAAAGTAATTAGTAAAATAATCCTCAACATCCGGTTTGTCAAAGATAACAGTGAAATCCACATCGCTGTCTTTGTTAAAACGATCTGTCAAAACCGACCCAAATACGCACAATTGTTTAACCTTGTACTTCTCGCACAAGGCAATAATCTGGGCCATATTCCGTTGAATCAGTTTCACAGCACTGCAAATATAGTGATAAATAACAAAAATGCCAACCGTGATGGCTGGCGTTTGTTTTGCGACTACGATAATGAATCAGGCACCTACGGAAACTCGTAAGTGCCTGATTTTCAGTTTGTGGGCGGTGGCGGATTCGAACCGTCGACCCCCTGCTTGTAAGTAATGGATTTTCGCTTTAAATTTCTTTGATAACTAATTGAAAATGTTTATATTTGCGCTATAAATCAATATGTTGCCTTTATACCACTTTTATATAGGTTTAAAGCAAAAACTGCGACTAAACTGCGACTAACATGACAAAGATACGTACAATCCTTAAAAGCATCAAACGTTCCGATGGCAAACAACAGATTCTGTTGATGCTATCCGACAAAGGTACTCGCGAGTACTTTACCACTGGTTTCTTTGCTTCCCCAGAGGAATTTGATGATAACAAAGATGTAGGCCGATTAATACAAGGTCGTGGAGTCCGAGCATTTAATGTGAAGCGCAAGGAAGAAGATGGCAGCACCAAGACCTATAATAATAAAGAGGCCAACGATAAACTGGCCGAGCTAGAGAACCGAGCAAAGGAGATTCTGAAAAAATACAACGAGAATCACGTCGACTGGGGATTTGATCAGTTCCGCGCCGATTTCGTCAATGCGCCAAAACGGAAATTGTTTTATAGCTTTGCTAAAGACACCATAGAGAAAGAGTATCGTTCTAGAGGCAATTACGGGAAAGCAGATATCGCAGACGGTGCTTTAATCTCCCTAAAGGAATATGATCCGCAACTGGAGAAGAGGAGTTTTCACGACATTACTATCCCCTACCTGAACGATTACATTTCCCATTGCAAGAATAAGAACCAGGCTAATGGGACCATCAGTATACGGCTTCGTGAAATCCGTCGTATTTTTAACATTGCAATCCGTGATAAGGTAATAGAACCCGGACTGTATCCATTCAGCAGCGGAAAAGAGGATGGGAAAGTACGGATACCTAAAACCGAATACAACAAGACTGATCAGTATCTCCCGATTGAGAGCATGAAGAGAATTGCCCAGGCAGAGATAAAGGATCCCATCTTGGATCGGACGAGACACCTCTTCCTGTTCTCCTACCATTGTAGAGGTATAAACTGGCGGGATATGGCTTTACTGACAAGTGAAAACCTGTACCAAGCGACCGTTACTGACAACACCACGAAGAAGAGCAGACAGGTTACGATGCTGCAGTATAAGCGTTCCAAGACCAAAGGAGAGTTTGATATTCAGATTACGCCCCCTATCCAGAAAGAGCTGGACTGGTTCAAGGCAAACACAGTTCTGTTTGAGGATTATCTCCTCCCTATCATCAGCGTAAAAACTACCCCAGAAAAGCTGAACGATTATCTCCACCAGATTCGGAAACGATTCAATCGTTCCCTTAAAGCATTGGCCGAAGAAGTCGGTCTTCCAGAAAGCCAACGTAAGCTCTCCATCTATTCCGCGCGGCATAGTTTTGCAATGACCATGAAGGATAAAGGGAAATCGGTGGATATCATCAGCCAGGCACTGGGGCACCAGTCTGTAGAGACCACCAAACACTACCTCGCAAAGTTCAGCACAACCCGAATGGCTGAAGAGACGGAAATTGACCTCTTTGAGGAATAGATACAAAAAAATCCCGCAAACCGTAATGGAATGCGGGATTCTTTTTTCTGGACCGTATTATTTGAAAGCCTGATCCATAAGCTCCACTAAAACATCGCACAGCATCCTACTGGGGATAGCTCCATGGTACTGTCCGATGGTCAACTTAACAACAACCTCACCTTTTACGGCAAGGAATACACCACCTTCCTGATAGCTGGCAACCGCACCATGTTGTTCAGCTGCTCCATAGAATAGGAGAACAACATCCGGAAGTTCAGAAGGTGAGATTAAGCCCTTCACCTGGAGGGACCCAATCTCGATGATGAATAACCTATTCATGCTGCGTTACCTCCCTTCTTAACCCATTCTTGTAGGGTCTGGGTATCGAACATCAGCTTCCCACCGACCTTGATGGCACCAGGAACTTGACGCCTGTGGTTCATCTGATACAGGCTGTTCACGCTGTAGCCGGTGATTTCAGATGCAATTGAAATTGGTACTCGTTCTGGATAGTGAGGGACACCTTTCTCCAACGCCTCAGCTACCGCTTCTTTGACGAGCCGCGTCACAGACGGACGCAGTTCGTCGAAAAGTGCCTCCAACACTTTAGTCATTGGCAGGAGTGTTTTGGGTTTCAGCAACCTTGGCTTTGCTGCCAAAGAGCTCGAACTCATCGTGGAAGAGGGGCTCTACGAACATGCGGACCTTAGAGCCATATGCTTCCAAGCCTTCCATCCGGACAGCATTGCAAACCGCTTTGCCTTCCAGGATTAGATGCTGTGCTACTGTGAGCGGATTACGCCCTGCCGCCTTACAGGTCTCCTCGAAGTCCCACACCCGAGTGAGTTTCCGTGTTTCATCGATGAGCCATATCCAATACCTGGTCGGATCAGGAATCAATTCCTTGTGAGCGGCAAGTGCTTCCTTAACGCAGGCTTCTTTGCCGACGCCATTCTGGAAGGCACTGGGCAACGCCATGAACTTACGCTTGGCAATCACTGAGATTTTCCATTCCGGAGCCAGCTCATAAGCCCGCTTTACGATGGGCTCTTCAACCACAGTTGAATTGTTCTGCTGGATGTTTTCAGCAGCGTTATTGTTAGCACCCTCGTTGCTGTGGGTGTTTGCAGCGCTTTGATTCTGGGCCTTGAAGGAAGCCTTCGCCTTGCGAGACTTTCCATAATTCATTTTTTTACTCATAATAAAAATTAATAGGGCTGTTAAGATACTCTGTCATAAGCACCAGGCACGCCTCTCTCCTTGGTTTATCATAATATCTGCCGGATTGGGGAAGGCTCCGGCGGGCCTCATTAGCAGGCAGACAAAAATGCTGTCTACCTTTAGGAAGCATGGCCCTACTCGAGGACCATCGTAATCATAACACCGTTGCTGGCTGTCACCACAAACCGGTTGTTCCGGATGTCCGTTGTGATGCTCCCGGCTCCGAAATCAGTAAGGATTTCCACAAGGGTCTTGGAACCATCCATGCAAGCGGCAGCGAGAGATCTGTACTCCTGGGGGAGTATTTGCTGCTCCTTAGCACCCGGTCGCTGAATGACCGTGATGATGAAGCAGGAGGAAGTCATACCTTCGTAGCTGACGGATTCGATCCACTCAGTGATGTCAAGACGAAGGTCCATAAGATTTACTCTGGTAGAGAAACCTTGAATCATGTTGATTTGGGACGCATCCCAAGAGTTATACTTTACATTTTTCATATTTATATATATTTAAGGTTATTGAATGTTTCCGGCGGGGACTACGATAATGGTTATATGAGCAACAAGGTTGTTATCCTTGGTGACAATTAGATTCGTTTCTTTCTCTTCGAATACCGCGTTAGGTAAGCGGTAAAACGACTTGCGAAGGTGAGCAACTTTACCATCGAAGAACGCTTTTGCTTCCGCCTTGGTCGGGAAGAGGTTTATTAGCTCTCGTTGCTGGTCGCTACCGATTGCATGGAGCCGGCTAACGACCATCCATACATACTTCCCGTTGATGACGGTTTCGTTCAACATCAAATTGTGGTTGATGCCTTCACCCTTGGTGACGGACATCGGATTAGTTTTAGTATTCATTTGTATTGTTAATTATGTTGTTGACTTGTTAACTGGACTTCCACCGTTACTGACCGGGCTTCTCTCTGACCATGGTCACCTTGACTTCTGATCCTTCATCCTTCATCATCTCCTTGCTTTCCTGGTTTGCTCCAGTTGATCACTGAGGCTCTAATCACTCCTTGGGTTTTTTGAGTGCCCCCGCACTCCATGTTGTCAAAGAACTTCGGTTCATCTGTCACCTGAATCCGGACGCGAATTTAATACAAATTTCCGATACTAACTAATTGATAATCAACTATTTATGGTAAACAATATAGGCCATTTTTACCACATATTGTTTACCATTAATTATAAATGAAATACCCGATCAGTAGAAAACTGACCGGGTATAACAGAATTTGATATGTTAGCGGGTATTTGATACTGGCTATGGTTGTTTTGGCTCCATAGCTGAAACCTTAGGAGGTAATAGCCAGTTCAACCCTCGGATGTGTAAATCCGAATTCTTGAGGTCGTCCAATGAGCACGGCCTTATTTCCGTGGTAAAGAATTTCGGATCCTTACCGGGCTTCTGGAAATTTGAGATCTGGGACTTAATCCAGGTCGTTGTTACATAGGGGTCATCCGGCTTGATAAGATCCATAGCGACGAGATAATCGTGGATAAAGTTCAGTAGCTGAATCGGGGCCTTTCCCTTTACGATATCGAATTCGGCAAAGGAACTAGCCACGCCATTTACGATAGCATTAACCTCTTTACGTACAGTAGGACGGCCAGCCTTCTTGCGTAACATCGCTTTAGCCTCTTTTTTGTCCGATATTTCGGGGATAGTATTAGGGAAAAGCTGGTTTTCCATCAACCCTTGGAACCAATGGAAATCGTTTTGCAACG
>Ga0265298_10003495_pt1 | contig 20721 bp, 28 predicted proteins | sample AusTroGonzalo_MG_3_FD_193486 | JGI IMG/M metagenome (GOLD analysis project Ga0265298, IMG submission 193486) | Bovine rumen microbial communities from tropical cattle in Woodstock, Queensland, Australia - Gonzalo_01 | ecosystem: Host-associated > Mammals > Digestive system > Stomach > Rumen ... | reverse complement strand
ATATGACACAATTACAAAATCTTATTGGTTCTAAAAGTTTAGGAGCATTAAAAAAACAACAACAAAGAATGATAAGTGGACAACAGGCGGACAAGTGTCCACCAAAGATAGAGATAGAGAATAGAGATAGAGATAAAGATATAATTAAGAGAGTGTTTAAAAAACCAACAATAGAAGAAATTAAAAATTATATAGTTGAAAAAAATCTTAATGTTGATGCTAACACTTTTTATGATTATTTTAATGAAAATAATTGGGTAGATAGCAAAGGCAATAAAGTCAAAAGTTGGAAACAAAAATTAATTACATGGGGAAATTATAAAAAAGAAAAATCAAAAGAAATAATACCTGAATGGTACCATAAAGAATATAAAAAGGAAGAAGGTATGACAGATGAAGAAGTCGAACTTGCTATTAGAGAACTTGAAAAACAAAAATAATTTTAATATATTATTTAACGGTGATGATTTAGATATAGAATATTGGAAATACGATGAAAACGATAATTATTATCATGGAATAATAAAAGATATGGTAATTTATAGATTAAGTATAGAAGATATGAAAAGAGCAATAGTGGATGATAATTATTTTATAAAATTAGATTTAATTTAAGAAAGGAATGATAGGAATGGAAACAATTAAGAAAAATCAAACTGCCAATGTTGGTAAATATTCTTACCAATATACTGATTTAGCACAAATACATGAATATTTAGAAAGTATTAATTCAAAATATATACAAACAATAAAAGCAATAGATGGTAATGATTATGTAATGACAAAAAGATGTTTTAATGATAAGTGGGAAGAAGAATGGTTACAAGGTTGTAGAGTAGTAGATGCAACATTAGTAGGAGTAAAAAATCCAGCACAAGAACAAGGTAGTGCTTTAACTTATGCAAGAAGATATAGTTTATTAATGGCTTATGGTTTAGCAACAGAAGATGACGATGCACAAAGTTTATCAAAAAAAGTAGAAGTAACAGAAGAATACGCAAAAAATTATATATTTAGTTTTGGAAAATATAAAGATAAAAAATTAAGTGAAGTAATTGAAGAAGATGAAGGATATATTGATTGGTTATTAAAAAACGAAGGCACAAGTCAAGATTTAATTAAGAGTATAGAAATATTAACAGGAATGATACCACCAACTACTGATGATGAAGATATTGAATTATCAAAAGAAATGTTAGATTTAGTAAATGAAACAGGAGCAGATATTGATAGCATTTACAAATATTTTAAAAAGACAAGCAAAGATACATTAACAAAAGAAGAAAAGAAAAAAGCAATAGAAATATTAAATAAAAAGAACGAAAATAATTAAGAAAGGGATGATAGGAAATGACACATAAAGAAAGAGTTTTAAAATATATAGAAGATTTTGGTAGTATATCCAGTTTAGAAGCATTTACAGAATTAGGAAATACAAGATTAAGTGCTAGTATATGGTTATTAAGACACGAAGATGAATTAGAAATAGAAAGTATAACTGAAACAAAATTAAATAGATATGGTGAAAAGACACATTTTAGTAGATATTATTTAAAAGGAAGTCAATTTGAAAATAACTTAATTAATAAAAAAGTTATAAAAAAAGAAAATATATTAAAAAAAATATTTAAAGGTAGTGATAAATAATGTTAGATGAGCAAGTAGATTTAACATACTTATTAGAAAAGTTATATAAAACAGGTAAAATAGATAAAAAATATACATGGGCATTAAAACATTATGTAGAAAAATTAAATAAAGAAAATCAATGTTTAAAAGGTATATTACAAGAAAAATATGAAAAAAATTATAATAATGCAAAAATAGTTAAAATAGATACTTATAAATTAAGATGTGAAAAAGCAATAGAATATATAGAAAATAACTTTGATTTTCAAGAAATAAGAACATTAGGTATCAATTATGAAGGAACATATGAAAAAAGTTTAAAAGTTGTAGATTTATTAAATATATTAGAAGGAGAAAAGTAAATGAATATAGTAAGTAAACAAAAGCATAAAATATTTGTAAATGATTATGAAGGAAAAGAATTATATAGTATAGGATTATCAAAAAAAGATATAGCAGGTAACTATATAAATGGTTATATGCCATGTAGATTTAAAAAAGATGAACATGTACCTAACAAATCAAATATAATAATAAAAGATGCTTGGTTAGATTTTAATGTATCAAATAAAAAAACATATCCCTATATTTTTATAAATGAATATGAAATAGTAAATGATAATCAAGAAACTAAAAAAGATGTATATGAAGAAATGGGTAAAGAAATAGAGATTGATGAAACAGAATTGCCATTTTAGGAGGTAATATGAAATTATATAGTAGCAACGATAATTATAAATTATATCAAGGTTCAATGTTAGATATGGTAGAAGTAATAGAACCTAATTCAATAGATAGTATTGTATGTGACCCACCTTATGAATTAAATTTTATGGGTAAAGGTTGGGATAATTCAGGTATAGCATTTCAAAAAGAAACCTGGCAAAAATGTTATGAAGTACTAAAAGCTGGGGGTTATTTATTAGCATTTGGTGGTAGTAGAACATTTCATAGAATTGCGTGTGCAATAGAAGATGCAGGTTTTGAAATAAGAGATACTATTATGTGGTTATATGGAAGTGGATTTCCTAAATCAATGAATATAGGTTTAGCAATAGATAAGAAAAATGGTGTAGAAAGTAAAGTTGTAGGTTATCAAGGTTCTATGATGGATTTTAGAGATACAGGAAAAAAACAAAAAGAAATTAGTGGAATTGATAAATTGAGTTTTGGGCAGATAGAAAATAGTGAAAGAAAAGAAAATCCTATTTATGAAGCACAAAATGAATGGCAAGGTTGGGGAACAGCTTTGAAACCATCATTTGAACCAATAATAGTAGCAAGAAAACCATTTAAAGGTAGTTTAGTAGATAATGTAATAGAATATGGTGTTGGTGGAATAAATATAGATGAGTGTAGAGTTGGAAACGAAGAAAGATTTAATCCAAGTGCAACAATAGGAAAAGATGGTATTTATAATTGGAACACAACAACAAATGAAAATGAAGATTATAAAGGGCAAATTGTAAATGGTCGTTTTCCTGCAAATACAATACTAACTTATGATGAAACTGATTTCGATGAAGTATGTGGTGGATTTCCTAATACTAAAAGTGGTAAAAATGGAATAAGACAAAGTAATAGTCAAAATGTAAATTGTTATGGTAAAGGTATAGGAATAAAAGCAGGTATGAATAATGGAGAATATGGAGATAGTGGCAGTGCAAGTAGATATTTCTATTGTGCAAAAGCAAGTAAGAAAGATAGAGATGAGGGTTTAGATGAGTTTGAAGAAAAAACAGCAGGAGAATTACAAGGTGGAAGAAAAGAGGGAAGTGCAGGTTCTATAATGCAAAATGCAAATGGTGGAACAAGAGTTAATCCTTATGCAGGTGCAGGAATACCAAAAAAGAATGTTCATCCAACAGTAAAGCCAACAGAACTTATGCAATATTTAGTAAGATTAGTTAGTCCAGATGGTGCAACTATACTAGATTGTTTCAATGGTTCAGGTTCAACAGGCAAAGCAGTTATGTATGAAAATCGTGAAAGAAATAAAAATTACAAATACATAGGAATAGAACTAACAGAAGAATATTTACCAATAGCAAAAGCAAGAATTGAATATGTTATGAATAACAATATAGAAAAAGAAACTATTAAAGAAACAATAAATGATACCACTATGGAACAAACAACAATATTTGATATGATGTATCCTAAATACAAAATAAATAAACCTATAAGACTAATTGAGTTTTTTGCAGGATATGGTAGTCAAGCATTAGCATTAAAATATTTAGGAGTAGAATTCGAACATTGGAAAATATGTGAATGGGCAGTAAAATCAATACAAGCATATAAAGATATACATTTTGATAATATAAATTTTGATTTTAGTGGAGATTTAACAAAAGATAATTTAGTAAAAGTTTTATATGAACTTGGTATATCAAATAATTACAATGAACCTATGACTAAACAACAAATAGAAAGACTTAATATAAATCAGTTAAAAACTATTTGGAATAATATAGTAACTACTAAAAATTTAGTAAATATACAACAAGTAAAAGGTGAAAATTTAGAAATAGTAGATACAGATAAATATGATTATATTTTAACTTATTCATTTCCTTGTCAAGATTTATCACTAGCAGGGAAAGGTAAAGGAATGAGTGATACAAGTACAAGAAGTGGTATGTTATGGGAAGTAGAAAGAATACTTACTGAATGCCACAATTTAGGTACAATGCCACAAATACTTTTAATGGAGAATGTACCACAAGTACATGGTACTGATAATGTAGAAGATTTTAATAAATGGCAATTAAGACTTGAAGAATTGGGTTATAAAAACTATTGGCAAGATTTAATAGCAACTGATTATGGAATACCACAAACTAGAAACAGATGTTTTATGATTTCAATATTAGGTGATTATAGTTATCAATTCCCACCAAAGCAAGAATTAAAATTAAAGTTAAAAGATATGTTAGAAGATAATGTAAATGAAAAGTATTATTTAAGTAAAAAGATGATTGAAATTTTTACTAAAAATGAAGAAAAGCAAAAAGAAAAAGGAAATGGTCTTAGATTTAATGTAAGTGATGGAAATGTTATATCAAAAACCATTACTACTAATGCTGGAAATAGAATGGACGATAATTATATTAAAGTAATTCCTTTTGGAACATATTATACTTGGGAAGATTTACAAGGAAATATAAATACACAATGTTGTAGAGCTGCTGATGAAAATAGAAACGCTTTAACTGTAGCTTGTGCTAACACGGGAAATGTATTAACAAATTATAGAATAAGAAAATTAACACCAAGAGAATGTTTTAGATTAATGGGTGTAAAAGATGAAGATTATGAAAAATGTGCTAAAAATCAAAGTGATAGTTCGCTATATCATTTAGCTGGAGATTCAATAGTAGTAAATGTATTAATGGCAATATTTAAGGAATTAATTTAATACTTGAAAATATGATACAAATGTGGTACACTATACTTGAGGCGATGTATATGTACCTATCATCCAATAATCTTTTAAATATATATAGCCTTATATGGTAACAAGGGGACTTGTTGCCTTTTTATATGAAAAGAAGGGATTGTATGTTAGAAAAATATTTATGTGATATTGATTTTGTAGATATAAGATTTATAGATTGGGAATTAAAATATACAACAAGAGATGAGTTTATATTAAATGCAAAAACTATAAAGAAAGTATATAAGGCAATGGATTATAGACAAAAACAAATATACAAATGGTATTGTTATGCTAATATACATACTAATTTATATCAAAAGAATAAGATTTGGGATTATTTAAATGGAAGCATAGGATACAAAGAATGTATATGTGCATTGGAATATGATGGAACAAATTATAAAACAAAATGGGAGTGATAATAATGAAGTTTGAAATGAATGGTAGAACATTTATTATAAAAGAAGTAGACCAAAAATGGTTTTGGGAAGATGATGGTAAACTAAATGAAATGAATAACAGAGAACATTTTTTTGGAAGAACTAGTTTTAATGAACAAATGATTTGTTTAGACAAAAATATATCAGCAGAACAAAAAAGAAAAACATTATATCATGAATTATTACATTGTTATATAGGTATGTATATAGGATTTAGTGGAATTGGAGAACAAAATGAAGAGTTTGTATGTGATTTAACCGCTAATTCACATGATATAATACACAATATAGTAGAACAATATTTTAAAGAGGTGAAATAATGCCTGTAAGAAGAACTAAAAGTAGTGGATACAAATATAGCAAAAGTGGTAAAACATATTATGGTAAAGGTGCAAAAAGAAAAGCAATAAAACAAGGACAAGCAATTGCTATAAGTAAAAGAAAAAGGAAATAGTATCACACTTGATAAGAATTACATTTAATTGTAAAATATAAGAACAAAGAGAGGTGATATAGTGGCAAAAGCGAGTGATAATTTAATTCCACAAGCACATGTATTAACACTCGAAGAACAGTCGGCCGGTGGTAAAGCAAGTGGCGAAGCAAGAAGAAGAAAAGCCACTATGTTAGCCACATTAGATAAATGTTTAGATGGAATACCTGAAAATATATCAAAAGAAGAATTAAATATAGATAACTTAACACATCAAGAATTAGTTACTTTAGGATTAATTAAAGGTGCAGAGTTAGGTAATCCTAAAAATTATGAATTAATATTTAATATAATGCAAGACAAAGAAAACAAAGAAGAAGAAAATAATGTATATATAACAATACCAGCAAAAGATATAGCAAGTAGTTTTGTTGATGTTTATAGAGATATATTAAATAGAAAACACAGAGAATATTATTTTGAAGGTGGAAGAGGTAGTACAAAGTCATCCATTATAAGTGAAATAATAATAGAGTTATTAGAAAACAATTCTAATATGTGTTGTGTTGTATTAAGAAAAGTCAAGGACACTTTAAAGGATAGTGTCTTTTCACAGTTAGAATGGGCTATCAATACATTAGATGAAACATATCCAGGATTATCTAATAGATGGAAATTAACAAAGTCACCATTAGAAATGACTAATACAAACACAGGACAGAAGATATATTTTAGAGGTGCAGATGATTATGGCAAAATTAAATCGTTAAAGCCACCAAAAGATATGTATATTGGTATAACATGGTATGAAGAGTTTGACCAATTTAATGGAATGAATGAAGTTCGTAAAATAAATCAATCATTAATAAGAGGTGGTGATGACTTTATACAATTTTATTCATATAATACACCAGCAAGTACACAACATTTTGTAAACAAAGAAAAGATAATACCAAAGGACACTAGATTAGTTCATTTAAGTGATTATAGAAGTGTACCTATTGAATGGCTAGGACAAGCATTCATAGATGAAGCAGAATATTTAAAAGATATAAATGAGAAATTATATGAAAACGAATATTTAGGACTAATGACAGGTGATGGTGGTAATGTATTTGAAAATGTTGAATTAAGAACAATAACAGATGAAGAAATAAATAGTTTTGAATATATACAAATGGGAATTGACTTTGGTTGGTATCCAGACCCTCTTGCTTGGACTAAAATGTGTTATAATCCATCGCAAAGAACATTATATATATTTGATGAGTTTGTAATTAATAAAATGAGCAATCAAGATGTATGGGAATATTTACAGGGTAGCAAAAATGTAACAAATGATGATATAATTATTGCGGACAGTGCTGAGCCTAAGTCCATCGGCGATTTTAAAAGTTATGGAGCAAACATTCACCCTGCTGAAAAAGGTGCAGGAAGTGTTGCATATTCTATGAAATGGTTAGCAAGTTTATGTAAGATAATAATTGACCCTGAAAGATGCCCTAACACAGCAAGAGAGTTTACTGAATATGAATATGAACAGGACAAAGATGGCAATTATATAAGTGGTTATATTGATGCTAACAACCATTGCATCGACAGCGTACGCTATGGAACGAATAAAATATGGAAAAAGAAAGGACAATAAATTATGTTAAAGAATGTATGGATGTGGATATTACAAAATGTTTTTAAAGTACAAACACAAACAACACAAAAAGAAATAGATGATAATAGTAAATATGCTAGAATATATGAAAACATTGATAATATTAATTTCAATGCAATATTTAGTAATAAATTAGCAAATTATACTGTAAGCGACAGTAACTTAAATATAATCGGCGATAATAAAAGAGTTGATTTACTTAATGATGTAAATAAAAGTGTATGGAAAAGAGCAAAGAAAATAACATCAATGGGATTTGGTTATGGTGCAGTAGCAATTGTACCTTATGTTAAAGGTGGTAAGTTATATTATAATTTAGTACCACAAGATAGAATAACAATTGATGTTATGGATGGTGAATTAATAACAGGAGCAACTGTATTAGCAGAAAAGAAAGTTATAGGGGGAAATGTAAACACAAAAGTTTATTTGAGATGGACTAATTATCAAATAGAAAATAATAACTTAACAATAACACAACAATTTAGTGATGATAATGGAAGAAAGATACCAGCACCAACTTTTTGGCAAGATATACAAGAAGTTAAAGTAATAACAAATGTTGATAGAGTACCTTTTGGATTTATTAAATCACCAATAAATAATAGAAAAGCAAATGATAAGTATGGAGTTCCTATTACTTATGGATGTGATGCAACTATACTTGAAATAAAAGAAACAATGAAACAAATGATTAGAGAATATGAATTAAAAGAATGTTTTGTTGGTGCAGATATAACAATGTTTAAAGGAAATGATGCTTTACCAAGCACAGGACTATTTAAAAAGATAAATGCAGATAGTGATGATTTCTTTGAAGTGTTTGACCCTCAATTTAGAGATTATACAACTAGATTACAAGAATTATATAAGAGATTAGAACATGAAATAGGAACAAGTTATGGTATATTAAGTGAAGTTAGCACAGAACAAGCAACTGCAACTGAAATTAAAAAGAGTATGTATGATACATTTACAATATGTGATGATATGAGAACTAATATTGAAAAAGGAATGGAAGATTTCTATTATGCTTGTAATGTATTAGCAAATGCTTATAATTTATCACCACAAGGAGATTATGAATTAGATTTTGATTGGAGTTATAGCTTATTAGAAGATACATCAACAGAATGGACACAATTAACTTATGCAAATAATAAAGGTATAATAAGTGATGTTGAAATAAGACAATGGCTAAAACCAGAAGAAAGTTTAGAAGAAGCACAAAAGAGTTTAGATGAAATAAGAGCAAATCAACCTAAAATTGAAGATATATTAAATATAAATGAAGAGTAGGTGATTAACCTATGATAAATGAAAAGGAAATAGAACAATTAATAGAACGATTAGTAGATAGAATAGAAAAAACCAATACAATATTTTTAGAAAGTATTGGTTCTTCTTTGAAAGAGATAAGTACATTAACACCAAGTAAAGCACAACAATTAGTACAGATATTAAAATATGGTGGTAATTATGAAGAAATAATAGAAAAGATTTCTAAAATAACAAATTTAAATATAAGTGATATAGATAGTATATTCTCTAATTATGCAAAAAAAGACCAATATTTTTATGAAAAGTTTTATAAGTATAAAGATATACCTTTTACTCCTTTTGATGAAAATATGGCTTTAAAAAGGCAAACTATGGCATTATCTAACATAGTTAAGAATGAAATGTATAATTATGCTAGAAGTAATGTATTAGGTTATACAATAAAAGATATAAATGGTAAAACAAAGTTTTTAGGATTAAGAGAAACATATAATAGATTATTAGATGATGCTTTATTAAATGTAGGGCAAGGCAAACAAACATTTGATAGTGCTATGAGTAATATATTAAGAGAAATAGGAAACAGTGGATTAAAAACACTTAACTATGAAAGTGGTAGAAATATAAGATTAGATAGTGTTATAAGAATGCACTTACAAAGTAGATTAAGAGAATTACATAATGAAAATCAAAAAATAATAGGTGATGAAATAGAAGCAGATGGAGTAGAAATATCTGTTCATAGCAATCCTGCAATAGACCATGCAGATGTTCAAGGTAGACAATTTAGCAATGTTGAGTTTGATAAATTAAATAATGGTGGAGTTGCTATGGATTATAAAGGAAGACATTATAGTTTAGACCACGATGCAAAGAATGGTTATAGACCTATTAGTGAAATGAATTGCTATCATTACATATTTAGTATTGTATTAGGAGTAAGTAAACCTGAATATAGTGATGAACAATTACAACAAATAAAAGATAACAATGAAAAAGGATTTGATTTTGATGGTAAACATTATACTAATTATGAAGGAACACAATTACAAAGAAGATTAGAAACTGAAATAAGAAAACAAAAAGATACACAAATATTAGCGGTTGCTAGTGATAATAAGGAATTAATAAGTCAATCACAAAGTAATATAACAAAATTAACAAGAAAATATAAAGAATTATCTAAAATAAGTGGATTACCAACAAAAGCAGATAGATTAAGAGTTACAGGATATAGAAGGAAGAAGGTATCTTAATGTATAAATTATACGGATATATACCTGAATTAAAATTAATTAAGACAGATAAAAATGAAGAAAAGATAATAGATACAATAGCAAAACTTATTCATAAAGTAGAAAGAATACAATTTATGATAGTATCAATGACAGAATGTGGGCCTTATGTAAGAACAATATTAAGTGATAGAGATTTTATGGATTACATACAAGAATATGTAAAAAACAACAAACCATTAACAAGGAGGTTAAAGAAATGAGTTTATATAAGTTATTTAAAAATGGAAATGTAAAAGTGTTATTAGATATGTCTTATTATTTAGATGATATTATAGAAAGTTTAGGTTATTGTATAGATTGTAATGGAATAGATTATACTATAACAGAAAACGAAAAAGAATATGCACATATAAGAAGTGTAGAAGATTATGTTAGATTAAGATATATAGATAATCCAAAACAATTGAAATTAGAAAAATAATATGATATAATTTATTTGTAGTTATTAATTTAACTACAACACCGCTTTATATGTTACTCCTTTGTGAGTAGCATTAGGGTAAATATATTAACGTGACTATAAGTCATACATCTCTTATGTTAGTATATTTGCTCTAATGGTATTCATAATGGATACCGAGATACACTTTTATTGTAAAGTGTTATTCTCTGCTCAGATGATTTTTTGTTGAATGCTATCTATTTATAGGTAGCATTGAGTAGATAGTTTTAAGTAGTAGTGATTTGTAGAATACCACGAGTGGTTGGCTACTGTATTATTGTGGAAATTCTACCTACAATAATCATCTATCTATTCAATGGTGCTTATAAAAGCGCTAGTGCAATTATTTGTTCTGTGAACACCTACTCTTCAATGAATAGGTGCTTTTTTTTATGTAAAGTTTACATTTTAACAATAAATTAATTTACATTTCTATAAAAAAGTGTTATAATTAATATAGTAGAGAGGAGATAGGTATATATGAAATTAAGAATATGGGTAGAAGTATTATTATTAATAATTACAGGAATAGCATTTGTTATATTTGCTAGTGATACAGATAATATGATATTATTTTTTATATCAAAGATTGTAAGTTTAATAGTAATGTGTACTAATTTATTGATAATTGATAAATATGGCAGATTAATAAAATAATTAATTAAGTATTTTATATAATGTTCGCACAGGGTTGCGGACTTTTTTAATTATGGTATAATATAATTAAGTTCTGTATTGAATGACTTGGGACACGATAAAGTGTAATGAGTTGGGCGAAGGAGGATTAAAATATGGACGAAAAAGTTGAAACAACAAATGAAGTACAAGAAGCAAAGGAAGTTAAAACCTTTGATGAAATATTAAAGGAGGAAAACTACCAAGCAGAGTTTGACAGAAGAGTTCAAAAAGCAATTGCTACTGCTAAATCAAAATGGGAACCAAAGACCATAGAGAAACAAGATAGCAAGGATGACACTGATTTGAAAAAGGAGTTAGAAGCATTAAAACAACAAATCGCCGATAAAGAAAAGAAAGAACAAGAAATAGCAAAAGACAATGCACTAACAAAAGACATTATGGAAGTATTTGGAGATAAAGAGTTTATAAACGAATACACTAAAACTGCTATTATGAATGAAATAAAAGCTGTCTATAATAGCGAAGATAATGTTAAGAGTGTAAATGACATTTTTAAAGAAGTAATAAAAGATAAGAATGATATTTTCACAAATCCTAATCAAGTTCAGGACATGCCAAGTATTGAAGACAGCGAAGAAAGAAACGAAACTAAACAAATGCCAGAATTATGGTAAAAAATAGAAAAGGAGAGTGAACAATTATGGCAAGATTAGATAGTTTAAGTATTGACCTTGTAACAACAGGTAAAGACAAACTTGCTGAAGAATATGGAAAAGTTATTGATAACTTACAACATGTTACTTTAGCATCACAATTAAAAAACACAGACTTATCAGGAGACCCTACATCTGGTACAGTTGAAGCAAAGAGATTTGCAAATAAAGTAGGAAAAGCATATGGAAGTGCAAGAACAGCAGGTAAAGGTGATTATATTGAAGCAGACCCTGTTGTAATTTCAATCAATGATAATACTGAATACATTGAAGAAGTAGAAGAAAAAGATTTAAGAACATACGGAGTAGATGGATTAATTGCAAGAAGAACTAAAAATCATCAAGATGGATTAGCAGTTGAATTAGATACTAAATTCTTTAGTGAAGCAGTTACTGCTGGTACTTCATTCACTGCAACAGGAACTCCAACAATTGATGATGAAATTGAAGAAGCAATCCAAACAATTGAAACAACTAAAAATAGTTATGTAAATGGTGTACCTCGTAATATGATTGAAGTAGTTATGTCACCAGCATACTATGGTAAATTAAGAAATAAAATTAATTCTATTTCTAATTCAAATAATTTAGGAGTAGTACCAAATTGGGAAGGTGGAACATTTAATAATGCTAACATTTATTCAAGTGTTTTCTTACCAAGTGGAGTTAATTATGTAGTTATGGTTAAAGGAGCAGTTGCTCAACCTGTAATGACTTCAATAATGAACCCTGAAAAAGTACAATTATCTGATGCAACAGCATTCGGTTTATTTGCATACAAAGGAACTAAAGCAGTTACTCCAGATTTAATTATCTATAACGGAACACCTGCTAGTTTATAATATAAAGGAGGCATATTATGACATTTGAAGGACAATATTTAACTAAACAAGAATATATTGCTTTAGGTGGTAGTTCTACAATTGGCGATATGCCTTTTAATTTATTAGAATATGAAGCAAGAAGACAAATTGATATATATACATTCAACAGAGTTAAAAAATTAAAAACAGTACCACAAGAAGTAAAGATATGTGAATATAATTTGATAAATAGTATAGAAACATTTGCAAGTGCTACTGATAGTGTTGCAAGTGGTGGAAATATTAAAAGTGAAAATACAGATGGTTATTCTATTAGTTATGTAAGTGCTAGTGAGATAAGCGATGTCGTTAAATCAAGACAAAAAGAAATAGAAGATATAATAAGAACTTATTTACTAGAAGTTATAATTGATGGAGAACATTTAATGTATTGTGGAGTTAAATGATAACTAATTCAAGTTTAACTATTTATCATAAAGATGGATTAGATGTATCAACACATTTAGAGAAATGGACTAGACACAATTATAGTAAGGTATGGTTTTTTGGTGGAAAGGGTGCAGGTATTAATAAAGGTTATGATAATGCGAACGATGTTCAAGTTAGAATACCTTATGACCAAAATAGTGGATTAAGTATAGATAATTTTGCTATTGGTGATATTATAGTAAAAGGCACTCTTGAAACTGATATTGAAACACAAGATGATTTATCTAGTTATCAAATATACAATATTACAAGCATAAATAATAATGATTTTGGTAATAATAAGCATATACATTTAGGAGGTAAATAATGCCTGTTAAAATGCAACCTACGAGTGTTATAAAAGCACATTTAGGAATAGAACCAAATGGAAGAGTACAAAGATATTTTACACATAGATGTAGAACATACATGGATAAGTATGTACCACAAGACACAGGTGATTTAAGAACAATAGTTGATGAAGAACCTGATAGAATAATTTATGATAGTCCTTATGCACATGCACAATATGTTGGATTTACAAAAGGACCTGTTAGAAATTATACTACTCCAGGAACAGGACCATATTGGGATAAAAGAATGTGGAGTGCAGAAAGTCAAGATGTTGTAAAAGAAGTACAAGATTATATTAATCGTGGAGGGTAATAATGAGTGTAAATGATTTAAGAATATCAAAATTAAGATTATATTTATTTGAAGTTATAAACACTTTACAAAGTAATACTAATTATCAAATAAATGCAAATATGTTAAGTAATAAGATAGATGATTATTCACTAGATAAAATACCTACTGAAAGTGTAGTTGAAAGTTGGATAACAGGTGATGAGATACATAAAGATGTTTATTCATTTAGAAGTCGTAAATCATATTCACAAGATACAATTGTAAATCTTAAAAATGTTGGATTTTTTGAACAATTTGAAAATGCTATAAAGACTAATAATTATGAAGGCATTTTGCCTGAAATAAATGGTATAGAAAGTATAGAATGTTTAAATTGTGCTACTATGAATAGTACAGATGGTAAACAAGCAGAATTTGACATTCAAATACAAATAACATATAGAAATCAAGAAGGAGAGGTAATAAGTCTATGAAAATAATTGCTAAAGTAGATTTTGTTGCTAATAATGAACAATATATTAAAGGTGATGAAATAAAAGAATTAAATTATAATCAAATAGTTAAATTAAATGAATTAGGATTTATTGAACCTCTTACATTCAAAGATTTAACTATAATAAAAAGAGAATTAGAAAATAAAGGTAAGGAGGAAAGATTATAATGGCAAGTTATGTACCTGAAAATATAGAAAAAATCAAAAGAAGTCAATTCTTAACATATCTTAATACAGGAACTTCTGCTAATCCTACTTGGAGTGTTCTAGGAGTTGGAATTACTGAATATGGTATTGATTACAACCCACAAGTAGACACAGAAAAATGGATTATAGAAGATAATGCAAGAAATGACCATTCATCTAATGAAAAACAATCTAGTGTAACACAAAAATGTTATAAAGGTGATGCTGTATTTGAATTTATTAATGGCGCAAGAGACCAATTAAATTTCAAAGCACAAGTATTAGATATTGATAGATGGAATGGAACAGGAACAACTTATCCTGCTAAAAAGAATGATGTTATGATAACAATAAATAGTTATATGGGTGAAAATGCAGAAATTGAATACACAATTTATTACGATGGTGATGCAACAGAAGGAACTGTAACATTTGCAGGAACTACACCATCATTCACACCAACAACAAGTTTATAATAAACCTATGAGGGTTAGAGGGTATTAGCCCTTTAACTCTTATTTTAATTTTAGAAAGAAAGAGGAGATAATAATATGAAAGACAATGTTATTAAGTTAAATGAAAGTGATGTCTTAACACTTAAAATTGAGACAAGTGATGGAAAGGCAACAGGAGAATGTTTGATATTTGATTTAGCAGACATTGAATTGCCTTTAAGATACCAAGAATTAATTGAAAAAGATAAAAAAAATAAAGAATATTTAAAAAATCAAATGTTGATTATAGATAAAAGAGAAGATGTAAAAGGAAAAAAATTATTAAGTAAAAATGAAGAAGATAAAATAAGAGCCTTAAATGATTTTTTTGTAAAAGAAGTTGAAGTCTATAATATGTTTCTAGGACCAAGAGGAGTTGAAAAACTTTTAAATGGTCGTAAGTTTACTTGGACAACATTAGAAGAAATTGATGAAATTATTGAAAAACAAATTGCACCACATATTGAAATTAATATGAAATCTATTACAGATAAGATTAAGAATAAATATACAGATGCAGTTAAGAAAAGTCAAGAAGTTGAAGTGATAGAATAATGGCATGTATAAAGAAGATACAAATAGATGATACTATTTATACTGCTAATACTGATTTTAGAATTGCTATAAGATGTAATGAAATTGCACAAGATAATACAATAGGTGATTATGAACGTGTTTTAGGTATCATTTGCACGATGTTTGGTCCTGATGCGATAGATAACCCACAACACCATGAAAAGTTGCTAAAATGGGTTCAAAATTATCTTTCATGCGGTAAAGAGATAGAAGATACAAAAGAACAACCTGATATGGATTATATTGAAGATATGGATTATATAGAAGCAAGTTTTATGAGTGATTTCAATATTGATTTAGAAAATGAAGAAATGGATTGGCAAAAGTTTAATAAACTTATAAATGGTTTATCTAATAGCGAGTTAGGCAATTGTTGTGTTTTAAATCGTGTAAGAAACTTACGAAATTTAGATTTAAGTACAATAAAAGATAGTAAAGAAAGACAAAAATTAGCAAAAGTAAAAGAACAAGTAGCATTAAAGAAATATAGTAAAGAATATAACTTAACAAAAGAACAAGAAGAAAGTATGAATAGATTAAATGAAATACTTGGATTATAGAAAGGAGGGTTCTTTATGCAAAATAAATTAATAATAGGAACAGAATTAGATACTAAATCATTTGAAAAGCAAATAGAAAAAGTAGAACAAAGATTACAGAAAATAGATTTTATGTTATCAAAAAGAAAAGAATTACATTTATCTGATGAAAGTATAAAAAAATATGAATTAGAAGCAGAAAAATTAAATAATCAATTAGTAGGATTATATCAAAAACAATCAAAGATAAATCAACAAGGTTTTTCAAATATACAACAATCAATAGATAATGTTGGTAATTCTATGGGTAATGTTATTAAAAAGGTTGCTAAATGGGGACTTGCTGTATTTGGAGTAAGAAGTATGTATTTAGGAATAAGACAAGCAGTATCACAAATAATGCAAGAAGATGAAAATTTAAAATATCAAATAGATTATATGAAATTTGCAGTAGGTCAAGCAATAAAACCTGTTGTAGAATGGATAGTAAATTTAGTACATCAAATATTAGTATGGTTAGGTGCTATAATTAAAATATTATTTGGTATTAATATATTTGCAAATGCAACAGCAAGTAATTTTAAAAAAGCAAATGGTAGTGCTAAACAATTAAAGAAAACATTATCTGGATTTGATGAAATGAATATTCTTAATGAAGATGGTTCAACAGGAGTTGCAGGAAATATAGGTAAAGCATTAGATGGATTTGGTGATATAGCAAAACAAGTTGATGAATTAGCAGAAAAACTAAAACCTTTTGAAGATGAAATAAAAGCAATAGCAATAATTGCTGCAGGAATATTTGGTGTTAAAATGATTAGTGACATGATTTCAGGCATTGGAACATTAATTGGTGCTAAAGGATTAGGAAAATTAGGTTTAACATTAGGTGAATTAGCAGCAATTGCTGGTGGAATAATTATAACTACAATAATAGCCGCGAAAGTATGGCAAGAAGCACAACAATTGAAAGAAGAAATTGATAAAATTAATGAAGCAGGAAAAAAAGGTCAAAAAGAATGGCTTAAAAATGAAGAAGATATTAATACAATAATTAATACACAAAATGTAAATAGAACTGCTGCAAATACATTATTAGAACAATCAAACGATTGGTTGCATAAAATTTTTGGTTGGGATAAAAAAGATTTAGAAACAGTACAAGCAACTAGCGAAAATATTAGTGGGCAAATAGTAAAAGAAATAGAATTATACAAGAAAAAAGTAAAAACGGAAGGAATAACAGATGAAACAAAACAACAAGAACAACAAATAAAAGAACAAATAATAGAACAATATTTATGGAATTTAAAAGTAATTGATAAATTAGAAGAAGCAGGAATTGATACATCTAAGATTAAAGAATTAAATAAAGGATTATTGCAAAATTATCAAGATATGGGTGGAGAAGTACAAGAAGTAAAAGATGAATTAGGAAATATTAATAAAATAAAATTTGATGAAAAAGTAATCACTATTAGTGCTGACACTTCAAAAGCAAAAAAATCCTTAGGAGATTTAGGTGCTTCAATAGCAAATGCAGGTGCAAGTTTAGCAGAGTCAATAAGAAAAAGATATGGTGCAAAAGGAATGTTATATACACCACCAAAATTAGCAGTAGGAGGTATTATTAATCAACCTGGAAGGGGAGTACCTATCGGAAGTGCTTATGGTGGAGAAAGAGGTATGGAAGGAGTTATTCCTCTAACAGATAGTCAGCAAATGGCATTATTAGGTGAAGCAATAGGAAAATATATAAATGTTAATATAACTAATGTAACTGAATTAGACGGAAGACAAATTGCTAGAAAGGTAGACAAAATACAACAAAACAATAATTTTGTCTTAAATAGGTGATAAATATGTTTACAAATAAAAATGCAATAACAGTAAATGGAGTAAATATAGGGCAATATTTAGTAGAAGTTAAGTATGGATTTAATAAATTATGGTCACAAGATAGTGGTAGAAATTTAGCAGGAAGAATGACAGGTACATTGATAGGAATATTCCCTAAACTAACTTTACAATTTAGAAAACTAACAAAAAGTGAAATGGAAGTAATAGCGCCTTTATTAGATAGAGAAAGCCAAACTGTATCTTATTATGACCCTACATTACATAGAATGAATACAATGACTACTTATGCAGGAGATTGGGAAAATATAAATAAAAAGATAATAAGTGGTAGTGGTAAAAATGAAGGATTTAGTTGTTCTTTAATAGCAGTAAGTAGGAGGTAGTCTATGATAGCAAGAACAAGTGATTTTAAAGATGAAATATCAAAGTTAGCAAGACAAATAGATTTTAAATTAAATCTATATATGAATGATAAATTAATAACACAAGATGGTAAGTTTATAATGACAGAAGCAAATAATCATTTAATAGTAGAACAATTAGATACAACAGAAGTAGATGAAACTATACAAGGTGAAGATGTTTATAATGTAACTGTATCTAATGTTGGTACTATGTTATCAACAATGATGAAAGAAATAGATTTTGAAATAAGAGATGAATTAAGAATTGGTGATATAGTAGATTGCAACTTTGGATTAAAAATTAATAAATATAGTGAAACTACTGATACAAAATATCAAGATGAAAAAGATTATTATAAATTAGAAAATGATATATATGTATTATTAGTTAAAGGAACAGATTATAATATTGGTGATGATATAGAAGATACTATATATGAGTTTACACCTGAATATGAATGGATTAATTATGGTAAATATATAATACATACAAAAGAATATAATGAAGATACAAATACTTATACTTATGTTTCTTATGATAGTATGTTATTAAGTATGATAACATTTGATGATAGAAGTTTAGTAGAAAATGTAAGTGTTAAAACAGCAATAGAAAATATATGTAATAAAGTAGGATTAAGTGTAAATATAACAGCACAAGATGAGATAGATTTACCTAATTTAAGTAAAATTATACACCAAGATACATTTAAAGATATAGAAATGACTTATAGAGATGTATTAGATATGATATGTCAATGTTTAGGTATATCAATGATAAGTAATAATAAAGAATTATATTTAAAAAGATTTAATAAAACAGCAGTAGATAGTTTTGATGAAAATTATTTAAAAGATACTAATGTAATCTTTGGGCAAAAATATGGACCTATTAATAGTGTTGTATTAAGTAGAAGTGAAGATAATGATAATTTATACAGAAAAGATGACCAAAGTATAGCATTAAATGGATTACATGAGTTTAAAATAAAAGATAATTTAATAATGTTATATGATGATAGAGAAGATTATATAAATGAAATATTTGATGAATTACATAACATTGAATATTATGAAAATGATTTTGATAGCACAGGTATAACATATTTAGAATGGTTAGATTTTTATAATATAACAAGAGGAGATAAAACATATAATTGTTTAATGTTAAATGATGAAATAAAAATAAATCAAGGTTTAGAAGAACATATATATACAGAAGTACCAGAAGAAGCAACAACAGATTATAAAACAGCAGGAAAAACAGATAAAGAAGTATCATTTATAGTAGATAAACAACAAGGTGAAATTAAATCAAGAGTATCACAAGACGATTTAGAAAGTGTTGTAGAACAAACAGCAAATGCAATAGGATTAAGTGTATCACAATTTGAAGATGGAGAACAAGTTAGTGGAGCAACAATATTAGCACAAATAAATGATGATAGTAGTGCAGTACAAATAGATGCAGATAAAATAAATCTTAATGGAGTTATAACTGCTAACAATAATTTTAAAATATTAAATGATGGTTCTATGGAAGCAAAAAATGGTAAATTTATAGATGGATATATACAAATAAAATCAGATAGTCCTGCTATATTTTTAAATTCTTTTGACAATAATTATGAAACAACAATATCCAAATCTGGATATTCAACAAAATATAATGGTAATAATAGTTCTGCTATTTATATAAATGCTAATAATCCTAGTGGCATAGGAAATACGCCTGATATTCAACTATATTCCTATTATGGACAAACATTAGATACTAATTATGGATGTAGTATAGACGCTAATGGTATAGGTGCTTGGCATTATAATTCTGATGGTACGCAATTATCAAGGTCAATACTTTCATCTACACAAGTTCGTTCACCAAGTATAGTAGATGAAAGTAGAGAAGAAATAAAGAAAAATTTTGAAAAATTAGATAGTGGGTTAAATATAATTAAAGACATAGATATATATAAATATAATTATATTCACCAAGAAGATAATGGTAAAAAGCATATAGGATTTATAATTGGAAAAGATTATAATTATTCAAAAGAAATTACTTCTTTAGATGAAAATAACGAAGAAGTTGGTGCGGATTTATATTCATTTATAAGTGTATGTTGCAAAGCAATACAAGAACAACAAGAACAAATAGATGAATTAAAACAAAGAATAGAAAAATTAGAAAATGACAGCATTGCAGAAAAATAAAATATAAATTATAATTAAAAAGGAGGAAA
>Ga0265298_10003494_pt1 | contig 20725 bp, 12 predicted proteins | sample AusTroGonzalo_MG_3_FD_193486 | JGI IMG/M metagenome (GOLD analysis project Ga0265298, IMG submission 193486) | Bovine rumen microbial communities from tropical cattle in Woodstock, Queensland, Australia - Gonzalo_01 | ecosystem: Host-associated > Mammals > Digestive system > Stomach > Rumen ... | reverse complement strand
TATTTATTTTATTCACTACTAGTTCGTTAAAATACAAGGGGAGAGAAAACAGGCGGGAGCCGGTAGCGGCTCCGGGAAGAGGAGAACAGAATGAGTGGAAAAATCCGTATTGGGCTGGTAACGGCGCTGGTTTGTCTGATGACAGTGATGCCGGCACTGGCGGCGGGTGTATTTCTGTTTACGGAAAAGAGCGTAACGCTACATGAAGGGGAAAGCTATCAGGCTATCCTGAAGCGGAGCGGCGTCTATGACGGAGACGGAATTATTACCTATTCCAGCAGTAAGCCCGGGGTCGCGACGGTGAGCGAGGATGGGACAATCACCGCAGGAAGCAAGGGAGATGCCGTGATCTATGCCTCACTGGAACGGAACGGAAAACGGGTCGGCAGGGCGCAGATAAACGTAAAAGTTGTTCGCGGGGTTAAGAAGGTCACCCTCAGCACAGCGGGACTGGCGATCTATGAACCGGACGATCCTGCAATCACTCCGTTGCTGGAGGAAGAACTGGAATATAAGGTCATTGCGGTGGCTGCGGGATCGACAGTCAATCTTTCCGCGGTATGTACTCCGATGGACGCAAGCAACAAGACGGTTCGGTTTACGACAGACGACGAAGGCGTCGCGAGGGTTATGAACAACAAAGCACTCAAGGCTATTCAGCGAGGAGAGTGCGACATGACCATGACCAGTGCGGACAACCCGGAAGCAACGGAGACTTTCAGAATCCTGGTAACCCAGCCGGTGAAATCCATCCAGATCCAGGCGGAGAATAAAACAGTGGCGAGCGGATTAACGATCCGACTGACAGGAGAATGCCAACCGGCAGACGCCTCCATCAAGGGTATTGTTTGGGCATCGAAAAACCCACAGATTGCCAGCGTGGACTCGAACGGGAACGTAACCGGACTGAAACGCGGAAATGCCGTGATTACAGCAACCGCAGCTGACGGATCCGGGGCAAAAGGAAACATTACGATCTCAGTGATCCAGCCGGTAACAGGGCTGAGAATCAGTCCTGCGGAGATCCGGGTAACAACCGGACGGTATACACAGGCGAAGGTGACGGTACAGCCGGCCGACGCCAGTGACAAGAGCGTGACCTGGACGAGTTCGGATGAGCGCATCGCGACCGTAGTGAACGGCAGGGTCACCGGCCAGAAGGCCGGCACATGCACGGTGACCTGCGCGAGCAAAACGAACCCTGAGATAACCGCAAGTGCCACGGTAATCGTGAGCCAGCTGGTGACGAGAATCGAATTTACGAATCAGAAGGACGAGCTGAGTTTCCGGACGGGAGAGAAACTGCAGTTACAGTGGGAAGTTCTGCCGGACGATGCGACGGATACGGCTGTGACATTCAAAAGTGCCCATCCGAAAATAGCAACCGTGGACAGTAACGGCATGCTTACGGCAATCAGCAGGGGTACAGCGACCATTTACGCGACGGCTCAGGATGCATCCAAAAGACAGGCCGCCGTCAGGGTGACGGTAATCCAGCCGGTGACGGGCGTAGAGATGCAAAACCCGCTGTATTATGTACAGCTTGGTTGGAGCGGGAACGTCCGCGCCATCGTGCAGCCCCGAAATGCCAACAACCAAAGAGTATACTGGTCCAGCGAAGACGAAGATATTGCAACGATCCGATCCAACGGCACAAGCACAGGGCATGTGCAGGGGAACCGGAGAGGAAGGACGACGATCACAGCCTGTACGGAAGACGGTGGTTTTACCGCTCAGGCCGATGTACGAGTCGGGAACTTCAATGAAGCTGTGATGGTTGAGGGACTGGATGTAAGCGACAACAACCAGATCAGGATCGTACTTCGGAATATGAGTGACGATATCACGCTGCAGAATATCTACTACACGATTGAATGTTTTGACTGGAGCGGGAACCCAATTGTCTGCAATACGGATGAGGAAAGTACATTCTTTACCGGCTACTATCCCTTTGAGGTGCTGCCGAGAGAGAGAACGGTTCATGGATGCTTCCGGTTCCAGAATTATATGATTGACGAGCCATTGGGAATGGTGATCCTGACGGTTACCGGGTGGAGGGATATTGACGGGGTGACCTGGACGATTCCGGAGAGCGAACGCGTACCGAGACAGTGGGTAAGTATGGATTAATAAGGGCCTTTTCGATTACACAAGGAGATCTTTCGGCCTCAGCAGACGCAGAATACAATAAGTAAGCAAAAGGATAAAGCAAGGACTATTTTGGTATGGCTGACATAGTAGTTATCGGCGCAGGGCATGCCGGGTGCGAAGCAGCGCTGGCGGCAGCGAGGATGGGAATCGATACACTTCTTCTGACATTGAATATGGACGGTATTGCCCTGATGGCCTGCAATCCCGTGATCGGCGGAAGCGCAAAGGGACATCTGGTAAGGGAACTGGATGCGCTGGGCGGAGAAATGGGACTGGCGATTGACGATACATTTCTGCAGAGCCGGATGCTGAACATGGGCAAGGGACCGGCGGTACATTCTCTTCGGGCTCAGGCAGACAAACAGGCATACCAGAACCGGATGCGCAGAGCACTGATGACTACCGCAAATCTGACGGTACGACAGGGAGAAGTTGCGTCCATCGAAACGGAGAACGACAGGGTGACGGCGGTGACAACGGTTACAGGGGCAAGGATTCCCTGCAAGGCAGTGATTGCCGCCACCGGCGTATATCTGAAGGGAAGCATCATTATCGGCGAGCACCGACATGACGGCGGACCGCAGGGGTTGATGAACGCTTCGGAACTGTCCGGGAGTTTACAGGAACTGGGCTTCGAACTGCGACGGTATAAGACAGGTACACCGGCGAGAGTCGACGTGCGGACGATTGACTTCGACGAAATGGAAGAACAGCATGGTGACGAGCCGGTGATTCCCTTCTCCTTTCTGACGGACCGAAAGCTTGAGAACACCTACAGCTGCTACCTGACCTGGACAACGGAGGAAACGCACAGGATCATTCTGGACAACCTTCACAGGGCACCGCTGTACAGCGGGAAAATCCACGGAATCGGACCGAGATACTGCCCGAGTATCGAGGATAAGGTAGTGCGCTTTGCGGACAAGAACCGGCATCAGATTTTCCTGGAGCCGGAGGGAAAAGAAAGCCGGGAATGGTATGTACAGGGCATGAGCACGAGCATGCCGGAGGATGTTCAGTGGGCTATGTACCGGACGATTCCGGGATTGAAACGGTGCGAGTTTACGAGGCTGGGTTACGCAATCGAATACGACTGTATTGACAGCCGGGAATTGCGACCGACGATGGAGAGCCTGCGTATCGGCGGATTATTCTTTGCCGGGCAGATCAACGGGACAAGCGGATACGAGGAAGCTGCCGGGCAGGGCCTTCTGGCGGGTATAAACGCGGCGCTGACCCTGCAGGGACGCGAGCCTGTAATCCTGACCCGTGATATGGCTTATATCGGCGTAATGACAGATGATCTGACCACAAAGGGAACGGACGAGCCCTATCGAATGATGACATCCAGGGCAGAGCACCGGCTGCATCTGCGACAGGATAATGCGGACCTGCGGCTGACGGAGATCGGTTATCAGATCGGACTGACAGGACCAGAGCGCCTGAGAAGGATGCTGAAAAAAAAGGAAGAGACTGAGAAACTGCTGCAGGAACTGCGTACAACGCGATTCGCACCGGGTCCGGCGCTGAATGCGCTGCTGACGGGCAAAGGACAGCCGGAAACCAACGGAAGCCAGACCGCGGAAGACCTGCTGAAGCGGCCGGAGATCAGTATGAAAGAACTGGCTGAATTACATCCGGGATGGGAGAAAGTTTCACCGGCGGCAGCGGAGCAGGCGGAGATTCAGGTAAAGTATGCCGGATATCTTGAAAAACAAGCACATCTGATCGAGCGGGCGAGGGAAATGGAGGAGACAAGGCTGGCACCGGACATTCCGTATGAGAAAATTGAGCATCTGAGACTGGAGGCAAGGCAGAAACTGGCAAGACAAAAGCCGGTGAGCCTTGGGGCTGCCGGGAGGATTCCCGGAGTCAATCCGGCGGATGTGGCGGTTCTGGCGGTATGGCTGGAAAAAGAAAAGCGGAAGCAGAAAACTGACGAGGCATCTTAATACCCCGCCAGTTTTTATCTGGGTTTAATCGTAATTTCGTCTCGGAAGCTCAATGCCGTATTCACAGGCGGTGGATTCGAGAATATCCAGCGCCTTTTCAATCTGCTCGGGTTTGTGCTCACTGATTACACAGAAGCGGAGACGGGCCTTCCCTTTGGGTACGGCGGGATACATGGCAGGCGGGACAGAAACGCCGCGCTTTTTCAACTCATTGGAGAGGAACCAGGCATCCTCATCCTTGCCGACAAGAACCGGCAGAACGGCCGTTTCGCCAGCGAGGCAGATATCCAGGTGACGACGTTTCGCACTTTCGGTAAAGGTACGAATCGCGGTACGAAGATGCTCCATAATTTCCGGATGGGAACGAAGCGTCCGAATCGCTTCCAGGGATCCCGCGGCCAGAGCGGGAGAGATGCCGACGCTGAAGACGAAGCCGGGCATATTGTAACGCAGATAATCAATGAGACATTTTTTCCCGGCCAGATAGCCGCCGCAGGTTCCCAGACCTTTCGAGAGGGTACCGTACTTGATGTCAATATCATCAGGAGCGAGGCCGAAGTATTCATCCACACCGCCTCCGGTTTTCCCAATCACGCAGGCACTGTGGGCTTCGTCCACCATAAGGAAACAGCCGTATTCCTTCTTGATGCGTACAAAGTCCGGGACAGGGGCGATATCGCCGTCCATGCTGTAAGCTCCTTCGATGACGATAAGCACCTTTTCATAATAGGCACGCTGATTTCTCAGGATGGATTCCAGAGCAGCCACATCACTGTGGGGGAAGGGCCGGGAAGTCGCATCGCTGAGCTTGCAGCCCTGCTCAATAGAATTATGAGCTAGGGCATCATAAAGGATCAGGTCATTTTTGCCGCAGAAATTGCCAACGAAAGTCACGTTTGTGGAATGACCGCCGACGCAGACGACGGCATCTTCCGTATGCTTCCAGTCTGCTATCTCCCTTTCCAGATCCTTGTGGACCTGCTTTTCACCGGCGAGAAGCCGGCTGCCGCTGGCACTGGTGCCGTATTTATCGATTGCGGCTTTGGCGGCATCCTTTACCTCCCTGCGACCGGACATGCCGACATAGTTATAACTGCCGAACTCCAGGACTTCCTTTCCGTCAATGATGCCGGTATCCAACAGGGGAGACTCATGGGTAACGAAATAGGGATTGTCCCCATTGCCGACCAGAGCGGTTTGCCGTTCCAGAAAATGCTGGTATTCAGGAGAATCCTCAAAGCGGATGATCGGGCGGACAGGGATGCGTTCTTTGGATTTCGGCGTATCAGAGGTGCCGTCCAGCAGATTTTCCACAACGCGGGTCATGTTTGCAACGGTGGCACACTGTCCGTACTGTTCGGCGGGAATCGTGATCCCCCATTCTTCCTCGGCTTTCAGAGCAATGGAGAGCACCTGGAGGCTGTCACCCTGCAGATCCTCGATAAAACTGGCGTTATCCGTGATCTCGCTTTCAGAAATTTCCAGGGCTTCAGCATACATGGCCCTGACTTTGCGAAGAATTTCGTCATGACGGGCGGTGTCAGGAGAAACACTGGCAACGGATGCTACCTCGGCACCGGCGCTGCCGGCATGGAGATCCAGCTCGCGGTAGGGGAGATCACCTTCCTCATACAGGCGCTTCAGTTCGATCCGTTTGACCTTGATGCCATTCACCAGAGGCAGGGGCATGGATGTTACAAGGGCACGGTTTAACTGCGTATAGAGCGGAAGACGGCTGTTCGCGGCAGACACCTTCGAGGCGAGGTCATCCAGATAAGCGGTATCGGTATAATTCTCACCGACGTTCATGACGAGGACAATATCCTCATTCCGATCCCGGCGATTCCGGCGGAAACCAACGACACAGGACTGTTCCACGCCTTTCAGGGTGTTGAAGGTATCCTCCATATCATCAGGATAGACATTTTCCCCGGACTCGTTGATAATAACATCCTTGAGGCGACCGCGAATATACAGGCGACCATCACTGTCCAACTGCGCCATATCTCCGGTGGGGAACCAGCCGCCCTCAAGCGTTTCGGGTGGGAGAACTTCCCCCTGCACAACGCGGCCGGAATGGAGACCGGGACCGCGAACCTGCAGTTCGCCGGTTTTATCGCTCTCATTCTGCTTAACGATACGATACTCGGCGGAGCCGAGAGACATGCCGACCGAACCGTTCAAGCGGTGCTTGATCCCCATACCCCGCTCAAAGCCGTTGATCGCTGTTTCAGTCATGCCGTAACCGGTAACTGTATAATACCCCATGGCATTCAGGGTGCGCAGGGTCTCATTGGGCGTATGACTTCCGCCGAGAATGATGACATCCACATCGGTCCCCAGCAGTTTCTCATTGATCGAAAGGAAGGCTTTTTTCTGCGCCCAGCGGAGGCCTGCCTCAGGGGAAACGGACTGCAACGCCAGAGAGACGCCGACGGCTGACTCAAAAGCGGCTTGCTTTGCCCTGGTTTCCTTCCTCAGACCTTTTTTGACGGAACGAACCAGGCTGTTCGCCACAAGCGGAACCACGACCAGAAAGTTCGGCGGGAAATGGCGGCAGGTGGTAATAATTGTGCTGGGTGTCCGATCCTGAAGATAGATTGCGGTCATGCCCATAAAGCCGGACCAGATTACGTTCGCCATAAAACCGAGAATATGATGGAAGGGCAGGAAGGCAAGGATTTTACGTCCACGATTATCCCTGCCGATAATCCTCGGGTTATCCTGAAAAACGCGGACGGAATTCAACGCCTGTTCGCAGACAGCCTCGGCATTGTAGGCAAAGATCCGGCTGGTACCGGTGGTACCGCTGGTGCAGAGAGCGACATATTCGCCCCAGACGGGTTCAAACCCGATAGTCCGGGGAGATTCCTTGATCATCTTGAAATCGATCTGACGGATATTGCCTGTGAGTCCCCGGGGCTTCAGGGAAATAATCTGACGGCAGGCGGCCTCATCCAGGAGACCCTGGATAACGCTGTCGGAAGCGGAAGCATCCAGGAGAAGAGCATTATGCCCGGAACGCAGAACCCCCCAGAAAAGGGCGGGCCATTCCCGGCAGGTATCCACAGCGATTCCGATCCAGCTGCCCTCTACTGCAAGAGAGGAAATACAGGCAGCATAATCATCCGCCCGGCGGGTTAACTCGGCATAGGTGCGCATCAACTCCTGTTCCCCTTTGAGCCAGACGGAAGCAGGAGTATCCCCGTATTCACGCAGGATTTCGAAAAATGTTGCGAAAGTTTTATCGGCATTCAACTTTGCGCTGACAGACAGCGCGTCACAGTTGGTCATCACGGCCTCCTTTTGGCTTAGGCGCCAAAACCATATCACTTTATTATATCACTAAAATAAAGCGATGCATATTGTGTATTTTGGGCAGTTTATGGGCCAGATCATTTTTCCGGCCGGGAAAAGTCGAGGAGTTTCTATCATCAGGCATATCTGTACAATTTGACGGAGGGGGATAACGGTGATAATATTTTTTGACGGGAGGGTGAGATGAAGAAGCAATGGTACCGGCTGGATAATGCTGCGCTGATCTTTCCGGCGATTATCCGAAAAAACTGGAACAATGTTTTCCGGGTGTCGGTGACGCTCAGGGAACCGGTGGACCCCGAAGTGCTGAACCTGGCAATCGCTGAACTGAAGCCGAGGTTCCCCACCTGTTTCGTCCGTTTGAAAGCCGGTTTTTTCTGGTACTGTCTGGAGACGGTCGGGGAAGCGCCGAAAGCCCGGGAGGACTATGCTTATCCCCTGACCCACATGACAAAGAAAGAGCTGCGCACCTGCTGTGTCCGTTTTCTGTATTACGGGAACCGGATCGCGGCGGAGTTTTTTCATTCCGTAACGGACGGGACGGGAGGCATGACGCTGCTGCAGAATCTGGCGGCGGTCTACCTCGAACTGAAATACGGCAAAAGGATCCCCCGGGGAGGAAGGCTTGTGGATCCCCGGGAGGCGCCGAAGCCGGAGGAAACGCGGGACTGTTTCCTGCGCTGCGGAGCGCCCGGGACGATCGGCCGGGCGGAGGACACGGCGTATCACCTGACCGGTACCCCGGAGGCGGACGGATTCCGCCATATCGTGACGGGGATTCTGCCGACGGAAACGCTGCTGGCAAAGGCGCATGAGGCGGGGGTGACGGTGACGGCCTTCCTGGCGGCTGTGCTGGCGGGATCGGTCGGCGCCCTGCAGGCCGGGAAGGGGCGGACCGGGAAACGGGCCCGTCCGGTGAAGATCACGATCCCGGTGAATCTGCGGAAGACCTTCGGCATGGGCACGATGAGGAACTTTACCCTGGCGGTGAATCTCGGGTACGATCCGCGTCTGGGCGGCTATACCCACGGGGAGATCTGCCGCCTGATCGGTCATCAGCTGGCGGTGGAGACGATTCCGCAGCGCATGGCCGGACGGGTGACGAAGAACGTCGCCCTGCAGCAGAGCCTCTTTCTCCGGCTGGTTCCGCTGCCGCTCAAACGGCTGGCGATGCGCGCGGTGTACGCGCTGAGCGGGGAGCGGAAGGGGTGCCTGAACCTGTCCAACATGGGGGAGATGATCCTCCCGGATGAAATGGCTGAAGAGATCGAGCGCTTTGAATTCATTATCGGGGTGCAGTATACCTACCCGAACAACTGCTCCGTCGTGAGTTTCCGGGGGAAGACCTATGTCAGCATGATCCGGAGCATCCGGGAGTCGGAGCTGGAGCGGCTGGTGTTCTCCCGGCTGGTGGAGCTGGGGATCCCGGTGGAGATTGAGAGCAACGCGCCCTGCGGCAGGCGCTGAGGGGCCATGCCCGGGCCTCTTCGGGATTTGCCGCGGGCGGTGAAACGTTCAGCGGCGGAATCCGGAGGGAGGAAGGCGCTGAGGAGGATGAAAGGCGGGGAAGTGAATGTATTGCGTTTATTGTGGGGTCAGGCTGCAGGACGGCGCGGCGGAGTGCCCGCTGTGCCGCACGCCGGTCATGCATCCGGACCGGCCGGAAAGCGGACCGCGGACCCTGTATCCGGACCGGCTTCCGGAGGAGGAAAGGCATGGAAGGACCCTGCTGGTGTGGCTGCTGACGATGGTCATGACCGGCGTTTCGCTGGCCTGCCTCTTTTTGTGTCTGCACAGGTATCACGAAGTGGGCTGGAGCGGGTATGTCATGACCGGCCTGGCACTGGCCTGGGTGTGGGTGCTGCTGCCGCTGCTGTTCCCCCGGTTCCGGCCGATGATTTTCCTGCCGATTGATTTTGCGTGCCTGGCGGCGTTCCTCCTGTATATCTGTGTGAAGAACGGGGGAAACTGGTTTCTGTCCTTTGCCTTCCCGGTGACCGGGATCGCGGCGGTGCTGACGCTGCTGGGCGTGGCGCTTTTCCGGTATATCCGGCAGGGACGGCTGCGCCTCCTGGGCCTGTACCTGATCGTGATCGGTTCGAGCTGCATGCTGGTGGAGTTTTTTGCGCATATCACCTTCGGCGCCCCGATGTTTGACTGGTCCCTCTACTGCGTGATCGCTTTCGGGGCCCTGGGACTCTTTCTCTTTGTCGCGACGCTGATCCCCCCGCTGCACGCGTACCTGCGCAAAATTTTTTTCTTCTGATCTCTCTGTATCCCTTCCTGACCGGATCCGACCATCCGGACATTCCGCCGACATTTTGCCGGTTTTTTGCGGAACAGAAGGGGATTGTACTGCGTATTTATTCATGGATCGTAACGATTCATTCATGCGGGCGAACGCGCCGCACCCCTTATCTTTTTTTGCATTTGGAGGAACTCATGATCAGAAAACCCCGTTTAGCTGCGCTGGCCCTGATGCTGGCTCTTTGCGTGCTGGCATCGGCGGCCGCGGCGACGATGCATACGGAAGTGAATCATCCGACGCTGGAGATGTCGGTGAATGTCGGCTATGACGGCATGATCACCTACGGCAAGGCGATCCCGATCCGGGTCGTGATCCGGAACAGCGGAGAGGATTTTGAGGGAACCCTGGGCGTAAACGCCTGGATCAGCAACAAGACCTATGACCGCTTTGAGACGCCGGTCTCCCTGCCGGCGGGGGCGGAGCGGGAGTTTGTCCTGGCGCCGACGGTCTACACGCGTCAGGACGTCTTTACGGCGGAGATCACGAAGGACGGGGAGATTCTCTGCGCGGTGAACGCGGAGCCGGAGCGGCTGGCCAATCCGTCGGCGATGCTGATCGGCGTGCTCAGCACCCGCCCGCAGAACCTGAACAACCTGACGATCGACCGGGAGAACGACACGCTGGGCCGCTTCGAACTGTGGCAGACCGTGCCCCTGACGCCGGAAACCTTCCCGGAAGATTCGCGGCTGATGAACAGTTTCGGGATGATCGTCATCGACGACGTCGATCCTTCGGCGCTGAACGGGAAGCAGCGGGAAACGCTGGACCGCTGGCTGCGCGGCGGACGGATCCTGCTGTGCGGCGGAGGCGCGGCCGGCGCGCGGGCGATTGATTATTTCAGCGGCTATACCGGGCTCCGCCTGGAGGGGATCACCTCCACCGGCAGCGTGGCGGCCGCGCTGCTCCGCTCCGTCGGCCGGGCGGAAACCGGGGAGAAAGCCGACATTTCCATCGCCGAACTCACCGGCGCGGATCCCCTGGTGCGGGATCTCCCTTCCCCGAGCCAATCCCCGGCCTCTTCCGCCTCCCCGACGGATCAATCCGCCTCCTCTTCATCCCCTGACCAATCCCCGGCCTCCTCCTCTTCATCCTCAAACCAGTCTGCCGAGGCCCCGGGCCTGATCTGGCGGACCGCCGCGGGAGCCGGCCGGATCTATACATCCGCCTTTGAGGTCGGCAATCCGGCCCTGAATGCCATGAGCCTGATGCACTGGTACTGGCAGCAGCTCCTGGTGAACAACGATTCGGATATCTACAACTCAGTTCTCTACGCCGGCAGTGAGGACCAGGGTGACATGGCCACCTTCGCCGGTTCAGGCGTACCGGTAAAGGCCGGGACCGGAATGCTGCCTGCGCTGCTGATCGCGGCCGGGACGCCGCTGCTGGCAGCCCTGTGCTGGGTCGGGCTGAAGAAGACCGGAAGGCAGAAATGGATGTGGCTGGTGCTGCCGTTCCTGTCCGCCGTTGCGGTGCTCGCCCTTGCCGTTCTGAGCGGCGGGAGCGAGGCGAACCGCCCCCTGGCCGTGATTGCCGAGAACCTGGTGCAGGACGCGGGCGGAAACCTCCGGAGCTATCGGGGAATCAGCGCGGCGACCCCGGAATACGGGCGCCACACCTATGCCGCGCCGGGGGAGAAGCTGCGGATTCAGAACTACGACTATGTCGACTATGACGAAGAATCGGAAGCCGAAAAAAAGGAACCCACGATTCTCCGCACCTGTTATATTACCGGCGGGGCGAACGCCCTGACCGCGGAAAGCGCCGCCCCCTGGGAAGTCATCAATATGACCTGCGAGGCGGAGAGCGGCGTGCTGGGGCAGGTCGAATCCGCCATCTGGATGGAGGAGGACGGCTTCCACGCGGAAATCACGAACGAAACGGAGCACCGGCTTACCGCCGGCCATGTGATCACGAACTACGGCTATGTCTCCGTTCCGGACCTGGATCCGGGGGAGAAATCCGAAGTTGCCCTGACTTACCGCACCCTGGCGGATCCGCTGAACCCCGTATATGAAGACGGCGGCCTCTATATGAACGCCGGGACGGATTTCTACCAGATCGCCTGCGCGGCCTGCGGCTATGTTGAAGTCTGGGACGGATCCTCGGACAGAAACCCCGCCGCCGCCCGGGTGAATATGATCAACACCGCGGCGAGCCGGCTGAACCGTGAAAAGAACGGAACCGGCTATATCTCCACCGAAGCCACGCGCTTCATATACAGCGCCGTGCCTGAGGGCCTGCCGCCCATCGACCTGAGCGTGGACGGCCGGCCGGTCAGCCGGATGACGATCTTCGGCCAGCTGACGGCGGAGATGAATTACCTGGACGTCGGCCGGACGGGGATCGTCTTCCGCACGGCCGGGATGGACACGCCAATCCGGGTGGAGACGGACGATAACGGCCTGCCCGGCAGGGACATGAAGCAGACCGCCGTAAAGAGCTACTATCATGCCCTGAGCGAAACGCCGACCTTCCGTTATGACCTGAGCGGCCTCACGGGCGTGAAGCTCGAAAAGCTGAGGCTGATCATGGAGGAATGGTACAGCAGCCAGGCAAAACCCTATGTCCTGAACGCGGAGACCGGCGTCTGGGACGAGATCAGGCTGAACGAGGACATACCGAATCCGGAGAACTATCTGGACCCGAAAGGAAACCTGTATCTCCAGTTCCGCCCGGACACGCAGGAACTGTACGCCGAAATCCCGACGCCCCTGATCCAGCTCGAAGGCCGGGCGGACCGCTGAGCGTCCCTCATTTATCCTGCCAAAAGGAGGTCCGGAGGGCGATCGGAAAGCCCTCCGGGAAATTACTCAGATGCTGAAGATTGACAACCTGACCAAGAACTACGGAAAGTTCCCCGCCCTGAAGGGACTTTCGCTGGAAGTCCCCGCCGGCGCGCTCCACGGCTTTGTCGGCCCCAACGGCGCGGGCAAAACGACCACCATGCGCATTCTGGCCACCCTGATGTCGCCCACCTCCGGCGCCGCCTATGTCGACGGCACGGACGTGACGAAGGAAGGGCAGAAGGCCCGGAGACTGGTGGGCTACATGCCGGACTTCTTCGGCGTGTACGACAACCTGACCTGCCGTGAATACCTGGATTTCTACGCCCGCTGCTATCGGATCGGCGCGGCCGACCGGAAAAGGATGGCTTCTCAGCTGCTGGAACTGGTGCAGCTGCAGGACCGGGAAAACGAATATGTCGACGCGCTGTCCCGGGGCATGAAGCAGCGGCTTTGCCTGGCGCGCAGCCTGATTCACGATCCGAAGCTGCTGATCCTGGACGAGCCCGCCTCCGGCATGGATCCGCGGGCGCGGGCGGAGATGAAAGGGATCCTGCGGACGCTGCGGGAAATGGGCAAGACCGTCCTGATCTCCTCCCATATTCTGCCGGAGCTGTCGGAAATGTGCGACAGCCTGACGATCCTGGATCATGGGGAACTGGTCTTCTCCGGGAGCGTGGAGGAACTGAGCGACCGGATGAACGGAAACGCACCTCTGGATATCCGCCTGGTGCCGGCCTCCGTCCCGCAGTCCCCGTCTGCTGCTTCGCAGCCGACAGCCTCCGCCCCGCAGTCCCCCTCTGCTGCTTCGCAGCCGACAGCCTCCGCCCCGCAGTCCCCGACCGCCTCCCAAACCGTCGAAGAAGCGGTGCGCTGCCTGCGGGAGCTGCCTTACGTCACGGAAATCACGCAGGAGGAGCCCTTCCTCCTGCGGGTGCGGCTGGAAGGCGGCGAGGACGTCTGCATGGCCATGATGCGTGAACTGGTGACCCGGAACATCCCGGTCTGCGATTTCCACCGGGCGCCGATGAATCTGGAAAAAGTGTTTATGGAGGTGACGCAGTCTGATGCTTAATCCGATCCTGAGCTTTTCGGCCATCCGCCGCATGCGTACCTTCCGGACGATGCTGATTGTCATCGCCTACGAGGCGGCCCTCCTGATCCTCGCGATGACGATGCTGGCCGGTTTTCTGAAGGACGAGCTGTACCTGCCCCTGATGCAGCGGGGGCCGCAGTGCTACGCGGTCCTCCTCGGCGCCCAGTTTGTGATGCTGGTGCTGATTGCCCCGGCGATGACCTCCGGCTCCGTGGCGGGGGAGCGGGAACGTCAAACCCTGGATCTCCTTCTGGTCACAAACACCGGTTCCTTCCGCATCGTCGTCGGGAAAATCCTGGAAAGCTTTGCCCTCCTGGCCCTGCTGATCGTCGGCGCGGTGCCGGTCGAATGCCTGTGTCTGATGACCGGCGGCGTGACCCTCCCGCAGATCCTGACCGGAACCCTTTTCCTCCTGGCGGTGGCGCTGGCCTGCTCGGCGGTGGGGGTGTTCTGCTCCTCCCTTTGCCGGAGTACGGTGGTCAGCGGCGTTATGAGCTATATCTTCCTCCTGCTCTTCGGGATCGTTACGGCGCTGCCCTTCGTCTTCGGCTATCCGCGGGGAATCACGGACGTGGTCTATGACGCGGCCCTCTATGCCGATCTGACCCCTGCGGGCGCCCGGGCGATGATTCCGAAGCTCCTCTGCCTGAATCCGGGCTTCGGCCTCCTCTGCCTGGTCCAGGGACAGCTTCACGCGCTGACCGATTATCTGACCGGCCATGGCTGGGGCAGGATTTATTGTACCTGGCTGATGATGGACCGGGCGAACTGTGAAGTGCTCGCGGTGATCTGTGCCGGCGGCCTGCTCCTTCTCTCCGCCGCGCTGGCAGGCGCCGCCTCCCTCCTGATCCGCAGGGCCCCCCGTACCGCGCACTGATCCCGCTGCCTGCTGTCCGGCTTTTTGAAAATGAATGATGAAGAATGAATTGTTGAAAGCCCTGTATCCCGTAAAGCGGCGTCTCCGCCGAAACCGTCTCCTGCGGGGGGCGGCCTGGGGCCTGGCGGCAGGCCTCGGCGCGGCGCTGCTCCTGCGCCTCGTCGCTCTCTTTATTCCGCTGGCGGACCGATGGCTCTGGGCTGTGCTGCCCGTGGCGATGCTGACCCTGCTCTTCGCGGCCGGGAACGCACTCCGCCCCGTGACCGACCGGACCGCGGCGGAAGCGGCGGACCGCTGCGGCCTGAAGGAACGGACCATTACCGCCCTGGAGCAGGCAGAAATGGCTGACCGCTCCGAGCTTCCCTCAGCTTCCGAGATCCGTGAGCTGCAGCGGCAGGACGCCTGCCGCGCCCTGGAAACCCTGGATGTCCGCCGGATTCGCCCCGGCAGCGTAAAGAAACAGCTCCTCGCGGCGCTGGCCTGCGGAGTGCTGGTGATCGTGCTCCTCCTGATCCCGAATCCGCGGGACAGGGAAGCCGACGCCCGCCTGGCGCTCCGGAAAACCCTGAAGGAAGGAATGGAGGAGATTGCCCGGGCGGCGGAACTGGACGCCGAACGCCTGAATCCGGAAAGCCGCGGCGAACTTCGGCGCCTGACGGAAGATCTGAAACGGAATCTGGAGAACAGCCGTGACGAGACGGACGCGCTGGTGGCGCTGGACCGGGCGGAGCGTCAGCTGGAACCGTTGCAGCCCCTGGACCGGATGGAAAACCGGACAGCCGGGGACGTGCTGGCCGCCGCCCGCTCGTCCGACGCTTCCAAACCCTCCGACGCCTCCGAATCCTCGTCTTCCACCTCCGAATCCTCCGCTGACGCGGCCGAGTCCTCCTCTTCCGCCTCTGAATCCTCAACCAACACTGCCCAATCTTCTGTCGCCTCCCAATCCGCTGCCGGCGCCTCCCAGCCTTCCTCCGCTTCGGAATCCGCTTCCGGCGCTTCCCAGTCTTCCTCCGTTTCGGGATCCGCTGCCGGCGCCTCCCAATCCTCCTCCGCCGGCCTCTCAACCCGGCAAGCCCTGACGGCCCTGAAGTCAGCCGTGACCCCGGCGTCATCGCAGGCTACTTCCCCTTCGGCCTCTTCGGGAACCCAGGGAAACACATCCCAAAGCGGAAACCAAAGCTCCCAGGGATCCCCGGCTGCCGGCAACGGAAACGGAAACGGAAACAAGGCCGCCAACGGCGCCGGAGAAGGCACTACCAACCTGGAGCAGGGCGGCGGAAACTCACCGAACGGCAGCGCCCAGAGGGGAACCCGGGACCCGAACTACAAAGAAGCGCAGTACGAAACCATCTACGATCCGGAGCGGACCGAAACCTCGGTCCGGGACGAAATGACGAACCAGAACCGCCTGGAAAACGGGGAAAGCCTGCAGGCGGAGATCGGCCCGGGAAAGGGAACCCTCGGGGGCAGCGTGCCCTGGTCCGAGGTCTTCCGGGAATACGAGCAGACGGAAACCCGCTCCGCGGAGCGGGAAAACCTGACGCCGACGGAGAGGCAATGGGTGAATGATTACTATTCACTGCTGACGGCTCAGCAATAATGACAGAAAAAATCGCCGGAAAGGAAACAGCCATGAGCGAACAGAACAACCCTTTGAACGGAACCGCCGCGGAGACCGCCGCTGAAACCTTCGCGGAAACCTTCGCGGAGCGGTATGAACAGATCCGGGCCGAGATCGCCCGGGAGATGATCGGCCAGCGGGAGGTGGTGGAGCACCTGCTCCTGGCGGTCATCGCCGGAGGCAACGTGCTCCTGGAGGGCGTGCCCGGCCTGGGCAAGACGCACCTCGTCCGCGTGCTGGGGAAGGTGCTGAACCTGCCTTTCTCCCGGATTCAGTTCACCCCGGACCTGATGCCGGCGGATATCACCGGCACGAACATCCTCGTGCGGACGGAGGAAGGAAACGCCTTCCGTTTCCAGGAAGGCCCCCTCTTCTCCTCCATCGTCCTGGCGGATGAGATCAATCGGGCTACCCCCAAAACTCAGGCGGCGCTCCTCGAAGCCATGCAGGAGCACGCCGTGACCGTGGCCGGCGAGACCCGGAAACTGCCGGAACCCTATTTCGTCCTCGCGACCCAGAACCCTGTCGAGCAGGAGGGAACCTACCCCCTCCCGGAGGCGCAGCTGGACCGTTTTCTCTTCAAGGTCCTCGTGCCCTTCCCGACCCTTGAGGAGCTCGGCGCCATCGTGGATCTCACCGTGAAGGACGGCGCCCCGCAGGCGCGTCAGGTGGCCGGCGCGCCGGAACTCCTGGGGATGCGGGCGGCGGCCCGCGCCGTGCCCGTGGCTTCCGGTGTGCAGGAATATGCCCTGCGCCTTGTCCTGGCGACCCATCCGGAGAGCCCGGACGCGCCGGAAGTATCGCGGAAATATCTCCGCTTCGGGGCCAGTCCCCGGGCGGCGCAGGCCCTGCTGTCGGTTTCGCGGGTGCGCGCCCTGGCCCGGGGGCGGTTCAACGTGGCCTTTGAGGATATCCGCTTCGCGGCGCCTGCCTGCCTGAGGCACCGGATCGCCCTGAACTTTGAGGCGATCTCTGCCGGCAGGGACGTTGAGGGGATCCTTCGGGAGCTTCTCTCCGCCGTCCCGGAAACCCGGGGGACCTGAAGATGCTGACCGATGCTTTTTTAGCCCGGCTGTCCGCGCTGCGGCTGGCGATGCGCGGACGGGCCGTGGGCGGCGCCGGCGGAAGCCGGCGATCCCGGCAGACGGGATCCTCGGCGGAGTTCTCCGACTATCGGGAGTATATCCCGGGGGACGATATCCGCCGCCTGGACTGGAACGCCCTCGCCCGGTTCGACCGCCTGTATATGAAGCTCTTCATGGAGGAGCAGGAGAGCCAGGTCTCCATCCTCCTCGACGCCAGCGCCTCCATGGGCGCCGATGCCGCCGCCCCCTCCGATGCCGGACGTGCTTCATACTTTTCCTCTGCCGCTCCCGGCTCCAAATGGGCCGCGGCCCGCTCCGCCGCCGAGGCCCTCGGCTACCTGGCCCTCTCCGGCGGCGACCGCCTCCGGCTTTATCTCCTGAAGGACGGTCGGGCCTTCTCCTCCCCGCAGCTGGCCGGCCGCGCGGCCTTTGCGCGGCTGACCGCCTTTCTGGATGCCTGCGTGCCTGACGGCAGGGAAGGAACCCTGACCGGGGCGGTCAGGCATCTGGAAGGCCTTCGGAAAGGCCTGTCCTTCCTGATTACCGACGGCTATACCGATGACGCCCTGAAGGAGCCCCTGGATTATCTGCGTTTTCTGCGCCAGGAGACTACTGTCGTCCAGGTGCTCAGCGGCGAAGAACTGCGGCCGGAGCTGGAAGGGGCGCTGCGCCTTACGGATTGCGAGTCCGGGGAGCATCTTGATCTCCTGGCGGACCGCGCCGCGCTGGAGGCGTACCGTGAGGCGCTCGATGATTTTCTGAAGGCCGTCCGGGAAAACTGCTCCGCCGCGGAGGCCCGTTATCTCCTCCTCGACAGCAGCCAGCCCTTTGACCGGATGTTTATTCCCCTCCTGTCCGCCGCCGGAATTCTGTCATAGAAACCCGCTCGCGCCCGCGGTCCCCGCCGCGGCTGCGGAATCCTGTACCAGACCACCCCGCCCGCGGCATCCGCCGCAATCGCGGGAACGCAAGGCGTAACGATGATCAGATTTTTGTCCCCGGGCTTTGCCTGGGCCCTGGCGGCGCCCGCCGCCGTCGTGGTGCTGTACCTGCTGCGGCGTCGATTCCTGCCGCGGCAGGTTCCCTCTGTCTTTCTCTGGCGGCGGAGCCTGCGGGACTACGCGGCGAACCGGCCGTTTCAGCGCCTCATGAAGAACCTCCTCCTGCCCCTGCAGGTCCTGGCTGCCCTGGCCCTGGCCCTGGCGCTCATGCGCCCTGCGCTCCCGGGCGGGGAGGCCGGCCGGACCGTCTTCATCTTCGATCTCTCCGGCAGCATGCAGGCGGAAACCGACGGACGCACCCGCCTGTCCCTGGCAAAGGACGCGGCACTGAAGCGGATCGCTGAACTCCCCGCGGAAGAGGAGATCACCGTTGTCGCCGCCGGGGAGGAAGCCCGGCGCCTGCTCCTGAACGGCACCCGGGAGGAAGCGGAAAAGGTGATCGCCTCGATCGCCTGCGGCCGGGGCGGCGTGGACTTCGACCGGGCCCTGACCCTGGCCAAAGCCATGACCGAAGGCAAAGACGCCGTTGGCGTCTTTGTTGTGCCCGACCGGGCCGCCCCCCGAATCACAGTCTTCTCCGATGCCCTGCGCCTGTCGGATCTGCATACAAGGCTCGGCGATACCCCCCTCTCCGTCGTCAACGTCGGGGACCCCGCGGAGAACCGCGCGGTCTGTTCCCTCACGGCGGAAGGCGGCAAAGCCTTCGCCCGCGTTGCGAACTTCGGGCCGCCCTGCACCGTCACCCTGACCTGCGAAGCGGACGGTGTCCTGTGCGGAGCGACCGAAATCACGATCCCGGGTACCGAAGAGGTTCGGGAACAATCGGAAAACCCTCAGGTTAATTCCGTCGGGACCGGCTTCGATATTCCCGAAACCGCCCGCACCGTGCGTGTGACGATCCGCGAAAAGGACGCCCTGCCGGCCGATAACATGGCGGAAACGACCGTGACCCGCGCGAAACCCCTGCGCGTGGCGGTGACTGAAAACAGCGTCTTCCTCGAGAGCGCCCTGAAGGTCCGCCCGGATCTGACCGTCCTGCGCACAGAGCCGGAGGCGCTGCCCTCCACGGACGCGGACCTTTATATCCTCGGAAACGACCCGGTCATTCTGACCGCCCGCAATCCGGAGTCCTTCGACCCGGCGCGGCTCTCCTTCGGCCCTTTTTCCTGGCCGGAGGAGAAAAAGACCGGGACGAGTCCTGCTCCCGAGGTGCTGGAAAGCCCTCTGACCGCCGGCGTAACGATGAAAAATGTGTCCTTCCGCTCCTGGCGGCCGGTTACCGGCGGAAGTGCCGCTGTCAGGCTGGGCGAAGATCCGGTGATCGCCTGGACGGAGGGGACGGCAGTCCTCGCCTTTGACCTGCATGATACCAACCTCCCCCTGAAGTATGATTTCCCCGTCCTGATCCAGAATCTTCTTTCCACCCTTCTCCCCGAATCCGAATCCGCTGCCGAATCCGAAGATGATCCGGATGACGATCGGAAAGCCCTCCGACTTTTCCCTTTGAGCGAAAGCAACACACTCGCCACCGCCCCGACCGTCGAGGCGGAGCAAAAATCCTCCGGAACCGAACAGGGGCGGGAACTGAAGGATCTCCTGCTGCTTTTGTTCCTTCTCCTGCTGGTGGCGGAAATGGGGGTGTCCCGCTATGTCTCTTGATTTTCTGCATCCTCTGCGCCTGCTGGCGTTTCCGGTCTGCGCGGCGGCGGTTTTCCTGTTTTGCCGTTTCCGCCGCAGCCGTTCCCGGAAGGAGCGGATCTCCCATCTTCTGCGCTACGTCCTGCTGCTTCTGGTCTCCCTGGCTCTGGCCGGCACGGGCATCCTGACCGCCAGTCCGGACCGCACCGCTTACCTCCTCCTCGATCTTTCCGCCTCCGTGGACGAGGAGGAAACCCTCCGCCTCGCCAACGAAGCCCTTTCACTCTCTTCTCCCCCTATCAGCAGCAATGTCGGCGTGATCGCCTTCGGCACCGACGCAACCGTCCTCCGCTCCCCGGGGCAGCAGACTCCCCTCTCCGAGGCCGATCTGCGTCTCGACCGCGGGGCTTCCGATCTCTCCGGCGCCCTGCAGCTGGCGAGCGCCCTCCTCCCGGAGGATGTCAACGGCGGGATCGCCGTTATCAGCGACGGCGTAATCTCCGGGGATCAAAATCTCCTCTCCGCCGCCGGCGGTCTCCCCGTGAATGTGCTGAAAACCGCTCCCCGCGGCGGTCCGGATGCGCAGGTGACCTCTGTCTCCGTCCCGTCTTCTCTTTATGCAGGCCAGAAATATACCACCCTCGTCTCCGTCCATTCCGATACGGCGGGCCCCGCGACCCTCCTTCTCTCCCGGGATCGGGGCGAGCCTGAGACCCGCTCAGTCACCCTCCGCCGGGGGGAGAATACCTTTGCCTTTGATGCCGTCGCTGCCGGCGCCGGCGTCTCCACCGTCGAGGCCCGGATCCTCCTGCCTTCCGATGCGGTCTCTGCCAATGACGCTGCTGCAGCCTGTGCTGTGGTCGCCGGCGTGCCCTCCGTCCTCCTGGTCGAGGGG
>Ga0265298_10003493_pt1 | contig 20726 bp, 16 predicted proteins | sample AusTroGonzalo_MG_3_FD_193486 | JGI IMG/M metagenome (GOLD analysis project Ga0265298, IMG submission 193486) | Bovine rumen microbial communities from tropical cattle in Woodstock, Queensland, Australia - Gonzalo_01 | ecosystem: Host-associated > Mammals > Digestive system > Stomach > Rumen ... | reverse complement strand
TGGCCAGCCGGGGTTGCCGCTGCGGCAGAAGGCGGTCCAAGCATCGAGCATCCGCTCGGAAAGCTGATGATCTGCCTTCGTGAAGGGTCGCCAGCTGCGGTCGAGCGTGCCGAACATGTACCAGAGCTCGGCAGAATGGAAGGCGCCGGCAGCGGAGGCGGTATGCGCCTCATCGGTCGGCAGTTCGCGAAGGAATTCGTATTCGTAAACAGGGTATCCCAACGAATCGCGGATGGCACAGAAGCGGTCGACGGATGCGCCGCCCAGCCCGGCCATATCATCCTTGTTGTAGCCAATCAGGATCGGGACCTTCGCCATTGTCCCATTGAATAGTGCTTCATCGAAAGTCTCGGTGAGCACTTTGCCGTCGAGGTGCGGCCAGAACCAGCCATCTGCCGCCAGGAGGGTTTCGGGCGTTGCGGCCCGCAGGTCGGCAAGTGTCTCCAAGCCGGCCTTGTCCATCACTTCCTTTCCCTGGGCGTCGTAGGTAGCTTGTTTGATTTCCCCGTCGGAGACGAGCCCTCGCGATCCCAGGCCCCCGCCGCTCTGGATGATGGCGCCAGCGACCAGGTCTCGCGACAAGGGAGAAACCAGCAGGTTCTTGACGCTCATGGCTCCGGCACTCTGGCCAAAAATCGTCACCTTGTCAGGGTCGCCGCCAAATGCAGCGATGTTGTCGTGTACCCACTGCAGGGCGGCAATCTGGTCCATCGTTCCGTAGTTGCCCGATTGTCCCTGCTCTGCCGTGAGTTCCGGATGCGACAGGAAACCGAGGGCGCCCAGCCTGTAGTTGATCGTCACCAGGATGACGCCGCGGCGGGCCCAGGCCTCGCCGTCCATCGTCACTTCATAACCATAGCCGTTCATATAGGCACCGCCGTGAATCCACAAGGCGACAGGCAGTCGGGCTTCCGGTTTGCCTACGGTGGCGGCCGGTGCCCAGACGTTCAGATACAGGCAGTCCTCGCTTTCCGCAGGCGTGCCTTCCCAATAGAATTCGTCGCCATAGAAGGTGCCGGGCTTGTTACCAGGCTGCGGTGCGATGGGACCAAACGTGTCGCAGACGCGCACGCCTTCCCAGGGTTTGATGGGCTGTGGCGCCTGCCAGCGCAGTCCGCCGACCGGCGCTGCGGCGTAAGGAATACCTTTGAAAACAATAACGCCCTGAGTTTGTGTGAGAACGCCTTGGACCTTGCCGCCTTCTACGTTCAGGACGGGATTCTGCTGTTTGCAGCCAAAGAGTGCCAGCATCAGCAGGAAAGTGAGGGTGAAAAGTCTTTTCATGTGCTAAAGTTAGGAAAAAAGAGAGAGTCTGATGTCCTTTTGTCCCTAAAGATTGCTAACTTTGTAAAAAGACATAGATTAAAAGCCCAGGAAACATGGATATGTACGATGTGATCAAACTTAGCGACCGTACTGAAAACGGTATCCGCAAAGCTTCGTTCCGGACTAGCGACATGGTCTGTTCTTCTCAGATCGACATTGAGCTGGAAGGCGACATCATCCGCCGGGTGCAGTATACTGACGGCTGCCATGGCAATACACAAGGCATCGCCGCCCTTTGTGCGGGCCAGCACGTTGCCGATGTGGTCAGCCGCATCGAAGGCATCGACTGCCGCAGCCGTGGCACCAGTTGCCCAGACCAGCTCGCCCGCGCCCTGATCACCCTCTCGGTCGACAGCTAGCGCTTTCTAGTTTTGCCGCGACGACATCGTGGAAATGGTTACGGTGTTTTCGTGGCAGTCTTTTCGGGGAATCCGTCCAATTCCCTTCCGCGACGACGCTGTGAGCATGCTCAGCGTGTCATCGCGACAAAACAATCCGGAATTTATAAAAGAGCGTGTCTATGAAAAAGTTTGTCATCAGTTCACTCATGGTTTTCGTTGCAGCGACGATATTGTGGGGGCATCCGCTTCGCGAAAGTGTAATCCGTACGGAAACAGTTCACAGCCAGATTCTTGGCGAAGACGTAAAGGTCAATGTCTATCTGCCAGCTGGATACGACCAGGAAGCGGACAAACTGTACCCTTCGGTCTATCTGCTACATGGCCTTTCTGACACTTACACTTCCTGGCAGGAAAAAGGTCAGATGCGGGACTTGGCCGACCTGCTCATAGCGTCTGGCGAAGCCGCCCGCATGATCATCATCATGCCCAACGCCGGCGATCCAGACACCCATAACCAATGGAACGGCTATTTCAACATGCCGGGACGCAATTACGAGGATTTCTTCTTTCTGGAACTGATTCCCACGATGGAGAAGCATTTCCGAATTCTGGGAGATAAGCAGCACCGGGCTATCATGGGCCTGTCTATGGGTGGTGGCGGCAGTACGGTCTACAGCCAGCATCATCCGGAGCTCTTCTCCAGCTGCTATGCCATGAGTGCCTGGCTCGACAACAACGAACCCTGGTCCGACAATCCACAGGACAAACTCTTTATCGTCTGCCAGTCCGTGCATGAGCACTCGGCCATCGAATTCGTCAAGAATGCAGATGAGGCGACACTTGCCGGGCTCCGCACCGTCAAATGGTTCATCGACTGCGGTGACGACGATTTCCTGCTGGACCTGTCTTTGAATCTGTATCAGGAGATGCAGAAGCACAAAGTACCGGCTGAACTCAGAGTGCGCGATGGCTGGCATTTCTGGGAATACTGGCACCAGGCCCTGCGCATTGCCCTTCCCTTTGCCACCCGAAATTTCGAATAATCATCAATCATCAGCATCATGAAATTGAAAAACATATTCTGGATTTTTGTCGCCTTTTTGACGATGTTTGCAACAACTTCGTGCTACGATGACGAAGGGAATCTGATCAGCAACAAACTGGGTGATGAGATCTATGGAACCTGGTTCGCACAATACGACGCTCAGGGCACCATCGACGATCATGCTTACGAGAGCGTGGTAGAGACCTACACCTTTACCCCTAAGATGGGCATTTGGAACCGTTTTTTCATTGACGAGGACGGAGTGCCTGTCGCCGACCTGGGCGGTGGCAGCGGTGGTCTGGGTGAATTCGAATTCTATGCCGACAGAAACGGCGTCATCGGCTTGCGGCTCATCCGGGCGAAAGATTCGAAAGACATCGCTCTCTATCAGCCGCTGGCGCGTATGATCCTGTACGAAAACAACCTGATCAAGGCTGAAGGCCTGGACGGAAAGACACATGGCTTCGTCAAGGCCGATCAGATGTGGGAGGAGATCTTTCTCATCTGGCACGACCAACTGGAAGGTGGTAGTGGTGATACAGACGCAGTCTATTACATTGAGCGGGGCTGGAACGGCCACGAGGTTACCAGGACGGTACGGCAGTTGGAAGAATACAAAACGCTCAGCGGAAACCTTGGAGCCAACGACATGACGCTGTCCAACAACGGCTGGTATGTTGTCAGCGACAAAAATGTCAAAAGGAAGCTGATTACCATTCCCTCTGGCACTTCGGCCAGTCTCATTATTTGTGACGGGGCAAAGATCCGCGCTACGTTCCTCGTGAAGGGCAAGCTCACCATTTACGGACAGACGAATGACAAGGGTGTGATCGATGCCGTTCCGATCGATGCCAATGAAGAAAATTTCTGGCGGAAATATTATTCGCCGATCGGTGGTACATACAAGGAAGATATGGGGTCGCTGATTGTCCATGGCGGGACCATCAACGCCATCGTCGATAACCATACCTATACTTGTGCTGGTATTGGAGGGGGAAACCGGTCGGAAAATTCCGGATATGATGCGGATGGCGGCAATGTCACGATCTACGGCGGCATCATCACTGCCAAAGGCGGCGATGAATGTGCCGGCATCGGCGGCGCTGAGGATGGTGATGGCGGCACCGTTACGATCTACGGTGGAAAAGTGACCGCCCGCGGCGGCAAATACGGTGCAGGTATCGGCGGAGGCCAGAAAGGTAATGGCGCCACCGTAGTCATCAACGGCGGCACTGTCAACTCCTACGGCGGCGTAGACGCGGCGGGTATCGGCAGCGGGGAGGAAACCACGTTGCGCTTTGGCGTCCATGGTGGCTCGCTCACCGTCAACGGTGGCTATGTCTTTGCGGACGGCACCGATTGGGGTGCCGGTATCGGAGGCGGTGAGGATGCAGACGGCGCCAAAGTCGTCATCAATGGCGGTACCGTCATCGCCTGGGCCGGTGCGGATGCCGGTAAGAAAAATGGCTCTGCCATCGGCAGCGAGAATGGCGACGGATGTCTGGGATCGCTCCATATTGCTGAGGGCTTGAAGGTCAGCGCCGGTAAATCACCGAGCAGTCTCTCCTCGTTCAGCGCACCGGAGCGTGTCCCGGCCTGCCACTGGCGGCCTTACGCCCGCATCGAACCCTGCACGCGCCATCAATACGTCAAAGGTGTCTGCAAGTGGTGTGGTCATCATCAATAGCTGGCACCAAGATGAAAGCAAAATCTCTCCTTTTCTTCGCACTGCTAAGCGCACTCACGCTGGCGGGATGCCGGCAGAAAGAAACCCATGTGGTCATGGAGACCACGATGGGGACGATCGAGTTGAAACTCTACGAAGAGACGCCGCTGCACCGCGACAACTTCATCAAGCTGGTGAAGGAGAACGCATTCGACTCGCTGCTCTTCCACCGCGTGATCCAGGACTTCATGATCCAGGGCGGCGATCCCGACTCGAAGCATGCCGCTCCTGGCGTGCTGCTGGGAGAGGGTGACAGGCCTTACACTTTGCCCGCCGAGTTCCGACTGGAGCAGGGCATCTACCACCGCCGCGGCGTCATTGCCTCGGCCCGCGAGGGCGACGATGTCAATCCGGAGCAGCGCAGCTCAGCCATGCAGTTCTATATCGTCTGGGGCAAGATCTTCGATGATGAGGGGCTGGACAAGGTCCAGGAGCGCCTGGACCAGCGCACCAACGGAAGCGTCCGGCTTACGCCTGAGATGCGCGAGGTCTACAAGACCGTTGGCGGAACGCCTCATCTGGACGGACAATACACCGTTTGGGGTGAAGTGGTAGACGGCCTTGATGTCGTCGACGCCATCCAGCGCGTCCCCACTGACGACAACGACCGTCCGCTGAAGGACGTCCGTATCCTCCGCACATATGTGAAATAACTACGACATGGGACGTTACCTGCGCTGTCGGACCAGCTGCTGGCGGATGGTTTCCGTCTCTCCCAGCGGCGATGTGTATTGATAGGACAGGAACATCCTGTCGCCGGTGAGGTCGATGGACACGGCGCACTTTTGAACGGATTGTTCGGAGGACTGAATATACGCATTGATCTCCTCCCTGCAGGCCTCCATCCATTGCCGTCCTTTTTCCTGCGCAGATTCAGGCAGGCTGTCCAAGTCCAGGTCGATCGAGAGAATCTCCCCTTCACCAGGATGGCAGACAAAGCACAGGGAGTCTCCCTCCAACACCCACTCGCCGCCCTGACGATAGGAAATCGGCACTTTCGTTTGCAGTTCCGCATCACCCTCTCCGGCTTCAAGATTCGCCATAAAGGCTGTCATCACGGTCGTGATATCCAAGCTGTGGTCCGCCTTGAATTCAAAAGTCTGCAAAGCCTCGTTCATCTGTGCATCCCAACAGCCGACAAGCAACGCAGGGGTGGCCGACTTGGTTTTCTGCACGTTTTTCCGGATGTATGCTTCCATCTCCTCATCCGAAAGCTGCATCAGGAACTTGTTCTCCTGGTTCAGCCGGGTCAGTTCGTCGATATACTCGTTGAGCACCCTGCTGCGCAACATGTACCGCCGAAGATAACGGACAGTTTCGGGCTTTTCGTAGGCCTGTTTCATCAGCCGTCGGAAGGCTTTTTCAGAAAGACTTCCATCGTATTCCATCTCATCGATCCCGGCCCGTTGAATGAACTCATCGACATAAGCGTCAGTGATAGGCTTGCGAAAAACCTCATCCTTTTCCACGACACGAAGTAACTCCGCCCGTTTCAGATAACATTTCTGAACGTTGTCGTAGAACTGGGTGTTCTCCAGGTTCTGCCAGGCATCCATGCTGCTGGAGAAAGCTTTCTCTTTCGTATCAGTAGCCCAGTCAGGCATGGTCGTAATATCTTCCATCAGATAGACGAATGCCTGGCGCAGGGAATCCAGGGATACAACATCCAGCTTATCGGTATGGTTTGACAGGTACATCGCCATCGGGAAGAGCGCATCATCCCTTTGCAGGTCCTCCCGCAGTTCACGGATGATCTCGTCAATGTCGTAGACCGCCATCGTGGCCGTCTGCCGCTGTACCTGCGCTTTCTTGTTGTTGTCCACAAGATTACTGACCGCAAATGTCAGCCCCACGCCGATGGCCGTACCCATGACACCGGTCAGGAACTGCTTCCACCAGTCATTGAGCCGGATTTTTCTTGTCTTATCGCTCATCAGCCTACTTCAGTAATGGTGTAAACGTCGCGGCCGGAAATGACCGGGTAGGAATGACCTTCCAGAAAGATGGTGCCATCGTCGTTAACACGTTCGACGCGGGCTTCGACGCCGGTGAGGTCGGAGGCGGCCGCCTCGCGGCCGTCGGAACTGTCAATGCTGATAATCAGTATTTTGTCACCAGTATTCATGGTATGATGCTTTATTGTTCTTGCTCTTCTTCGGTTTCTTTGAAACTGTCGAGCAACTCCTTGTAACCCGGAATGACCAGACCCGTGGCCTTGTGGAGGTCACGCTTGTCCGACACGCAGGTCAGCACGCGGTAGTCGGGCGTGACTGCCGCATAGGCCTGCTGGGCCGGAACGCGGGTCTGCCCTACCTTCCCGCTGTAGGTGAACGAATAGTCGTAATAGGCTACCTTCAGGGTATCATCGCCCATCATCTCCTTCATCGTGATGAGCTCATTGTAGATTTTCGTGTCTTTCTGCAGGGACTCGAACATCAGCGAGGCGTTCTTCTTCAAACCCTGCTTCATGTATTTCTCCAAACGGGCCGTATTCTGGTCGAGCCGCGTATTGTAGATGCCGATGCGGCGTTGGAACTCCGTGGCGAAGGTCGTGGAGTCCAGTAACTTCAAATCGGTGATCTGCAATTGATAAGGCTGGTCGACATCTTTCATCATCTCAGCCACGATGGCATCGGCCACGGGATCGGCCTGCTTCTTCCCACAGGAAGCCAGCGCCAGCAGCGCCAGCACGATTACGAAATAACGTTTCATTGTATTCTGTTTCCTTTGTATAAACAACCTCCGATATTGTCGCGCGCGGCCCCAGTCACGGAAGCAAGGCAATTGGGCCGGTCGGCCATGTAGAGCGCGCCCAGCAGCGCAAAGATCAGCGCCTCCTTGAAATCAATCGTCAAAGCGTCAGGCACCACATACTGCACCTGCGGCGCAAGGGCCTGCATCCGCTCGACCAGATAGCGGTTCCGCGCACCGCCGCCCGTCACCAGCACCCGGCCGCGGCGGACATGCCGTCCGACCTGGACCGCCACGTGCTCGACGAAAGTCGCCAGCACATCTTCCACGGGCAGGCCGTATCGCTCGATCAGTGGATAGACCTCCGACTCCACCCATTCGCGTCCCAGCGATTTGGGGCCGGCCTGGGTATAGAACGGCAGCGCATTCAAGGCATCCAGCAGCGCCGAGCACACCTGCCCGCTCCTTGCCGTCTCCCCGTCGCGGTCGTATGCCATGCCGAGTTTTCCGGCATAAGCATTCAACACATAGTTGACAGGAGAGATGTCGTAGGCCAGACGCTTGCTTCCTTCCGCATACGAGATGTTCGAAAAACCACCCAGATTCAGACAGTATTCATAGTCGCCGAACAGGACCGCATCGCCGATCGGGACCAGCGGAGCCCCCTGCCCGCCCAACGCGACGTCAGTCGTCCTGAAATCACACACGGTATCGATGCCCGTCACGGCAGCAATGCCCGCTCCGGAACCGATCTGGCCCGTAAAACGAACGGAAGGCTGGTGGAAGATCGTCTGGCCGTGCGAAGCGACCAGATCAACCTGCAAAGCGTTGCGAGCGATGAAATCGCGCACCTGCTCACCCAGATACAGGCCATAGTCCGAGTGAAGCCGCGCGTAGTCGAGCGCCGACATCGTCTGGGCCGTAGCCAGTCGCTGCCGCAGGTCTTCCGGATAATCAACGCTTTCAGCTTTGACAATGTGATATTTCCAGCTGCCGTCGAAGTCAAAATGGACGCAGCACAGGTCAAGCCCGTCGAGCGACGTGCCTGACATCAGCCCCACTACGTCAATATGAAAAGTCCCGGGTTTCATGGCTTTCATTTCCACAAATATCTGTAACAATCACTTTGATAACGTGTTTGCCGCGGCGCAGGCGCTCCGGCTTGAGTTCCAGCGAAACGACTCCGTTGCGCAGCATCGACAGATACCATTTCCCGTCGATCTCCACCCGCGCCGCTTCTACGCCGGAAGCGTCGTCACGCACACGGATACGGATGCGGCTGCCGTCGACGATGTTCTTTTTGCGCTCCACGAACTGGATAGAAGGCGCTACCGTGTCAATGGCCACGCAGTAGGTTCCGAAACGGACGTTGACGCCCGAATAGCTCAATGTCCTACCATAGTTGGCCATATAGGCCTTGCCCTCGAGTTCCGGAGGTACGTCAGCAGCGATTTCCAGCGCCCCGGCCCGCATCAGCGGGACTTCGGGCGATCCGATCTGCCACACGTCGGACACGATGCCGCGGGCCGGGTCCGGACCAGCCACTTTCTTCCAAGTAAAATAGATGTTGTCGCAGAGCGCGCCGGCAGGCAGATAATAGCTCATCGTGCTGTCTGTCACGCTGTTCTGCATGTACCAGAGCCAGGGAAGCGCGTGCAGCGAACTGTCGCGCGCCGGGGCCTGGAAACGTCCGTCACTGCGCCGTACACGGTAACGCAGCGCCGCCCGGTTGCCATGTTCGTCGATGGCTTCGAGCAGCAGCGTATGGACGGCATCGTCGTCCAGCTCGATAACCCCGCGATGGAGGCTCTCGATGCGGTCGTCCAACCGGTTGCCGGGCTCCACGAGGCTCTTCACCAGGTCGCGGCCGCCCCGGCGGCTTTCATCGTACTGGATGAGCGAGCGAATGTAGCGTCCCTTGTCGGAAGGCACCTCTCCCACCTTGAAGGCGAAGAGCAAGGTGTCGTCGAGGCTGACGCGATATTGTTCAACCGCCAATTTGGCACCGGTCCCCTCCTGCCGGTCCGTGGCATCAATGGCCACATAGCTGCGTCCGGGCAACACGAGGGTATCGCGCGCAGCGGCCTCAGGCTTCGTCAGGTTGTGGATGCGCCAGCTGCCGCCCAGTGGCAGCGTGTCGATGGCATAGAAGCACACCCGGTGGAACTGGGGACTCGTCTTGTCGAGGGGCCTGTAAACGCCCCGGGAGATATAATTCAAGCTCAGATCCTGCTCGGTGTCGCGGATTTCCATGTGGAGGTGTGGGCCGGCGGAGGAGCCGGTACTTCCCACCTGTCCGATGACATCGCCCTGTTTCACAGGGAATTCATCGGGCGCGAAGCGGAGGTTCACACTGAAACTCTCCGTCGCGTATTGCTCTTTCTCCACGCGCCGGGCCACAGGCTCGCAGAAACGGAGCAAGTGGCCGTAGACGGAGGTCGTTCCGTCGGGATGTGTCACGTAGATACCGTTGCCATAACCCCAGGGCGACACGCTCACGCGCGAGATGTACCCGCTCTTGATCACATGGATGTCATCGCCCACCTTGCCGCCTACGCGCCAGTCCACGCCGCTGTGGAAGTGGTCGTGCCGGAGTTCCCCATAGGTGCCGGCAAACGACATGGGCACATCGAGCGGCCGTATGGCCTGCTCCTGTGCCCATGCATTCAAGCTGAGAACCAGCGCGAAAACCAGCGGGATGAATCGCTTCATGACTTGGGTTTGAAGGAGGATGACTCGCGCCAGCTTTCCATGATTTCTTTTTCTTTGCGGTCCAGTTTCTTCGGCATATAGACCTGCACATAGATCAGGTAGTCGCCGCTTCCGTAACCGTTGACATCGGGGATGCCTTTTCCGCGAAGTTTCAGGATCTTTCCGGGCTGCGTGCCGGGATCGACCTTGATCTTGAGTTTGCTGTCGACATAGGGAATCTCCACGGAGCAGCCGAGCACGGCATCGGGGATCGACAGATTCAGGTTATAAATCAAGTCGTTGCCATCACGCTGGAGGCCGCCTTCCTTGGGCCCCTCCTCCTCGATGACGACCAGCAGGTTGCCCGGGACGCCGTTGTTGCGGGCGGCATTGCCCTTGCCCTGAATGGTCAGCTGCATGCCTTCCTGCACGCCGGCCGGAATCTTGAAGGTGATCTCTTCGGCACTCTTCACCAGGCCGGAGCCACTGCATTTGCGGCAGGGATTGGTGATCTTCTTGCCTTCACCGCCGCAATACGGGCAGGGCGAAGAAGTCTGCATCTGGCCCAGGAAGGTGTTGGCAATCTTGGTCACCACACCGGTTCCGTGGCAATGTTCGCAGGTCTTGATGTCAGCCTCGCTCACTGCGCCTTTGCCGTGGCAGTCGGGACAGGTCACCATCTTGTTGATCTTGACGGTTTTCTCAACGCCCTTCATCACTTCGGCCAGGCTCAGTTTCACCTTGATGCGGATATCTGTGCCACGGGCCACGCGACGGCCGCCGCTGCTGCGGGAACCGCCGAAGCCGCTGAATGCACCCCCGAAAGCGCCGCCGAAAATATCGCCGAACTGCGAGAAGATGTCTTCCATCGAGAAGCCGCCGCTGCTGAATCCGCCCTGGCCACTCATGCCGGCATGGCCGAACTGGTCGTAGCGGGCGCGCTTCTGCGGATCGCTCAGGACATCATAGGCTTCAGCTGCTTCCTTGAACTTCTCCTCGGCTTCTTTGTCGCCGGGATTCTTGTCGGGATGATATTGGATCGCCTTCTTGCGATAGGCTTTCTTGATGTCTTCTGCCGAGGCGCTCTTGTCGACGCCCAGCACTTCGTAGTAATCTCTTTTTTCTGCCATTGTTCGTTCCTCCTGTCAGGCTCAGATGCCCACCACGACTTTTGCGTAGCGGATCACGTTGCCGTTAAGCGTGTACCCTTCCTGGGTCACGTCGATCACCGTATTCTTCTTCTCAGGGTCTTCGACCGGGAACTTGGCCACGGCCTCGTGGTAATCGGTATCGAAAGCGGCGCCACGGGCGGGAATCGGCTCCACGCCGCGCTGCTTCAGGAAATTCATCAGTTTGTTGTAGATCAGTTCCGTGCCTTCGACGGCGGCCGGGTCGGCGCCGGATTCGCGCAGGACCTGCAGGGCGCGCTGGCAGTCGTCCACCACGGGCAGGAAGCCCATCAGAATGTCCTTGCCGGCATTGTCGATAAGTTCGAGGCGCTCTTTGGCGGTACGGCGGCGGTAGTTGTCCCATTCGGCCTGCAGGCGCAGGTGCTGGTCTTTTGTTTCTGCCGCTTCTTCGCGGGCTTTCTCGAGTTCTTCGGTCAGTTCCCTGATCTGTTCGGCCTGTTCGGCGATTTTCCGTTTTTTACGGTCTTTTTCCGAAACGGGCTTCTCTTCTTTCTGTTCTGTGTTTTCTATGTTTTTGATTTCTTCTTCCATATCTTTATCGGGCTTATTTTCCGGTCACAAAGATAATCAAAATACCTGCCATCGTAAAATGACAGACATTTTGGCAGAAATTGTATTTTTTTTTGGAAAATCAAAAGTTTGGCGTACATTTGCAGTCCCAAACCCCATGGCGCTATCGAATAAGGGTTTAGTTCGCGGCCCTCTCAAGGCTGAAATCCGGGTTCGAATCCCGGTAGCGCTACAAAATAAAAGAGAAGCTCCATGGAGCTTCTCTTTTATTTTGTAGCGCGGCAGTTGCAAGCAACTGCCTTCCTTTATTTTCCTTTCTTACTTTACTTTTATGAAGCGGACTCCGTGCGGGGGGATGGTGTAGATGGCGTTCACGGGGATGTCCTGCTGGCGCCAGAGATCACGGACGGTCGAGAGACCGGTCAGGCCGATCTTGGCCAGGGCGCCGGCAAGGTTCACAGGAACATCTTCGTCGTTCAGGTTGAAGATGCCGATGGCCGTGCCGCCGTCGGCCAGGGGACGGCTCCAGATCTGCATGCCGTCTTCGTTGACGTCACGGTGCGCCTGCCGGCCCAGGATGTCCTGGTTAACGGCATTCACTTCGTTGTTGCACAGCAGGTTGAAAGTAAAATCGTCGATCTGGGCGATGTCACAGCCGATGAGCATGTTGGCGGCCAGCAGCGACCATAGCGTGATGTGGGTGTACTGTTCGTCCGGCGTGAGCCTGCTGTCGCGGAGATGGTCACTCCAGCCCACCTTCCCCACCACCAGCATGTCCGGATCGTTCCAGTGTCCCGGACCAGCATAGGGATAGAGTTCCGTCTGACGCTGGAATCCGATGTTGTACAGCGATTTCCAGGTATCGGTGATATCACCGGTCGTCCGCCAGGAATTGGCGTCCACGGCATGTCCCCAGGTCCAGACATCCGCCATGCCGTACTGGCAGAGCGAATAGAAGATGTCGCGGGGCTGCTGCCGGAGATATTCCTGCATCTTCAAATACGGGCGCACATACGAAGCCGTCGACTTGTCAGACTGCGCCCTGAATACTTTCGAGTAGCCGCACCAGTCGTATTTCAGGTAATCCACGCCCCAGCTGTTCCAAGTCTCGGCATCCTGTTTTTCATGGTCCAACGTGCCCAGGTAGCCGCCACAGGTACGGTCGCCAGGACTGGAGTAGATGCCCAGTTTCAGGCCGTTTCCGTGCAGCCAGTCGCCCAGCCCTTTCATGTCGGGGAATTTCTCATTGCAAACGATGCTGCCGTCGGCAGCCCTTTCCTCTGCCTCCCATGCGTCATCAACGTTGATATAAGCATAGCCGTAATCAGCCAGGCCCCGGTTAATGAGCGCGGCGGCCGAAGACATCACTTTTTCCTGCGAGACACTCAGGCCCCAGCAGTTCCAGGAATTCCAGCCCATGGGTGGCGTCAGGGCGATCTGGTCACCGACCTTCAGGATGAAGGCCTGACGGGCTTCTCCGTGCGCATTTTTCGCCACCAGCACCAGCGGATAATCGCCTTTTTCCGAGACGCGACCGCTGAGCACGCCTTTGGACGGGTTGAGCACAACACCTTGCGGAAGGCCTTCGACGTCATAGATCATGGGCTTTTCGCCCGAGAAGGCCAGGCGGAAAATGACCGGCGAGCCGGGGCGCACGCCGAACACCAGCGGGCCGTTGTAACGCGGCGAGGCGGGTGCGGGCGGCGTGAGGATATACGGTGCGGCATAACGGGCTGAAAGCGTACCGTCTAAACGGTCGTCGCGATAGGTCACCTGGATGCGGCCCTGCTCCGGAACCGGCCAGGAAAGCACGGTTTCTTTTCCCGGAGAGAGTTTGACTTTCTTCACGAAGGGCGCCTTTTCTTCCAGCTTGCCGGTGATGTCTCCGTCAACGGGTTCGCTGGCGCATATCTCGAGTGTCCCGGAAGTCTTCATGGCGCTACGGAGTTTCAGGCGGCAGGCGTCGTTTTCCCCGGTCAGCGACAGTGTCACAATATCGGACAGTTCAGGCTGCGCAATACGCACCGGCCGCTCGAAGAAACCGCCCGGGTCTCCCCCGTTATACACGCGGACGGCGATCACGTTGTCCTTGTCCCAATGGACCTTCCCGGCATCCACGACGTACCGGCGCGGCGTGCTCCACTGGCTCGAATAGCCATCCGGGGCATCGGGCATCGAACCGGTCTTTCCCACAAACTGGCCGTTGAACCAGGTTTCATCGGCATCGTCAATGGGGCCCAGATCCAGCAGGACCAGGCTGGAAGTCCCATCTTTCAAAGCGGACGGGATGACGACATGGATGCGATACCATCCGTAATCTTCTGTAACCTTGACACCCTGGTCATCCCAGTTCTTCTCCAGGGAGAGCAGCGGCCAGGCACTGTCATCGAAACCAGCCGCACGCCAGGCGGCATTGTCGCCCTTGGAGAAACGGGCGTCAGACATTTTCACCTCCTGGGCCAGCGCCACGGAGAGGCAGCAGAAAAACAGGAAACAAGCAATGGCGATCTTTTTCATCGGGACATCTTTTGAGGGTATTGACAAAGATACTCATTTTTTGCCTTTATTTTGTACCTTTGCGGCCGGCTATGCGAAAAAGGATCCTGATCGTGCTGCTTCTGGCGCTGGGAGTGTTGTCTTCCTGCGGGGTTTTCCGTAACCGGAGCGTTCCCTATTATTATGCGGGACCGCCAGTGGAGGAATCGGGCTATGTGCCGCAGGGCAAGGTGGTGGAAGCCTGGTATCCCTGCTCCGTGAAAGGTCCTACGCAGCGGCGCATGATTGTCTACCTGCCCGCCGACTATGACGAGAGCGACAAATCCTATCCGGTGATCTATCTGCTGCACGGTGCCCGCGGCCATGAGACCGTCTGGATCCAGCGGGGCCAGATGTTCCAGACAACTGACAGCATCTACAACCAGGGGCACGCCGTCCAAGCCATCGTCGTCATGCCCAATGTCAACCAGTACAACGACGACAAGGATTTCGAGAACTCCCGCTACAAGGACGCCATGGAATCGCTTTACGAAATCGACGGAACAGTGGAACGCGGCTTCGTGAAAGATGTCGTCGGCTATGTCGACAGCCACTTCCGCACCATTCCCGACAAAGCCCACCGGGCCATCTGCGGTCTGTCCGTCGGCGCCCTGCAAAGCATCTACATTTCAGCCGATTCCCCGCAGACCTTCGACTATGTAGGCTTGTTCTCCCCCTTCTGGAAAATCATCCAGCATCCCGGACCCGACAACGATTTCTATTTCGGCATCAAGAAGAAATGGAAAAAGCAGTTTGCCCCCAATCCACCGAAAGGCTACTACATCATGACCAGTACCGGGGACTTTTTCTACCTGCACGTCCAGAACCTGCGCCGCTACTTCGACCGCCACAACTATCCGTACACCTACATCTGCACGGAAGGCGGACACGACTGGTACAACTGGACCTACTACTACGGCTACCTGCTGGAACATGCATTCCAGCCTGAAAACCGGCCTGAGAAATAATCAGAACGAGAACTTGTAACCGATACAAAATTTCGTATTGAACATCCGCTCATAGGAGATGGACTTGAGTTTCGTTCCTTCCGCATTGGTATCAACCACCTTGTCGTGACAGTAGTCGCCCAAGATGGAGAAATCGAGCGCGTGCTGCTTGCTCAGCTTCCACTCCAGGCCAAGCGCCCCGCGCAGCCGATTTACGTACGCGTCCGTATAGCCCGTGAACTGGTAGTCGCTGAAGGCCGTCCCGTCATATTTCGCCGTACAGGCAGGATCGTTGAATACGTTGCGCAGTTCGACGTAGGCGTAAGGACTGACGCTCCGGCCCTTGTACTGCGCCTTGATGCGGCTCTTGAGCGCCAGGGAATTGGGATTCGCCTGGAAGACATTCATGTCATCGGCGTTGCGGTGCGTCAGTTGCAGCCTCTCTTTCAATGAAAAGCGCCAGTCGCCCACCCGGATGCCGCCCGTGGCATCGACATAGAACCGGTGGCGCGGAGACCAGTCCCCGCTGGATTTCAGCTTGTCGATAAAAATGTAGCCGCCGCCCAGTTTCAGGTAGGGATTCACCTTGTAGCTCAGGTCTGCGCCGACTTGCCAGCGGCCGACCGTGGAAAAGTTGTCCTTCATGCGCAGTTCACCGTCGATTGACAAGTGCAGGCCCTTGGACAGTTTCTTGTCTACGCCCAGCGAGAATCGGCCGCCGAGATCGGTTTCCATGATACCGACCGGAATAGTATAGGAAGTCTGCCCGCGCCCCGGCAGCGCAAGTATCAGTAACAAGCAGACCGTCAAAATCTTTCTCATGGCTTACTGTTCTATGAAATCCTTGGCTTTCGTCAAAGTGTCAATCGAGGCGGCCTGCCCCTTCGACAAGGTATAATAGACCTTGATAAAGGCAGCATCCTTGAGAAAATCTACGTGGCCGATTTCCAGATTGTCCACTTTCAGTCCGGTCCGTTTCTCCAGGTCAGCGACCAGTTCGGCGCGGCGCTCCGGCACGATGAGCTCGATGCGGTCGTAAAGCACCAGCTTGGCGGAGGTGTGCTTGAGCAGCCTGTCACTTTCCAATATCCAGATCAGACAGACTATCAGCGCATTGGCCAGAATGGTCACGCCCGTGGCGCCGGCATTGAGTTCGTAGTGCGGATTCGTGCCCGTGGCGCCGACCACCCGGTAGATGGGTGCCAGGCCGTTGACGGCCGCCAGCGCGATAATGACGAACAAGTAGGTCATCTCGCGGATCGGCACGGTCTCAGTGCGGTAGCGGATCACGCCGAAAATGGCGAACAGACCCAGTGTCAGTCCCACTCCCACCTCGACGTTGCCCATCACATAGAGCAGCATCAGCATCGCGGAGGAGAAGACCATGAAGGTGAAATAATAGTCGCGGCGACGGCTCTTCCGATAATAGAAGAACTGCACCAGGATCCAGCAGACAGCCAGGTTCAGGAAGAAGCGGATGGCCAGTTCGGTGAGGCTCTGTGAAGTCGTCATCATCGCGTCGGTGATGGCCTGTACGTCGAACAGGTCTTCGTCGGCGAGCGTGTAGTCGCCCAAGTCTTGCAAGGAAATCATTGTATGTCAATTTTATGGTTTATCGTCTTTTCTATCTGCCGCACCTTGGCCTTGAAACGGCCCGCACGCGCGGCAGGTTCCGTCAGGGTGACGGCAATACAGTACTTGCTGATCCGTATCGGCTTGACCCGGTGATCGAGCAGGATACGCTTCATAGAACTGTCGGAGTGGCCGTCCTGCTTGAGTTCGATGATCACGGCATCGCGCAGCGAGCAGGCATGTCCGGTCCGGACGTTCCGGAACTGCAGGTCCGTATCGATGGTCAGGCGCTCCGTGCGGGCCGGATTGACAAGCGTAATGCGGCTGAAGACCGTTTCCAGCACAGGCGAGAGTTCCTCGACAGTGAACCAGGATTTGCGGGAAAGATAGTCGCAAGCCGCGGCGTCACCGCTGAAATCCTGCAACTCCCCCACCGGAATCCCAATCCGTTTCTTGCTCGTGCGTCCCTTGTTGTTCTTGCGCTTGATTTCCAGGAAGGCCGTACCGGAAGACACATAGCTCCGCGTGCGGACTTTCTGGCGTTTCAGGCGCCGGTTGTGGTGGTCCCGGAACATCTTGAGGCCGACCGTGTCGAAATAGACGGAATCATAGGCACTGATCTTCGCACCTGCCGTTTCCAGTGCCCGGTAGCCCGCCCGTTCCGCGTCGGCCAGTACCTGCACCAGAGTAGTTTCGTCGGTGAGGTACTTGGTGTCGAAGCGGTTCATCAGCTTGACGGCATCCATCTCTTCGAGCGAGATGGGCGCAATGCCTTCGAGCGAGGCTGCCAGGGATATGTGCTCAAACGATGCCATATCAATGCCATCCGGGTCCGCCGGGTCCGCCGCCAGGACTCTGGCCGCCCCCACCGGAATAAGTACTCAGGGAGACGGACGAACCGCCCGAGATGCCAGATGTTGCCCAAACACCGTTACAATAGGTAGTGCTACCCACATTCACGCCCTTGTAGCCGCTCTTGAGCGACGGGGCCGAAACGGCCACGGACGAGACACCCGCCGGCGCCTTGAAGGCAGCGATATAAGAACTGCCGTTGTGAAGGGCGTTCCAACTGCCGGCCGTGCAACTCATGGTATAGACGCTCTGGGAAGCGGAATAGCCGCTTTCCAGGCCGCCGTAGGCCACGACGACACCGCCGGTGATGTACAATTTGTAGCGTTCCTCGGTATTGGCGTCGATGGCCACTTCCGGAGATCCCTTGGTCGTGACGGCAAAGACATAGCCACCCGAAATCTTCAGGTCGTGGTTAGCGTCCATGGCGTCGTTAGCCGTTGAATAGGCGTAGACATAGCCGCCGGTGATATTCATTTCAGCCTGACAGTTGATGGCATCGTCGCCCGTAGAATACACGTAGGTCTCACCACCCTTGAACGTCAGGTTGCCCTTGGCTTCGAAGCCCTCGGATTTCGCACAGTTGATGACAATCAGGCCGCCGCTCACCGTCATGTTTCCCGCATAGGCAGTGACCTTGTTGCCGCTCTTGGTGACCCAGCCGATCTTGATGCCCTTGCAGGACACGTCGTTCGATTCGCTGCCGCTCGTGGTAATCTTGAGCGTTCCGCCGGAGATGTAGCTGTCCGCAACGGCATGCGTCGAGCTGTCGTAATCGTAGCTGCCCGCGCTGATACCCTTGCCACCATTGCCGGTATTGGTGATGGTCACCATGCCGCCTGTCATGGCGAAGTAGTTGTCGGCCTTGATGCCGGCCGAGCCTTTGTACTCCTTGTCGTCATCATCGTAGGCCACGCCGCCCGAGACATTGATGGTAGTGGTACCTCCCTCCACAAGCACGTAGTCATCGGAGCCGATACCCTTTTTCATGGCCGCTTTCGTCGTTACGTTCAGTACTCCGTTGGAGAGCTGGACGTATTCTTTGCCGCGGACGCCATGTCCGGCATTGCTACCGGCTGTCACTGTGACAGTTGGACTTGCCATCATTCGCACGTAATCGTCAGATACGACGCCCGACTTCGACTGCTTGTTGTTGGCCGTTACGCTCAGCGAGCCGCTGCCGCTGAAAATCAGCTGGCCTTCGGAGAAAAAGACGGCCTTCATGTCCTCGTCACCGGTGGTCGAATAAGCGGCAGAGGCTCCGTCAGCCAGGGTATTGGTCCCCTCCACGTAGACGAAGGTGCGCTTGCCACTTTGATTGTTGATGGCCGCGCCGGCGCTGTTGGTAATGCTCACGCCGCTCAGCCAGATCGCCTGCTTCTTGGAGCTATACAATTTGAAGAAGCCGTCGGATGCCGTACCGGTCAGTTTGTAGGCTACGTTCTCGGAACCGGTGTACTTGATGATCACCTGGTTGCCGCTCGTTGTCACCGTGAACTGGTCGGAAACGGCGCTGTAACCTCTCACTGTCGCGCCGGAAGATGAATACACCACTGTCACCAAGCGTGTGAAGGTCGTATTGGCAATATCGTCATCCGACGAGCTGTCACCCGCCGATGTAAAGTTCGTCGTCACAGCTCCGTCGTCGGCAGTGCTCTTGACGGTCAGCGTATAGGAGGCCGAGGCGGATTTATAGCTTGCGTTGCCCGCGAACGAGGCAGAAATGGTTGTCGTTCCCGCCGCCTTCGGCGTAACGGTGCCGTCGGTGGCGACTGTCGCCACGGATGTGTTCGTGGATGCATAGGAGATGGTCAGACCCGCATCAGACGGATCGACGGAGAGCGTGGGATACGTACCACCGTCTTCCAGCGAGACCGAACAGGTACTAGCGCTCCAGGACAGGGTCAGATCGTGCTTGATCACCTTCAACGTATAGTAGACACTGCCGGCTTCGTAGACCGCAGTAGCCTCGCTCGTAGCGTAGATGGCCGTCGTACCGGCGCCCACCAGGGTGATGGTGCCGTCGGAAGCAACGGTGGCCACGGATTCGTCACCCGAGGCATAGCTGACAGCCAGGCCATGACTGTTGGCCAGGGTCGGATAACTGTTGACAGAGGCCATCGTGGCGTTGCAGCTGCTGGCACTCCAGGCTAAACCGGCAGCGACGCGGCTCACCGTCAGCGTATAGGATGCGCTGCCGGCATAATACGCCTCGGTCTCGGCGGAAGAAGCCGTGATGGTGGCGGTACCTGCACCCACGAGGGTCACAGTGCCGTCGGAAGCGACAGTGGCCACACCGGTATCGCTGGAAGCATAGCTGATGGCCAGCCCATGCGGATTGGTCAGCGAAGGGAAAGAATTGCCACCCCCCATTGAGGCGCTGAAGGTACTCGCACTCCAGGCCAGGCCTGCGCTCTGCTGCGTGCTTTCCGGCTTGACCACGGTCAGTGAATAGAATGCGCTGCAGGCATCATGCGCATCCGTTGCAGCAGAAGCAGCCAGAATGGTCGTCGTACCTGCGCCGACCAGAGTGACGGCACCCGCCGCATCGATGGTCGCCACGCTCTCGTTGCTGGAAGTGTAGCTTACGCTCAGGCCAGCCGGGTTGCTTAGTGTCGGAAAACTGTTCGTTTCGCCCAGCGTAGCCGTACAAGTATCCTGCGACCAGGTGATCGATACGGTGGCCTTCTTCACGGTCAGAGCATAGGAGGCGCTCCCGGCTTCATACTGGCTGCTGGCAGCAGCCGTCGCGGTAATCGTCGTGCTGCCGGATGAGACCAGGGTAACCACTCCGTCGGAAGCGATGGTCGCTACCGCTTCATTGCTGGAAGCGTAAGTAATGGACTGGCTGCCGGGGTTGCTTAGAGTCGGGAAACTGTTCTCGCCACCAATGGTCGCTTCACAGCTCTCAGCGGACCACGTCAGGGTGGAAGAAGCCTTCAGTACGGTCAGCGTGTAGAAAACACTGGACGCGGAGTATTCCGTCGTAGCCTCGGATGAGGCCGTGATGATTGCTGTTCCGCTGGCCGACAGCGTTATGGAGCCGTTGGAATCGATGGTTGCGACGCCGGTATCACTCGACGTATAATTCACGGAAACACCGTAAGTGTTGGTCAAAGCTGGGAAACTATTGGAAGCTCCGATCGTCGCTTCGTACGACGCGGCGCTCCATTTCAAGGCAGGATCGGTCAGGGTGGTCTCTTCCCCACCTCCGGTGTCGTCGACGGGATCGATGACCTCGATGATGTCGCTGATGCAGTTCCCTGCAAGCAGCGCCGTCAACGAAAGTGTGATGATCAACAA
>Ga0265298_10003492_pt1 | contig 20726 bp, 13 predicted proteins | sample AusTroGonzalo_MG_3_FD_193486 | JGI IMG/M metagenome (GOLD analysis project Ga0265298, IMG submission 193486) | Bovine rumen microbial communities from tropical cattle in Woodstock, Queensland, Australia - Gonzalo_01 | ecosystem: Host-associated > Mammals > Digestive system > Stomach > Rumen ... | reverse complement strand
GAGGCGCTGTAGCCTTTGTTGCGGACGGCCTTTTCGGTAGCGAGATAAGTGCCGGCGCCGTAGCGGTCCGTGACCAGCTGCACGATGAAAGTCTGTTCGAACGGACTGCGCGCCTGGATCCGGTGCTGATAATCCATAAACAGTTCGAACCGGTTGGTCGCGAAGGCGATATTTCCGAGCCGAACCGCATGGATCACGGTGGTCAGGTTCGGCTCTTTCTTCTGCTTTTCCCAGCGGGAAAGGACCCCGCCGATCCGTCTGCGGCGGGCGTCGAGACGGCTGTTTTCGATCAGACGCTCCCATTTCGTGCCGTCGGTCTTGAACGGGATCTTCATGACTTCTTCCTGTTTGCTTTTTTCCTCTTCGACCAAAGCATCGGGGAACTGCCGGCGGGACAGCTCCACGGTCCGGACTTCATGACGCAAAACCGGATCGGAGAACTTTTCCTGTCCTGCCCAGCTCAACACTTCGTCGAATGCGGCGGCGATGCGGCCGGCGATATCTTCGGCACGGAGAAAATCAATCAGATCGTTCTCGGCCTGTTTCCGCTTCTGCTCCGGCGTCCATTGTTCGAAGCACGGCGTGATCATGGGATTCTTCAGGTAAGCGTCGATTTTATCCTTGTATTTCAGACAGAAACGGCGGTATTCCGCTGCATGGTAAAGCAGCTGGCGCGGCGAAAGATCCCCGGCGGCGGCAGCCTGGCAGATCACCCCGATCCTGCCGTATTTCGCCTCGAGTTTTTCCCGGACATGATGCCAGAAGCCGGCATGGAGCACCCAGGCATGTTCGTTGGTCTGAGAAGGACACGGTACGTTGATGACCGCGCCGGTGAGCCGGTCTTTTTTATCGAAGGTGTAAAGCAGATTGATAAAGGCATTCGTTCCCGCCTCAAAACCGTCGAACAGTTCATCGTTGGTCTTGCCGTACATCACCGCATGACCGTTCACCGTGAGCCCGGAAACCGCCCCGCGCAGTTTGCCGATGTCTTTCTGATACACCGATCTGCGGCTGTGTCCGGTAGTGGCGAATCCGTAACCGTACGCAATGGAGCCGGGAGCCCGGGATGCCCAGGCTTCTTTTACCGCATCGGCGACCTGCCGCGACAGGAACGCGAGAACCTCCGAAGGCGGCATGATTTCGACCTCTTTCAGGTAATCCGCCTTACGGTTCACGTAAGACGGTCCGGAATGGGTGTGGGTGGAATTGAGAATGATCTTTTCCACCGGGATCTCCGGAACTTCCTTTTTCAGGATCGCCTGGACGCATTTCAATTCTTCCGCAGAAAAAGCGACCATGTCCACGGAGACGAAGATCACCGCGTCGTTCCCGCTGGTGATCGCCAGAGCGCTGGCGAGGACCGGGGTGTATTGTCCGACCGAGACCCGCAGGTAGAACTGCCCGGCAATGGGCACGGGACCATCCGGCGCGATGGAGCGTTTTCCCCAACCGATTTTCAGCTGATTCTTCATTTTTTCTTCCTTGCTTCCACGATTTTTTCGATCCGGTCCACATCGATCTGATCGAAGCTGGTGAAAACTTTTTCGATTCCCTGCCGGACCTGTTCGGCAATATCCAGTCCGTTGGGCGCCCGCAGGGTCTGGACGATGGAGATGTGTTTCCGGCTGTATGCGAGCGCATTGGGGAATTTTTCGAGGGAGTAATCGACACCTTCATCGGCGCCGGGAATGCTCCAGGGATATCCCTGTCCATAGGCGTTTTTGGCCCGGAACACGGTCATCTCCGGCAGGATGAACCGCTGCCACACGCTCGCCACGATCCCTTCGTTTTTGAGGCAGACGGCAACCGCATCGCGGAACCGGACCTGCTGTTTCGGATCGCTCACGCCCAGCTTGTCGAAATCGATCCGGAGATTGAAATTGTACCAGTTGTGGACGGCCCATTCCGGTTCATACGGCAGCAGCAGATTCGGCGTTCCGGCCAGATTCTTCAGCAGATATTCACCGTTCGCGCGCAGCGTGTTGAAATAGTAATCGTATTTGGAAAGCTGGGCGCGTCCGTAGGCCGCGGTCAGTTCATTGTTGCGGTACATCCAGCCGAGGGCGTAGGCGTGATAATCGCGGCTCTGTTCCGGACGGGCGGTCTCACCGAAACTCCACAGCTTCGCCGCGTTGTCGTAGATCTTCTGGTCATTGGTCACGAACATGCCGCCTTCGCCGCAGCTCAGGCATTTGTTCTGGTTGAAGCTGAACGCGGCGCAGTCGCCCAGCGTGCCGGCTTTCCTGCCCTTATACATCGCGCCGTGAGCCTGACAGGCATCTTCGATGACTTTCAGATGATGTTTCCGGGCGATGGCATTGATCTTGTCCATATCGGCGCAGAGTCCGTGCAGCTGGACCACGATGATCGCTTTGGTCCGAGGCGTGATGGCGGCCTCGATCTTGTCGGGGTCGATCAGGAAGGTCTCCGGATCGATATCGACGAAAATCGGGATCGCGTCGTGATGGAGGATGCACGTGGCGCTGGAACTCCAGCTGTAGGCGGTCACCAGCACATGATCCCCGGCACCGATCCCGCACCCCACGATGCACATGTGGAGCGCAGCCGTCCCCGAGTTGGTGAACAGGGCGAATTTATTGCCGTTCCATGCGGAAAATTCCTTTTCGAACGCCAGGTTCTGTTCTCCCCGGCTCTGAACGCGGGCATGCAGCGCCTGCATGACCAGTTTGTCATCGATTTCATTCACCGGCGGCCAGGGCACGACTTTGCTGACATCGACTGCGGGGGTTCCTCCGTAAATGGCGAGTTTTTCCGACATGATAAAAATCCTTTCCTGTAAGGTTGGGTTTCAGGTTTTCGAGGATAATATATTGAACATTCCGGCAAAAAGCAACCATGTTTCGATAAAAATTTCCTGTCAATAATGTAACTTTTATGTTTTTTCGCATTTCAGGGCTCCGGACCGGCCGGAAAACAGTTGAAAAAGTCCGGATTTGAACTACATTATCATCCGGATCATCATAAAAGAAAACAGATGGAGCGAATCAGTGGAACCGAAAAACCAGGCCGATTTCCGGACCGTCCAGCCCAGGATCAAGTTTTTTTATGTGAAAGACTATGAAAATATCTGGCGGAAAATCCATATCAACAGCCAGAATGAACTATTGTATGTTCTGGATGGAAAATGCACACTGGAGATCGGCAACGGGCTGAAATTTCCCGCCGCGGCGGGCGATTTTCTTCTGGTCCCGCATGATGTCCGGCACCGCGATGTGTTCGAACCGCTGCGCGGACTGCGGATCATGATGATCATGTTTTCCTGGCAGGGAGCCGATGAGTTTTTCAGGACCGTCAGCAATGTGGAACTGCACCGGCTGGATCATGCCACCCGTTCGGAAGTCCGCCGCAGGCTGGATTTCATCTACGGACTCTGGTCGAAAAAACTGATCGACACCGCCAATCTCGATGTCCAGCTCCATGCTTTGCTGCTGCTGTTTTACAATTCGGTCCGGAATGCCGCCCGTGCACCTGAACAGCCGAAGGTGAACCTGGGCCCGTCCAAACTGATCCAGCAGGCGAAATTTTATGTGACGGAAAATTTTGCTTCGGAGATCACGCTGGAACAGACCGCGCTCCGGTTCGGCATCAGTCCCTCCTATCTGAGCCGGCTGTTCCAACGGGAATCCGGGGTCAGTTTTTCCGCCTTCCTAACTACTTTGAGGCTGGAAAATGCGGTTTATCTGCTGCATCATTCCGCCTTGCAGATCGCGGAGATCGCCGACCGATGCGGATTCCGGAGCAGCAGTTATTTCATCAAAATATTCCGCCGTCACTACGGGAAAACTCCGGGAGAATTCCGGCTCTGATCACTGCGGATCGAGTTCCAGAAAAACCGTCATGGAACCCGAGGCTTTTTCGAAGATCAGCCGGTTCTCTTCGAAACGGATCTCCGAGGTCAGTTCGCGCTTGACGCCGTCCACATCCACCACGGTCAGTTTCCATTGCTTTGCACTGATATCGTCCGCACCCAGCGAGAATGCCAGATCATCCTGCGCCGTCTTGAAACAGCTGACCAGGATCTTGAGGCTGCCGTCGGCGGCTTTACCCGCCAGGATCGTGGTGTCGGGAGAATCGGTTTCGGCCCCTACCCTTTCCAGCTCCATCAGCCGGTTCAGAAAATCGAACGCATAATAACCGCAGTGAGGTTCGCAGTAATTGCTGAACAGCGAATACCCGCCGCCCGTGCTGCCGGTGTAGTAATGGGTCATGTCCACCGGCTCGTCCTGGAAACGCGACAATACCGCCGTCAGATAAGCGGCGGAATGCGGTCCGACCATTTCCTGCTGGAGGAATTTTTCCCGTTCAAGGCCGCATTGGCTGCCCCAGCCGCAATGGTAATGCCATTCGGAAAGATGGATCTCGGTCTGCGTGAAACCGTGTTCATTCAGCGCGGCGCGGATCTGCGCGGGAGCCGCAATCACTTTTTCGGGCTTGTCGCTGTATTGATGATACGTGAAGAAATCCAGCGGGGCCTGCTGCTCCCGGCAGCCCTTCAGGAAATCGGGGAATGCCGAACCGTTGAGCGCAGTGATCTTCGCCATGGAAGGACCGCCGATCTTCAAGTCCGGAAAACGCGCTTTGAGCGCTTTGGCGGCGAAACAGTAGAAATCAATGAACTGTTTCCAAGTGCCCTTCCAAAGGATCGGCAGTTCGGTATCCGCCTCGTTCCAGATCTCCCAATATTTGATGTCATAATGGAAACCATCGGCCCAGCCGTGATTGTAATGGTCGATGATATGCGAGGCGATCTCGACCCATTTGGCCGGATCGGCCGGCGGCGCGGTGTGATGCGCAAAACCGGAATGGTCGATGCTGGTGCCCAGCCGGTACATGATCGTGGTGCCGTAACCGAGCGTATTGGCGAAATAGTCGTCCGTGTCGGCAAAGAGATAATTTTCCGCCTGCTGCGGATCGGCATGCTCCAGCGGAAAAATGCAGGGGATATCCACCAGCATCTTCCCGGGATTGTTCAGCGGACAGTCGTGCATCCGGGTCTGCGGCACGTTCAGGTTCCGCAGATATTCGGAAATCGCTTTGCAGCGCCGGGCCGTATTGATCGGCGCCGCCAGATTCATCCCGTGGATCTTTTTGAATTTCCCCGCGGGCCGGCCGGCAAAAACATCGAACCGGATCATTTTTCATCCTCATAGCAGGAAAAGACCGAAACATAATGCAGATTGGTCCTGGTTCCCGCGGGCAGGGCCACGTTATCCAGTTCCAGCTTCATTTCCGGCTGGTCCGCCTGGAAGACATATTCCGCATAAGTGCTGCTGACCGGCCGGTTGCGGGCGGCGGGAAGCCCCATAAGGATCTTCGCTTTCCGCTGAACGCCATTGAGCTTGACTGCGAGGACGCCTTTGCCGCTGAGGACCAGACGGAGTTTATAGACTTTGCCCGGCGTCAGATTCCTGATGGTCTGCGCGATGCCGGAAGGCTCTTTTTTGCGTTCGAACACCGCCATCGGCGACGGATCTATCTGCGCGTTGAACCGTTTGAGGAAACGGCCGCCGTCCGGGGACCGTCCCGGTGACACCGCGCCGCTGACCTGCCATTCGTTCAGGCCGTCCCGGAAAGACGCGTTCCGGAGATGTCCCGGACAGAGTTTCAGGCCGCGTTCGGCGGCGAGGGAAGAAGTTTTCCCTTCGATCACATAATGCTTCATCAGTTCCATGACCCAGCGGGTGCGTTCGAGGTCGGAGTAATTGTCACCCCAGAAATTGATCAGCCCGATGCCCTTGAACGCGGGGTCGGTGGCGATGGTCCGCATCTGCATGTCCAGCAGCACGCGGTGGTCGGCTTCCGGTTCATTGTCCACCGTGAAACTCATCGCCACATTGCTGTGGCAGAGCGAAAGACCCCAGTAAGGATTGACGCCGGGACAGACCTGATTGACATTTTCCGCATACCGGACCAGCGACTTCACCTCTTTGGCCGCCTGCTGCTCATCCGTATACATGTTCGGCAGATATTTTTCCACCATGACCTTGCTGGACGGGCTCAGGTTGATGCAGCGGGAAAAGACTTCCGCGACATAAGGGGTATCCGGGAAATAACCGGTGATATAGGTCAGCACGTCGCGGCCCTGGGGGATCGTGACTTTGTCCAGATTCCGGATGAAAAGGACGATCGGCTTTTCCGTGCCCAGCGTCAGTTCATCGGCAAAAAAACCGTCCCACCAATGATATTTCACGTTCATGCCGGGATGGTTGTATTTGTCTCCCTTGCATTTGATGATTTCGCCGATCGCACAATGGGCATAGAGCTTCTGGTGCCCGGCGCGGAATCTGGTGAGATCCGCACCTTTCAGACCGCAGCCGAGAAAACTCATGACGATATCGGTCTGATATTTCTTCGCGAAATTCCAGTCGTGTTTGGGCAGTCCATTCAGATACGGGCCGGCGCCCAGCTGGTAAATCGAGGTTTCGGCCACAGCGGAGATCCGGACGTCTCCCGAACCTTTTTCCGCTTTGAAGGAATGATTTCCCATCGGCAGGAAAACCACATTTCCGTTTTTGACCGCTTTTTTATACCCTTCGATCCGGAGGATCATATTCGCCGGCAGGACGAACAGCACCCAGCCGGTCCGCGGATTGACGAACGTGCCGGCGGCACCTTCCTGGATCTGCTGTTCGGAAATGACGGTATGGAAATTGTTCAGGACCCGTCCCTTCACCGGGGCGAAAGCAGGTCTGATTTCCACGGGGATGCTGATCGTTTTTTCCCCGGCTTGCGCTTTGACGGTGTATTTTCCGGGCGCGAGGCCGTTCAGATCGAGCTTGACCACGCCGTTTTCGCCGATACTGGCCTGGCGGCTGATTTCTCCGGCGGAGTAGGAAAGCCGGCGCAGGTTTTTATCGCCGAACCAGCGGCAGTTCAAGACCGCATCGGCTGCCTGGAGCTGGTTCTTCCTGCCCAGCACGACCAGTTCCGGCACCGGGATCAGTTTCCGGTATTCGGTGCTGCGTTCCTTGGCGCGGACCGTGGCGGGTTCCACGGCGATATCGGAAACTTCCAGTTCGCCGGACTGAACGTTGGTGACCTGGACCGCGATACTGTAGTAATCGGATCTGGACGGCATGCCGGTGAACACCTGTTCCAGTGTCTGCCATTCGCACGTGCCGTTGGGGATCTTCAGCGAGAACGACTTGGTCCAGCCGTTGTTGAAAACCGTTACCACGGCTCCGCCCGCTTTGAAATCCCGGGTCCGGATTTTGGCCCGGAGATAATATAACTCCCCTTCGATCAGATTGAATGTCCAGTCCTGCCGGATCAGGAAGGACCGTTTGGATCCCGTGAAAATAAACCGTCCGCCGTTCTCAAACCCGCCGGTACTCTGGTATCCGGGCTCAATGCCGACATGCCGCCAGGACCGGGGAAACGTGCCGTCGTAGAGTTCGAGCTTGCCGTTGGAGATCAGGTTCGGGAAAGTTCCCGGCTTCACGGTCTCGGCGGCACAAAGGACTGCAGCAAGCAGACCGACTGTAAAACATATCATTCTTTTCATCATCATTTACCTTGAACTGTTATTTGACCCCATACCGGATATCGCTGACCGCAGTTATTTTTCTGCTGTGCACGCTGCCGGCCGCCGAAACGTAATTGCATTGGTTGGAATGCCGGTTGCACAAGCTGTAATTGTTGGCATAGTAATTGACCCCGGTAAAACTGCAGTTGCCGGCATCCGCCAGCATGATCCGGCTGGACGGCTGGGCGAGTTTTTTCAGATGATGGGCATTGTTGCCCGGAGAATCACCGCTGGAGGTGGTATAATAATTCATTCCGTAATCGGAGCAGTTGCCGTAACCGGTTTCGGTCCAGCCGCCCATCGGGTTCTTTGCCCCGACGGTCCCCGTGACAACGGGACACGCCAGGAATTTGGTCACCTTGTCCCAGCCTACCACCGGGGCTTTCTCGTAACACCGCAGCGTTCCATGCGAGGAGTTGATATAGCCGCGCTTGGCCAGACAATGGAGCCAGTTGATCGCGCCGTAAGTGTTCAAGGCATTCTTGTTGTTCAACGGGGACGGAAGATAATCGTTGTTGTCCAGGGTATAATTGAAAAGGATCAGGGATATATTTTTGAGATTGGACGTGCATTGTGTGGCTTTGGCCCGGTTTTTCGCCGAATTCAATGCCGGCAGCAGCATGCCCGCCAGGATCGCGATGATCGCGATCACGACCAGGAGCTCTATCAGGGTAAAACTCCAGAGTGCTGTTCCGATGGACGGTTTCCGATTCGAATTTCTTCTCTTCATTTTTTCTTTCTCCTTGTTGGTTGTATTGAAAAATCTGAATCAATTATTTCTGCGCCGTTTGGCGGTCTTATCCTTTTCCGGTTCCTGCCAGGTGAAGACACTATCACGTTCGATCAGTTTCACCGGCACTTCGATGCTTTCGGCTTTTTCACCGGCGGCAAGCTGGGAAATAGTCCGGCAGACCGCTTCGCCCAGGCCGCCGGCATCTTCTTCGATGCTCGTCAGGGCCGGGGTCAGGAACGAACTGTAAGGACTGTTGCCGTAGCCGATCAGGGAAACCTGGCGGTCCGCATGGCGGAACAGCTGCTGCAGCTCGGAAGCAAAGATATCCTTGAAAGTGAAAATTCCGCTGATATCCGGATGGTTGCCGATGATCTCACGTCCGATGACGGAAATTTCCCTGCTGTTTTCATCGCCGGACAGCGGGAATTCCATGATCCGGAAATCCGGATGTTTTTTCGCAAAAGCCCGGAATCCTTCCGCCCGGTCATAGAAAAAATTGTAAGGCAGATCCAGATAACAGGTGACGATCCCGACCTTCCGGTGTCCGGCCCGGTAAAGGCGTTCAGCTGCCAGATATCCGCCCTGGAAATTGTTGTTCGAAACCGAAACGAACCCCTTGAGTTTATGGTTCAGCAGACAGATCCGTCCGGGCAAAGCGTATTTCAGGGTGTTCAATTCCTCTTCGGACAGCAGATTGGCGTTGGTGACCAGGGCGGCGGAATAACGGGAAAAGTTTTCCGTCAGTTCGGAAACCAGGGTCAGTTCATAACCCTTCCGGTTCAGGCACTCTTTCAGGGTAACGAGCATTTTGAGGTAAAAAGAGTTGCGGAGAAAATTCTGCAGCTGCATGAGGATCACAACGGAACGGCGTTTTTTCTGCGCCAGGGAAGTTTCATTGACAAAAATGCCTTTGCCCTTCTGTCCATAGACCAGCCCCTGCATCTTGAGCTTGTCCAGCACCAGCTGAACGGTGCTGTGGCTGGTGCCGTACATGGCAGTCATGCGGGCGATCGAGGGCAGACGTCCGCGAAGGCGTCCCTCGCGGATCTCCCTGGTCAGCAGATTGTAGATCTCATTTCCGGTCATTTGCGCCTGATCATCCAACTTTACTAGTAAGGTTTGGGATTAATATATATCCGTTCATTGCATTGTCAAGGGAATGAAACGATTTTTTTCGAAAAAACCGCCGTCATTTCCTGCCGAATTCGGCACGCAGGGTCAGGATTTCGAACGGTTTCAGGTGCAGATCAAGAGCATTTCTGCGGAGCGGCAGGGCAGCGCCATTTTTCCATTCCATCAGATCGGTTTCGGAAACCCTGGCAGGCTTGGCGGCGAAATGGAGCGTGCCGGCGGAATGGCGTCCGCGGATCTCCACCAGGCGCAGGATCAGGGAATCGTCTTTTTCCGCGCGTTTGACCACTTCCAGCCGGATGCCGTCGGATTCCAGGCGGCATGGGGCTTTGAATTTGCCGGACTGGAAACCGTCCGCGGGCAGGACGGGCCGGTTCAGGTTGGCGGCCTCTTCCATGACATTGCTGTCGGGTAAAGTCCCGGCATGCGGCAGGAAACTGTAGGTAAAGAGATGGCGGCCCTGATCGGCGAAACGGTCCGGATGGACCGGGGAACGCAGCAGCGCGAGGTCCAGGGTGGAGTCCTTGACGCAGTAGCCGTATTTGCAGTCGTTGAGCAGAGCGGCGCCGCAGTCGCGGTCGGAAAGGTCGGCATAACGCTGGCCGCAGACCTCGAATCTGGCCTGGTCCCAGCTGGTGTTGCGGTGGGTACTCCGTTCCACATAGGCGTATTGGATATCGAAGGAAGCGGTATCCGAAACGACCGTGGTCGGGAATGCCGTGCGCAGCAGGGTGCGGTATTCATGCCAGTCGGCCCAGGTGGTGAAATCAAGGCGTTTGGAATCCGCCGCCAGCGTAATGAGCTGCCGGAATTCGGATTTTTCCGTGCGGTAAATGAATTCTATGACATCGGCGGCGGGTCCGCGGAGCACGGTCCCGGCCGTGACGCATTGCAAGGTCCCTTTTTTGTCGCGCGGATAATAGATATCCACGTCCCAGGCCTCATACCGGGCTGGATGGTCGTTATAGAGGGAAAGCACATTGCCCTCGCCGGCGAGGAATTCCCTGTTCAGTTCCTTGTCGAACGCGCTGACCAGATGTCCGGCGGCATTGAACTCATAACGGACCAGCCGGTTTTCGAGGATCCGCTTGCCGGTGTCTTCGGGTTCATCGTTTTTCCGGGATCCCTTGCGGACGGTGATGCAGCCGCCGGCGGGGACGGAAACGGCGACGCGCGGCCGGCCGTCGATCAGCTGGGAAGGCAGTTCGGCGCCGGCTTCATCCAGCACGGCGAAACCGGCCCAGTCTTCGGGCAGATCGGCCAGGCCGGTCCAGACATTGGAAAGCGTGTTGATCAGCACGGCGGAATTGTTTTTTTTGCGGAACAGTCTGGAACAGGCGCCGAGGATCTCTTTCTTGGCGGCCAGGAGGATCTGGATATGCTCCTTTTCCGTCCGCTCGTAGACCAGCCGGATGGAGGAACCGGGGATGATGTCATGGAACTGATTGAGGAGCAGAGTCTTCCAGGCAAGGTCGAGCGTTTCGCGCGGCCACTGGTCCGGCGGCAGCGCGGCGGCCAGGAATTCCAGCGCGGCCAGAGTCTGTTCGCATTTGCGGTTGCCGCGTTTGGTGCGGCTCTGCGTGGTCAGCGTGCCGCGGTGCAGTTCCAGATACAGTTCACCGTGCCAGTCGGGCAGTTCGGCCTGATATTTTTCCAGTTCACGGAAGAAATCGGAGGCAAATTTCCATTGCGATTTCGGACAGCCGCGCAGATCGGAAAGGATGCGACAGCGTTCCACATAATTTTCGGAGGGGCCGCCCCCGCCGTCGCCGATTCCGACCAGACTCATGAATCCGGGCAGAAAATCCGCTTCGTTGAACTGTTTGACCGCCTTGATGCGGACGGCCGCCGAAGGATCGGCATTGTACGTGTCCTCCGGCGGGAAATGGGTGATGACACTGCTGCCGTCCACGCCATACCAACGGAAGGTGTGATACGGGAAACGGTTGACCTGGCTCCAGGAGATCTTCTGGGTGAGGAACGAATCGCAACCGGCTTTCCGGATGATCTGGGGCATGGCGGCGGAATAGCCGAAGACATCGGGGATCCAGACGGTGCGGACATCAATGCCGAATTCATCCTTGAAGAAATTTTTGCCGTGGAGGAACTGGCGGACCATGGATTCGCCGGAGATCAGATTGCAGTCGGCCTCGACGAACATGCCGCCCTGCAGTTCCCAGCGGCCTTCCTTCACGCGTTTGCGGATCTTCTCGAAAAGTTTCGGATAATGTTTTTTGACCTGGATGTAAAGATACGGCTGCGATGCACCGAATCTGTAATCGGGATACTGTTTCATCAGCGCCAGCTGGCTGGCAAAAGTGCGCGCGGCCTTGCGGGTGCTTTCGCGCACCGGCCAGAGCCAGCCCACGTCGATATGGGCGTGACCGATGGTGTTGGCGGTGAGCGCGCCGTCTTCGGCTTTCAGCTGGAACACGGTATCCTGAAGCAGTTTCCGCGCGGCCGGCGCGTTGGCGGGATCGAACGCGTAAACATCCATCGCCTTGTTCAGCATATACAGCAGCTGGCGGCCGCGGTAATCCTCGTTTCCGAGGGTTTCCAGAAGGCCGGAGAGGGTTTCCATCTCCAGCAGGAAGAGCCAGGCCTGACGGTCGAACACGCAGAGTTTCAGCTGCTGGACCACGGGGGAGTAATATCCGAGCGGAGCGGCGGGATCCCGGGTCTCGGGACTCGGCAGATGGACACCGAACAGATTGTTGGCAGCAGCCTCGCACCAGAATTCGATCCGGGCGCCGGCCTTCATTTTCCCCAGGACATAGGTATCCTTGAAAAATCGGGTATCGAACACGCTGTATCCGGTCAGGCCGTAGATCGGCACCCCGTCAGAATCGAACAGCAGCAGTTCGCCGCCGGTATTCAGACGCAGACACAGCTCCCGTCCGGCAAAAGTTTCCGGCACCACAGCGGTCACATGGAACCAGGCGCTGTCCCAGGTGCGCCCCCAGACTTCACCTTCCCCGATCGGATGATAATGCAGTTTCAGACGGTCCTGGAACGGCACGGGATCGGTGCTGACCGCGTATTCCGCATCCAGATAGATGGATTCCGGATAAATATCCGCAAAATTGTTTTTCGCGAGCAGGGCGACCCGCTGCTGGTACAGACTGAAAATTTTCTCGTGCATAAGCTCTGATCCTTCCCGTAATGTTCGAAACCGGTTTGAATATACCATTATTGTATTTCATTTTCAAGAGAAGAACCGGAACGGAACGGATAAAGGGTTGCAAATTCTCATAAGACAATGTATATTTTCAAGTCATAAGCACAGGCAAAACCAAACAGGAGCTCATCATGAAATCTTTGATCGGAAAAACTGTCATTCTTGCCGCGGCGATGGTCCTTTCGGGGCAGCTGTCCGCCGCTGAAAAACCGCAGCTGCAATTGGCCGTCGATCACCAGGACGGCCTCTATAAATCGGGTGAAACCGTTCAGCTTTCGGCAAAATTCACCAGTCTGGACAAGACCGGAAAGGAAAAACTGAAAATCGTCATGGCTTACCAGAACAGCACCCGGAAAGAAGCCGTGATCCCGGCGGACGGGACCGGATTTTCCCTGCCGCTGAAAGGCGAAGCTGTCCGTTTTTCAGTCACGGCGCTCGATGCGGAAGGCAAGCCGATCCTGATTTCCCAGGGGAAAAAGCAAGTTCCGCTGAACGCGCAGATCGGAGTGATCGCCGATCCGGAAAAGATCCAGCCGGGGTTCGAGGAACCGAAGGATTTTCAGCAGTTCTGGGACAATGCTCTGGCGGAACTGGCGAAAGTGCCGGTCAAAGCCGTCCGGAAGGAGATCCCCGTCACGGATGATCTGCTGCCGAAGATTTCGACCTGTTTCAGTTACCGTTCCGGGGCGCAGTCTCCCCCGCCGAAATCATTGAAAGGGAAATTCCGGTGCTGGGATGTCAAAGTGGATTGCGTCGGCGGCGTTCCGGTATCCGGATATCTGACCATGCCGGCGGATGCGAAACCGAAAAGCCTTCCCGCACTCGTGACATTCCAAGGCGCCGGCGTGAAGACCGCGAACCAGGCCTTCATGCCGGGAGTCATCCGGTTCGATGTGAACGCCCACGGCATCGAAAACGGCCAGGCGCCGGGCTACTATCAGAAACTGGCGAAAACGTCTTTATTCCGGTATGTTGCCAAAGGAGCGGAAGACCGGGACAAATATTATTTCCGGAACATGTATCTGCGGGTGAAACGGGCACTGGATTATGTCAAAACCCTGCCGGAATACGACGGCAAAACGCTGATCGTGGCCGGAAACAGCCAGGGCGGCGGCCAGACGCTGGTCGCGGGCGGACTTGATCCGGATGTGATCCTGCTGCAGGCGAGTGTGCCGGCCATGTGCGACCACGGCGGCGGTCTGGCCGGACGGGTCCCCGGATGGCCGCGCCTCCTCGCCGTCAAAAACGGGAAAGCGCTGAATCCCGCCATGGCCCGCACCCTCCCCTATTTTGACGCAGTGTTCTTTGCCCGGCGGATCAAAGGCGAAGCCTATCTGGCGGTCGGACTGGTCGATACCACCTGCAGTCCGACTTCGATCTTCGCCGCTTACAATGCCATCCCCGGCAAAAAACATATCACCGTCTATCCTTACAACGGACACCGCAATTCGGTATCGAAAGCATTTGTCAGACGGCTGGAAAAACTCCTGCCAGGGACGGCCGAATAACAGTAACTGTATTTCAGGAAATCCAAAACAGAGGAGATACGAATGAAATTGATGGATCTCATCATTTCCGGCTGCGCCGCGATCATTCTGGCGGGCAACCTGGCCGCGGCTGACACAAAAAACAATCTGAAACTGACCCTGGACCGGAAAGACGGCATTTACCGGACCGGCGATGAGGTCAAAATCGCCATTTCCTACGCAGGGGAAAAGCAAAAACCCATGCAGATCGTCATGACCAATTCGGATGGTTCATCCAAGAAATTCGATTTTCCGGAAGTCCAGGATCAATTTACGGCGAAGATCCAATCATCGTCAGTAAGTTTTACTGTTCTGGTCTATTTCAATGCGGACCGGAAACCGATTCAGAAAAACGGGAAATCGACCGCGGGAGAAACGGCTTCGATCGGAGCGGTTGCCGATCCGGAGAAAATCCGTCCGGGCTTTCAGGAGCCGGCGGATTTTCAGCAGTTCTGGGATGCTGCTCTGGCCGAGCTGGCGAAAGTGCCGGTCAAAGCGAAACGGAAGGAAGTCGACGTGCCGAAACATGTCCAGGGCAGATTCCAGTGCTGGGATGTCCAGGTGGAGTGCGCAGGCGGCGTTCCGGTTTCGGGATATCTGACCATGCCGGTCAAGGCGGCGCCGAAAAGCCTTCCTGCAGTAGTGTCCTATCATGGCGCCGGGGTTTACAGCAGCTGGAAAAGCTTTACCGGCGGCGCAATCCACTTCAATATCAACGCGCACGGGATCGAGAACGGCAGGGAAAAGGAATTCTACCGGAAACTGGCCAAAACCGAACTGGCGGATTACCGGAGCAGAGATGCCGCCGACCGGAACAAATTCTATTTCCGGAATATGTTTCTGCGGGTGAAACGGGCACTGGATTATGTCAAAACCCTGCCGGAATATGACGGCAGGACCCTGATCGTGACCGGCAGCAGTCAGGGCGGCGCCCAGGCAATAGTGGCAGCGGGACTGGATCCGGATGTGGTGCTGATGCAAGCCGGTGTTCCGGCCATGTGCGATCACGGCGGCGTCCTGGCCGGACGTATGGCCGGATGGCCAAGGCTGCTCAAGACCAGAAATGGCAAGATCCAGAATCCGGAACTGGAGAAATCGCTCCCTTATTATGACATGGCATTCTTTGCCAGACGGATCAGAGGGGAAGCCTGTTTCACGGTCGGACTGATCGACAGGACCTGCTGTCCGGATTCGGTTTTTGCCGCATTCAACCAGATCCCGGGCAAAAAATCGATCTGGACGATGCCGGACCGGGGTCATGTCGGCTCTCCGTCGCCGGTGTTCATCAAGCGGCTGCAGGAATTGATCCGTCAGGCCGGCAAAAAAGCAGCTCCGGCGAAATAAGCCGAAGGAATCCGCTCAGCTGTTGGGATCCAGCAGGTTCACATAATTGCCGAGGTCGAAAGTGGCGCCGAATTTCGGCGGGATCAGCGGCAGCACATCCAGTGATGCCGTGGATTCGATCTTGGCCTGGATCGAGTGATGGTCCGCTTTCCAGTCCACCAGAATCCGCCCCTGACCGGATGGGATCCTCCCGCGGGCGGCGGTCAGCCAGGCACAGGCCGGATTGAAATAAATCTGGGCGAAACCCGGCGCCGAAGCGCGGACACCCAGCTCTTCCCGGATCAGGAAGTCGCCCGCGCAGATATTGAAGATATGCGGATTGTAGCCGTTTTCATAAAGCTGCATGCGGTCGCGGTTGAAATTGTATCCGGTCCGGATCGCCTCGAACGCCAGATCCTGACGTCCCAGGGACGACAGCGTTTCCAGCACGAATGAGAAGAACGGACTGGCGATCTCCGCCAGGATCAGCTCCGGCGTGCAGAATTTATCCAGCAGCGCTTTCGCCTCGGAAAGCTCGGCGACCAGTCCGGCGTTCAGCACCATCATGTTGGTCCGGAACGAGTATTCGGGTTCATGTTCGCCGTCATAGAAATCCGCAAACAGGCCGACTTCCGGATTGTAGGCATACTGCCGGATATCCTCGGCCAGCCGGTCCGCGATCCGGAGACATTCCGCCTCGGGATCCTGATTCAGCGCGCCATAGAGCCGGGCGGCGGCGACCGTCGCACGGTAATACAGGGCATTCAAGGGGATGAAGACCCCGTTTTCCCGCATGGTGCGGTTCTCATTGAGGAACGCGCAGAAACCGGCCCGGCCCGAAGGCAGCAACACATCGCCTTCCGGCGGGATCTTCCGGAAAAACTTCAGGAGCCGGTCCAGATGCGGGATCATTTCCTCGAGCATCTTCCGGTCGCCCGTATGGTTCCAATGGTTTTCCAGCCACAGGATCCACAGCAGAGCCGCATCCGGCGAATAGGAATAAACCCCGGACGGCACGATCTTCATGATCATGCCGTTTTCCAGCTGGGCCTCGGCGAAATTCCGGATCGCCCGGTGGACGATCTGAGCCCCGCCGAACAGAAAATGCAGTGTCCGCGAATAGACATACGCTTCCGGCAGAGCCTGGCAGCGCCGGCCGCAGGGATCGTCGATGATATCCTGGTTCACACAGCGGCGCAGCGAAGCAAGCGAAAGTTTCCACACTTCATTGCAGACCTCGTCCGAGCAGGCAAAATCGCTGCCGCTGCCCAGTTCCGAAGAGGCGGTGGAGAAGCGCAGCACCGGAATGACCGCACCCGCCGCTTTCCGCACCGAGATCATGATATAACGGGCGCCGCGCGGCACCAGCCGCATCCAGGAATTGTTCCCATCCTGCAGGATCAGCGTATCGGTCATCCTTCCCAGCGGGCCGATGGACCGCACGGCATCGCCGGAGAGATGCAGTCCGCAGGTGATGTCCACGATATCCCCCGCCGATCCGTCCAGGTCCAGGATCGGGAAACCATAGCGGAATTCTTCCAGGTCATAGACTGCGAATTCGCCCTGATGCAGACCCGTGATCCGTCCCTCCCGTTTGACGGTGAACTCGCAGTTCGAAAGGAAGGCGGATATGTCGTTGAGATTTTCTTCCAGCGGCAGCAGGCTGACCGTATCTTTCCGGTCGTCCATCGAAAACGAGGGGGAGGAAAACGAAAGCGGGATGCGGAGCGGTCCGCAGATCCGCCAGCCGGAAAGCGATTCCATCGAAGCCTCCCGCCGGAACACCAGGCTCCCTTTCGGGATCTCCGGGAAGAGCAGCAGCATCCCCATCGGTTCGGACGTGACCTCCTGAAAACAGAGGAACCGGTTCCATCCCGTCTTCAGACGGATGGTGAAACTCTGAAGCACTTCGTTGCCGATCCGTGGGGAATCGGGCTGTTCATAAAGATCCAGCTGCCGGGTCTCGCTCCGGAAAGCCACCGGATCGTCATTGCAGAACACCGCAAAGGGATCATCAGACGAAATATCCATGCGGACCGAGGCTTCTTCGGCACAATACGCATAGATCTCCGCGGCATAATTGCCCGGCACGATCTTCTGGAAATTGTCATAGGAATAGAACGCCGATGCGCGGACATCGGTGTAAGTGCCGCTGTGAAGCGCTTCGAACGTCTCCGATTCCGCCCACAGGAACGGCGGAATACCCGAGAGGACCGGACGGGGATCACTGCCGGGAAAGGCTTCCAGCTCCCTCGCATTTTCCCATTGTTTGTCATCATAACCGTTCACATTCCAGCAGGACAATTCACTGTTCAGATCGATCTTTTCCATTTTGTCCATACCGTAATGGCAGCGCGGCTGGTTCTTCAGATAACAATCCGCTTCATGGACTTTCCAGTCCTTGCCGGTGGCGACCACCGGCTCATCCCCGGCAGTCAGCCGGCACCAGATCTTCGGCGGATGCGGATGCGTATGCCAGCTGCGGTGATCCCGGTCCATCACCACCAGCCCCAGCGTATTGATCCCCGGGGTCAGATACTGCGTCACATCGTAGCTGTCCACATAACATTTCGTATGGGTGGCCGCGGAAGGGCCGTAGCCGACATGTTCACCGTTGAGATAGACGTGATAGAACGGCAGTGCGGATATCTGCAGCTGAAAAACATCTGCATCCGCCGGCACCACGAATTCCCGGCGGAAAAATACTCTGCGGTTATCCTTGCGGTCTGCATCGGGAAGCCAGATCCAGCTCCCCTCTTCCGGTTCCTTTGCAGCTTGTCGGCCAAACATGATTTTCCCTTTCAGAATGATTCCGAAGATAAAAACTCTCTTTGCGGAGAATTATAATTCCCTTTATATATAAATGCAAACCGAATTCTGAAAAAAAACGTTTTTTTCGGCAAAAAAACGATTCCGGCTTTGAAAAATGGCAAAACGGTGATATATTAATCTTTGATTGTTACTTTTGACAGAATAAATCTTAATGTAGGAGCAGATCGTTTGAAAATCTTACTTACAGGTGTTACTGGCTTGGTCGGAGCTTCTGTGGTGACGGCAATCCTTCGGGATCATGACGACCTCGAAATTGTCGCTCTTTGCCGTCCGGCGAAGGGAATATCCGCCGAAGACAGGGTCGTCAAGGTAATCCATGACCAATGTGCATTCGACGGCGTTCCCGAAGCGGCGGACAAAATTCTTTCGCATATCAAAGTCATCAGCGGCGATATCAAGAATTTCCCCAAGGAAGAGATCCTGGCCCAAGGACCTTATGATGTGTTTTTCCATTGCGCCGCGGATGTCAATCTGGGAAAAGATCCGGACGGAAAGGTCTATCAGACCAATCTGGAAGGTACCCGGAATGCGTTGGAAATGGCTCATCTGCTGAAAGTCAAAGTTCTGCACTATGTCAGCACCGCATATGTGGCGGGAACCTATTCCGGACGCGTCATGGAAGGAACTTTGCCGGCCACCGGATTCAACAACTCCTATGAACGGAGCAAGTTCGAAGCCGAAAAACTGGTCATGAACTGCGGTATTCCTTACACGATTTACCGTCCGTCGATCATTGTGGGACGTCTTTCGGACGGTTTGATCCGCAAACCGCTGGCGTTCTACCGGATCCTGGAATTTCTGGGCAAGATCAAGAAGCATTACTGCGTGAAGAACAAAATCAAGCCGAACTCGGAAATCTCTTTGGATGTCCGTCTGCTGGCGGGCTGGTCCGACCGGGTTTATTTCGTGCCGGTCGATTATGTCCAGGCTGCCATTTCGCGGCTGTTCTTCAAACCGGTTGAAAACAAATGCTATCATATTACGGGCGAAAGTCCGGTCACCACGAAGGATATCGAAGCGTCGGTGGTGCAGACCCTGAAAGTCAACGGAATGAAGATCGTGGAAAGTGCGGACGACCTGACGCCGCAGGAAAAGATGGTGCAGGCCATGATCGGTGATCTGATGCCCTATTTCGTGTCCAACATCACGTTCGACAGTTCCAATGTCCGTGCCGAGCTCGGTCCGGAGATCCTGGACTGGAAACTGGATCTGGCATTCCTCAAACGGATGGCTGTTTCCTACTATAAGCAGACCTGTCCGGAGCTGGTCGAGGATTGACCGTGACAGCCTCCGGGGCGAAAAAGCCGGTTCTGGAGTTCCGGAATCTGGATAGTCCGGAGCGGCTTTCCAGATACCGCCGCCTGGTGTGTCCGCAATGCGGCGAACTGCTGCTCCGCGGCGATGTGGAAGTTTTTTCTTCCTGTCCTTTCTGCCTCTTCCGGTTCGACGATTCTCCGGAACTGGAGGATTTCATTCTGGAACCGGAAGTGGACAGCTGGATGATGCGTCAGCCGGGATTCACTTTTTTCCATATCCAGCAGCTGCCGCCGGAAGAATGATCCGCAGAACGGAAAATGATATCGATACAGGATACTGTCTTTGCGGCAGTATCCTTTTTTTCAGGATGGGAAAGGCGCTATGAATCTGCTGCTGCTTCACGACACGGACCGGCTGGATGAAACCCGTTTTCTGGTATCCGGCCGTCGGGCGGAACATATCCGCAAAGTGCTGCATTCCGTTCCGGGCGACGTCCTGCGGGCCGGGTTCTTCGGCGGACGCCTCGGTTCCGCAACCGTGACCTCGATCGGCCGTGACCGCGGAGTCGAACTGGAATGTCCCGTCTTCGATCAGGAACCGCCGGCGAAAAACCGGATCGTGCCGGTTATCTCCCTGCCCCGACCGCAGAGTTTCAAGAAGACGCTCCATTTCATCGCCTCATCCGGAATCGCCAAAGCGTTTTTCGTCGGTTCGGCACGGGTCGAAAAAAGTTATTGGAAAAGCAGTGCCATGGCTCCGGAAGCCATTCGGGAGGAGCTGATCCTCGGACTGGAACAGGGCATGGACGTCATTCTGCCGGAACTGAAGTTTTATCATTCCCTGCGGGAATTTTTTCAGCAGGAGCAGGTTTTTCTGGAAAATTGTTCCCTGAAGCTGTTGGCACATCCGGAACCCGGAGCGCCGCCGTGTCCCCATGCGGTAGAACCCTCCGGAAATCTGGCGCTGGCCATCGGGCCGGAAGGCGGTTATACGCCGGACGAGACCGCGGCATTCCGGGACCGCGGCTTCGAATGTGTGACTTTAGGTCCGTTTATTTTGCGAGTTGAATTTGCACTTTCCGTTTTATGTGGTAAATTGATGCCATAGACGAATTTCAAATGGAGGAATCTGAAGATGAAAAAAGTGACTTTTGAAGGCTGGAAGAACTGTGTGGAGCTGCAGAGCGGGGATTTCAAGCTG
>Ga0265298_10003491_pt1 | contig 20727 bp, 16 predicted proteins | sample AusTroGonzalo_MG_3_FD_193486 | JGI IMG/M metagenome (GOLD analysis project Ga0265298, IMG submission 193486) | Bovine rumen microbial communities from tropical cattle in Woodstock, Queensland, Australia - Gonzalo_01 | ecosystem: Host-associated > Mammals > Digestive system > Stomach > Rumen ... | reverse complement strand
TTGTTGCGGTAGGCGAACTGCTTCTCGCAGCCGAGAATCGGCCGGATTTCGGGATACTCGATCTTCCCGATGCGGTCGAAGTTGTCCTTCACCTGTTTTTGTTTGTAGTAGGTCTGCCAAGTGTAGTCCATCTGCTGCCATTTGCAGCCGCCGCAGAGACCGAAATGCTGGCATACAGGCTCCACGCGCTTGTCCGATAGCTTCTTGAAGTTCAATATCTTACCCTCAAAGAAGTTCTTTTTGCGTTTGTACACCTCGATGTCAACCACGTCGCCAGGCACGCCAAAGGGGATGAATACCACGCGCCCTTCGGGCTTGGCCACCGACATGCCCTCGGCTCCCGCGTCGATGATTTCTACATCTTCCAGGTATTCAGGTTCTCGCTTTACTTTGTTTCTTGCCATATCTCCCAAGTTTTTTTTGCCTGTTCCTCAAACATTTGCATGCCGTTATACACCTTCGCTCCCCAAGTTTTCCCCAGTTCCATGAACGCCGTCTCTTTCGGGTTGTAGATGAGGTCGATGAGGATGTGCTTGTTGCTTAAGGCTTGGTAATGGAGGTCGGGGAAGGCGTCCACTTGTGGTGCCATGCCTAAGGGTGTTGTATTAATAATAAGGTGGTTTTGGCGCAGAATCTCGTCTCTTAAGGTGTCGTAGGTATAATCGCCTTTTTCGGCATCGTGGCTCACGGTGGAATAGGGGATGCCTTTCTGTTTCAGCACATATTGCACCGCCTTTGACGCGCCTCCCGTGCCCAACACCAGTGCGTGGGTGATGGCCTTACCGTTGACGGCGCGGTTGAGCAGTTGCTCAAAGCCATACACATCGGTGTTGTAGCCTTTCAGCTTGCCTTCGGTGATTCTCACCACATTGACTGCCCCGATTTGTTTCGCGGTCTCGTCGATTTCGTCCAACAACGCGATGATGGCTTCTTTGTAAGGTATGGTCACGTTGAATCCGCAGAGGTCGGGATAGGTTTCCATTACTTCGTGCAGTTCGTCCAACGTCTTGAGGTCGAAATGCTGATAGCGGCAGTCGAGGCCTTCGTATTCAAACCGCTCGTTGAAATAGAATCTCGATTGCGAGTGCTTCAGTGGATGTCCTATGAGTCCGTAGCGTTTCATTATTTGAACAGATTAATCCCTCCAACAATCCCATACGAGCCAAGAAACATGATAATGCCGGCCAACAGCACGCCTCCGATGACTGCAAAGACGCTTTTCTTGAAGTCCATATCCAAGAAACTGGCCGCAAGTGTGCCTGTCCAGGCTCCTGTGCCAGGTAACGGGATGCCCACGAAAAGAAGTAAAGCCACATAAAGCCCGTGTTTGGACTTGGCTTGCAGTTTCTGGCCTCCTTTTTCGCCTTTATTCAAACACCAGGTAAAGAACTTGCCAATGACCTTTTTGTCTTTACCCCATTCCAAGATGCGCCGGGCAAAGAAGAAAATAAATGGCACAGGAATCATGTTACCGAGGATGGCGATGATGTACACGAGAATCATGTTCATCTCGGGATTACCGGCTGCGCTGAGCCTTTCATTGAATACTACCGCATAGGGGATGGCACCACGCAGCTCAATGATGGGTACCATTGAAATAAAGAAAACAGCGAGGTAATATAAAATCAGTTTTTTCATGGATTGTCGCTATTCATTTGGGTTTCTTGCCGTTTTTTGTGTTGCTCGATGAGCTCAAGAATCTCGTTGTCGTTGGCCAGCAACTCCTTGTCGAATTCCAAAAAGTCGGGCCACGCCTCGAAGTCGGCGTCCAAGGCTTGATCCAAGGCTTCCAGTCCTTCGTTGTGGCTTCCTTTGACGAAATAGGCATAAGCCAAGAGATAAAGCAGCGAAGTGTCGTTGTCGGTCTGCAGCAGCCCGAACTTGATGGTGTTGATGGCTTCGTCAATCATGTCCTGCTGCCCATAGAGGTCGGCGATGTAGTAATAGGCATCAGCGTCGTTGGGCGTGTCCTTTTGGATTTCGCGCAGGCATTCCATGGCCTTGTCGTATTCCTTGAGCTTCATGTAGTCGGTGGCGATGGAGTAGAGGTGGTCGGTTTCCCAAGGCTCCAGCTCCAAGGCTTTCTCGAAGTATTTGATGGCTTTGCGGCTGTTGCCACGGTCACTGAAGACATAGCCCAGACCGGCATAGCCAGAGCCAATCATTGGGTTGATTTCCAATGCCTTGGTGAAGTGTTCCTCGGCGGTTTGCAGGTCGTTGAGGCGGTAATAGCAGTCGCCGATGGTGGTGTGGATCATTGAGGTCTCCACGCCGTTGCGCAAGGCCTCCTCGAGGGTGTCGATGGCTTCCTTGTAACGGCCGAGGTCGTAATAGATGTCGGCCAAGTGCATGTTGGTCCAGAGGTCTTCGGGGTCGATGCTGAGGGCGTATTCGTAGGGATCGATGCTTTCCTCGTATTGGCCCATCATGCGGTAGACGTCGCCGATGTTGGTCCAGGCCTTGCTGTTATATGGGTCTTTGTCGACTAGCTTCTGGAAATAGTCGATGGCTTCTTCCTTGCGGCCTGCGCTGAGGTAGCAGCAGCGTATCTCGTGGTAAATGGTGTCTTTGTCGTCAGCGAGGGCCAAGGCTTTGAAGTAGAACTCAAGGGCGAGGTCGTATTGCTGCGTATGCTGGTATTCGTAGGCTATGGCGTTGTAGAGCTCGAATTTCTCGTCCTCATCGAAGTAGGGCAGGGCGCTGAAATAGTTTTCCAAGGCCTCTTCCGACTTGCCCAGGACGGCCAGGCAGGAGCCGAGGGTGAGGAAATAGTCGGGGTCGTCTTCGTCGTCGACACGCTCTACCTGCTGCATGATATCGAAGGCGCGTTGGGCATCGTTTTCCAAGAGGTATTGACGTGCATACTTGATTTTCAGCATGTTGCTTTCGGGATGCTGCGCCATGGCCATCTCCACAGCCTGCCGCGAGCGTTTCAGCTGGTTGTTTTTGGTGTAGTGGTCGATGATGTATTCAAACTCCTCGCTGTCGAAATAGGCCGAGTCGTTGCCTTTCAGCATCGCCTCGTACTTTTCGAAGGATTTCTCCATCTCCGCTTCGTGCTCAAAATAGTCGTCTTCGTCTTCAAACATGATAACTGCCTCTCGGAATTTTGGTGCAAAAATAATAAATATGGCGGATATATGGCCTTTTTTTGTATTTTTGTAGTGCTAAAAAATCAGTTATGAAAAGGTTGTTTCTGCTTCTCTTGATGCTGCCACTGACCTTCGTCTCATGCGATGAGTTGGGTGAAGAGGATCAATATCGCGGTTGGACGGTGGAAACGATACCCAATACCCGCCTAAAGGGTAATGACATTCATGTCTCCGACCCTGACGGTTACCTGTCTGACGGTGCTGAGCGGATGATCAATCAGGCTTTATCGGCCATCCGTTCTCAGGCCGACGTGTTTTTGGTGACGGTGACGGCGGTCGATGCCTACGACACGAAAACTTTCGCTACCAAGTTGTTCAACCATTGGGGCATAGGCGATGCTGAGACTAACAATGGCGTGCTGTTGCTTTTCGTAGAGGAGCCGCATGCCTTGGAGTTTGAGACGGGTTATGGCGCCGAGGCCGTCCTTACCGATGCCAAATGCGAACGCATTTTCAACACTATAATCAAACCTTATTTCATCAAGGGGGAATATGAGGAAGGTCTTTGTGCCGCAGCGGGCGCGATTGTGGATGTGTATGGCGGTGAGGTGCCATTAGGGCTGATGTCGAATGTCGGGGCTTTGACTGGCGAGGAAGGAGAAGACTTGGACGACTATGATGGCTTAACTGATACGAAAGATACTTCTATAGAGCATTTTCGTAGCGAGCCCCATTCGCTTTGGGGACTGGGTTTTGTTGTTCCTATCATGTTTCTTGTCTTGTCGTTCTACCCCCTCTTTGCCTTCCGATATGCGAAAAAAGAGGCGTATAAAAAAGAGGATAAAGACAAGAAAATCAATGAATGGGAGGAAGCCAGTGCGCTTTATGTCCATAAAGAAAAAGGCATGGAGTCTATGGCGGGTTGCCTCTCTGGTTTTAGGGTGTTTTATCTGGCCTTTTGGTTGATGATGATGTGGTTTTTGTTCGGATTTCTTTTCTCTTACACCGACTTCCAAGAAAACGACGTGAAGGGTGGGCTTATCTCGGTGTTGGCTTTGGTTGTTGCTCGCACTCTTGTTTCATGGTGGTTTAACAAGCGTGTCTTGGCTGAGGCTGAGGCAGGTCAGGAAAGAGGTCTGAAGAAAACCTACCGCAACTTGTGGAACGGTCCGATGGGCATCATAACGACTATCTTCACGCCTTGGGTTGGCATGGTGATGGCCAATATCTATAAGAAACGCATCAAGTCGGGCGAAGAGCTATGCCCGAAATGTGGTAGTGTAATGCATCTTAAAGAGCAATATGTCCTGCCTATGTTGCGAGAAAAAGAGAAGGAATTGAAAGCCTTTGAGTTTGCCCCTTATCGTTGCGAAGCTGGTCACGACATCGTGCTGGTTTACAACGGAAAGGACTATGGAAAACTCAAAGAATGCGAAAAATGCGGAGGACATTTGATGCAATCTATTGACGAAAAGATTTTGGTTAAGGCTACCTATTCCCACACGGGCGAGAAGGAGACGACCTACAAATGCCAACATTGCGGTGCCACCAAGGTGGAGAAAACGGTCATTCCCAAAAAAGAGAGAAGCTCGGGCAGTTCAGGGGGTTCAAGTGGCGGCGGCTCGTTTGGTGGTGGAAGCAGTGGTGGCGGCGGCTATTCGGGACGATGGTAGTTTTAGACAACAAATACTATGATTAAACTATAGTGATATGACGAATTGGATAGCTTTAATTGGTGTTATACTCATTATCTTGATGACGCTTGGAGGGTTCTTGTATTGGAAGATTGCCCGATGGCTATTCTATGATCAAGAGCCTGAAAAACCAGATGTGTATCATGGGGTAAAAGAAGGAGAGGTCACATTTTTGGACGGCTTTAAGAACGAATGGACGGGCTCGCCGTGGTGGGGAAGGCCACGTCGAGGCGGATTGTTGGGTGGCTTTTCACCAGTAGTGTTTACAGTTCTTTGTTTTCTCTTTTTGTTTTTATTGCCGTCTGGGATGAATGGCGATTATGTGTATGATTGGTTTATGGTGATAGACCTTTGCCTTTATTTCACATGGGTTTGCTTTAGGCAGAATCGGCATGCGTTGAAGATGGCCGCTTTCATGTCGAAGAAGAACTATACGGTGAGAGAGAAGGAACTCTATCAAAAAGCTTTCAAGTATTGGCCTACACGGGTCTCCAGGTGGATAGCGCCTTGGCTTGGTGTGTTTTATTACTTTAAGTTCAAGAAGGTGATAGATGGCCTTCCCGAATACCGCTGCCTGACTTGCGATGAGCCGATGGAAAAAGACGATTCTTTTGTGCTGTCGGAAACACACGAGCGTGAAACAAAGCTTGGGTCGTTGCGTTTTGAGCCTTGCCGTTGCAGCAACGGCCATGTGTTTGTGATGGTTGAGAAAGGTGACCGGTTTGATGATTATTCAAAATGTCCGAATTGTCATGCCTACGCCTTGAAGCTTACCGACACGAAGATTCTCAAGGAGGCAAGCAGGTGGCATTGTGGAACGAAAGAAATGACCTCGGTTTGTCAACATTGTGACAGGACAGTTATCGATACAATTGAATTTAAAAAGTAAACCGTTGAATATGAAACGATTATTATTAGTCATTTTCCTTGTTTTTAGCGCGGCTTTATCGGCTCAAACCGTTTGGACGGTGAAAACTGTGCCTAACACACGTTTGCAAAGCGACAGCATCCATGTGTCGGATCCTGACGGTTTTCTGTCGGACAGCGCAGAGATGAGAATCAACACGGCTTTGGGGGCCTTACGCGAGCAGGCCGATGTCTTCGTGGTCACTTTGGCTACCATCGGCGAGGCTGATCCGAAGCACTTTGCCACGGCGCTTTTTAACGATTGGGGCATCGGCGATGCCGAGACCAACAATGGTGTGTTGCTGCTTTTCGTCGAAGACCAGCATGCCTTGGAGTTTGAAACGGGTTATGGAGCCGAGGAAATCCTCACCGACGCGAAATGCCAACAGATTTTCACTAAAACCATCGTGCCCTTTTTCAAGTCTGGCGACTATGAAGGCGGCCTGTGCGCTGGTGTAGGTCAAATCGTGGAAGTGTATGGCGGCACGGTGCCCGACGGCTTGGTGACGCTGCTTCCTGAAAAAGACGACGACGATAGTTCATCTTCCTCCGCTATGACTTTTTGGTTTGGACTGGTGGTTTTCTTGTCGTTCATTATCCCTTTGGTGTCGTTTATCCGATGGTTGTTCCATATCGGTGACAAGAAGCGGTTGGGATCGTCGTATTGGGAGAAGGCCGAACAATATGAGCAAGACGGCATTTCTTACGTCAGTGATTACCAAAACACGTGGTCGGGCTCGCCCTGGGAGGGGCAGGGCTGTCTCCGTGCCATGAATTTCGGCCATTCGCTTTTGGTGTTGTTTATGGTGTTTTTTGTCTGGATATTGGAAAAAGAAACGGAAAGCCGTATGCTCTATAATATGGCTGCATTGGGTCTTTGGGTCTCCTATGTCACGGTCATCTGCTTCTTCCAGAATGTGCGTGCGTTGAGGATTGCAAAGCGACTGAGCAAGAATTCGCTGTGCCCGAAGGCCATCTATAAGGCGGCCAGTAAAAACTCGTTGACTCGTTTTACATGGGTGTTGGCGCCTTGGTTGGGCTTCATTTTCTTTTTGGTCTTCAGAAGGAAGGTGAAAAAGAGTATGGACTACTGCTGCCCGACTTGCAAAAGTGAAATGGAGGTTGATAATAGCATCCAGTTACCTGAACTTAGGGCGCTTGAGAACAGGTTAGAGGCGGTGAAATATACTCCTTATAGTTGTTTGAGCGGACATCGTTTCGTGATGAAGAGCAAAGGCGATAAGGCGAGCAAATTCAAGATCTGCGACCAATGTGGCGCCTTCACCTTGAATCTGATTAATTCGGAGACCAAGGTCAAGGCGGACACGACCACGGGTGGCATAGAGGAAGAGACCTATCTGTGTCAGAATTGCGGCTTTTCGAAAGTCATCACTGTCAGGACGCCGAAGATTTATGTGCACAGTACGAGTAGTTATTCGTCCAGCTCGTCTAGTAGCAGCAGGAGCCATTCGAGCCATTCCTCACACCGCTCTTCGGGAGGTTCCTTCGGCGGCGGTCGTAGCGGCGGCGGCGGTTTTTCGGGGCGTTGGTAAAATCATCTGTTTTATATCATTATTTTTCATAGTTTTGCAATTGGAAATCATCAAAAACTAATTATATGACTATCAATGAATTAGAAAGAATTGCCTCGCAGGTGCGCCGCGACATCATTCGCATGGTGCATGGCTGCCAGTCAGGTCATCCGGGCGGTTCCTTGGGTGCGACAGACATTGTCACGGCCCTGTATTTCGACCAGATGCAAATCGACCCCGCCAATTTCCGCATGGACGGCAATGGCGAGGACATGTTTTTCCTCTCCAACGGCCACATTAGCCCGATGTTTTATAGCATCTTGGCACGTCGTGGCTATTTCCCTGTCAGTGAATTAGCCACTTTCCGCCGTCTCGGTACACGGCTGCAAGGTCATCCCACCACGGCTGAGGGCTTGCCAGGCATTCGCATTGCCTCGGGCTCTTTGGGTCAAGGTCTTTCTGTTGCCGTCGGTGCAGCCCAAGCCAAGCGGCTGAACGGTGACAAACACCTTGTCTTCGTCCTTATGGGCGATGGCGAGCAAGAGGAAGGTCAGATTTGGGAAGCGGCCATGTATGCCCCTGCTAAAGACGTCGACAACCTTGTCGCCATCATCGACTACAACAAGAAACAGATTGACGGTCCCACCGACGAGGTGCTCAACCTTGGCGACCTTCGCGCCAAGTACGAAGCCTTCGGCTGGAACGTCCTCGAGATGAGCGGCAACAACATGCAGGCTGTGGTGAACACACTGAAATTCGCCCGCGAGAATGCCTTCCAAGGCAAGCCACAGCTCATTTTGGCGCATACTGAGATGGGCTTTGGTGTCGACTTCATGATGGGTACCCACAAATGGCACGGCTCGGCGCCCAACGACGAGCAGGCCGCCAATGCTTTGTCACAATTACAGGAAACTTTAGGAGATTATTAGATTCCCTGCGGGAATGGAGGGCATCGATTGTTCTCAGTTGCGGCGGCTATTGATGCTACGAATAGGCAACTTGCTCTTGCCGCCGCAAAATACAAATAAGGACAATCTCCATTCCCGAAGGGAAACTCATTAAACAAAGAAAAAATTATACACATTATGGATTTCACGATTCAAAACCAAAAAGATACAAGATCGGGATTCGGTGAAGGCCTGCTCGAGGCGGGTCGCCGCAACCCCAAGGTGGTGGCCTTTTGTGCCGACCTCACCGGCTCATTGAAAATGGGTGACTTCGCCAAGGAGTTCCCTGAGCGTTTCTTCCAGACTGGCATTGCTGAGGCCAACATGGTCAATATGGCAGCAGGCATGGCCTTGAGCGGCTTTGTGCCGTTCACGGGCACCTTCGCGGCCTTTTCGACGGGGCGCGTCTACGACCAAATCCGTCAGAGCGTGGCCTATTCCAACAAGAACGTTAAAATTGCCGCCTCTCATGCGGGTGTCACCCTTGGTGAGGACGGTGCCACGCACCAAATCCTTGAAGACATCGGCCTGATGAAGATGCTGCCCAACATGACCGTCATTGTGCCTTGCGACTTCAACCAGACCAAAAACGCGACCATCGCCGCCGCCGAATACGACGGTCCTGTGTACCTGCGTTTCGGTCGCCCGAAAGTGCCGAACTTCACCCCTGAGGACGAGAAATTTATTATCGGCAAGGCTCAGATGCTTCAAGAAGGCACGGATGTGACCATCTTTGCTTGCGGTCACCTCGTTTGGAAGGCCGTGCAAGCCCTGCCGATACTGAAAGAGATGGGCATCAACGCTGAACTCATCAACATCCATACCATCAAGCCATTGGATATGGAGACTGTGCTGAAGTCGGTGCGCAAGACCCGTTGTGTGGTCACAGCCGAGGAGCATCAGCGCAACGGCGGTTTGGGCGATAGCATCGCACAAGTGCTTGCCTTGAATGACCCTTGCCCGATGGAAATGGTGGCCGTCAACGACGTGTTTGGTCAAAGCGGCACGCCTGACGAGTTGCTGAAAGCCTATCACCTCGATACGCCCGACATCGTGGAGGCTGTGAAAAAAGTTGTTGGAAGAAAGCAATAAAATGAAAGAATGGACGATTTAATAAAGATTCCCGAAGGGAATCCCAAAACTATAAAAGTTAACTTTATGAAGAGATTCAGCTTTATAGCAATTCTTGCTCTCCTCGTTCTGGGTCTTTTACCTTCGTGCCAACCTAAAGAGGAACCCCAAGAACCCGCCAAAGCCGTCAACGTCATATACTTGATTGGCGACGGTATGGCCTTGCCTCAAGTCTATGCGGCCATGCTTGCCTCTGGTGATGAGATGACCTTTTCGCAATTCCCATACATTGGTGTCGTTGACACGCGCTCGGCCAGCAACGACATCACCGATTCAGCTGCAGGAGGAACGGCTTTAGCCTCTGATCACAGGACCAAGAACGGCATGGTCGGCATGAATCCCGACTCCATCCCGGTGAAGACGGTGCTGGAAGCCCTGAAAGAACAAGGTAAAGAGACGGGCATCGTGGTGTCTTGCTATGTCACCCATGCTACTCCCGCCGTTTTCTATGCCAAAGAGCCGAAACGCTCAAATTATGAGAATATCGCTCTGCAACTGGCTGAGACGGATAACGTCAACTTGATTATCGGTGGTGGACGCAAACATTTTAACCAGCGTGAAGACAGCCTCAACCTCATCGAACGCATGGAGAATGAACTGGGCTGGAAGGTGTACGATACTTTGGCCGACATTGACGAGACCTGCAAGAAATATGCTGTCCTGGCCAACGATGACCACATGCCCAAGGCGGCGGAACGTGGTGACTTCTTGCCTCGCGCTGTGAAAACTGCCTTGAGGACTCTGGACAGCGCTGCAAACGGCTTCTTCCTCATGGTGGAAGGCTCGCAAATCGATTTTGCCTGCCATGCCAACGACTCCACTTGGATGATGGACGAAATGCTCGATTTCGATTATGCCGTTCAAGTGGCTTTAGACTATGCCAAGGAGAAAGGCAATACGCTTGTGGTGGTCACCGCCGACCATGAGACGGGCGGCCTGACCTTCCCCGACAAGCAAGGTAATTACACCAACGTGTCCTTCGCCTATTCTTCGGGTAGTCATACCAGCCTGCCTGTGTTGGTCTATGCGTATGGACCTGGCGCGGAGTTGTTCACGGGCTGGATGCAAAACAAAGGCATTAAGGCTAAAATCATGAATGCCTGCGGGTTGGAGAATATTAGCGACAGCATTGTGGAAAACCCGAAGCGTTTCAAGGCCGTAAAGAAAAACCTCGACTCCAACCCTAACAACTGATTACAGTCCCGATGAAACTTTCTGTCGTCATCGTCAACTACAACGTCGAGTACTTCCTCGAACAATGCCTCTACTCGGTGCGTCGCGCCATGCAAGGCATTGAAGGCGAGGTGTTTGTCGTCGACAACAACTCCGTTGACGGCTCGTTGAAGATGCTGGCGCAGAAGTTTCCCGAGGTGAAAGTCATCGCCAACAAGGAGAACGTGGGTTTCAGTAGAGCTAATAACCAAGCCATCCGCGTGTCGACAGGCGAATACGTGCTGCTGCTCAACCCCGACACGGTGGTCGAGGACGACACCTTCTCGAAGTGCATCGCCTTCATGGACAGCCATCCCGATGCAGGCGGTCTCGGCGTGAAGATGGTGGATGGCAAGGGACAGTTCCTGCCTGAGTCGAAGCGCGGGTTGCCGACACCTGCCACTGCATTTTACAAGATGTTTGGCCTTTGCAAGCTCTTCCCGCACAGCAAGCGTTTTGCACGCTATTATATGGGGCATCTGTCCAACGATGAGACCAATGAGGTGGAAATCTTGGCTGGTGCCTTCATGTTGATGCGAAAAGAGACCCTTGACAAGGTTGGCCTGTTGGATGAGACTTTCTTCATGTACGGCGAGGACATCGACCTCTCGTATCGCATCACGCAAGGTGGCTATAAGAACTATTATTTCCCCGAGACGCGCATCATCCACTACAAAGGCGAGAGCACCAAGAAGACCAGTGTCAACTATGTGTTTGTCTTCTACCGTGCCATGGAGATCTTCGCCAAGAAGCACTTCGGGCAGTCGTGGGCCAAGTCGTTCTCTTTCCTTATTAATTTGGCCATCTACATCAAGGCCTTCTTTGCTTTGGTGTCGCAGTTTTTCCACAAGGCGGCTGTACCTTTCCTTGATGCAGTGTTGGGTTACGGCGGCTTGGCGGCCATCAGTTATTTCTGGGGACGCGGCATCATCTACGAAGGTGTGGGCAGCTATCCTGCCTTACTCTTCGCCGCCGTGTTGCCCGCCTATATCTTGATTTGGCTGCTGTCAACCTATTTCACTGGCGGTTACGACAAGCCCTACAACATCGGCAAGGCCGTGTTGGGCGTGGCATTTGGCAGCGCTGTGATTTTGGTGCTGTATGCCTTGCTGCCTTTGAGTCTGCGTTTCTCTCGTGCTTTGATTTTGTTCGGCATGTTGTGGCTGGCCTTGGAGATGAGCCTCACGCGTTTCATCGGCATCCTGTCAGGCAACGAGAACTTCAAATCGAAAAAGACGGAGAAGAAACGTTTCCTGGTCATTGGCAGTCCGGAGGAGACGCAGCGTGTCAACGCTATTCTGGAGAGTACCTCCATCAAACCGGATTTCATCGGCTTGGTGAGTTCGGAGACGCAAGGCGAGGCTCCTGAAGGCTTCATCGGCAACCTCTCGCAGGTGCCCGACATCATTGAGATTTACAAGATTACCGAGGTCATCTTTTGCTCGAAGGATGTGCCGCATCAGGTTATCATCGACAAGATGGTGGATTGGCATGCCACCAACGTGGACTACAAGATTGCGCCCGAGGACAGCCTGTCTATCATCGGCAGCAACAGCATCAACACCCGTGGCGACCTTTATACTGTCGACATCAAGGCCATCGACACGGTGGCTAACCGACGCAACAAGCGCCTCTTTGATGTGGTGATGAGCGGTTTCAGCATCCTCTTCTGGCTGCCTTTGGCCTTGGTAGTCAAAAAGCCAGTGCGGTTTTTGAAGAACGCCGTTCTGGTTTTGTTGGGCCGTCGCACTTGGGTGGGCTATTGCTCGCCTGCCGACGAGGCGCAGAAACTGCCCAAGATTCGCAAGGGGGTTTACACGCCTGCATCATATATGGAAAAGGACATCGATACCGATGTGCTCAACCAAATGAATCTGCTTTATGCCCGCGACTACACCGTTTGGAAAGACGCGGAGATATTCTTTAGATCTGTCACAGTAAAATCAACTTAAATTCTAACAAACAATTCAACAATGAAAAGACATTTATTAGCAGTGATGCTTTTGGCAGCCGGCCTGATGATGACGGCTTGCGGCAACATCAACAACAATCAGAAAAACGACGACACCCCCGTTGTGGATGAGAAAAAGACGGTTGAGGAACCTGTCGTCGAGGAAATCAGTGGCATCGACGCCATCAAGAAGGTGTGGGCAAACAAGTCCTTCGATCTGGATGCGGGCGACATCACCCCTAACATTGAGACGTATGCCTTGGCTTTCTGCAAGACCTATCCTCAGTTTGAGATCAACAAGATTTTGGCAGACTATTTGATTAATGAAACCTACAACGAATCGGAGTATGAAATCATCAACGACAAGAAAAACGGCTATATCCGCTGTATGTGGCTTGTGCAGTACACCAACAACACCGACGTGTGCTACTGGAACCGCAAGGATGGCACCCAGCTTGTCGCCGCCTATATGGAGGCTAATTCCGAAAGCGATCCGACCGAGAATTTGGTGGCGTTTTACAGCTACAATCACGCCGAAGGTGTCATGACTCCCGAACCCGCCCTGACCCGAATGATTGAAGAACGCATGAATAAGTACGACGCTTATTCGGTCGTTTTGCCTAGAGAAGGCAAGGATATCCAAGTTATTGGCTACATTTTCGATGAAGAGAACGACTCAGCCGACCGCAATGAGCTGAAGCTGAAATGGGACGGTCAGACCTTCAACTGGGAAAACTAATTGTTTGAGGGTATTACCCAAAACAAATGTAGGGCTGTCATATCATGGCAGCCCTACATTTTTGTATGGTATAGATTTTTATTGTGCGTGGCGGTATCCCTGGACCTTGTCCCAGTCGCCGCGCGTGAAGTCGGGCATCTGCACAGGCATGCCGCCGTTGGCGATGGAGGCGGCGGTCAGCTCGCCGAGGCATGACCATTCAGCGGCATCGTAAACGTCTTGGTCGAGCGGCAGGCCATGTTGCAGGCAGTAGATGAGGCGGTAGTCCATGATGAAGTCCATGCCACCGTGGCCGCCAACTTCTTTGGCTTTCTCTTCGATTTCAACTGCGATAGGGTGGAGGTATTCTTTCATGATCTTTTCGCGCACTTCGGCAGGCACGAAGCCGTGCGGGTTGAGTTTCGCGCCATCGGGCAGGAAGCCGGTGGGGAACTTGTCTTCAAGCACCGTGAAGCCCTCGATAGGGTATTTGTTGGCGAAGCCTTCGGTGCCTGTGAGTTGGTACAGACGGTTGTAAGGTCTATAAGTGTAGACGTTGTGCTCGATGAGGAAGGTCTTACCTTTTTCGGTCTGGATCATCGTGGTGGTCATGTCACCGTTGGCGAAGTCGTCAACACCCATCAGATCTTTGGCGATTTTCTTGCCGTTGTAGGAAGGCGTGCTCATACAGACCAAGGTTTTCATGCGGTCGCCGCGGTGGATGTTGAAAGCCTGGCAGAGAGGGCCGAGGCCGTGGGTGGGGTAGACGTCGCCGGCGTGGCTCTGGTTGAATTCGAGACGCCAGTTTTCGTAGTATTCGCGCCAATAGGGCTCGAGGTTATGGATATAGGCGCCCTCGCCGTGGATGAGTTCGCCAAACATGCCTTGCTGAGCCATGTTGAGGGCGGTCAGCTCAAAGAAGTCGTAGCAGCAGTTCTCGAGCATCATGCAGTGGCGTTGGGTCTGTTCGGCAACGTCGACGAGCTGCCAGCACTCCTCGATGGAGGTGGCGGCAGGCACTTCCACGGCCACGTGTTTACCGTGTTGCATAGCGTAGACGGCCATCGGGACGTGGGTCTGCCAGTTGGTGCAGATGTAGACGAGGTCGATGTCGTTGCGCTCGCAAAGCTTTCGCCAGCCCTCACGGCCTGTATAGGCAGCGGCACGCGGCAGGCCTTTGGCTTCAAGGATGTCTGTCTGCACTTTCTCGACGCGGTCGGGTTCGATGTCGCATAAGGCGACCACGGTCACGCCGTCAATATAAGTCATGCGGTCGACGGCATCAGGACCGCGCATGCCGAGGCCGATGAAGCCGATGCGGACGTTCTCGATGGGGGCGACAGCGAGCTGAAGGACGCTCTTTTGCCCTTCAATGCGGAGTGGCTCGTCGAAGAGGATGCTGTTGTCGACGATGACATAGTTGCCCTTGCGGGTGTCAGCGCCTCTTTGGGCATGGCAGATGCTGGCCGTGGATAGTAAAACCAATCCAAGGATTAGGTGTAAAAACTTGTTTTTCATAGGAGAAAGAATTAATTTGTAGGCAAAAATAGGGATAAAAGTTCAAAAAAACCTATCTTCGCAAAAAATTTACCTCCATGAACGAACTTTTCACCATTGCGGGGCGTTTCGTTGATCCAAAAACCATCGAAGACATTGTCCCTTTGGGCAACGGACTCATCAACGACACCTATAAGATCATGGTCAGAGGCGAAGCCAAGCCGAAATACGTCCTCCAGCGCATCAACAATGCCGTGTTCACCGATGTGGACATGCTCCAAAACAACATTGAGGCCGTGACGAATCACATTCGGCAGAAATATGAAAAACAAGGCGTTAAGGATATTGAAAGACGTGTGTTGCATTTCTTGAAGGACGACACGGGCAAGACCTATGTTATGGAAGACGGGAAGTATTGGCGTGTGATGGACTTCATCACCGACAGCTACACATACGAGGCCGTCACGCCAGAATATGCCTATTATGCAGGTCGCTCTTTCGGCGATTTTGAGTCGCTGCTGACCGACCTTGAAGCACCTATTGGCGAAATCATACCTGATTTCCACAACATCGAGTTCCGCCTGAAGCAATTGGACGAAGCCATTGTCGAAGACAAGGCTGGACGCATGAAAGACCCAGAGGCTCAGGACTATGTAACCAAGATTAAGGCAGCGGCGGAGAGGATGTGCTTGGGTGAACGATTGTGTCGCGAGGGCAGATTGCCGAAACGCATCTGCCACTGCGACACCAAGGTCAACAACATGCTCTTTGATAAAGACGGCAACGTGCTTTGTGTTATTGATTTGGATACGGTGATGCCCAGTTTTGTCTTCTCTGATTTCGGCGACTTTCTGCGTTCGGCGGCCAACACAGGTGCTGAGGATGACCCCAATCAGGACAACATCCATTTTAACATGGAGATTTTCAAGGCCTTCGCGAAGGGTTATATTGAAGGCACCCAGTCATTCCTGTTGCCGATAGAGAAGGAGAATCTGCCATACGCGGCCACGCTGTTCCCCTACATGCAGGCGGTGCGTTTCTTCGCGGATTACCTCAACGGCGACACCTATTATAAAATAAGGTACCCCGAACACAACATGGTGCGCGCACGGGCGCAATGGAAATTGTTTGAGGAAGCGGAGAAGTGCATGGGTGAAATGCGCCTGGCGTTGGATTTGTAAGGACACATCGCATGTGTCCGCCAAATGTTGTGTTTACACACATCGCGGACGCACGCCATGCGTCGCTACAACACCAATGGAATTTGTTTCGCCTGTATTTTTTTGGCAATGATACGTTTGTCCGTGTCAAGGACATAAATCAACGGCGTGGTTTCAATGTCGTAGAGGTCAAATAATACATCCACGCGGGCATCATCGGTATTCATGTCGATGGCCAGCACGGTGATGTTTGGGCGTTGTTCCACAACCGAATCCAAATCCTGCCTTTCCTGTTCGCAAACATCACAGTCGTGGTCGAAAAAGAACAAGACCGTGTAGTCGCTTTCAACGGATTGCAGCTTCAAATACCCGATATTGATGTCTGGGGCAGGCTGAAACAGCGCTAGTTTTCTCAGCCGTTCGGCTTTTTCGCGGATTAAAGCCAGATTGGCTTCATTCAGGTCATTGATTTCAAGCCGTGAAAAATATTGGTCGTAGAGCCAGACGAACACCTGGTCTTGGCTCATGTATTCTGGGTTGCGGTATTTCTCCAAAAGGTGCCAAAGGATGAAATCGCGGAGGCCGGTATTGTCGTTTGTACGGTCAACCAATCGGGTGATTTCCAAGGTGATGGAGTCGGGTAGGGGCGCCACCATCTTGTCGAAATAGAAGTCGAGCTGCGAGGCCAACACGGGGTTGTCGTCCGTCGGGCCGTCGAAGGCTTCTATGCCGTCCCAGAAATGCTGGCTTTGGGCGTGAATGGCCGACAAGGGCAACAGGAACAATAGTATCGCTATGGCGATTTTCGATTTCATGGCGCAAAAATAAAAAACAATTCTTACATTTGCAGCTCAAAACAAAATCTGTGCCGTATGAAAAGATTGGTTTTGCTCTGTTTTGTGTGTCTTGTGATGACGACTGTTGCTTCTTCCCAGGAGGAGCCGGTCCGCATCGCCTTTTGGAATGCAGAGAACTTCTTCGACCCCTTCGTGGACAGCACCAAGACCTACAACGCCTTCACCGAGGACGGCATGCAACACTGGACGAAGACCCGTTTCTACCGTAAGCGCAACAACATGTACAAAGCCATCTTGGCCATGTCGGAGAACCGCCCTTTGGGCATTCTCGGCATGTGCGAGGTGGAGAACGAATATGTGTTGCGCGCCCTCTTTGAGCAGACCCCGCTGAAAAAGCACAATTACCGCTGGGTGCATTACGAAGGTCCCGACAAGCGCGGCATCGACCCGGCCATCGTGTATTCCCTCGACCATTTTCAGCTGGTGGAGAGCGCGGTGTTTCCTTACTATAATCCTGAGGATACAGCGTATCATTCTAGGGATATTCTGTATGCGAAATTTATAGCAAAGGAAAGCGGCCCTTCGACAGGCTTAGGGATCGCTATGGCCGATACACTCCACATCTTCGTCAACCACTGGCCCTCGCGTTATAGCGGTGAATTGGAAACGGTGGGCTCGCGCTCGTGCTCGGCGTCGTTGTTGCGCGCCAAGGTGGATTCCATCGTGGCAGCAGCTCCCAAAGGCTATCATCCCAAGGTCATCATGATGGGTGACTTGAATGACTGCCCCACCGACCCAAGTGTCTACGACGTGCTACGTGCACGGCATCCAAGCGAGATGGAAGAGGGATGCTTATATAACTTATTTGGCAAAAACGATGGATTGGGCTTCGAAGGCACCTTGAAGCATCAAGCCGACTGGCAAATTTTCGACCAAATCATCGTCACCGATGGCGTGATGAATGATAGGGATGGCCTTCATTATCAAGAAGGTAGCGCGCGCATCTTTCATGCCGATTTTATGCTGGAGGACGACGAGACTTACCACGGCAAGAAACTCTTCCGCACTTACATCGGGCCGCGCTATTTCGGCGGTTTCAGCGACCACTTGCCGGTGTATGTGGATTTGACGCGCTAATTCTTCAAACTCTGCCGAGCATACGGCACCAAATCCTGACTGGCAAACTCACCTTTCAAATACTTGAAATACCCCGCCACGGCCACCATGGCCGCGTTGTCGGTGCTATAGCTGAGGCGCGGGATGAAGACTTTCCAATGGTATTTTTCGCCGAGGCGAAGCATGGCATCGTGCAAGCCGCTGTTGGCACTCACGCCACCGGCGATAGCCACGGTCTTGATGCCCGTCTGCTTGCTGGCCTTCACCAGCTTGTTCATCAGGATGTCGATTATGGTCTTCTGTACCGAGGCGCAGAGGTCGGCCTTGTTCTCCTCGATGAAATTCGGGTTGATTTTCAGGTTGTCGCGGACGGTATACAAGATGCTGGTTTTCAGTCCGCTGAAGCTGTAGTCCAAATCGGGAATCTGGGGCTTGGCGAAGGTGAAGGCATCGGGGTTGCCGACCTTGGCCAGCTTGTCGATAACGGGACCACCAGGGTAGGGCAGACCAAGGATTTTGGCGGTTTTGTCGAAGGCCTCGCCGGCCGCATCGTCGATGGTCTTGCCGATGACCTCCATGTCAAAATAGTCCTTCACCACCACAATCTGGGTGTGGCCGCCCGAGACGGTGAGACAGAGGAACGGGAAATCAGGAACCTCGGTATGGGTTTCGTCCGTGGCGAAATGCACCAGGATGTGCGCGTTCATGTGGTCAATCTCCACCATGGGTATGTTTAAGGTCTGCGCAAAAGCCTTCGCAAACGATGTCCCGACGAGCAAGGAGCCCAAAAGTCCAGGACCGCGCGTGAAAGCTATGGCGGATAACTGATTTTTTTCTATCTTTGCAGTCTTTAAGGCCGTGTCGATGACGGGGATGATATTCTGTTGGTGGGCACGCGAGGCGAGTTCGGGGACGACGCCGCCGTACTGCTCGTGGACTTTCTGCCCGGCAATGACGTTGGAAAGCACGCGCGTGCCTTGGAGCACTGCGGCAGAGGTGTCGTCGCACGACGATTCGATGCCTAAGATGTATTCGTTCATGGGTCTCAATTTGGAGGGTCAAAAGTATTAAAAAAAAGATTATCCATAGCATTTTGGTTGTGATAATGGTGCTGCTTGGCATCATCTTTAGCCTTGTTATTGCTATTCAAGACCCTGTGTTCCAGAAGTTTGCAGCCCGATATGCCAGCGGTTACCTCTCGGAAAAAACCGGTGGCGACATCAGGGTGGGCCGCCTGCTGATCACCCCCGATTTTACCGTCTTTTTGGATGATGTAGTTGTCAAAGACTTGAATGACACTGAATTAGCCAATGTCGGTGTCTTGCGCACCAAGTTGAACATCCGCGACGCCTTGAGTGGCACCATACATTTGGAGCACGTGGCCTTGAGGGATGTGAAGGCGAGTCTGATCCAATATGAGGGCGAGGACAAATTCAACTTTGCTTTTCTTGTGGATGCCTTCAAGACCGACACTTTGAAGCCTGACAAGGAGCCGCTTTGCGTCATCGTCGACCGTATCGAGGTCAAGGACATGGACTTCGTTTTTTGGAATCAAAACAAGGATCATCCGGAAAAGACTGAGAAGCATGTGATGGATTACGCCCATATCGCGCTCGAAGGAGTCAACTTCAAGGCGGAGGATTTTTATTTGTTGGGGGATTCCATCCATGCCAAAGTTAATGCTCTTAGCGGTTTGGAAATCAGCGGGTTGGACGTGAAGAGCTTTACGACTGATGCCATCGTGTGCTCGCAAGGCGTCTACCTCGACGACTTGAAGGCAGAGCTTAACGACACCCGCATCGATGCCGACCTGCACATGCTGTACAACGACTACACGGCTTTCAACAGTTTCGTCGACTCGGTAGTCTTCGACGCGACGATACGTCCCACCGACATCATGCTCTCGGATATCGGCGTTTTCTCTGAAATCATGTACAAGATGCCTAACCGGCTGCTCTTTGAAGGTCGGTTCACTGGCCCGATAGAGCATTTCAATGTTGACGACCTGAAGGCAGAGTTCGGCGAGTCCACGGTCATCGAAGGCAGTTTGAGCATGCATCCGTTGGACTTCAACGACGGAGAACACGAGTTGGACATCAAACGGCTGGAGTTCACATACGACGATCTGGCCAATTTCTATATTCCATCGTCAACCAAGACCATACCGATGCCAGAGTCACTGCGTCTCATGAAGTCGGGCAAGGCTTTGTTGAATTTCAAGGGCTCGTATAACGATTTTGACTCCGAGGTGCATCTTACCTCAGGCATCGGCAATGTCGACCTTGATGTGTCGCGACAAAAGACAGAACGGGGCGACAATGTGTTTTCGGGTCGTATCGATGCCGACAGGATCAACGCGGGCTTGATCGCCAATGCCAAGAAGTATGTGGGTAGCCTCGATCTTAACGCCGATTTTGTGGCTCGTTTTCCGAAGAAAGGTAACGTTGACCTGACTGTGAAGGGTAAGGCCTATCAAGCTGAGCTGTTGGGCCATTGCATCAACGAGATTGTGCTTAACGGCGATTTGAAGGAAAACCGATTCAAGGGTGCACTATCCGTTGACGACAAGGTGCTCGGCCTCGACTTCAACGGATTGCTCGACTTCAACGACAAGAAATATCCGGTTGTCGACTTTCAGGCTATGGTTGACCATGCCGACCTGAAAGCGCTGGATTTGATGAAAAACGACTCCGTCTCAGAAATCAGCACGAGTATCGTTGCCAACATGAAAGGTTTCGACATCGACGACCTCGAAGGCGAGCTCCACCTCGAAAACACCGTCTATCGCGACGGTCGCGGCAGCTATGTCATGGAGCGCTTCGACGCTTCCATCCTCAACGACAACCTTATGCAGCGCCGCATCAACGTCACCTGCGACTTCTTCAACTTCGAGATGGCGGGGCAGATGAACTTCGCTAGCCTTGTTCCCGTCTTCAACGAATACGGCGACTCGTTCGTCCATTTCCCGATATTT
>Ga0265298_10003490_pt1 | contig 20727 bp, 4 predicted proteins | sample AusTroGonzalo_MG_3_FD_193486 | JGI IMG/M metagenome (GOLD analysis project Ga0265298, IMG submission 193486) | Bovine rumen microbial communities from tropical cattle in Woodstock, Queensland, Australia - Gonzalo_01 | ecosystem: Host-associated > Mammals > Digestive system > Stomach > Rumen ... | reverse complement strand
TGATGACGCAGACAGCAATGTCGCTGAGAATCTCATCATCGAGAGCCGCCAGGGTAAGATCATCGTCACCTCGGCCCTCCGCAGAAGTACGGACATCCGTATCGTCAACGTCGGAGGACAGACCGTCGATGCCTACACCATCCAGCCCGGTCAGACTGTCGAGACACCTGTCGCCGCCAGCGGCGTCTACATCGTCCGCGACACCTACGGCCGCTACCTGCGCAAGCTGTTGGTGAAATAATACAGAAAGGCAAGAGTTGAACGTGTAATAAATGTAAAACGACCACATATTGAACGGATCAAACGGATAAATATGACACAAGATATGACCATAAGATATAGTCACGCAGAAATACGACGTTACGGAGATGCCTCGGAAATGTCACGGAGATATCGCGGAGACCTACGCTCTTGGGAGCGTGGAATGCTGCGGTATGCACTGATGATTGTGATGATGATTGTGATGGGTGTGAATAGTGTTTGGGGACAAATTACGTCAGACTATTCGGGAACGTATTATATTCGCAGTGGTAGTAGCAATAAGTGGCCAAAAGATGGTGAATATTATCTTTGTCCTACAGAGAATTGGGCGTTCTTTCATGCCACTAACACTGTTAATAGCACTGACAATGGCCAGCCTTTTCTAACCACTCACAAAATAGATAGTGGAGAAGAGGCTAAGTACAAGTGGATAATAGAGAAACACTCAACAGACGGCCACGACTATTACGCTTTCAAGTATAGTATTGATTATGAATACAATGGTTCAAGTTATAGCAGGTATGTGTCGTACAACCGTAAACTTACTGGTGCTGGTAATGACCGTATGCGAATCCACCTTAAGAAGACAGAAAATCCTAGCGACTACGAACTGTTCGACATAATCATGTATGGTACATACCTAGTCATCTCGCCCAAAAAGGTAGATGAAGATGATAGTAATACTCAAAAATACTTAGTGGTTAATGGTGGAAATACAAACAATTTTATAGCTTTCTATGAAAATAATGATGGTGGAGTACAAAAGAAAGAGAATGGTCCAAGAGATTTTACACTCACTACAGGTATAATAGGTACTTATAAGGAAATCTCGGATCCTAACGCACCGTTTTATCTCGAAGAAGTAATCCCTCGTCCGACGATTTCTAATAATGCGAGCAATCAGATTGTAATTACTGCACAATCAGGAAAGGAATCACCCGTTATCAAATATACCACGAATGATTCTGACCCGGCTACATACGGAGAAACTTATACCGGCCCATTCGACCCAGCTGATGGTATTACAAGCATCAAGGCTGTCGAGATTGTAGATGATGAAGTGAGCAATGTTGCAACCTATAATTTAGGGAATGGCACACCGTACCTCATCCAAAGCAAGGAGTGCACGGCTTATTATATGGTGCCAGGATATCCTTCTGGTGATAATACTCCTTTAAACACGAGTAGTGTGGCCGGACCGAAGATGGAATGGTGCCTCAGAGAAGCAGGAGCCGTGAATGGACTCCAGTATTATTATATTGTTAATAATTCGTCAAGTACCAGTTCTACCTATAGTTATCTCTATAGGACAGAAGAAGACAATCTCTATTTGCAAGATCTTACCTACAAATTACCGACAGGTGATGCTTACAAATTTTATTTGAGGTCCAATACAGATGGGAGTTACAACATTTATCCTAAAGATGTGTACAATAGCTTGTACAAGAATAAAGGTAATATAGAGGCAAACAACATAGTCCTCAGTGGAAGTACCAGTCATGATCATGCCAAATGGAATTTTATACCTACCTCAAACTATGCAGACAAGCGAAGCCTTTTTGAAACAATATCTGCCCATGTGTCTCCAGATGGAGATGAATTACATTTCTATAAGATGGCGACTCTTGGTTTGCCAGATTCTTATATTGTTGTCACTGATGGTTCTGATTATGCAGGCACATCGACTTCAGAGACTGCCAGAAACATGTCTTGGGAATTACAGATTGCTGACCATGACGACTGGCTAAATTATTATCACATTCGGAGTGCAGCTACGGGACAATACATGTATTTCACTGGCAATACCGAACCTGTCAATACAAATAACTTAACCAATGCAGTAGAGATGAAAGACCTGTCTTCTGAGGAGGCAGGGCGCTATCAGTTCGTGCTGGCAAGAGCTACAGATGCAGATTATTATTACATTATTCCGAAATCACACAAAAATGTATTCGTAGAAAACAAATACTATGGTATTTGGAATAACACCGCAATCCTTCAGGCAACACGGAGCCGTGCTGGGACTGGTATAAATGTTAAATGGAAGTTCGAGGACGCGGATTTATTCTGCGTTGACCCTGTAATCACAAGGGATGATAGCAATGGGGAGATAACAATAACCAGTATAACGAATGCTTCAGATATTTTCTATACCACAAACAGCGACGTCCCCGTTTTGCCAGCTAACGCAGAAACAGCACCCGCTGCCCCAACCAATAAGTATGCAGCGTCCTTCCTGCCTGAAGTCGGCACAACACAAGTCAAGGCGCAGGCGGTCGTCAAGAATGACTATACTGTTTCCTCCAGTACTGTTACATACAATCTTTCAGAATATACTCAGCCGACAATCACTTACAACTATGATAATAATACGATTACCATCAGTACTGATGAAGGAGCAAGAGTTTATTGTAGCTATGGCAATGCCCCAAGCGACCCGACCATAGACCCAAGCGTCACAACACAGACGTTTACCACTGATGCGATTACCAGTACGACCGTTGTAAAAGCACTTGCCGTAAAAGAGGGATGGGCACCATCGGAAATAATTACAATGACGGTTTATAAACCCACAATTGAACTGTCGGCTTCAACGGCCATCTATGATAAGACAGACCATTCACCTACCATCACCGTAAAGGATGGAGAAAATGTCTTAGATGTGGAGAAGTACACAATCAGCTTTCAAAAAGGTGGCGAGACAGTGTCGGAGTGTAAGGATGCAGGAACCTATACTGTGGTTGTTTCTGACGTAGAGGGTGACAACGAGATTATCTGTGGCACCACCACCTTCACCATCAATCCCATTGATGGGGTAATCATCACTCCCAATGAAGGCCAGTCAAAGGAATATGGCGACCCAGACCCAGAACTGACATATACATGTTCTGGTACGGCATTACTGACGGGCGATGAGCTGACAGGAGCATTAAGCCGTGCTGAAGGAGAGACAGTAGGAGGTACTTATGCCATAACTCAAGGTACATTAGGTAATACCAACTATGGTATAACCTTTACGAGTGGAAAAACCTTCACCATCATCCCCAAGAGTTTGGGCAGTGGAAGCACCCCCGCCCCCAATATCACTTGTGATGTTACGGAAACAGGTGGCACACATAGCATTGTTGTCAAACAAGGGGGAAACGCTCTGACATTAGGTACTGATTACACCAAAGATAATGAAGATGATGGTGCCAAGTATTATGACGTCACGGTAGCTGGTACGGGTAACTATACGGGTGGCTTTTCTGTGAAGCTTGCAAAGATACAATTGTCAAAGCTGTCGGGCAGCGTTGCACCTGGCGGAGCGGCCTTGTTTGTTTCCAATAAAGACGATGGTAATTTTGTTGTCCCTGACAACATGACGGCATATATCGTGACGGGCATCAGCGGGAATACCCTCGTCACGGAGCCGTTGGATAATATCCCCGACCATGTACCCGTCCTGCTGGTTTCGACCATAGATGCCAACAGCTTCTTAGTAAATACAACGACAGGCACAGCTCCATCCGGTACCAATCTGCTGGTTGAGTCAACTGGTACTACGTTTGGTACTGCGGAAATCTACCTGCTTTATAAAGGCGAGTTTGTGCTCAATGCAGCCGGCACGCTGCCAGCGGGCAGAATCTATCTGCCCAGGCCCAGCGGCGCTCCTTCCCGCCTGTTCATCAATTGGGACGAAACCACTGGAATAGAAATCCCTCAACTCTCAACTCTCGACTCTCAACCCCCAACAGGCTTCTGGTACACCCTCGATGGGCGACGCCTCAATGGCCAGCCGACAAAGAAGGGTCTCTATCTGCGGGAGGGTAAGAAAGTAGTAATCAAGTAAGAATAAGAATCAAGATATGAATACAATAAGACAGATAAAAACAATCATCATCATGCTGGCACTCTTCATTGGGACTGCCAGCGAGGTATGGGCAGTGGAGCTTACAAAGAGTAACATTGTCATAGAAGGCGGAACGAAGGTTGGCGACACTTTCGAATACACCTTCGATCATGGCTCTGTCATAGTTACAAGCGTGGATGATGCGTCGCGTATGGTGACCATTACTGTTACTCCCGCTTCTGGCTATTTTGTTGAAAAGTCGAACATCATTGTGCAGAAGTTGGTAGCTCCGAGTGCTAGCGAGGCTCCCCGTCGTGTGCCGGGCATTGCCGATGCCCTTCCGGTATCTGGTAATTCCACAACCGTATATCCTAATACAGGCACATATACTTTCACCGTTCCTGACGGCTATGCGGGTGCACTGGTATCTGTTACGTTCACGGGTATGAACCCCGCCACTGCCACCGTCACACCCAATGTGCTGACCTATACAGGTGAGGCACAAGAACTTGTCACCTTGGGTACCGTCGTAGGCGGTGCAGCAACAAATCCCGTCACATATTCTTTGTCCCGCAATGGAACTTATTCCCCCACCATCCCGAAAGGTACGAATGCCGGCATCTATACCGTATACTATAAGGTGGCAGGCGATGCCAACCATGCCGAGGGCAGTGGCAGCGTAGCGGTGACGATACAAAAGGCAAAGCTTACCCAGGTGACATTGGCCCAGTCGGTGCAGACACATACAGGCAACCCGTTGACATTCACTGTTAGCAGCGTAAAAGCAGGAACAGTAGTTGTTCCTGAAGGCAACTATACTGTAAGTGGCAATACGCAGACAGCCGTCGGCAACTATACCCTTACGGTAACTGCGATTGAAGATGCATCTCACGTCAATTTCACAGGATCGTTAACTGCCAACTATAGGATTGTTGAAACTGGACAACATATAATCATTAGTTCCAACACCACCGCAGATGAGGTGACTGATCCGGCAGGAAATTATATATTGGCAATCGATCTTGAAAATGCTGATGTGTTTGCCAACCTCAGCAGTGGTACCTTCACTGGCACCTTGGATGGTAATTTCCATAAGATATCTGGCCTTACCTCAGCCCTCTTCAGCACCATCAGTGGCGGCACAGTGAAGAATGTCATACTTGATGATGTCAGTATTAGTGGTGACACCAATGCCGGAGCCATTGCCAACAAGGTAATTGGTACTTCAACCAATATGGCAAGCGTCTATAACTGTGGTGTGTTGAGTGGTAGTGTTAGCGGTAGCGGTAGCGGATATGTTGGCAGTATAGTGGGGCAATTAGGTGATGATTCCGATAACGACAAATGCTACGCCCGTGTTATCAATTGCTTCAGTTATGCCACTGTCAGTAGAGGTAGCGACGTTGGTGGCATTGTGGGCTATAATGCTTATGCTTCTAATGCCGGTAGCATTCGTACAATGGTGATGAACTGCATGTTCTATGGGGATATCACAGGCGGTACCAATAAATCGCCCGTATATGGCGGTAAAAACATCAATAACTTAAAACACGATTCCAACCGAAATTTGGATGGCCTCAATACTTTCAATTACTATGCATACGAGCAATTACCTACCAGCCACATCACTTCGGGTAAGTATAATTGTGCTTTGGCTGTTGAAGAAAAATACCTGAAGCGTTTTGAGTTCTATCGCCTGCTGCTGAACAGCAATAAGAAACTGGCGGCCTTCTATGCTACGGGATCTGTAGATAATGCCGACCAAATGGCCAAGTGGGTACTGGAAACAGCAGACAGAACCATCGCAAATCCCAAGCCCTACCCTGTACTGAAAGCCCAAGGCTATTATCCTTCCATCATTAATCCTGACTTCGAGAATGCCCCTGATAGTGCTTTCGTAGGACGCAACCATGGCGGTAAACTACGCAAAACGCTTTCGGTAACAATTAGTGGCGTGGGCAGTAACGCTCCTTCTGGTGCGAGCATCACGACCAGCAGCCTTACCTTGCAACGTACCGACAAGGACTTCGACCGCTTCAATTTCAACTATGACAAGGTGCAGTTGCCCTATTACAACGATGTGGGCACGGGCAACTACACGGGCAACCGCGTGGTAACAGGTTGGAAAATAACAGCTATTACGGCTGTGTCCAACGACCCCTATACCGCTTCGAATTACCCTACTACAGGTGTCAAGGATTACCCCGACCATAATTATGCCGACAGAAAGAGTTCCAACAAAGACCTCTACTCTGTCAGCGGACGCGTATTCTCGCAGGGCGCCTACTTCGACGTCCCTTACGGCGTGACCTCCATTACCATCGAGCCCTATTGGGGCAAGGCAGTATACATCGCTGACGCAAACTACGACGTGGTGTACACAAACGCTTATGAAGGCAAACAGAATGTGACGCAGACGGGCACGCAGCTGGTTCGTGATGGTGCTACGCCTACGACGTTTAATGGACAGAAAGCTGAAACTAGTATTGCAAATGCTTTGACCTATATCTCCAATAATCTGGGTGGTTTAGGCTCAACAGTTTATGACAATGCTCTCGTGCTTATGGGCAATTACCATTTGAATACTGTGCCGCAAAACGGAACCAATCATTTCACCATGATGTCGGTGGACATGGACAATGACCATGAGCCAGACTACAGCCTCATATATCACCATAAGAGCAGATCGAATATAACTCCCATACGTTTCGACTTCTTGAACATCCCTGGCACAGCACAGGCACAAAAACCCAATGGCGCCAGCCTTATCTGCAACTTTACCATCTTCAAGACAAGAGGCTGGTTTGAGGTTACTAACACGTCCATTGTGTATTCCAGCCAGATAGAGTATGAGAACGGGGAGTTGGGCAAAGATGATAATAACAATAATTTTACTAAAATAGATGCCCCGTTCATTCTTCTTGGTGGTGTCTTTGATCAGTTTGTGTCAACACAGTCTTCCAAGGTCGATGGTCATACTATCTATATCCATGTGGGCAGCAACGTATGGATTAACTCCTTTGGTTTAGGCACCCACAGCGATGGTAGCCAGTCTACGCCTCACGTGCCTGTGTCGGTGACAGGAGGAGAATTCCCAGGTTTCTACCTCACCGGAACATACAAGGCAGATGCCACCGCAAGATCAGACAATGCCGAATGTTATATCAGCGGTGGCTATTTCCATGAGGCGGCGGGAGCGTCACTAGAGCAAATCAAAGGCAATGTGCGGTGGCAAATCTATAACGCAGACATCGACAACTTCTTTGGTGGTGGTATTAACGATGCTAAGCCTATCACAGGCGATGTCACAGTCGACATCTACAACAGCCATGTGACCACCTACTGCGGTGGGCCTAAATTCGGCAACATGCAGACGGGAAAGAAAGTCACCACCAATGCCGAGGGCTGTGTCTTCGGAAAATATTATGGCGCAGGATTCGGTGGAACCTCCATTGCCAAGAAAAAGTACTACGATTTAGAGACTTACAACTGGGGTACGCTTCAAGGCTACTATACCGCTGACCGAGGCAAATACTTTGATGGTAGCACCACAGGAGCCTCGCAGATTAGCGGTAAAGATTACGGCAAGAAAGGTCCTGGCGTGGCCACCGACTTCGATTACGAGTTCTTCGTATGGAGTAGCGGTGTCACTGGTGCCCGATTTTATGTCAATTTTGCCGCGTTCTCATTGGCACAGTGTAATGATGTAGAGTCAAAATTGAAGAACTGTACCATTGAGAACAACTTCTACGGCGGCGGTAGCCTTGGTAAGGTGGTTGGCGAAGTAAAATCGGAACTCGACGGTTGCATAGTAAAAGGCAATGCGTTTGGTGCAGGATTCTCTGCATCGATAGATTCCCTTGAGGTAAGAGATGCCGGTTTTACCACTGACCCAAATTATAACAGCGCTTCGGGTATGTTTGAACCAGGTGTTTTTTCCGGCACAACCAAATTTACATGGAAAAACGCTACAGAAGCAGGTGTCACACTGAGCAACAATAATTCGGGAAGTGATTTGTCGAATCACTATATTTATACCAATATTGATTTAAGTCATACCAACCTTGGTTCGGTGGATGGCGACGTCACCCTTACTATCAAGGGTAACAGTGTGATTGGTACCAATGGGGACGCTACAACAGGTAACGTCTTTGGCGGTGGCGAGCAAAGCTATGTCAAGGGCACAAATCATAAAGTCACCGTCAATCTACAGGGCAATACCGAGGTTCTTGGCAATGTCTATGGTGGCGGTGACCAGGGTGTCGTGCAAGGTAGCACGGAGGTGAATATTGAATAGATGGGATGATGGAAGATTGAAGAACTGAAAAAAGGGACTGGTGAGGAAAAGCTCAGTGGCGCGCGCCACTGAGCGTTGTGCAGAAGGCCGGCTGTTGATTGTCACTCCGTGGGTCTACCACTATCGGCGTAAGGACGAAGGCATTACTGCCATGGAATGCAAGGCTATGAACTGCATAGCGCAGGCTCTTTGCCGCATGAGCGACGATTGGTGGAAAAAAGATTTGTAGTTTTTGGTAAGACCTAACATGGGAAAATGTTAAGTAGCTGTAATTCAACAGCTTAAGGTTAAAAATGAACCTTTGACACCTAACATGAGACCTAACATAGACCTAACATAGAGGTAACATAGAGGTGCAAACATTCAGACGGCATCCGCAGGTTCGATATTAGGTGTCATGTTAGGTGTCATGTTAGGTCTATGTTAAGTGTTATGTTACCTCTTGAAGCCCGTTTTTGAGAGTTAATGCGCTTAAAATAAGGAGGTTAAGAAAAATCAATGTTAGGTCTTGCGGAAAACATTATCTTTTCCGACGGAAAACATCATGATAACCGACGGAAAACATCATGATAACCGCAGGAAAACACCTAGAAAAGTTGTGGAAAACACGTGGATAAGCGGCAGGGGAAGTAAGAAAATATGAATTTTCGATTAATTTCTGTTATTTTTTTTTGTAATGTCGTGGAAAAATAGTACTTTTGCATGTTAAATATGTACGCGCGAACATGAAAAGTAGAACAGGAAATATTACATATAAAGGGATGATCCTTCGAATTGCCTTTGTGGCAGCAGTGCTGTTGCTGGCAAATACTGCGGCTATGGCGCAGACAGGCGTCAGGGTTCACGGCAACGTCTATGGCGGCGGAAATCATGCCGTTGTGGAGATCAATACCGAGGTGAATATCGAAGCCGGTCGGGTGAACGGTAACGTTTATGGCGGCGGTAACCTCGGTTCAGTGGGAACATATACCCCGTCCCAAGACATGAAGTCCTTTACATTTACAGAAGGCACCGGCATTTGCACGGTGAACATCGCTGGTGGTTCGATAGGTACTGGTGTCAACATGAGTGATGACGGTACATTCGCTAATGGTAATGTCTATGGTGCTGGCAAAGGTGTCGCCGACACCTATTGGTGTGAGAAGGCCATGGTGTATAAAACGAATCTAACCATCAATGCCGGCACGATAAATGGTACTGTTTATGGCGGCGGTCAGATTGGTCGTGTGGAAAATGACGCAACCGTGACAATCGGAGTAGCATCTCCTACAAACACTACTTCAGCCCTCACCATCAAGGGCAATGTGTTCGGTGCGGGTGCAGGCTTAGCGACCCATGGCTACTCGGCACTGCTACGTGGCGACGCAAAGGTCACCGTTCAGGGCAATGCGCGTATCGGACTCAATGTCTATGGCGGCGGCGAGAAAGCTTCGGTAGGCAGATTCAAAATCGTTGGAGGACTACCGTCAGAACCTGAAAGCGATGGCAGTGGCGACTGTACCGTCAACATTCAAGGCAGTGCAGTCATTGGTACTAATACCGATGACAACATCACAGATAAAGGCAATGTCTTTGGTACCTGTAAGGGAGTCACGCTTCCTACTGAGATTACAGCTGCAAACTATAAAGACTACAAAAGTATGCAGGCCGTCGCACAAAAACAGCCCGTGGGTACAGTGAATAACGATTGGGATTGGGTTGACGGCTATGAAAATGAATATTATTGGGTTTATTATCCTGATTTAACTGCATACCAAGGTTTCCTGAATACGCTGGCTTTAGCTAGCCACCCAGTGGTGACCATCGGCGGAGCATTGTCGAATGAGACGACTGGTGCCGTCACTCCTTCGGGGAATCCTACTGTTAATGGTTCCGTCTATGGCGGTGGTCAGAGAGGTATAACCTTAGGTACTGTGGCTGTCAACATCACCGGCGGCACCGTATATCAAGACGTCTATGGTGGCGGTGCCTTGGCAGATACGAACAAAGGTAACCAAACCGCTGAAAAATATGATGTAGCTACGGTGGTTGTAGGTGAAACGGTTGTTACTGGAATGTATGAGCGTACGGGAGAGGCAGGAGCTTATGTATATACATTAATAGAAACTGAAGATACAAAGGCAGCAGATGGCAAAACGTATTATACCAAAGCGGCACAGTCATCCATTCACCCTACCACCGTCAACCTGACGGGTGGAGTCATCCATGGCGATGCCTACGGTGGCGGCTTAGGACAGAAGAATGGTTTTAATGGCGTGACGAGTGACAGTGATAACATTCCCGCTGTGGTCTATGGTGATATCAATGTGAATCTTGGCAGTAGTACTAGTGAATCTGCAACTCACTTTTATATTACTTACGATACTGACGATAACAATAATGAGGTGGTGAAGAGCGGTCGTGTGTTTGGCTGTAACAATCTTTATGGCTCGCCACGGGGCGACGTGACGGTGACGGTCTATAGGACTGTAAACGGTTATGATGCCTTAGGAAATCCTATTACGAAAACAACACCGGAGAACAGAAAAAGTTCAACGGAGTCAGACCATACGTATGAGTTAGCCGCCGTCTATGGAGGCGGAAACTTGGCTCCATACGAGGCAGCTAACAAGAAGACACATGTCGTCATCTATGGTTGTGATTTAACGAGTATCCTGACGGTCTATGGTGGCGGTAATGCTGCTCCCGTTCCCGAGGCGTCTGTGGACATCTGGAGTTGCTATGAGATTGGTGCTTTGTTTGGCGGTGGAAACGGAAAGGATAAGTTTAAAAATGATAATGGATGGCAGATCAACCCCGGCGCTAATATCAATGGCAACACAACTACCTATATCTATGGTGGAACCGTCCATGAGGCTTACGGTGCTAGTAATGAGAAGGGTACCATTACTGGTACGGTTACCATTGATGTTGCTGACAGTGGGCTTAAAGTAGGCGATGACGGCTATTGCGCCTTGGACGTAGAGAAGTTGGTCGGAGCCGGTAAGAATGCCGATGTCAATGGCAACCTGATCTTGGTGATGGGCTGTAAGCCTAGTACACTGATTCCCCTTGTCTACGGTGGTGCCGACAACGCTAACGTGAATGGTAACGTGGAGCTGACCATTACCAGCGGCAATTTCACAAAGGTGTTCGGCGGCAACAACGCCGGCGGAGCCATTAGGGGACATATCAAACTGAATATTGAGGAGACGGGTTCCTGCGAAACGCCCATAACTATTGACCAGCTTTACCTCGGCGGTAACGAGGCAGCCTATTCGATATACGGCTATTATATTAAGACTGAAGAGTCTGAAGCTGAAAATGGCACTGGCACAGGCGCTAACACTGAGACTGCTATTCTGTCGAATGGCAGACTCCAATTCATGCCGAGACAATCAGCAAACGACACTCACTTGCCAGTGGATACATATACGTTTGATGAGGCAAATAATAAATGGACATGGACTACATCTGCAATAACCGGACAAGGTGCATTCACACCATACAGAGAGCCTGAGCTGAACGTCATCTCCTGTACTCGCATCAACAATGTGTTCGGTGGCGGCTTTGGAACCGGTGCCACTATGTATGCTGACCCGACGGTGAACATCAATATGATTCAGGGACATTTCCATAATGATAATACTAAGGGTGTTCCTCATGTCATGAGTGAGCTTGGACTTAGTTCTTCAGAGAACCCCAATGGATTGGGTGTCATCGGCAATGTCTACGGCGGTGGTAATGCTGCCGATGTTATTGGTAATCCTACGGTGAATATCGGTACGGAATCTACGGTCGATTTGGTGTCTACAGGAGCTACAGGGAACACCGTCCTGGGTGCTTATATCACTGGCAATGTGTATGGCGGCGGCAAGGGTGAAGCTGACAACTTCCTCTGCGACAAAGCAATGATTGGAAAAAATAACGATGGCATAGCCAACCCAACTGGCGGAACAACTGTCAACATCTATAATGGTTTTGTGAGAGGTAACGTCTATGGCGGCGGTCAGATTGGCCGAGTGGAAAAGAATACGGTGGTGACGATAGGTACTGGTGACGGCGTAGCACCAGGTGGTACAGTCACAAGTGCCCCCATCATCATGGGTAGCGTGTACGGTGGCGGCGCAGGAGAAGAGGAGCATGGCTATGCTGCTCTGGTACGTGGCAATCCTACTGTCACCATTCAGGGCAACGCCAAGGTGCGTCACAGCGTCTATGGCGGTGGTGAGATAGCCTCGGTGGCTAGATATAAAGTTCCCCAAACGGAAAAAGATGTAGAAGACGCTATCGCTGAAGGATATACCGAAGCAGTTTTAGGAATGCCTTATGCATTGAAAGACCCTAACAGCGGTACTTGTACCGTTACCGTTCAAGGCTATGCCGAAATAGGACCGGAAACACCTATGCAGATGACCAAAGCTGGTGGCCCGGATGACACTGGTTATGTCTTCGGTGCTGGTAAGGGTATCCTGCCTGGAGGAGAGTATGAGTTTGAACAAGGTACGACCAGACGTATGGTGCTCTATGATGCGGATGTCCATACAACTGTCGGCCAACAAGGTAGTAAATGGCAATGGGTTGATCCCGCTCATTCAGATACCAACAAAAATGTTTGGGAGTATTTTGATGATTTAGACGAATATATTCGGTTTATTCAAACATTGGCTTTGTCCAGCCGTACCGATGTGACTATCACCGGGAATGCTTTCGTCAAGGGTTCCGTCTATGGCGGCAGTGAGAATGGTATTGTGCAGTTCAATACTGATGTTAAGATTCAGGGCGGACAGATTGGTGCTGGCGATGGAATGACCGAACCCTATAAAGAAACAGATTGGGCAGGTACTACAACTCCTACCAATGGATGGAAAGAATGTGCAAGCTGGACATTCGTAGAGCCATACGCCCCTTACGACCCGTATGCGACAACTCAGTATGAAGGCAAGTATTATTATGATACGAATCATACACAAGAAGCTGCGGGCGGAGCTTCGGTCGCTACCGATGGCCACACCTACTACGGCAATGTGTTTGGTGGCGGTTCCGGTAGTGTTCCTTACTTCGATCACACTTTGGGAAGAAGTGTCTACTTGCATAGTGCAGGACAAGTGAAAGGTAATACGAATGTGACCATCAGCGGTGGTCATATCCTGACCAACGTCTATGGCGGCAACGAGGCCACCAATGTGGATGGCACGGCTAACGTCACGATGACGGATGGTACGGTTGGTGTACCACGCACCGATGTGCAGATTATCGCTCATCCTCTCACAGGTTACATCTTTGGCGGTGGCAAGGGCGACCAGCGTGTCTTCTTCAACAAAGACACGAATGTGAAGGATGCCGTCGTTACCATTGAGGGCGGCAGAGTCTATGGTTCCGTCTATGGTGGCGGTGAGGATGGTCACGTTATGAGGAACGTCACGCTGACCATCGGCAAACAGACGACGACTGGAGAGGGTGAAAATGCCGTTACAACAACGTCTGGCCCAAAGATTGGAACGAAGGGAACTTCATATTATGACGGCCATGTGTTTGGTGGCGGACGTGGATTCGGTGGTGATGCGTTGACCGCCGGTAACGTAGGCGGCTCAGTTGATGTGAACATCTTGGACGGTGAAATACTTGGCTCTGTCTATGGTGGCGGACGACTGGCATCTGTAGGCTATGGCCTTTACTTAACCACTGAGAATGGCTATGGTGAGATGCGTGCAGATAACGAGTACGATGGTTCATATACGAATCCGAGTACTGAAGAGGCTGGGGACTTCTTTACCAAGGGACGTGGCCACATCAACATCACTATCAGTGGTGGTACGATAGGTAATGGAGATGAATATGCCTACGATGCTAGTAATCCGATATCCCACACCAAGGGCGGCAATGTCTTTGCCGGTGGCATGGGTCGTATGTATGAGCTGGACGGTATGACACCCGTTTCCTCTCTTGACTGGTGGAGGTTGGGTAATGTGAAAAGCACCAAGCTAACTATCAGTGGAAATGCCATAATCAAGAGTTGCGTCTATGGTGGCGGTGAGTTGGGTATGGTTCAGGGAGGTAATCATACCTCTGCTGACAGCAAGACTGTAAGCACGGAGATTATTATCAATGGTGGCACCATCGGCACCGAGGTTACTGAAAAGGTAAACAATGTTGATGTACCCCAATACACCTTCGGAAGCGTCTTTGGCGGTGGTTATGGTAGTCTTACCGAAAAACTCGATCACACAAGAAGTACGAATCCTACTTATAGCACTTACAAATACACTTACCCCAAGTATATTGCAGGACGTGTGAAGGGAAGCACTGAAGTCACCATGACCGGTGGTACGGTGCTGGCCAGTGTCTATGGCGGTGGTGAGATGGCTGCTGTAGGTGAATCGAAAGTACTGTCCACTTCGACAGACCCAGTGGTTCTCGGCGAGACACTGACGGGAAATAATGGAGCGCCCATAGAGGCTAATACTTATGTGACCATCAGCGGTGGCACTATTGGTAAAGAAAAAGTAGGAACAACTTACTTTGGCGGATCCAAGATGGGTAATGTCTATGGCGGTGGCAGCGGTGATAACAACACTGTGCGTAGTGGACATGTTTATGGTAATACAAACGTCACTATCAGTGATTCGCCCATTATCTACCATAACGTCTATGGTGGCGGTGCATACGGTACGGTGGGTGATTTTGATTATTATGTGGATGAAGAGCAGGTCATTGTAAATAATGAGACAGTTACTGTTAAAAAGGTCTCAGGAATAAAAGAACTCAAAACGTCTGGCACAGGTACTGCCACGGTCAGCATCTCTGGTGGTACCATCGGTATAGACGGTAAGGAGAACGGTATGGTGTTTGGCTCGTCGCGAGGTGATATCAACCAACCAGAAGAGCGCGACGACCACACGGCCTGGGTCTATAATGCAAATGTCACGATAGGTACCTCGGCGTCGGGAACCGAGGGCCAAGAAGGCTATGTCGCAGCGTCTGGACCCGATATCAAGGGCTCCGTCTATGGCAGCGGTGAGAACGGTCATACCTTCAATAACACCGTGGTGACCGTCAATGGCGGTAAGATTGGTATTGATGATAGTTCTGATCCTGGATATAAAGTTACCTCTAATGGCAAGGAATACTCTGGTGCATCTTATCCTTATCGTGGCAACGTCTATGGCGGTGGTTGTGGTACGGACAAGTATTATCATGATCCAACATTAATTACAGGAACACATACCGCCAATGATGGTGAAGGTGACTATTACAACCCCTTGGCCGGTATCGTGTATGGTACAACCACGGTCAACATCAAAGGTGGCCAAGTGGTCCGCAATGTCTATGGCGCCGGTGCTATGGGTTCGGTGGGTAAAACTACTTGGGCAACCACTGAGATAACCGAAAACAATGTTACGACAACGAAGAAGACTGCTACGACCAGTGGCGGCTCGACAACGGTTAACATCATTGGCGGTAAAATCGGTGTTACCGGTACGGTTGGCGACGGAAATGTCTTTGGTGCTGCCCGTGGTGCAAAAGATATCGTCCAGGCAGACCAGGACGACCTCTCAAAGGTTAGCATCACAAATGTTACCGTATCAGGAGGTGAAGTGAAGGGTAATGTCTATGGCGGCGGCGAGTTAGGCGACGTGGGTGTAATTGTCAAGAAGTACGACAATGTCACTAACAATTACATTTACACTTGGATGAAAAGCAACGGTAGCGGAGACAATGCTTCCTTAAACAACGATATTGCTACTGCGGACAACATCAACACCGGTATATGCAATGTGGCTATCACTGGTGGTACGATAGGCTCTACGACTGCGGGCACGGGTAATGTGTTCGGAGGCGGCAAGGGTGATGCCAACACATGGTGGTGTGAGAAAGCCATGGCATTCGCAACGAAAGTCAGCATCAGCGAAGCTAGCGGTTCCACCACCAAGGTATACGGTACCGTCTATGGCGGTGGTGAGATTGGCCGAGTGGAAGATGATTCTAAGGTAATCATAGGAACCGAGAATGGTGAAGACACGCCTGAGATCATGGGCAGCGTATTCGGTGCCGGTAAGGGCTTGGCGACACGTGGTTACTCGGCACTGGTGCGCGGCAACTCTGTTGTCACCATTCAAGGCAAAACCTTGGTTGGAGGCAGTGTCTTTGGCGGCGGCGAGGAAGCATCGTTAGGAAGATTCGAACTCGTTAAAGGACTACCAAAATCACCACTAACAGGCGGAAACGCTACCGTTACTATCCAAGACAATGCCAACATCGGGTCAAGTGGAACGAACCACCATGTCTATGGTGCCGGTCAGGGTGTCGCGCCTAATTATGTTACCGATCCTACCAATCCTAACAAATATAAAGATTACAAGAGCATGCAGTTGGAAGGAAACAAGCCAGATGGCAACGAAGGTGACACATGGGATTATTATATAGATGATGACAATAAAACAGACACAAGATTTGTTTGGGTATATTACAAATCAGAGTCTGCATATCAATCGTTCCTCAATACACTGGCTATAACCAGCCATCCTGTAGTGACCATCGCTGAAAAAGCTATCGTATATGGCGATGTCTATGGTGGTGGCCAGAGGGGTATTACCTTAGGTCGTGTGGATGTCAACATCACTGGCGGCACGGTGAAGCGAGATGTCTATGGTGGCGGTTCACTGGCAGATACCAACAAGGGTAACTGGGATGACGACCGTTATGTGGCGGCTACCGTATCAGCTGGTGCATCAGTTGCAGGACTATACACACAGACTATTGTAAATAATGAACCTGTATACACACCTACGGCAAATGATGCGACGGCTGAAGCGAACACACCGTATTACAGAAAAGGCACATGGGCAGAAGGCAGGAGCGCCAGTACCTTTACGACGAATGTCAGTCTGACAGGCGGCGAAATAGACCGTAATGTCTATGGCGGTGGCTTGGGACAGTTGGCAAAGAATGCAGTGGATGCAGTGGGTTCGGAAGGCGACCCAGAATATGTTCCCGCCCAGGCTGCCGTCTCTGCCGTTGAGGCCAAGGTCTATGGTGACGTTTCAGTGAAGCTGAACGAACCGACGACATCAGGAGATGACACCACATACGGTGATTGTGACGTAAAGGGTACTATTTTTGGTTGTAATAACTTGAATGGTAGTCCGCAGAACAATGTCACCGTACATGTATGGAAGACAGTACATAAAGAAGGTGGCGCAGTGCAAGCCAAGCCTACTACTAAAAATGATACCTCTTATGATCTGGTAGCCGTCTACGGCGGTGGCAACTTGGCGGCCTATTATCCGGACGATCTTACAGCCAGAGAAAGTGCTGTGGCCAACGTCATTATTGAAGGTTGCGACCTGACCAGCATCAAGACGGTATATGGCGGTGGTAATGCTGCTTCTGTGCCGGCTACGGAAGTGATAGTTAACAGTGCGTATGAGATTGGCCAGGTGTTCGGCGGTGGTAACGGTTATGATGACTACGAGCTGGATGGTAAATGGTACGATAATCCAGGTGCCAACGTGGGATTAAAGAACTACACGCACACCGGTACTGGAATAGGAACTGAGTCAGACCCGATACTGGCGGTTAATAACACTGACCCAGATGCCAATACCAAGGAGAACCGTGAAAACAACTACGCCTATGGTATCGGTAAGAGCCATGCCACTATTTATGGTGGTACCGTGCACGAGGTGTATGGTGGCTCGAACAGCCGAGGCAACGTGCGTGTGGAGTCTCGTACAACCGTGATAGATGCAGAAAACGGTTGTACCTTTGATGTCGGCGAGGCTTACGGTGGTGGCCGTAATGCTCCACAGGACGGCGATGCCGTTTTGGATATCGGATGTATCAGCGGTTTGGAAAAGGCATACGGTGGTGCTGCCGATGCTGACGTCAATGGTAACGTGGTGCTGAACATCACCAACGGTACCTACGATCAGGTGTTCGGCGGTAACGATGCCGGTGGTGCCATCCGTGGCTCCATCACGGTGAACATCGAAGAGACGGGCTGTAAGCCTGTCATCATCGGTGAGCTGTATGGTGGTGGTTGCAATGCGGCCTACTCGGTCTATGGCTATGATAGTGCAGGCAATCCTTTAAGTAAAGACGACACCGGTGCCAACTCAACGCCCGTGGCCGATCCGGTAGTGAACGTCAAGTCGTTTACCGCTATCGGCAGCATCTACGGCGGCGGCTACGGTGAGGATGCAACGATGGTGGGTAACCCTGTGGTGAACATCAACGTGATGAAGGGAAAGTACAGTGACCAGACATCTGCAGATTATTTCACAGGCTTCACGCTTGAGGATGATCCTAATAATGTTGGAAAGCAGCGCTATTACAAAACGGTAGACAACGGTGGTGGTAACAAAAGTAATCCCCACAAGGTATATGTTCCTGCACACGAAGCTGGCAAGATTGGTGCCATCTACGATGTCTATGGCGGTGGTAATAAAGCAGCTGTCATCGGCACACCCCATGTGTACGTCGGTACGCAGATAGGCGAAGTCGTTACGCTCGCATCGAAACCGATTGAAGACAGCGAAGGCAGGACTCCATCGGCGAGTGGCTGGATTTCTTCATATCAGTTGGCGACTGTTGAGGGTGTTGACATCCGTGGCAACGTTTTCGGCGCCGGTAATAATGCTAGTGTGTCGGGCGATACCGAGGTGGTGATTGGAAAGAACCATGGTGTCAAGACTTACAGCTTCACGTCATACGGTTCATCAAGTGGAGGAGAAGCTTGGTCGACAGGCCTTGCCCAGACTACTGGTGCCGTTAAGAGCGGTAATGCTGAGGTGGTCATCCTGACCAATGGCAATTACGGTAACTTTGTGGGTCAGAAGTTCTACGTCGATCCGAATGCAGACACGACTGGTGGCACAAGGGTAGAACTGAAGAACGAAAGCGGAAACTCTTTGTCCACTCCTTTGTATGTCGCCATCAAACCATACGAGCAGAAGACCTACAGCTTCACATCGTATAGTGGTAGTGAATCAAATGCCACTCAGTATAGCACCGGCACCGCTGCACCGACTGGCAACTTCAAGAAGATCAGTAGCACTGACTGCATGCAGATTGTGGTGCTCACCAATCCTGGAGAGGCCAGCTGGGTAGGCAGGACATTCTATGTCCCCGTAGATGCAGTCACAGACGGTAGTACAAGATACCAGTTACGCAAAGCCAATGGTGATCTGGAAAACGTCTGGGTTACAATAACCAGCGAATAACCAGCGGCGATACCAGTAGCGGCAATTAAGAACTGAAATGGGTGAAGCTCGGAAGCTTCACCCATTTTAGTGATATACGGTTAAAGTAGCTTTTTCATCAGGAAGCCGAGGGCTGTGCCGAGGATGACGCCGAGGGTATCGGCGAGGAAGTCGAGCCATTCGCCGGAGCGCGTCGTGGTGCAGTAGGCTTGGAGGAGCTCCATCAGACCGCCGAGAGCGGTAAGAAAGATGAGCGTAAAGAGTGAAAAGCGAACGATATGTTGTTGCCCGCAGGCTGAAGAGCGCTTGCGGGCTTCTTTTTTGCAGTGGCGCAGGTGCTCCCACCAGATGACTGAGCAGGTGCCGCCATACATGACGAAGTGAGTCCACTTGTCGGCAAACTCCACGTTGCTAAGTGGCGTCTCTGGGAAAAAGGGTGTCAGCGACAGTATCCAGATGAGTGCGATGCAGATAGAGGAAAGGGGATATGTCCTAAAGGAGAAATGGGAAATGAAAGGAATGATATTGCGTGCCACACTTTGGCCTTTAGGTTGAAGAGATGTAAATGAATGATTTTTTTGCGCCATGTTATTCTGATTTTTGGTGCAAAAGTACAAAGAAAATGAGAAATAAAGGATGAAAATGCTGCATTATTTGTTTTTTCTCTAAACTCTAAACGCTAAACTCTAAACTTTTTTGTATTTTTGCAGGCGATATGGCAAATGTGAATAGTGAGAGAACGAATTTCGGAAGCAAGCTGGGCGTTATCTTGGCTACAGCGGGTAGTGCCGTAGGCTTGGGTAACGTATGGCGTTTCCCTTATATGACGGGTGAGAACGGTGGTGCCGTCTTCATCTTGATATACGTGATTTGTGTGTTGCTGTTAGGCATCCCCTGCATGATAAGCGAATTTATTGTTGGCCGTCACGGGCAGTGCAACACGGCACGGGCTTTCCGCAAGCTCTCTAAAGATACGCCATGGGGCATTATTGGTTACTTAGGCGTATTGACGGGATTCCTTATTACAGGCTATTATGCCGTTGTCAGCGGCTGGTGTCTGCAGTATGTCTGGGCGTCGTTGATAGGACATTTGCAGGGCGACCCCGACTATTTCAAGACCTATTTCTCGGAGTTGGCAGCCGATCCGGTGAAAC
>Ga0265298_10003489_pt1 | contig 20727 bp, 12 predicted proteins | sample AusTroGonzalo_MG_3_FD_193486 | JGI IMG/M metagenome (GOLD analysis project Ga0265298, IMG submission 193486) | Bovine rumen microbial communities from tropical cattle in Woodstock, Queensland, Australia - Gonzalo_01 | ecosystem: Host-associated > Mammals > Digestive system > Stomach > Rumen ... | reverse complement strand
GGTTTCCGTCAAAGGTCCTGGACGTCTCATCGCGCTTGACGACGGCGACCAGTATACGGACCTGCTCTTCAACGTCGACACGAAGAAGATGAAGGAAGGGTATCTTCTTGCAATCGTCCGGCGGACAGGCGACGGCGAGATCGTGCTCACAGCCAAGGATGCGAAGACAGGTGAGTCGTTCTCATGCAACTTGTAGACTAAGAGGCTCAAGACAATTGGCCATTAGGTAGTGTTTCTATTGGCGGAAAGACCGTATTTGAAATTGCCGTTGCGGCGCGGATTTGCTACAATGCCTACCATCAACCATTATGGTGCTTCAAGGGAATCCGCAGATGAATCCAAGATATGCAGTCGTCGCGCTTTTCACGCTTGTCGCAGTCCTCGCGAGGGGCGGCGAATGCGCGAATGCGAAGGCTCCGGTCGACTGGGTTGATCCCACGATCGGCGCGACGAGCCACATGCTCGTCCCGGCGTATCCGACGGTGTCCGTTCCGTTCGGAATGTACCGCTTCACGCCGCCCGCGCCATGGTTCACCGTGGACGAAATCGGCGAGATGCCGCTCTTCCTCCCGGCCCACCGCGCCGCCGGGATGTTCGCGCTGCGGCTGCCAGGCGGACGCTTCACGCTCGACAACAAGTCCGTGACGCCGTACTCGTTTTCCGCATTCGTCGACTCGCACGGCTTTGCGCTGAAGCTCGTTCCGTCCGACAAGGGCGCGGCAATCCGGTTCTCGGGCGATGGATACGACGCGGGTGCGATTTCCTTCGGCGCGGACGAAGCAAGGCGCGAGGGGAACGTCGTGCGACTCATGTCGCGCTTCCATGGAGTCGCCGCGCATCTCTACGGCGAGTTCTCGGGCGACGGCGGACGCGAGCTGCGCTTCGCCGTGTCGTGGATCTCGCCGGAGCAGGCCGAGGCGAACTTCCGCGCCGGAATTGCGGGACGGACGCTGGAGGTCCTCGAGTCGTCGGCGCGCCGCCGCTGGAACGACGCGCTCGGGCGGATAGAGGTCGAAGGCGGGGACGATTCGCGCCGCCGCGTTTTCTACACGGCCCTCTACCGCTGCCACGAGCGCATGGTCGACATCACGGAGGACGGGTGCTTCCGCGGCTGGGACGGCAAGGTGCACAAGACGTCGTCGCGGCGCTTCACGGACGACTGGTCCTGGGACACTTACAGGGCGCTGCATCCGCTCTTCTGCATCCTCGACCCCGAGATGCAGCGAGACAGGCTCAACTCCTACCTTGCGATGGCAAGCGAGACGCCGGAGGGATGGGTCCCGACGTTCCCGAACGCCGTGCGCGACGACCACTGCATGAACTCGTTCCATCCGGCGTCGATGTTCCTCGACGCCTGCGCGAAGGGCGTAGAAGGCGTTGACTGGAAGGCCGCATGGAAGGCTTTGGCGCACACGGAGCGCACGGCGAGCCGCCTTCCGTGGCATCGCGGACGCCGCACGTCCCTCGACGAGAAGCACGACGCCCTCGGATTCTTCCCCGCGCTCCAGCCGGACGAGAAGGAGACCGAGTGGCCCGCGGGCCATTCGACGTGGGAGAAGCGGCAGAGCGTCGCCGTCACGCTCGGGTTCGCCTACGACTGCTGGTGCCTTGCGGAACTCGGACGCCGCGCCGGCGCGGATGCGTCCGACATCGCCGAATACGATCGCAAGGCGCGCTTCGACAGGAACCTCTTCAACCCCAAGACGCGGTTCTTCCATCCGAAGGACGCGCGCGGCGAATGGATACGCGGCGTCGACTACACGCTCGGCGGCGGACTTGGCGCGAGGATGTACTACGACGAGAACAACGGATGGACGTACTGCTGGGACGCGCAGCACGACATCCCGTGGCTTGTCGAGGCGCACGGCGGACCGCGCGGATTCGTCGCCGACCTCGACGCGCTCTTCAACGCGCCGCTCGGCGCACAGACGTGGGAGTATGTCGCGCGGCTTCCGGACGCCACGGGGCGCATCGGGCAGTTCGTCGCCGGAAACGAGCCGAGCTTCCACATTCCGTACCTCTACAACTACGCGGGGCGTCCGGACCTGACGCAGAAGCGGATCCGCCAGGTCCTCGACGCCTGGTTCCGCGCCGACGCGATGGGGCTTCCGGGAGACGAAGACGGCGGCGGAATGAGCGCGTTCGTCGTGTTCTCCATGCTCGGATTCTATCCGGTCACTCCGGGCCTTCCCGAGTACCAGCTCGGCTCCCCCGCGTTCGAGCGTGCGAAGATTCGCCTGCCGCGTGGCGGGGCGTTCGAGATTCGCGCGCCAGGCGCTTCCGCAACTGCAAAATACTGGGTCCGAGCGACGATTGGCGGCAGGCCCGTCGCCGGCACGACGCTGCGGCATGAGGATGTCGCGGCTGGAAAGACGCTTGAGTTCACCATGTCCGAAAAAAGAGAGGAGACGAGAAGATGAAGACGTCAACTGCACTGTACGCCGCATCGCTGCTTGTGGCGCTCGCGGCCCCGGCTTTGGCCGAGGAGTCGAAGGCGTCCGACGAGTATCCCGAGTTCTACAGCGGCGATTCCACGAAGGGCATAGACTTCGTCCAGTCGATCAAGGTCCTCGCGCCGCGGTACTGCTCGAACGTGAAGGGCGACGTCACGGTCGTCTTCGAGGCGAAGGGGATGTCTCGCGCCGTCGCAAAGTGCTGGCGGCAGCCGGACTCAGGCGACGGATGGGGTTCGGACGCCGTTCTCTTCGACGGCGAGCTCGGCGCGGACGCGCGCGGGGAGTTCGTCTTCCGCGCGGACCAGTTCCCCGCGGGGCCGACGACGATACGCATCCAGGCGATGGACAAGTCGGGACACCAGGACTACTGCGAGCTCCAGGTCTACAACCTCGGCGGAGTAAAGTGGCGTCAGGGCATTCCTAAGTCCGACCCTCCCGGCGCGGCGGGCATGAAGCTCGTCTATTCCGACGACTTCGACGGGCCGCTCTCCATCTCGCCCGACGGACGCGGCGCGAAGTACGCGGCCCACAAGACGGGCGGCGGCGATTTCAGCGGCTGGCCGTTCAGCGACCAGGAGGGCGACTGCCTTCCGTTCGGGCAGCAGGGCACGTATCTCCGCATCCACGCCTCCAAGCCGTACGGAACGAACGGCCGCACAGGCATCCTCTCCTCGCTCCGCTCCGACGGCACGGGCGTCGCCGTTCCTGTGCCCGCCTACTTCGAGTGCCGGCTCATCTGCCATTCGGCGCCCGGAAGCTGGGGCGCGTTCTGGACGCTCACCAAGGGCACGCTCGGGATGAGTCCGGACGACCCGAAGTTCGCGGAGACGAAGAGCGCGGGATGCGACGAGCTCGACGTCATCGAGTGCTACGGCGGATACGGCCCTCGCAACCCGAACCACGGCGGGAAGTACGGCGTGACGACGCACTGGTGGGGTCAGAAGGAGATGGGCAAGGCGCCGCACTCGTTCCCCGACGCGATGAAGATGGCGGGCGGGTCTTCGTGGAGCTGGACGTTCCACACCTACGGACTCGCCATCACGGAGACCGACACCGTCTACTACTTCGACGACGTCGAGGTGCTGCGCCATCCGACAGGCCCCGTAACGAAGTCGCAGGACACGTGGTTCCTCATCAACTACGCGATCGCGGGGATCAGCGGCTGGCCCTACGACCTCGAGCGCTACGGCAACGAAAGCGACATGTGGGTCGACTGGGTGCGCGTCTACTGCGGCAAGGAGATGCCGAAGGGCTTCGGCGAGATTCCGTCCGTCGGCGTGAAGGGCACGGTGGGCGTCAGCTTCTGCGGGAAGTCGAAGGCGCCTTCCGAGATGCGGACGTGGGACATCGCCGGCGCGCCGGGGACGGGCCAGGGCTACTGGAACGCCGCGGACGTCCAGAACCGCAGGTTCGCGGACCTCGTCGACTCCGAAGGCAGGCCCTCGCCCGTGAAGGTGTCGCTCGAGAAGGGTGCCAGGTTCGAGGCGTGCGAGCCCTGGGGGTTCACGGGAGGCGACGAGCGGTTGCACCGCGGCGGAGTCGCCGGCTCGCGCATCGGAATCCGGGACGTGCCGTTTGCCAAGTGGGATCTCGTCGTCCATCTCGGCGCGGGCGTGAACGGATGGAGCGGAGACGTCGCGCTGCTGAACCGTAGCGGCGAGGAGGTCGCCGCGCGCGCGATCAACTTCGGATGGATCGGCGGCGGGCGCTACGTCGAGGCGACGCGCGAGAAGGGGACAGACTCCGACAAGTCCGACTGCATGGTGGTCTTTCGCGGGTTGACCGAGCCCGTCTATGTCGTTTCATTCGCGAAGCGCGGCGGAAAGGGCGAGGCGGCCGTCGCCGGACTGCAGGTCGTTCCCGCAAACGAGTGAACGATCCTGGCGCGCTTTTGGTATAATTAGAATTCAGATTCATTTACAAGAGGAAGGTTTGATGAAGAAGCTCATTGTTGTTGCTTTTGTTGCGGCGCTTTTGTCTGGCGCGCTCCGGGCGGACGTGCCCGAGTCAGTCGATGTGCTCGTTCTCGGCGGAACGGTGCGCGGCGTATCTGCCGCGATCGCCGCGAAGAAGGCCGGCGCCGACGTATATCTCGTCGCGCCGCGTCCGTACCTCGGCGAGGACATCGCCGGAAAGATGCGGCTCAAGAAGCCCGCAGGCGAGCTTGGTCCGATAGCCGCGTCGATCTACGACCCGAAGGGACACGAGGGTGCGTACGCGTTCGGCGACACTACGCCGGTGCAGATCAAGAAGGCGCTCGACAGCGCGCTGCTGGACGCGAGGGTCCCGTTCGTCACGTGGACAGTTCCCGCGGAGTATGTTCGCGACGCAGACGGACGCATCGCCGGCGCGAAGGTCGTGACGCGCGGCGGGGAGAAGACGATACGCGCAAAGGTCGTCGTCGATGCGCGCGACAGGCTCGGCGAACTGTCGAAGGGCGAGTATCCGTTCGTCAGGTACATCATTTCGGGCGAGGCGCCGAAGTCCGGACGCGTCAAGGCGACCGCCGTGTCGGACGTGGTCGAAGTGGAAGTCTGCAAGAAGGGCCCCTCCCAGAGCCAGAACCAGCCGCGCAAGGTCGCCGCGCGCCTGTGGAAGTGCGAGATGACCCTCCCGATGGCGGACGGTTCGGCGCGTTCGCTCGCGGTGGCCGAGCAGCTCGCGCGCGACCTCACGTGGACGCCGACGCAGCTCGACTGTGCGGATTCCATCATCTTCGGAAACGACGCGTACGACGCGGGGAGGGAAGAGGCGCTCGGACGCTCCCAGGGCGAGATGGCGGCGGAGCGCGCGAAGGGGTCAGCGATGCCGCAGCTCGACGCCTCGCGCGACGCCGCGGACCTTCCCGTAATCGCCGAGTGCGACGTGTTAGTCGCGGGCGCGGGCACTGGCGGCGCGCCGGCCGCGATAGCCGCTGCCCGCGCGGGCGCGAAGACGATCGTCGCGGAGTATCTGCCGCGCATGGGCGGCACGACGACGGACGGGCTCATCGGGCAATACTGCTACGGGCTCAGGATCGGCTTCACGAAGGAGCTCGACGCCGGCGTGCACGACTTCGGCGCGGTCTACGGACAGAGCAAGGCCGAGTGGCTGCGCGCGGAGGCGCGGAAGGCAGGCGCCGAGATATGGTTCGGCGCGCTCGCGACGGGCGTGCGCAAGGCGGGCGGCGCGATCGTGGCGGTCGAGGTCGCGTTCCAGGACGGCACGCGCGGGCTCGTGCGTGTTCGCGCCGCGGTCGACGCGACGGGCAACGCCGATCTTGCCGCGCTGGCGGGAGAGGAGACCGAGTTCATCGACGAAACCGAGCTCTCGCTCCAGGGCGCGGGCTCGACGCCGAAGATCCTCGGCACCAGCTACCAGAACACGGACTATGCGTTCGTCGACGACACGGACGCAGAGGACCTGTGCCACTTCACCCTGCGCGCAAGGCACAACTTCGGCACGTACGTATGGGACCAGAGCCAGAACGTCAACAGCCGCGAACGCAGACGCTTGCACGGCGTCTATTATGTGACGGCGCAGGACATAATGAACAACAGGACATATCCTGACGTAATCTCGCTTGCGCGTTCCAACTTCGATACGCACGGACAGACGGTATCGGACGAGTTCTTCATTGAGGCGCCTCACGCAAGGGAGGCGCTCAAGGTCAACATCCCGTTCCGCGCGCTCCTTCCGAAGGCCACCGACGGGCTTCTCGTCACCGGACTCGGCATGAGCGCCCACCGCGACGCGATGCCTGTCCTCCGGATGCAGCCGGACGTCCAGAACCAGGGCTACGCCGCCGGCCTTGCGGCCGCGCAGAGCGTGAAGGACGACGTGCGCCTACGCGACATCGACATCTACGCGCTACAGCGCAAGCTTGTGAAGGTCGGGATCATCGGCGAGGAGGTCGTCGGAATGAAGGACAACTTCCCGCTGTCCGACGAAGAGCTTTCCGCCTCGGTCGCGGCGCTCGGCAAGGACTACGAGGGTCTCTCGAAGGTTCTCAGCGACGCGGCGCGCGCGCTTCCGCTCCTGCGCGGCGCATATGCCGCGGCTGATGCGCCTGAGGCGAAGCTCGTCTACGCGCACGTGCTGGGGCTCCTTGGCGACGCGACGGGACGCGAGGCGCTCGAGGCGAAGATTGCATCCGTCGACGCCTGGGACAAGGGCTGGAACTACAAGGGCATGGACCAGTTCGGCAGGAGTGTCAGCATGGTCGACTCCTATCTCATCGCGCTCGGACGCTGCGGCGCGGAATCGTCGTTCGAGCCGATCGACGCGCTTGCGAGGAAGCTGACGGGCAAGTCCGAGTACTCGCACTTCCGCGCCGTCGCGCTCGCGCTCGAGCGTCTGCGCGACAGGAGAGGCGCCGGGACGCTTGCGTTTCTGCTTGCGCTCAACGGCGTCGGAGGGCATGCCCTGGCGCCGGACGACCTGACGCACAAGGTGAAGGGCTACGACAAGTTCTGCCCGGGGAACCTCGGCATCGGCGACAAGGAGCGGAGCGACTGTCTTAGGGAGTTGTGCGTTGCGCGAGCCCTCTACAACCTCGGCGACATGCGCGGCAGCGGGGCGTATGCACTGCGCGCCTACACCGTAGATCCTCGCCGTGCCTACGCGAACCATGCGCGGCAGATACTGAAGAACGATCCGTGCTCCTACGTGGACCCGTTCGTCGGCACCGCCGGGTTCGGGCACACCACCCCGGCCGCCTGCGTGCCGTTCGGACTCGTCCAGGCGGGCCCCGACACAGGCAACGGCGACTGGGACCACTGCTCGGGATACAACTACGCGGACCGCACGATCTTCGGCTTCTCGCAGACTCACTTGAACGGCACGGGATGCCTCGATCTCGGCGATGTGCGGCTCCTTCCATTTGCGACGGACGCGGTCCCGGAGTCCGTTCCCTACGACAAGGCGAGCGAGCGAGCGACGCCCGGCTACTACGCCGTCACGCTCGCGGGCGGGGTGAAAGTCGAGATCACCGCGTCCGCGCGCTGCGCCGTCTACCGCATCTCCTATCCGGATGGCGTCCGCCGCCGTCTGCTCGTCGACCCGCGCTGGTGCATCGCGGGGTCTATGCCGCCTTCGGCACGCATCGTTTCCTGCGATGTCGCGACGGACGGCAAGGACGGGCTTTCTGGCAAGGTCGTCGTGAACAACTGGGTGAAGCGCACCTATGCGTTCAAGATCGCGTTCAGCCGTCCGTTCGCGTCCGAGAGCGACCTCGTCTTCGATTTCGGACCGTCGTCGGGCGAACCGCTCGTCGTCAAGGTCGCGCTTTCGGCGCTTGGCGGAGTCGGCGACGCCGAGCGCAACATGCAGGCCGAGGTGCCTGACTGGGATTTCGCGCGCGTGGAGGCCGCGGCGGGCGAGAAGTGGTCGAAGCTCCTTTCGCGCGTTCGCGTTGAGGGCGACGACGATCAGAAGGCGAACTTCTACACTTCGCTCTACCATCTCTTCTTCCAGCCGAACGACATCTCGGACGTCGGGCAGGATCCGTACTTCTCGACGCTCTCGACATGGGATACGTTCCGCGCGGCGCATCCGCTCTACACGATCCTCCTGCCCGAGGCCGTCCCCCACTTCGTGAAGTCCATGCAGCGTCAGGGCGAGTTCACGGGATACCTTCCGATCTGGACGCTCTGGGGGCGCGACAACCAGTGCATGATCGGAACGCATTCCGTGCCGATTCTCGTCGACGCATTCCTGAAGGGCTTCCCCGGCGACTGGGAGAGCGTCTACGCGCAGATCAAGGAGACGCTGACGAAGGCGCACGAGGGACGCGTCAAGGAGCGGTGGGACCTTCTCGACAAGTACGGATACTATCCGTTCGACGTGATCAGGGGCGAGTCGGTCTCGCGCACGATGGAGTGCGCCTACGACGACTGGTGCGCCGCGAAGATGGCCGAGCGGCTTGGACGCTCCGAGGACGCGGCGTTCTTCCTCAAGCGCTCCGGGAACTGGAAGAACGTGTTCGATCCGTCGACCGGGTTCGTGCGCGGCAAGGACTCGAAGGGCAGGTGGCGCGAGCCGTTCGATCCGTTTGCGGTCGGACACGGCGCAGACCTCGACAACGACTTCACGGAGGGCAATGCCTTCCAGTACATGTGGCACGTCATGCAGGACCCCGAGGGGCTTGTCGCGGCGCTGGGCGGGCGCGATGCGTTCGTGAAGAGGCTTGACGGGCTCTTCGAGCAGTCCGAGAAGGTAGAGGGAGATGGCTTCGTCCTCGACGTCACGGGCCTCATCGGTCAGTACGTCCACGGCAACGAGCCGAGCCACCACGTTGTCTACTTCTACACGCTCGTCGACGAGCACGACCAGGCGGCGCGCAGGATCCGCGACGTGTTCGACAGGTTCTACCTGCCGAAGCCGGACGGCCTTTGCGGAAACGACGACTGCGGGCAGATGAGCGCGTGGTACGTCTTCTCCGCGCTCGGGTTCTATCCGTTCAACCCGTGCGGCGGGACCTACGTCCTCGGCGCGCCGCAGATTCCCAAGGCGACGATCGCGCTCCCGGACGGCAAGGCGCTGACGGTCGTTGCGAAGGACCTTTCCAAGGAGAACAAGTTCGTCAAGTCCGTTACGTTCAACGGAAAGCCCCTCGACAAGACGATCGAGCACGCCGACCTCATGAACGGCGGCGAACTCGTCTTCGAGATGTCCGCGAAGTAGAATGCGGCGGATTTATGGTACAATATACGGCATGCCGCATACCGGCATGAAGGGAGACGGCAAAGGTGACCCCGGTACTCGAGAAGATAATATCCGACCGCAAGAAGTACTCGTGCGACGTAAAGACGCTCGGCGAGTGCAAGTTGCCCTCGCCCGTCAGGCACCGCAAGTACGTCGCCGACGGCGACCGCGTCTTCGCGACGGAGAGCGAGTCGTTCGCGCGCTACGCCGAGACCAGGCTCGGCCACCTGCCGACCTTCGAGAAGGCCGGACCCAAGGAGCGCATCTTCCACGATCCGCGCTGGACGCGCGCCGGCATCGTAACAGCGGGCGGACTCTGTCCCGGGCTCAACACCGTCATCAAGGGGCTCGTAGAGATCCTCAAGTTCGACTACGGCGTGGACAGCGTCTTCGGCATCCGCTACGGCTACGCCGGGCTCAATCCGAAATGCGCCTTCGAGCCGAAGATGCTCGACCCGGACGCGGTCGACACGATCCACGAGGCCGGCGGCACTGTGCTCGGCTCGAGCCGCGGACAGCAGCCCGCCGACGTCATGGTCGACACGCTCGTCAGGATGAACATCAACGTCCTCTTCTGCATCGGCGGCGACGGGTCGCTCCGCTGCGCGAGCACCATCGCGGCTGAGGCGGCGCGGCGCAACCTGAAGATCTCCGTCGTCGGCATCCCCAAGACGATTGACAACGACCTCATGTTCGTGGGCCGCAGCTTCGGCTTCGAGACCGCCGTCGCCCAGGCCGCGGAGGTCATCCGCAACGCGCACGTCGAGGCGAAGGGCACGCCGCACGGCATCGGGCTCGTGAAGCTTATGGGAAGGGACTCCGGCTTCATCGCGGCCTCCGCCACGATCGCCAACCCCGTCGTCAACTTCTGCCTCGTCCCCGAGGTCAAGTTCGAGCTCGAGGGTCCGAACGGACTCCTCGCGGCGCTCGAGCGCCGCTTCGCCGCCGGCAAGTCGCACGCCGTGATCGTCGTCGCCGAGGGTGCCGGACAGGAGCTTCTCGACGGAGCCGAGGAGCGCGACGCAAGCGGCAACGTCCTCAAGAAGGACATCGGCGACTTCCTCAAGCGCAAGATATCCGCGCACTTCAAGGAGAAGGGCTTCGAGTCGAGCGTAAAGTACATCGACCCGAGCTACATCATCCGCAGCTGCCCGGCGAAGGGCACGGACGCAATCCGCTGCTACGAGCTCGCGCGCGCGGCGGTGCACGCCGCGATGGCGGGCCGCACGGACTGCGTAGTCGGCAACATCGGCGAGAGCTGTGCGCTCGTGCCGATCTCCCTCGCCACGATCGAGCGCCAGAAGCTCGACACCGACAGCCAGGCCTGGCGCAGCGTCCTCGACGCGACCGGCCAGGAGTTCTACTTCAACGGCGTCGCCCGCGACATCTTCTCCGGCGACGCGTTCGCACCCTGACGAAGAGGAGACTCGGCATGACTATTCTCGTGGCAGCGAGCCTTTTCTTCACGACCCCGGCGCCCATGGAGATGCCGAAGGCCCAGGCATACCTCGTCAAGGAACGCAAGGAAGTGATGCGGCTCGAGGACCGCTTCGACAAGACCGACCTCTGGATATCCCGTTCCGTTGACGGAATGTGGCGCGACGCCGATGGCCGCGAGTTCATGCTCGCCTCGCTCGACGTCATCGCGCCTCCGCTCTCCGGCGACAAGACCGTCACCCGCGCCGACTATGTCTCAGGCACGGCCTCCATCGGGCGCAAGGACGAGAAGGAGCTTTTCGTCGCAATCGACAAGCTCTCGCCCATCCCCCCGGACGAGGAGTTCTCGCGTCCGCGGCAGATGTGCCGCGGCTACAGGGACATTCGCTACTACCAGGGTACGAACGAGTCGGCGATTGTCTGCGCGTTCCTTCCGGAGAAGTCGGAGCGCTGGTCGCTCGCGTCCTGGACTCTCGCGCCTGGCGACGAATATGACGAGCGCCTCAAGACATTCGAGTCCGAGTTTCTCGAAAAGCGCGACACATGGCCAAGGGACATCGTGGCCGAGGAGAAGGCTAAGGACGCGGCGAAAAAGGGGCGCAGGCGTGTTGAGGCACAGCTCGGAGAGCGCGAGCTCCTGCGCGCCGACGCGCGGCACTCCGTCGCGCTGTACGATACGTGGCGCGTCACCGACGGGGACGAGTTCACGGTCCTCGACGACATCGGCAACGCGCGCTCGTTTACCGTCGCGCTCACCAATGACTTGAAGCGCATGCGCGCCGCATACGCAGCGACGATGCCTTCGCCGATAGACGGGTCGAACGTCCTCGCCGTTGCGCGCATCTTCGCCTCGCGGGAGGAGTATTTGGAGGCCCTTGGAAACAACGACCACGGCGACATGATGTGGAGCGCGGCTTACTGGAGCCCGCAGCGCCGCGAGCTCGTCGCCTACCTTCCCGAGGACGGGTCGGAGAAGCTCATCGAGACTATCCGGCACGAGGCATTTCACCAGTATTTCTCATATGCGGTCTCCATGATTCCCACTTCGCCGTGGATCAACGAGGGCTACGCGCAGTACTTCGAGGGAGGGCCCGACGGACCCGCCACGGTAGACACTACCGACCTCGTGGGGTATTCCGACGCGCTTACCTCGGTGATGGCGATGGACTACGACGAGTTCTACGCCGGGACGGATGAGGAGCGCAGGCTCAAGTATCGCATTGCGCTCTCGATCGTATACTTCCTCGAGAAGGGCGCGGGCGAGGTGCGCTTCCAGCCGTTCAAGGACGTCAAGCGCGACTACGTCAAGTCGCTTCTGTCGACCAAGGACATGCGCAAGGCGACCGAGGCCGCGTTCAAGGACAAGGACACGCTCGAGCTCTTCGTCCGCGAGTGGACGAAGTACTGGAAGGAGAAATGAGCTACGTAGGCCGGCTCGCGCCAAGTCCGACAGGTGCCCTGCATCTCGGAAACGTGCGCACTTTCATGATTGCCTGGCTCCGCGCCCGCTCGCTCGGCGGGAAGGTGGTCTTCCGCATGGAGGACCTCGACCACCCGAAGGACAAGCCCGGTGCAGCGGCGGATGCCGTGCGCGACTTGAGGTGGCTCGGATTCGACTGGGACGAGGAGTATGTCCAGTCCGAGAGGAATGGCCTCTATCGCGACGCGCTCGACGCGCTCGTGCACAAGGGGCTCGCATATCCATGCGTCTGCTCACGCCGCGACGTCGAGTCGGCGCAGTCCGCTCCGCACGCCGGCGAGCAGCTCCACTACCCCGGCACGTGCCGCGGGCGCTTCGCCTCCTGGCGCGAGGCCTACAGTTTCCTCAACCCCTCAACCCGCCAACCCCCCATCTCTCGCCTTCCCTGCTGGCGGTTCCGTGTTTCCGATGGATCCGTCGTCTCGTTCGACGACGTCTTTGCTGGTCGCTTCGAGCAGGACGTTTCGAAGGAGCTCGGGGACTTTCCGCTTGCGCGCGACGAGTTCGGCGCGGGCTACACGCTTGCGTGCGTCGTGGACGACATTGCGATGGGCGTGACGGAAGTGGTGCGCGGCGACGATCTCCTTCCCGCGACTCCCGCGCAGATTCTCATTGCGGATGCGCTTGGCTCGGCTCCGCCGTCCTACTGCCACGTCCCGCTCGTCGTGGGGCCCGACGGACGCCGCCTCGCGAAGCGTCACGGCGACACGCGCGTCGCGAGCTTCCGCGCCGCGGGGTGGAGCGCCGAGCGCGTGATCGGGCTTCTCGCTGCGAGCTGCGGATGGGCCGAGGAGAGCGAGGAACTTTCGCTCGCGGCGCTTTTGCCGCGCTTCGACCTGTCGTCGGTTCCGCACACTCCGTTTGTCTGGCGAGGAAGCCCTATATAGTGCGCCTGCGGCGCGAGAGCGCCGAGCGCAGGAACGCGAGCAGCAGGGCGAGCGCCGCGTACCACGCGATGCAGGCGGCGACGGACCACGGGGCGACCTCCATGTTCGCCCCCGGGATGCGAGCCACGGCCCGCGAGAGCCCCGACATCGCGTCGGCGACGAGCGCGGCGAAGTTGTTCGCGTGCGCCGCGAGTCGGTCCGAGAAGAGGCTCGCTACGATTCCCGCGAGCGCGGCCTTCACGCTCACGCCCGCCGCCGGGATCAGCGCGAGGTTCGCCATTATCCCGCCTGGCGTGACGCGTCCGAAGGCGTGCGCCGCAATCGGAGTGCCCACCGCCCATGCGGCGAGCGACGTCACTATCGCCGCAAGGATGCGGTTCTTCACGAACTCCGCCGTGAAGCGTCCCCAGAAGACGAGTCCGAGCATCACGGCGAACGAAAGGGCGCATCCTGTGTCGTATAGCTTCGCCGGATCGAGGGCGTAGACTGCGAGGAACGTGAGCGACCACGCGACAAGCCCGTCCGGACGCCTCCAGAACACCGGCGCGAGGTTGCATATGGACGCCATTGCGGCGGCCCTTACAGCGCTCGGACTGAACCCGGTCATCGCGACGTATAGCCAGAGGATCGGCGCGACGGCCGCTCCTGCGGCCCTTGCCGGAACCCCGAGTAGCGACAGGACGAACGAAAGCGCACCTGCGACGAGCATCACGTGCAGGCCGGAGATCGCGAAGACGTGTATCGTCCCCGCGGCGACGAACGCGTCGCGGTCCTGCTTCGAGAGCCGCGATCGCTCGCCGAGCAGGATCGCGCGGTTCAGGTCCGCCGCCGCGCGCGACTCGTCGAGCCCGATGCCCATCCTCCGCGAAAGATCCGAACGGATCGCGGCGAGGCGCGCGGCGAATGCGCCGCGCTTTCCGGACGCGATCCGCCGCGCATACGTCCCCTTGCCCTTGACCCAGAGCATCCGGCGCTTTGTCTCCGATCCGTCCTTGGGGCGCGACAGCCATCCCGCGCACTCCCAAGACTCGCCCGGAAGCGGCACGTTCTCGCCCGCGGGCAGGGGGAATACCACGCGCACCTTCAGCGGACCCGTGGAGGCGGGGAAGGACGTCCATCGGACGCCGTCCCGCTCCTGGGACGCACGCGCCTCGCCGTCCACCCTGAAGACGCGCGTGAAGGGTCCGCCGGGGTTCCGCCAAGTCGCGTCCGCGATTGCCTCGTTTCGTCCGTGGGCGACGTGAAGCGACAGGACGAGTCCGGCCGAGAGCGCTACGGCGAACCGCATTCCGCGAGCGCCGGCCGCGTAGAGGGCGAGCAGCGCCATGCCGAGCGACAGCGCGGCGACGGGCCACAGCGCGGCGAATCGCGAAGTGGCGAAGCCGCACGCCTCTCCGGCCGCGAGGGCGGCACACAGTGCGAGCCAATTTGCAGCAGGTGTCATGTATGGAGCCTTTTCACTCCGTACATGATACCATAATCTGAGGCGAGAAACGTTAAGATAACGTTAATAATTTGCCAGGGGGACGACGACCCTGTTTCGGGCGAGGACGGAGCACGTCCTGTCGTATGCGAGCTCGCCTCCGTCGACGCTGGTGACGATTCCTCCCGCCTCCTTGACGATCAGCGCGCCTGCGGCGTGGTCCCAGGGGGCGAGCGAGAGCTCGAAGAACAGGTCCGCGCGTCCGGCGGCGATTGCGCACAGGTCGAGCGCGGCGGATCCGCTGCGCCGCACGTCCACTGCCTTCTGGAAGTATGCGTATGCCATCTTGAAGGAGCGCTCGCTAAGCTCCGCGTCGTAGGGGGACGTTCCGAAGATGACGAGGGCGTTTTCAAGCGGCTCGTCCGAGACGCTCAGGTGCTTCCCGTTGCAGAATGCGCCGCGTCCGCGCTCTGCGCAGTACATTTCGTCGAGGTAGGGGTTGTAGACGACGCCGAGCTCGGCGCATCCGTCGGACACGAGGGCGACCGATATGGCGCTTGCGTGGTAGTCCTTGATGAAGTTGGTTGTGCCGTCTATCGGGTCTACGATGAAGAACCTGCCGGAGGGGGAGAAGCGTGCGGAATTCCCCTCCTCGCCGACGAACTGGGCGTCCGGGGCTATTTCGGCGAGGCCCGTCCGCAGCATTTCCTGGACCTTCTTGTCGTATTCGGTCACGAAGTTCGCGCGCCCCGCTTTCGAGTCGACGCGAAGGTTCGCCCGGTCAACGTCCCTTATGAGCTGTCCGCATCTGCGGACGAGGTCGCAGATCTGCCCTAGTTCGGAATTCGTTTGCATTTCCCTGTCCTCTTGTTTGCCGCTATTGTAGCAAATCCGCCCGCGCCTTGACAACTGAACGGAATTTGTATAGAAAATTCCCAGAATCCAACAACCGCCAATGAGGAGGCAGTATGCGTAAGTTGCAAAAAACGTCGTTTTCCGTGGGGGGGGGGGGTAATTTAGCCCTTGCTTCTTTCGCAAGGTTAGCGCTCGCACTTGTGGCGCTATGGTGCGCCGAAGACGTTCGCGACACCGCTCGAGCGCTCGCTCGATCTTGGCGGTGGAGTCCAGATGCCGTTTTGCGCCTGCCCGGCAGGGTCGTTCAAGATGATGGATCACAAGGTTACGATTACCAGGCCGTTCTGGATCAGCAAGACGGTTGTGTCGCTGAACCAGTTGACGGCATTGCCTAATTGGAAGTCATGGGTGCACCGTTCTTCGGCCGAAAAATTCAAGAAACAGTTCAGCAATCGGTTTTCTACGTGTGCCGTGGGGCCATCGTCTGCGCAACGCTATATTGATGCACTTATGCAAAAGTATCGTGGTGTGTTGCCGCCAAAGTATGTCTTCCGTTTGCCTACAGAGGCTGAGTTGCATTATGCTTATTGGGCGGGGGCGGACGACATGTCCACGGATTCGACTGTAATCGATGATATTGTCACCACCACGGGAGAGGCGCTTGCAGAGCTTGGGTTGGTACCGAAAGTCAATGTGTGGAATTGGAAGAACTACCCACGAGAATATAGCGGATTGTATCTGGCGACATTGCCCAATGCTAATGAGTTTGGTGTAGTTCCATGGGTGGCGGGATATCGAGAATTATGGATTTTGGATACAGTAAAGTGCATGGATCTGAGAGATAGTCTTGTGTCACGAAGAAATCAAATCAAAGAGATCATGAATTATGCTGACGAAGAAATAGATCCGCTTCGAACTGGGGATCATTATGTTGGGGTGCGGGGAGATAGAGACCATAGTAAGGTGCGATTTGTCAAAGAGTTTGCCGATAACTTCCTAATCGTCATCGGCCCCGACCTTGAGTCCGAGAAGAAGGCGGCGGGCAAATAGCCCGCCCGCCTTTTGTCAGGCGGAGAGCGACGTAATCGGCAGGACATACACGCCGTCTTCCTGGCGTCGGTAGGCTATGCCGGACTTTCCGACTATCACGGCGAGTGCGGTCGGCGGGTTGTGCTTGAACTTTGAGGCAATCTTGACAAGTGTTGCCGCAGCTTCGTCTACCTGCGACGGATCAAGCTTGACTTCAAAGGCGCTCCATCCGTCGTCCGGCGTCTGGATAACGGCGTCAAAATCGTCGCCGTCGTAGTCCTGATAATGATATAACTCGGCCTCCATCGCCTCGGCGTAGATTTCCAGGTCTCGGAGAACCAGAGATTCAAAAAGCAGACCGAATGTCCTGAGGTCGCGCAGGAGCGCTTTAGGCGAGACTCCGAGCAGTGCTGCGGCAAGCGACGGGTCGCAGAATCGCCTCTTGGCCTGCTGCTTGATTCGGGACGGAGACCTCGCGAATGTGGAGAAGGGCCTTGTATCGCGAACGAGAAAAAGCCGGTTGAATGCGCCAATGTAGTCAGTTACGGTATTGATGCTGAGGCTGGTGTCGTCCATCTCGGCAATGTCATTGCGTATTGTGTTTGTGCTGGCTGTCGTCGACTCGTTTCTGGCCAGTGATTTGAGGCATTTGAGCACTTTCACAGGATCTCTGTCGATTCCGTCCAGCTTCTGCATGTCGACTTCCATGACGTTTCGTATGTAGTCGCGCGGAATCAGCACGGCTTGGCGATAGCTCTTGCCAAGCCCGCCGGGCCAGCCGCCGCGTAACACAAATTCTATCAGCTCGTCCAATGTTGGTTCGCGAACTGACTGTACACCAATGTCATGTCCTTTGCACACGTCGGCCAATGAGACTGCACACGCAGAGTGTCCGCTTTCCTGCAGTGACATGGGATGCATGGCGAGGCGGGAAATCCGCCCCGTTCCAGAATGCAGCACTCCCTTTTTCTGCGGCGTAGCAGATCCTGTAAGGATGTAGCGTCCGGATTCTGCGCTCTCATCGACAGAATAGCGGACCGCGTCCCAGATCGCGGGAACATCCTGCCATTCGTCAATTAGATGTGGAGCTTCGCCTTCTAGGGCGCGGTTGACATCAAGCGTCGCCAACTTGCGGTTTGCAAAATTTCCCGCTGGATGTCCAACCAGAAACTCGCTCTTGGAATGCATTGTGCATGTCCAAGTCTTTCCACACCACTTAGGCCCTTCGACGCAAACTGCACCGAAAGTTGAAAGGTAAAGATCAAGCCGTTTGTCGACGAGTCTTGGTTTATAGAGATTTCTGTTCATACTTTCCAGATATTCGCGCATAATTGTATCATACTTGGTGCGTGGATGTCAACGACTGATATATATTTCTCATTTCAACTGATATATTTTTTTGACTTTAATTGATATGTTTTATCGACAACAACTCTATTGCCGTCGGCCCCGACCTCGAGTCCGAGAAGAAGTTGCGCAAGCAGCCATTTCCCTCTTGCCTGAAAAGTGAGGTGATTTTGCCCGATTGTGCATTCCACGGCTATGTCAAATATGGTATCATTTGTGCATCGTTCGGATGTAAAAGGGAAAGGTGAACCATGATAAAGGAAAAATTCGACTTGACCGGCAAGATCGCCCTCGTCACGGGCTCGACCCGCGGAATCGGCAAGGCCATCGGCGACGCGCTCGAGGAATACGGCGCGAAGGTGATCCGCCACAACACGAAGGTGTGCGACCTCTCGGACCCCGCCGCCATCGATGCGTTCTTCGCCAAGCTCGAGAAGGAGGGTTCGCTCCCCGACATCCTCGTCGCGAACGCGTCCGTTCAGGAGAAGATTCCGTGGACCCAGTTCCCGATGGACGAGGCGCGAAGGGAGGTCCAGGTGAACTTTCTCGCGACGCTCAGGATGTTCCAGCTGTGCTATCCGAAGATGAAGGCGCAGAAGTGGGGTCGCCTTATCGTAGTCGGCTCGGTGAACGAGCGCCGTCCGCATCCCGAGATGTGCGTCTACGCCGCGACGAAGTCCGCCCAGGAGAACCTCGTCAGGGGCGTCGCGCGCCAGGTCGCGCCCGAGGGGATCACGGTCAACAACCTCTGCCCAGGAGTATTCTACACCGACCGCAACAAGGAGTGCCTCGCCGACCCGGTGTACGGACCCAAGGTCACGGCGGCGATTCCGATGCACGACTACGCGCAGCCCGAGGACGCCGCCGGCACGGCGCTCCTGCTCGCGTCCGACGCAGGTCGCTATATCACCGGCGCGACGATCATGGTCGACGGCGGACTCTGCCTCCCGGGGTGAGGAGGAGGGGGTAAGGGTTTGAGTGTTTGAGGGTTTGAGTTGAACCACGAGCCACGAGCCACGAACCACCAACCACGAGCCACGAATCACTAATCACTAACCACGAATCACGAACTACGATGAACTATAAATGGCGAGCGTTGGCGCTCCTGTGGGTGGCGTTCTTCCTGCAGCAGGGCACGCGGCAGATCTTCGGGGCGACCCTTACGTCCATACAGGGGTCGCTCGGCGTCACCGCGGCGCAGATCGGCCTGGTCGGGACCATCTTCACGTTCATCTACGGACTGTCGGTGCCGTTCGCGGGGATTGCCGCGGACATGCTCAACCGCAAGTGGATGGTCGTCTGCGGCGTGTTCGTGTTCTGTCTCGGCATCTTCGCGTCGGGATTCGTCTCGTGCCTTGCGCTCATGCTCGTCACGTATGGAATCTTCAACGGATTCGGCCAGTCGTTCTACTATCCGTCCGCGACCTCGATCATCGGCCAGCTCCACAAGGAGACGCGCGCGACGGCGCTCTCGATCCTGCAGATGGGCCTCTACGCCGGCATCATCGGATGCAGCGCGGCGTCCGGATGGCTCGCGGAAGGCGGCGCTGACGGATGGCGCGTGCCGTTCAAGGTGTTCGGCGGAATCGGCGTCGCCTGGGCGGTGGTGATGGTCTTCCTCCTCAGGAACACCAAGCCGGCGGAGGCCCAGGGCGCTGCGGACAAGCCGTCGCTCGGCGAGGTCGCGAAGGCGTTCTTCGGCAATCCCTCGGCGATTCTGCTCGCCGTCGGCCTCGGCATGATGGTCTACGTCGACGTCGGGTTCAAGACCTGGATGCCAAGCCACCTCTCCTCTACGTTCGACCTCGCGAAGGGCCCGGCCGCGCTTCACGCCGTCCTGTGGCACTACGTGGGCGCGTTCGTCGGCGTGACGCTGGGCGCGCGCGTCTCGGACCGGCTCGTGAAGGCGCGTCCGTCCGTTCGCATGGAGACGAACATCGCCGGACTCGCCCTCGCGGTTCCGTTCATCGCGTGGATGGCGTACGCGCCGTCGCTCGTCACTTGCGCCGTCGCGATGGCGCTCTTCGGCGTCTTCCGCGGCGTCTACGACTCCAACCTCATGGCCTCGCTCTTCGACATAATCCCGCAGAAGTACCACGCCTCGGGCGCGGGCATCATGCTCTCGTTCGCGTTCGTGTTCGGCTCGACGTCGCCGGTCATACTCGGCGTGCTGAAGGAGCGGTTCGCGTCCTCGACCGGACTCGCCACGCTCGCGATCGTCTATCTCGTCGGCGCCGGCGCGATCGCACTCGCGAGAATGCGGCAGTACGGGACGCACGGGACAGCCAGGACAGACGGGACTCAGCCACCGCCCCAGTAGCCCTCGTCGCCCACCCATCCACGAGCCACGAGCCACGAATCACGAGCCACGAATCACGAACCACTCAACCACTCAAACACTCAAACACTCTAAACTCAAACACTAACAAGGAGTCATATGCCATCACTAGCTGACATGCGTTCGAAGGCCAAGGAAGCCGGCCTCATGAAACTCGACAAGCTCATCGCGAAGCGCCAGACGCTTCCGACGAACGAATTCCCGATTCCCGTCAAGGAGCTCTGCGAGCGCTTTGAGAAGCTCTACACGGGCTGCGTCAACGACGTCATGCGCGAGGCGTGCCTCCTCGACCAGAACCTCCCGCACGAGATCATGCCGCTCCGCGACGAGATGGTCGTCTGCGGCGAGGCGTTCACGGTGAAGTCCGCGCCCAACTGCATGATCGAGGGCGAGATGACGTTCCGCGCGCAGATGCTCGACGACTTCAAGCCGAACGGCGTCGTTGTGTGGGACACGTCGGACGACGTCGAGGCCTCGCTCTGGGGCGGCGTCATGACGGCGACGGCGATGACGAAGGGCATCCGCGGCGCGGTGATCGCGGGAGGGATCCGCGACACGAAGCAGATCCTGGAGCAGAAGTTCCCGGTGTTCTACAAGTACCGCGTCTCGAATGGCTCGCTCGGCCGTTGCATGATCACGCACTACCAGGTGCCCGTCCGCATCGGCAAGGTGACGGTCAGGCCCGGCGACATCATCATGGGCGACATCGACGGCGTCATCTGCATTCCGCGCGAGATCGCCTACGAGGTTCTCCTGCGCGCCGAGGGCATCGAGCGCAACGAAGTCGACAT